>Ga0082212_10004305_pt1 | contig 19766 bp, 17 predicted proteins | sample TergutNt197P3_FD_71548 | JGI IMG/M metagenome (GOLD analysis project Ga0082212, IMG submission 71548) | Neocapritermes taracua P3 segment gut microbial communities from Petit-Saut dam, French Guiana - Nt197 P3 | ecosystem: Host-associated > Arthropoda: Insects > Digestive system > Gut ... | reverse complement strand
CAATCCTTACATCGTGGATATCCTTCAGAAACTCGGTATTCTGGATGTTCCAAAATCCATCCCTAAGAAGCCGGGGAGACCTAAAAAATCTCCCATATAGTCTAACGAATTGGGAAAGTTGTATTTGACATATTCCCCGATATGTCCGCCTGCATCGACGACCGGCGAGTGCGTCGCGCAAGCCGCCGGCGGCAGAAACGGGTTGCGTACGGCAAAACCATGTTGGTCGCGGGCGCGCCAGGCGCGAACCAGCGCGAGGCGCGTCGGCGGAGCGAGAAAACGCACCTCGCCTAACCATTACATTCCATTCAAAAATTCGTTGCCATTTTACGAAATTCTGATGTAATATCTATTCTTTCACATGGTCGGAATAGCTTCTGGCGGTTCCAGAGGTTGAAAAAAGGAGGATTTGCTTTGATAAACCAAACCAATCGTACGATTCTTTTTGATGTGATTAATCCGGAAGTCTTTAATTTATCCGATTTAATGTCAGGAACGGAAGAAAACGTATCGTCCTTAACCGATGAAAAGATTAGGGAAATCAATGAAGCGTTGCTGGTGAGCAGCTTCGATGAATTTTTAAAGAAGTTTAAACCGACGATTTACAGTTATTTTGATAAAAACAATATGCCGCAACATTCGCTGGTTAAGCCAGTGGGCATTCCGGATATGTTTATAAAAAAGATTGTACTTGACCGGAATAATCGGATATTAAAAATGTTCACGTCAATGATGGATCGTAAAAGGTCGTCTAACGCCACGAATGTCGCCTTTGATTATGAATCTATCACGAAAATGCTTGCGCCGGAAAAAGCCTTAAAGGAAATGCAGAAAATAAAAATGGAAATCAGATACCTTGAAGGGCAAAACGCAACGCTTGAAAGAGATTCCCCGGCAAAGGCGGACGCGGTAAAAAAACTTTTGACCAAATATGAATCCACAAGAAAATACTACAACGAAACGGGAGCACAGCTTGCTTTGACGGCTGGTATGCTCAAGGAAAATCTGATAGCCATGCAGAAGGCTACTCAGCCTGGCAAGGAATATGCTCCGCCGGCGTTGCCGGTTTTTGAAAACGGCGAGTTGGTTAGCCTGACACCCTCCGAAGAATTTTTAGCGCTGTCAGCGGGTTCTTCAGGAAACAATGTGGCGGAGACCTCAGAGACAAAGCTTCTTGAGGATGGCAGTTCTTCCCCTGCCGAGATAGATTATAAGCAACACACCATCAACACTTTGGAAAAATATTACGATCAGAGCATGACAGAAATTTATGCCTCTGCCGGTAATGAATACGATCCTCAAAAAGGTAGTTTTCACAGAGAGTTGGTTTTGTCCGCATTTACGGACAGGGCAAATGTCGCGCTTATGCAAATGAACAAAGAGGAAAAAGTAGAAAAGTACAATCGTTTTTCCGCGCTTCACGCGCTTTGGGAAAAGTCTTTTATCCGTGAAGCCAAAGTGCTGATAGAAAAATTATTGAACGTAAAAGCATTTTTTGATCAGTATATTCCCAAGCAGCCGAAAATGAGGCCGAAACTTTTTATCGTAAATTCATGTTTGACAGATATAGTCGAAGAAAATTATCTTAGACAATTACAGCAATATTTAGAGTCCGTTAATAATAAACTGGAATGTACGGATACAATTTGGTTTGGTATTGTACCTGACATAAAGTTTTTGGAAGGGGCTACCGACACGGAAATAGACCTTCAAGTAATGCGCGACATGGGTTTTACCGGTGATTTTGATTCCGGGACAAAGATTGAACCTAATGAAATGATATGTTTGCAGCAATTGCTGGACGGTATAAAAAAATACAGGATACAAACATTCTTTTCTTTTGAGGCATGCGACGACACAACATTTACGCGGCTTGCTACGCACGGTATTAGCGAGTACATAGAAAAAACGCAGGACATAGTTGCCACGGATTATGATAGGTATGCCATCGTTTGTCTGCCAAATTTTACTGTTATACCGAGGGATCGCTCTAAGGTAGTATACGGTGCGAGAGTATATAAAACTGAAAATGGAGTGGAGTTTTCGGATGATGTTGAAGAGCAATTTAAGTTTTGGATATACGGTGTATATGTTAGCGCTGCTTATGTTGCGGCAGGGCTTGTAGCGTCATGTCAATGTCCGAATTATTTGGCTACAAGGTTCGGAAACGCCGGAAAAGTATCAAGAGATTTACCAGGCGTGAGATTTGATATAGAAGCTGGTAACCATGCGGAAATCGTAACTACAACATTTGCAAAAGAAATTGCAGGTATCACGAATGATGACAGGCAAAAGCTAAACGAAACCAATTTTGGCTTTGTGTTTTCATCTGATAAGTCGGGCAATATCGTTGTTTTCAAAGCGCGATCTATGTATGAAAAGGACGGCAGCTTCGTTAGTTTGTTTAAAGGAACAACGGAGTCGTTTATACTCCGAACGCTGCGAATTTTAAGCAGTGATAAACGCGCTAATGTAGAAAAACAATATGCCCCGGACGGACAGGTAAAGGAATGGGAGCTTGTAAAAGGGTATGTCAATTCAATTTTAGGAAATTCCGACAGTATAGGGATGCCTACTACGGAGGAAGGAAACACCAGTATTGAAGTTGTATTCGGCGGTACGGCAGAATATATAAATTTAGAAATAATTTCTGATTAAACTATTTAAACTAGCGTCAAAATTTTTTGGTTGTGGAATATTAACTAAATAATCTAAGGAGGACTCGGTATGTACACAGTAAAAATTGCGGATGTTGCGGAACTGACACAAGAGGTGTTGGAGGTGGATTTTGATTCTACAACGCCTGGAGATTCTGAAGCGCGCTCATCCACCATCACAAACACCATAACCATTACCGGCAGGATTTCATATGATAGCGAAAAAGCGTTCATGAAGGAATCCACAAAGAAGATCGCGGCTTGGTCTATGTTAAAACCCGACAGTGCGGATACATACAAAACAGTAACTGTGGAATTTGATCACACTGGCGTGAAGAGAACGTACGAGCTATCACATGCGTTTGTCGTTTCTTTTCATGAAAAATTTAAAGATCAAAATGGTTTTTTCACGTTGGTGGTCAGGCAGAAAAAAGACAGACTTGACGGCGCCAAACTTATATAAACTTGTTTCGAATACGGGAAAGTGCCACTCGGCGCTTTCCCGTATGTTTTTAATACTGTTAGTACCGATGGAAGCGAAGGCGGCTTGTGAAAACAACTAAAAAATTCATTGTCATACTTAACAGTGTTTTACTGGCATTTTTTCTGATTGCTCTCATTTATTTTGCTTTTAGTAATTCTGAAAAATTTCTCTATAATATACTTCTTGCTCAACTAATAGTGTTTTTTCTTGCGGCAGCTTCTGTCATTGTTTATTCCGTCATGCCGTTATTTCGTGAGGTTCGTGTTCCAAAGCGTGATGTCAACAGAATAGCTTTGCTTTCTGACGCAAATACGCAGATAGATGAATTTTCTCTGGTTAATATAACATCCGCGCTGATAAGCAAAGGAGAAACCGTTCATATTGATCAGGCAAATACCAGTTTAATAGATGACGAATATGCGGTACTAAATTGCATTGAAAATTATTGGTATGTCGAGCGCATATCAGACGAACGAAGCGTAGGTCTAAAGCGCGCTGGTGAACAGTATGTGTATAAACTGAAAACCGGCATGTGTTACAGGCTGCATGGCAATGATATTTTGTATATTGAAAATCAGCGGTTGTTGATAATGTAGAAGGAGGCAGTATAATGTCACTCAATCGTTGCAAAAACGGGCATATGTTTAGCGAAAAAAAGCATGGAAAAATATGCCCATATTGCAATACTTCGTTAGAACAAGGCAAACAGGGGAAGGATGAAGACCCTCTTGGGCAGTTTTCCGAAACATATTTGGATGAGCTTGAAGATAAAAAACGGGTTGTTGGCTGGCTTGTATGCGTTGCTGGATCATCTAAAGGGAAGGACTATCGGTTGTTGCCCGAAAAAAACTTCGTAGGGCGCTCCCCGGATATGGATATACGGGTTTTAGGAGATAATTCTGTCAATTCCCGCAATCACGCCGTTATCATGTATGACCCTGAAAAAAATCACACAGTCGTGTTGCCCGGCGATTCGCAGGGACTTGTTTATAAATTAGATAACGAAGATTCATGGGAAGTGGTATACGAACCTAAAGAATTGCTATCAGGCGACCGTTTAAAAATAGGCAGCAGTGAATTTATGTTTGTAGCTTTCTGTGGCGATAACGAGGGGTTCAAATTTAATTGGCGGGATTTCGACGAATGATTAGCCGTTATCAAATAGGTAACGCCCAAACCATAGGTTGCCGGTCAGTTCAGAGTAATTATTTCTCCACAACTTATACTGATAACGGCGATTTATTTGCTGTTTTGGCCGATGGAACCATTGACCATGCAAACGGGCGAAAAGCGGCTGTAACGGCTGTTGAATATTGCGTGGATTCTTTCTTGCGAAACCCCCGTGCGTATACAAGCCAATTTATGCTGGAAACTGCAATAAATGCCAACAGGCGTATACAAGACGCGATTTTTACAGGGAAGAATCCTCGTTTGTCATTGACCATGATTTTGTTTACAGATGAAAGTTTGCAGTATTTTAACGTGGGCGTTAATAAAATTTGCCTTTATAATGGACATAACGAACAGATTTTGGGGTCCAATGCGAACAATTCACATTCCAGCGGCATATGCGGGTTATCGCCCAAAAATATCGTATATATTTTATCGGCCGGCGCGCATACCGACGCGCACCCTATGGAACGTATTAAAATAATCGAGTCTAAAAAAAAATTATTTGATAAGACCCAAGCTATAATTGAATCAGTTAAAGTAAAGGGGTTGAATAATCAGATGAACGCGACGGCGCTTCTTATTGAGGTTGTGAAGTGAGAAGATTAAACAGTTCTGTCAAAGTGGATTTTGTTTTAGAAAAAGGAGTTGATAACGTTGACAGAACTTATTTTGCCTATATTCCGCTGGAAAATATGGTATGCTATGCGATTGCCGAAAGCTATGACAGCGACAATGATATAAACAGCGCGAAATTAGCTGTTGAGTCTGTGCTTGTCGCTTTTGAGCGCAATCCGTCCTTCCGAAACATTAAACAGTATATTCAATATGCCCATGACCAAATTGTATCCAACAGCGTAAAAAATCGACTGGAAGCCGCGATAATGGTGGTGGTTTCTGACTATACACGGATTCGATACGCGAGTTGCGGTAATGTAAAATTGTATTTGTTAAGCGATAACTCTTTTTATTTAAAAGGTGAAACGCAGACATATTTTCAATTTTCCGCGCAGGAGTATGGGGTTGATAAAGCTCAGATTTCTGAAAATAAAAACCTCTTGCAATATTTGGGAAAGGGCAGCCGTCCCCGGCCTTATGTGTCTAAAAAAATTGACATGCCCGAAGAAAGCACCCTGCTTTTAGCAACTTGCAACTTTTGGGAACGAGTTGACGATGTAGAGATTTTAGATGTTTACGAGGAAGCAAAGCCAGAAGAGTTTGTAGGAAAAGTTGAAGAATTGCTTTTGCTTACACAGCTTAAAAACCCGTCAGTAAGAAGTTATGCCTTAGCTTCGTTATTTTTCGAAAAAACATTCAAGGAAGACACCGCCAAGAAAAAAAAGCGCCGGCGGCGTATCATTACCGCATCAATTGCGTTGCTCGTTTTGGCGATTATAGCAACAATATTTATTTCAGCTATGCGGGCTACTGACCGGCGCGCTATGGCAGAGATAAAAAGATTTGATAATGAAGGAATAAATTATTCGAATTACGGGAATTATTCAAAGGCTCATGAGCAGTACGAAAAAGCGCGTGAACTCATTGGAAAACTGCGGAGTAACTGGCAGTATACTAAGGAAAAAAAAGCTCTGAATGATGTGGTTGCAGAAAGATGGCATTTATTTAACAGCATCATGAACGGGGATAAAAATCTGGAAAGCGGTAATTACCGTGATGCGCGTGAGGCTTATCAAGGTGCGCAAAACGCCTTCTTGGACGTATACAAAAATACGGAGATTTATTCAGGGTTAATGGTGTCTGAAATATTAGCCGACAAACTTGAGCAAGCCGAAAGATATATAGCAGCGGGCGACCTTATCAAGATGGGCGAGATGTATGAATTGGAGGAGTCGTATAAAGAAGCGCTGGCGCATTATAGGGAAGCTAATGATATTATTAAAAATACGAAGGATTTGGCGCTTAGGAAAGAATTGATGAATCGTATTTTTGAAGCGGACAGAAAAATGAACAGCGCAACCGAAGGAAATTCCGTTAGGCAAATTAGAACATTGATGAACAGGGCGGAAAACAACTTGAATTTTGAATTGGCTTTGCAATATTCCAAGGATATTATAAATATATATAAAGAGTTGGGGATTACGGATAATCAATCTCTGGAGGATAAGGCCAGGATTGAGCGCAAGATTAAATTATTATTGGACTATCCCCATTTTTTCAAGTGAGGTTTCTCGAAACTCTGATAAACAATGGTGATAGACGCTGAACAAGTAAGCAAAATGAAGTCAACCTCCGCAAACCCCGAAATCAAGGCTTGCGACCGAGACAAAAGCTGTGTAGGGGCGCGATTTATCGCGCCCAACCAAGGTAAATGAGCATTTTGTCGAGGGAGCGTAACGCAGAATTCGGGGTTTGCGGAGGTTGACTGAAATTTCTTGATGTTGGAAACGAAAAACGACGGGTGTTCTCTTCAAAATGGATAACAATTTACTGAATGATCGCATAGGACGATTAAAGAAATGGGAACAAAAAGAATCATTAAATGAAATATTGTTTGATGCGTTATCAAGCCTCAACTTTTACGTTAACGAGCGTTTTGACACGCTTACCCAGGAAATTAGAGACGAATCGGTCTTAAATAATGGAGCGCCTGTAATCAGAACCGCGGTTTGTTCGAGTGAAAATATCGACAACCGGCTTTTCCTGCACCCTGTTTCAACAGAACCGCCAATAAATAGTCCGGACTATATAACAACAATTTTTGTTGAATGTGATTATCATACTATACAGGAACTTCTACGAAATAAATACACAGCGGAAATAAGATGCAAATCAAAGACATTTAAAATACATGTCGCATTGAGGTATTCTTTAAAATATTTGCAAAAAATGGAATCTCTGTACTATTTGTTCAATGAGAACGAGATACCCTGGGCAACGATTAACGGCAGTTATTTTTATAAATTTTTAGATGTTTACAGCACGCAGAATATAGGACAGGCGGACGAATTTATTATAGATTTTGCCCAATATGAAAAATATGTGTCTTATGATAAAACGTTGCTATGGAATATTAATCCAATAAACGCGATTGTCGCGGCATGTGAAGTTATACCCGCATACAACACAGTTCAGTTTGAGCATACATTGAAAAATTTACAGCTTGACGAGCATCGATACCTTGTTTGCCTTCCTGGTGATAAGTTTACATATTTTCGGCATGGGAATGCGATGCGTGTGCGTACATATGCCAAGCATAAAGAACAGATCAAATTATTAAGGATAGCGGGCGGCGAAGATGTGGACAACCCGTTGTGTTTACCGCCAAAATCGAATAAAAAGAAAACAGACTTCATTAACGTTTTAGCAAGAGGACGGTATATACCTACAAGGGGCGAAGCTGAAAGAATAATCCATTCGATGAATGAAGAAGCAGATGTACAAGTTGTGGATATGAAGATTCTTCCTTGCACGGAAGCAAATATTTTGCGGTATAAAGGTATTGACTATAATTATTTCGCAGAGACAAAAGGGTTTTTAACTGATAGAAAGTTATTGCTGTTTACGTTTAAGACCTGCGAAGACAGGATGTGGGCGCATGAGGCAATGTTTTTTGTGTTGTCCGAGTTGCAGCTTTATTTCTACGAATATCGCTGCGTTGGGGAGATGCCGTGAACTATATTTGGTATCCACTCATTGAAGCTATACAACTTGGTTATGATACAACAAAAATTCGGTATAGAGTTAAAGACAGGAAATTTTTTTCAAACATTGGAGATGAACAAATCCGCTATAGCGCCAAAGCCCATCATGTGTCTCCGCTTCTTGAATATATGCCGCCTGTCTTGTATGATCCGGACAAAACTGTAAAACCCGAAGAGAAGTTTTCGCGCGTTGACATCAATCCATATTACAGGTTTGGGTCAATATATGAGTACATTTTGCGTCCAGAGCGAAATGACCCTAACGATTTGATTGTTTGCGATATAATAACGCATATATTGGCGCATATTGACAGGATTTGCGGAATGAGCAGGCGTGATTTTCATTTACTGCTCATAACAGATGAAATCGAGCAAGGTTGTTTCGGGGAGCCGAAAGACGATTTTAAGTTGTTTAGCGTAGCCGAAAAAAGAGCGTTGGCTGAAGCTTTGATTATGTTTTATGAAACGTCGAATAGCCTGAGATGCCTTGACGTTCTTTTTAATGCGATAATGACTGATTTTAATATCATGCTTCGAGATAACGAGGAAGTTGTATTTTATAATCCGTACAGGTTTGATGCACGTGAAGACAAGAAGTTGCGGTTCATTATAAAACTGTTCCTGCCCATTGACTTTCCTCATGTCATACATTGGCAGCATACCTACGGCACCATTGAACATGATGAAAGCATGACGCTTGAGGGATTTGTTTTATAATGGAAATGCTGATTAATTGTTTGTGTGGGATGAAGCGCAAGGCGCACGGAACACAGAAGTCGAGATACCAACAGGGTAGTCGAGGTTTCGAGTACCGCGCAACGTGTAGGGGGCGTAGCGTGCTACGCCCTGGTAGGCAAAGACAATTAATCAGCATATCCTATAAGGGGAAATAATACATATGCGGCGATATACACGCCATGAATTAGATAGCTTGGACATTACGACGCTGAAAGCTATCTGCAAGGAACTGAAAATAAAATCTGATTCAATGAGTCTCTTTGAGGATAAGAACGCAATGATTCAGATGATATATAAATATAGAGGCATAGTATCCGAACGTTACATCAATGAATGGGACGATAAAAAAATACATCGCCTGAAAAAAGCTATTAATGAAAAAGGCGAAGAACAAAAAAACATACATATTGAAATCCCCGCGTATTTTAAAATTTATAAGGGAATAGACTCATTAAACGAACGTGGAGGTGAACACAAAATTTATGCGGAAACGGACATTGATACGACAAGCGCAGTGCTTGTTGATCAAAAAGGGAATTTTCAGGCATTTATAAATATTTCAAAAGGGACTGCCAAAAATACATATTTTCTTAAATTGCGCGAACATATGCTAAATACCCGCATAGAACCTGGGATTTATAAAAATTTCAATATAATATTTTTCCCGGGAGATTTTGATAAGATATTGCGAATATACAACTTAATTGATGAGAACGCAACGCGCTTTACATATGTCGCCAAAACCATCCAGGAAGTTGTAATTCAGGAAATAGAAGATACCGATGATGTACTGGTTATTGATTATGGCACATCCTATACGACTGCCGGAACATATGTTTACGAAAAAATGGAGCATGTATGGTTTCATTCCGATGAAATGTGCGAACATGATACCGATACCGCGTCGCGTTACGCCGACTGTCATGAGTGCGGACGCTGTGCTCTCTGCCCAAGTGTGATCGCGGTTAAGGAATGCGACAGCAACGTGGTCAAGCTTCTATATGGACATGAAGCTAAAGACCGTATGCCTATGGCCCGGAATAGTATTTTTTTTGATACGAAACGCTGGGTTAATAATTATAATGAAGTTATTGACGTTAAAGATATAAACGGTAACACATCGTCTATACGGCGGAGTGAAATTATTGAGCGGTTTATGAAGTACGTCATACATGCAGCAGAGCAACAGAATAAAGTACGGTATAAAAATATATGCTTCACAAGCCCGGTCAAGCAAAAGGCTATGTCTATCCGTATGTACAAAGATATACTGAGCGGATATATTGTTGAGGAAAAAGACGCCATTGACGAGGCGGTGGCTGTTGTTTACGATTCTGTGTCACGGTTGATAGAGAACCTTGAATATGAAGAGGGCTACGAGAGGAGCGTTTTACTCATAGATTGCGGTGGCAGTACAAGTGATATGGTAAAATGCAATTATGTCATAAGCCATCAGAAAAAGCGCAGCCATATCGATATACAGGTAGGTTACGCCAACGGCGACACTAATTTCGGTGGCAACAACCTTACATACCGCGTCATGCAATACTTGAAAATCAAACTGGCGCAATATTATAACAAAGAAACGCAACGCGGCATTGACGATTTATTGAGTATTTCATACCATGACATATTTGATTTCATTGATAAGTCTGGCATAAAAAAAACATACGAGGCGTTTGAAGAAGCCTATCAAAAAGCCGGAAAATCAATCCCAACAAATTTCAGCGATTACGTTAATGATGCCGAAACCGTTTATTTTAATGTAAGGGGAAATTTCTATTTTCTCTGGAATTTAGCAGAGCGTATAAAAGTCGATTTGTATAGCAGTTCAGTCGCTTATGAGTTTCTTTTCGACCAATTGAAGGCAAACAGAAACCTTTATATGCTTTCTGTCAAAAACGAAAAAGGGCATTTTACCACATACACGGAATGGCCGCAAATGCGGATTTTGCGTGATGAGATAAATCTGCTGCTAAAACCTGAAATATACAATCTTCTGAAAAAGTTTATAGAGCCTTACTACAAAGAAGACGAGACTATGAGTGACTTGACGGATATAGTGCTGTCAGGGCAAACGACCAAGATAGATATTTTCAGGGACGTATTAAAAGAATATATAGCCGGCCATAAAGCACGCGCACCCTTTGAACACAGTTATTCTAAGAAATTAAAGTGCATAAGGGGGGCGGTTGCGTACCACGGCGCGAAAGCCATAGGCCGTATCCGACCAAGCATTGAATACGAATCCGCGATTGTGCCGTATTATCTTACCGTGGAGACGTTCAACGAGGAAAAAGAAAAGACTCTTATAGCGCAAGGACGGTTGTTGTCGGACATTTATTCGTATATTGATCGTACATATGAAACGAAAATAATTGTTTTTAACTTGCAGGATCATGACAGAGAAAAATTGCATGATTTAAAGTTTAACCTGAATGTGGATAGCTATAAGATGACAGGTTATGACGAACTTCTAAAGAATCATACGTGGCTAAAACAAGGCGATATAGACCGGATTGAAGAAAGCGAGATTCGTTTGTTTGTATATAGCAATGACGAAAGCTGGGGGTTCAAATGGCTTGGTATCGCTAATAACAATGGAGATTTATTTTGCGGCGAAGAGCGGTTCGTTCCTTTTGAAGGCACAGCGTGGGAAATGAATTTCTTTGATGGTAAAAGATAAGAGATAGTGGCGATATGCGAAATGGCATCTTTCCTGTTTTTGCAAAAGGACGGGTATTAAAAAAGGAAAGCATTGAATATTTGCGTGACTTTCCGCATGACTTAGCGTCTTTGGCGCGTGTGGATTATTCTGACGGCATACTTTTCGGATTTTCCGTAAGTTTTAAAGACGGGTATATCTTTGTTTCCAAGGGCGCTCTCAAATACCAGGGGAACATTATCATAGTACAGGAAACCATTGTCCCGATAACTGAATACGGCTCGTTTTTGTATATTAAGCTGGTAATAGGCAAATGCAGCGAAACGGAAGATTACAAAACCTGCCCTATAGAAATTAAAATCGACGAAAACGAGCTTTCTGAGGAAAACGCAATAGAATTAGGGCGGTTTTGCCTGAATCCGGGCGCGGTTTTACGCTGTAAATATGATTCTTTCAACGACTTGCGCACACCGGAAAATACGTTGGATATAACGCGCGTTTCATATGCAGGTTATGGAACAGCGACATTGCATCCCATCGTATTGAAGGAGTATGCCCGTGCATTGATGGCGACATCTACGGAAACAGCGGATTTTGCTTTCGCATTGATGTGTATTAATTCGGACGTTATTCATAAAAACAGCATCCAGTGGTATATTGCGAAAAAAAACGACAGTCCGCACGAGGACTACACGGTAAGTGAACTTTACGAAAAGCTTGTTGATATGCTGCCTAAGCATGGACGAAAAAATAAACCCGAACGATCGCGTGGCAAAGGGCCGAGCATAAGCTGACGGAGAGGTGAGTGATAATGGACGATAAAGAATACGGTGATGAATTGTTCATTTATACGATGGTTTTACTTGAAGAAGCGGAATTGCAAAAAACAAAGCCGCAAAGCAAAGATGAGGATGAAAATATAATTGAGATATAAAAATTAACAACGGTCTTTCAACGAAAAGTGCTTCGGGTTCAGAGTGCGAATTGTCCGATTTAATACGCATAATTATTGAAATAACGGAGGCAGACGAGCATAATATAGAACTTTAGAAAAACTTAAAGAGCAAACGCCTAAAAACAAAGAAGGTATGTATATCGCCCCAGACGGTAAAGCGATTGAAGGCAAATACGATATCGGTCATAAAGCGGGCTACGAATACCGCAAAATTGATGCCCGAGCGGACAAATTAGGATTAACGCAACAACAAGTAAATGAGTATGGAAATAATCCTGACATCTTGCAAATTGAAGACAGAAGTAAAAACCAAAGCCATAAATATGAGGCTCCTGATGAAATAGATTACACCGTTGATATGAAACAGATGTTTCCTTATAATGGTGCCCAAAAAAAACCAAGTGGGGAATTAGATATGAGTAACATTGACGTTGGCAAGGTAACAGTTGATCCGTTTAAGTTTGTTGATAACAAAATAGAGGAAGTTAGAATCGAGAAGAAGTTGAACGAGCATTCCACGCTATATGTACGTGGCACAGTCAAGGATGCCGACAAATTCACGCCTGCTACCGACAAGACGGAAACGACAAAAATAGAGTGTAAAAATGACAAGACGGTTTACTTTAACGGCGTATTGCAAAGCGTAAAAGTAACCTGCGTAGGTGAGACATACCTATTAGAGGCATACGCGATATCCAACACGATTTTACTGGATACAGTAAAACATAAACGATCTTTTCAGAATAACAACAATGAAGAAAAAGGCGAAAAAGGCTCTGTTAAATATGAAAAAATAGTAAATGAGGTTATTGCAACCAACGGTAAGGGTTCTATTGTATCGTATAACGCGCCCGATATGGATATTGAAAACATAATCCTGCAATACAACGAAACCGACTGGGAATTCGCCAAAAGGCTGGCTTCGCACACAAATGACGTATTGATACCCATCACGACCGATAAGCCTGCATTCCACTTTGGCGCGCCAGATACAGGCGACGCAAAATTGGAATCATCAACAAACTATTCTGTTTCCAATGACTTTGACGCATTGCGTCGCCTGTCAGCGAAAGACAATCCCCTGACTGCGAATGATATTACTATCTACACCGTGGAAGCAAACGAGCTTATTTGCGAATTGGGAGAAAAGCTAAACCTGAGCAACGAATTGAGAGAGAAGCTAAGCCTGAACAACGAAACCGAACTGCATGTCTGCCACATATTGCTGTCGTTTGTAAAAAAAGCGCTAACAGTGACATATACATTATGTGAAAAAAAAGCCATTTCAACGCCAAAGTTCTACAACCGCGCCATAACCGGTCTGGTGCTTGACGGAACGGTATTGAAGGTTGAAAACGACAAAGTCGCGTTACGCTTAGACAACGCCGAAGACAAAAACAAAGAGCGTAGCGTGGAACAGGACAGAGATACAACCCATCTGTTTAAGTATGCCACGGGTTACAGTGCGGATGGGCATACGGGCTGGTATGTTATGCCGGAAAAAGACGACACCGTGCAGTTGCTGTTTCCGAGCGAGGACGAAAAATACGCCTATGCTACGTCTTCCGTAAGGAAGGAAGGCACCGAAACAGACCCTAAAAAGAAGAAAGAAAATGAAAAGACAGACACGCCCGACGTAAAATATTGGAGAACGCGCTTCGGCAAGGAAATTAAAATGGACAAAGAAGAAATTTTAATTACCTCAAAAGATAAAGAGACGTTTATCAGAATCAATGAGAAAGAAGGTATCCTAATTCAAAGCGAAGAAGACGTGAAGATTTTTACCAAGAAAAACCTGTTTATTCAAGCCGAAGATTCTATCAAAATGGTTTGCGGCGGCAATGTCATGAAATTCGATCCCTCAGAGGGAATTGCCATATCGACGGATAAGAAATTTAAACTTGTCAGTGAAGACGACGCAATACTATATAGCCCAAAAGAAGTTGATATAAAATCGGATGGAGATATGAAACTTGACAGCGGTAGCAAGCTTACCAGTAAGGCAGGTTCCAAGATTGAGTTGTCGAGTGATGGCAGTTCGATTATGTTGCAATCTAGCGGGATTGATGTTAAGGGAAATGAGATTAGGGAAAATTAAAAACAAGAGGTACAACAATTGACTGTAGTTCTATCGGCGAAGGCAGCGGCAAATAATCCAATGGCAATAATGGAACCGCTTGGAAATATGTTGTTGCCTGCCGCGCCCAACAGCGAAAACGCTGGAATCGTTATGGCGTCTGACCTGAACCGATTTAATGAGTTTGATTATGACGCTCGAAGCGAATTAATAAGTGAAAGGCTTAAATCACTGATGGAACTGTATATGCCGAAGTATGATTTTAAGCCTGTTATATATTGGGATACTGCAAAAAAAGAACAAGCGATCTTTTGGAGATTTAGGCCGCCGTTTTATGAGGAATATCAAGCCACCTACAGAAATGACGGAATTGTGTCGTATATTTCGCTTCCGAATAATAGTGCTCCGATTGTGTTTACAGCGCGGTCACCGAAAGGAATACAATCAATCGTTGTAAGAATGGCAGTGGCTGAAAGCGCTCTGCATCGTAGCATATTAGGATTAAAATTTACCAGATTGCCAGAGTAAAAATTGCCAGAGTAAAAAGAAGTATAAATATATTTATGAAAACAAACGGAACTATTACGGTATTCTTGGCGTATACATATGAAGTTCGTGTTTACCCGCGTGTCATTAGTAGTTTAGCGAGCCACGTTTGAATTATGTATAATTAATATTTGTGTGTCATGTACGACGACAATATGTGATAACGATTGGTTGGAATTTATGGGTAATGGAAAAGTAGTAACCGATGCTGTTTCCAGCAGTTCGGCAGTCCTTGGAATTAACTTGAGCCGCGTGTCAAAAGCAAGAAATTCGGTAAAACTTGAAGTGCCTTCCGCTCGTGTTCCGGCTGTGGCTGCAAATACCGTAAAAACCAATAGTGTGTCTATGGTTAATGCGGTTCAAAGCACGGAGAATGCCGCTGATGAAACGCAACCGACTGAGATAAAAACTTTTTTTGGAGTATGTTTAACGGTAGAAGAAGATCAATATCGAAACGAAAAGAAACAGACACCGACAATCTCTATTGCAAAATCTGATAAGAATGGTGCTAACGCTAAAAAATTACATGAATTAAAAGATGCAAAAATAGATGATAAATTTTTAAAATGTAAAACGGAATCCGACAACTTAAAATATGAGTTCTTCCAATTCAATAAAAAGTGTCGGGTATTCAAATCTAATTCATATTATGAATGCAAACAGAGTAGTTGTAAGGAAAAATATTGCAGAACAGATATTATTAATGACTTTTTATCAGAATGGATAAGTTTAAGAATTAATAGAGACAAGACACTTGAGCTTATTGATAAACCTAGTAAGAACTTTAACCAATCCATGACAAAATACAATGAAAATATTGTCGCTACAGAGAAGATGAATTATAAGGTTTATTTATTTATTTTATTTGCGGACAATTCCGACTATTGGGAAATTACGCGTAATGGAAGTTTTAGGAAAACAACTGGTGACAAATTTAAGAAAGAAGCATCTGAGAATTTTAAAAATAACTCTAAAACGCCAATAATACATGGAGTGCAGCAATACTATATTTTGCTTGAACAAAATAAAAATGAAAATAAATTTCAAGTTAGTAAAGCATACTGCGACGGAGAAAGGATTGCATGATTGGAGGTTTACTTATGACTATAAAGAATTGTTTATTACTCGTAATGGTCTGCATAGCAACAATGGGGTGTGAAATGAAGAAAAACGACGGTATAACGGATATAAAAATCAAAGACAGGTATGAATTTAGTACCCGCATAATAACTTCACCGATAGTCCTGGAAGATAACAAGAAAGGAGTGATAAGATTCGCCTTTGTAGGTTTTAAAAAAGAAAGAGGTGAACGAGTTTATGAAATATTAGTATATGACCTTAATGGCAAACGATATAATAGCAGAAATATGAAATTTGTACAAACCGGAAGCGAGCCAATAATAATGGCAATAGAAGCTATAGACAGAAATGGAGACGGGGTAGATGAAATATTGGCTTATGATAGTTATGGCGTTGCCTGGGTGTTTAATCAAGATGGAAGCAAAGTAACGGGATATGGTCTTACTAATGTATCGGATGATGCTTCAATTCTTACGAGCTTGAATCAATTCGAAGTTACTAAAAATAGCGTGAAGAGTAAAAAAATAGTAACTATTTCGGCAGGTTGGGGCGGGAAATATGATAAAAAGTATTTATTAGATGTACGGCAGCCCGGCAGGGAAAGTTTGAGCGGCTATCCAGTAGTGTTATCTGGTAATGGAATATCTAACCCGATATTGTCTGGTGAAAATATATATGTCCGTTTATTTACGGGAGATTACTTATTAGACGGCTACGCACTAGATGGCGGTAAGAAGCTTGCAGGCTTTCCGATTGAGTTGCATGGAATTGGTCGCGTAGAGGATATGTGTGTTTATAGAGATGAAGAAATAATTATTTCAGGCGGTGAAAATATTATATATCGCATGAATTTAAAAGACAGGAAAATAGATAATATTGAGATAAAAGACAGTAAATCCTTAAAGAGTATAAAAACAGGATATGTTGGTGGCGAAGAACATATATACGCCTTTGACGATAAGGATAATGTAATATATAAAATTAATGATAAAAATAATGTTGTATATAAGTTGAAAATAAGCATAGAAGATAGTTATGATTTTAGACACTATGATACATTTTCTATCAATAATGGCGAGGAAACTTATCTTTTTTTCATATATACAGAAGAAGCAGTGATGGATGTAGAGAAGATGTTTACTAAATACGCTACAGAGGAAGAAGGAAAAAAAATAGAAGAGAGGGAACTTATCTTTTTTAAAGAAGAAATTTATAAAACACAAGAGCTAAACGCTGAGCAAATGAAAGAGGCAAAGGAAAAAATAATCCGGCGCAAAAATGATTATCTTAGAGAACTTCTTAATCAAGAATACTGGAGTATTAGAAACCTGACTCCACGAACAAAAGTGTTTATTTACAAAGACAGTAAAGATAAAATAGAGCAGGTACATTCAGATGAAACATCTGAGTATGTATTTGATATGTTTTTTGGAAGTGAATATCCCGAACTGCGTCCATTAATATATTTTAACGACAAGATAGATACTTTGTCATTTGTTGTTCCACTTAACAATGATTCGGGCAACGAGAGAGATGAGACAAGTATAATAAAGAGTTATATATTTAACGATATAAGGTAAGAGTGTTTGCGTGAAGTTTTACAATTGATTAATGAATCGAGGTAAATAAAATAATGGCTGGCCTTATAACTCATCAATATATACTATGCAAGGCGCTTCGTACTTATAATAAACATGGTGACATTCTGAAGAAGTTGAAAGACAGTCTTACTAGGGCATTAGAGTATGCAAAAGTAAGAAGTGGAACTGGATATTCCAACTATGAAAAAGATGGGATTTGTGTAAACGCCGGATTTGCCCATATAGGCGCGGTAGGTCCCGATCTATTTTATTTAGAGATTTTGGATGAAATGGGTTACATGGCGGATTTAATGCATTACAATAAAACAGGCCCTTATGTTATTTTTGGGATAAATGAATTAAGGAATAAAAAACCTAATGAAGAACCTTTTGACATTGATAATATGAAATTTGAAGAACTAAATATGCTGGCATATTATATGGGACATGCGTCTCATATTGCGGCGGATATTGTAGTACATCCGTTAGTAAACAGCCTTGTAGGCGCATACCCTGATCTGAAAAAAAGGTTTTTAAATTCACGTGGTAAGAGAGGGATAATCTCAATAGCGTTATGGAGAACACATAATATTATTGAACATTATCAGGATTCGTATGTACTGCACCATAAATATACAGAGTTTTTAGAAATATACTCCGGTTTTTTTGAAATAGGAAATGAGTCTTGGAAAAATATAATGATTGGAATTGCTGCAGCATCTGCATATCAAAAATATAAACAGAGCGAAAAGAAAACTCATTATTTTATAGCAAAAAATGCAATAGCGTATCATAAATATAAAAAAAATGAAGATATTAACACTACGTCTATAGAGAATGATAAATATAATTTTTTTCTGGATGCTAATCCGCTCATGAATTCATCCACCTATTTTGAGGAAACAATACCCGATAAAAAAACAATGGATGATTGGTGGAAAACTGATTTTGTGGAGACAAGTCATTTTGATGACTGTATAGACAAGGCTATCGAATTGACACATAAAATGTGGGATGAAATGTTAAATTATTTAGTTGCGAAACCATCCATAGATTCTGAAGATGATGAATTTGAAGTTAAATCTAAATATTTCCCAATTCTGCAAAAACACTGGAATCTTGATACAGGCTTTATGATGTCTATAAACAAGGAACTTAGGTCATATAATCCTGAAGGAAATAATAATAAAGATATTGAAACACATCTTGTTGAATTATTTTTTAAAAATTATTAGCCAACCGAAGAGGCAGCGGTGTCCAAAGAAGTATCGGCGAGCGAAGTAGCATCGCCACCCTACACAGTCCAGAAAGGCGACAGCCTTTCGGTAATAGCTCAAAAGCATCTCGGCAACAGCGACCGATACCAGGAAATCTACGATTTAAACAAAGACATGATTGATGCGGAAAACAAAGGCACTGGAAATACAAAATATACGATTTACCCTGGGCAAACACTCAAAATGCCATGAACATGATTGAGGTTCACTTATGAATGTAAAGAATTGTTTATTACTCGTAATGGTCTGCATAGCAACAATGGGGTGTGAAATGAAAAAAAACGACGGTATAACGGATATAAAAATCAAAGACAGGTATGAATTTAATACCCGCATAATAAATTCGCCGATAGTTCTGGAAGATAATAAGAAAGGAGTGATAAGATTCGCCTTTGTAAGCTTTAAAAAAGAAAAAGAAGCAGATATTTACGAAATAGTGGTATATGACCTTAACGGCAAACGATATAATAGCAGAAATATGAAATTTGTACAAACCGGAAGCGAGCCAATAATAATGGCAATAGCGGCTATAGACAGAAATGGCGACGGAGTGGATGAAATATTGGCTTATGACAGTTATGGCAGAGCCTGGGTGTTTAATCAGGATGGGAGTAGAGTAACGCGTAAAGATGTATCGGATGATGCTTCAATTCTTATGAGCTTGAATCAATTCGAAATTACAAATAATGTCAAGAAGAGTAAAAAAATAGTAACTGTTGCGTTTGGCTGGGACGGAGGAAAATATGATGGGGAGTATTTATTAGATGTACGACAGCCCGGCAGGGAAAGTTTGAGCGGCTATCCAATAGTGTTTGGTGATGAAATATCTAACCCTATATTGGTTGATGAAAATATATATGTCAGTTTATTTACGG
>Ga0082212_10004304_pt1 | contig 19766 bp, 22 predicted proteins | sample TergutNt197P3_FD_71548 | JGI IMG/M metagenome (GOLD analysis project Ga0082212, IMG submission 71548) | Neocapritermes taracua P3 segment gut microbial communities from Petit-Saut dam, French Guiana - Nt197 P3 | ecosystem: Host-associated > Arthropoda: Insects > Digestive system > Gut ... | reverse complement strand
GCTTGCTTGAAAAGATACGAAAAATGAAAAAACTGGCATTTTGCTGCCGAAAAGGCGCAAAATGCCAGTTTTTATACTTTTAGAGGCTGTTGTTCTTGATTCAAATAATTGTGCAACAGCCCCATTTTAAAGCCATCTTCCCTCAACCGTGTAGCATTATAACCTGTCGGAACTGTTACGGTATAATTGATGGGGTCACGGTCAGTAAGGTCATGCAGAAATAAAGCTGTTTCATGCGAATAAATGATTTTCGGTCGGCGCAACTGAGCCGTATACATTTTATCAGCAAACCCATCGGGTAAAATATATACGCCGAATGAAACCCGCTCTAATTCACCGGATTTTACGAGCAGGCGTAATCTTTCATTTGAAATGCCGACTTCATTCGCTTGGGCGGTAGTGACTGTCCCGCCGTTTTGCGTTAAAATTGATTGCAGATTGTCAGGCAGAGCCAAGCGCTCTTATTGCATCATAAACTTGCACGAAAATCAAGGACAAATTTGATTTTTATGCTCGTGTCGAAAATGATATAAGCGCAAAAATCAAAAAACACGAATGCAATAATTATTTCAACCGTGGTTTTTTGATTTTGGCTTGATTAAACCGTTATCTCCGTGCCATCTTTGAAAGTAAACCGCACGTCGTTTTCGCTGTAGACCGTGGCGAAATCTACAAGACTGAACCAGAGCCGTTCATCAAATTCGGTTATCAGTCCGTCCTGCCTGACGAGTTCGGAGATGAAGGCTTCTACCAGTTTGCCACGGGATTTTTTATCTGAAACCAATTCGGAAACCTCCTCGAACCGAGCCTTGGCGGTATCGAACCGCGCCACCAGACCCTCGTAGCGTTCTTGGTATTCCTTCTGGTCAAGGGCGGTACGGGCGTTTTCTTCGATGCACTTTTGTATCAGTTCTGCGACCACCGCTGTCTCTTCCTGTAACTCAGTCCGCTCCGCTTCGAGGTCAGCCGTTCCGAAAAGGTCATCCTTGATAAGAGCGAAGTTGGCGATAATCTCGTCCTTGTCGGTGAGCAGCCTGTTGACCGCCGAAACGAAAAGTTGCTTGATGGTTTCCTCGTCGAGGTGTGGCGTCCCGCATTTTTCCTCACCGTTGAACTTGTGGTTACATCGGTAGATGGTTCGGCGGTATTTGCTGGTGGAGTGCCAGACCTTCGAGCCGTACCATGAACCGCACTCGCCGCATTTTATACGGCTTGCGAACATCCCGACACCGCTGTGGCGGTTTTTGCCTGACTTGCGCCGAGCCATTTCCTGTTGAGCCATCTCGAACACGACAGGCTCGATAATGGCTTCGTGGGCGTTTTCAACATAATACTGCGGAATTCCACCCTCGTTGACCTTTTTCTTTTTGGTAAGGTAGTCGGTGGTGTAGCTTTTTTGCAAAAGGTCGTCGCCTTTATATTTTTCGTTTCAAAAGACAAAGTCGACGCATAATCCCCGTAAATACAGCACTTTATGGGCTTTCAATGTGATATCTGGTGTTTGTTTGGTGTTTGAATTCATGAAACGCCGTAAGCCGAAACACCACGACGGTAAACAGTAAACCTCGGTAAGGGAGCAACGTCCTGAACCGGGGTTTCGTTGTGTATAGCGCACAGTTCACAGTCCGAAACTCAGGCAGATATTCTATAGCCATATTCTCAGAATATGCTTGCTATTCCGGCGGTTTAGAGTGATATATGTAACTGCCGCAAGGCACATTACAATTGAACGGAGGACACGAAAATGCGAGGAACAGTCAAAAACAGCGGATGCGTAAGCAAGGCGGTCTACAGCAGGCTTCAAGCCCGGAGGACAGAGGACACGGCGAAATACATCATCCACGCACAACACGAGCCGCAGGGCGGCGATGACGCTCCCATCGAGGAAACGGTCGGATTGGCTTCCGAAACGCCGACAGAGGGCGAACCTGCGCCCACAGGGGAAGCGGACGGCTTGACCATCGAAATGCCACTGACGGGCTTCACGGAAACGGCGCTCGGCAATCTGGAGCGGCTCGTTGCCGCCAAAGCTACGCTTATTAAAAAGGCAATTGGAGCGGAAACCCTACCGATTGAGCGGAGGTCGGACACACTCGCATTTCCTTGGTTCAGCGCAGATGCCGCTCCGGAGGCGGTTCATGTATACGCTGTGTTTATCGAGCGGCTCTGCAAGACGGCAAAAGCCCAGAAGCGCGTCACAGCGGTGGAGCGTGATGTCGAAAACGACAAATACGCTTTCCGCTGTTTCCTGCTCAAACTGGGCTTCATCGGTGACGAGTATAAGGCGGCAAGGAAGGTGCTGCTGGCACGGTTGGATGGCAACAGTGCGTGGTTAAAAGAAAGATAATAATGGAAACATTACTCTGCATCGACGCTGTCAGCAGCATTATTGTTGACAGCGTCTTCCGCTTCCATATCAGTTGTTTCTCGCAACACGGCATCTGGCAGTAATTTTACAAGCTCGTCAGCTATCTCTTTTGGCGTCATTGATGCTGTTGTCATAGCAAGTCTTCCTGCGATAATCGGGCTATAGTCCATAACCTCTCTATTGGTTATATTGTGCCAAATGGGAAGTAGCATCTTCCCGTTTACACTTTCAAGCTGGAACAGTCCGTCTAATTCCGTTTTTGTCCAATACTTGCCATCGGCGATATAGTTAGGCGATATTACTACAACGCCGAATTTCGACTTGCGCAATCCATCGTCAATCCTCGCCCGCATGGGATCTCCCCATGCAATCTTATCCTTATCGTACCAGACGCTTACGCCTAATGCTGTTAGTTCTTCAACAAACTCATTGGCGAAACTTTCTTTATCTTCCCACGCATGGGAAACAAAAACATCGTAAACAGCGGCTGGCTCATTCGATGTGGTGTTGCCGGTATAAGGATTTGAAATGGATGGAACAGAAATCATTTGCCGGCTCAACTCAGCAATTCGGTTCTCGTAACTCTGCTGAATGGCATTTTGCGTTTTATCGGCTTTCTTTCGGTCAGCCGCTTCCTCTTTTTGCAACTTAACCATAGTGTCGGCTTGCTTTTTCTTTTTGTCAGCAATCTTCTTGTCAATAGCCGCTTTATCACTGGCGGCTTTAGTTGCTTCGCTACTATAACGGTCAACTTGAGATTGCTTGGAACGAAGAGTGGCGGCTGAAGCGTTCTTGGATATGCCTTTTACTGTCCGCGCAGCATTGCCTCGCGCTGACGCTTCTTTTTTGCCAAAATCTGCCGACTTCTTTTCAAGAGCGGCTATTTCACTATTTAATTGATTTAATGCCCTTCTTGTCTGGTCTGCACTCATCAGCAATCCCCATCTTTACTTATTATTGTGTATGCGATAATCACAGTTTCTTCATCAACTCAACAAAGTCCGAAAGGTCGTATGCGCCTTCCTTGCTCCAGTTGAGGTTGTCGAACACCATGTAATAGCGGTAGTCATCGCCCGCCTTATCCGCCCACTTGCGCCCAAGGCGCAGTTTGCGTTCGCTGTCGGAGTTGTCGCGGTCATCGCCCTTGACTTCCACGACAACGAGCGTTTTCTTTGCCGTCATAATGAAGAAGTCCGGGTAATGTGAGATAAACCCGTTTATGCTGAACGAATACGGCTTGCTCTCCGCGATACGGTGCCACCATTTTACGTTCGGCAATGATGCGATTTCCTCTATGACTTTGCGCTCGGTGTTGTTGACCGCCGCTTCACTTTCGTATAGGGATTTTTCCAGGCCGCCCATCGTGTCAGCCGGCGTGGCAGGGAAAACAGCGGTCGGCACAGGATGTCACGGGATTCTAATAAGTCAGTGAACTTCCCCTCGCGGTAATCCGCAAGCAGGGCTTCAATCTTCTGCTGTATACGGCTGGCGTAGAACTGGTAGCCCGTCTGGATAGACGCAAAATCATCATTTGAAAGGTTGGCTACCACACGCTCCACATAAGCGCGAATGTCCTTACCGAGGACAATATCGCCGATTGAACGCCGCTCCAGTTGCGTGGCGATTAAGTCCACACAGAACTTCCGCTTGCCCTCGTCCGGCAGGCGTTTCATTTGTGAGCGGATGTATTCGCTTTCCCCGGCAGTCATTTTGCGGTATTTTGTGCCGCTGTCGGAAGCGTCCACGGCGTACATCTCGCCACTGGACAGTGAGAAGTTAACATTGCTATCGGCGTTTATCAGGGAAAACCCTTTTGACAGGTACTCCTTGCTCAGTTTTCCGTATTCGCTCTCGCCGAGTATGTTCGTTTCCCCTTCCACGCAGAATTGCGGGACGAGAAGGGATTCCGCTTCCGCAATGAACACATCGTTTACTTTATGCTGATTTTTCATAGCCCCCTCCAGACCGCCAAGGTAGCCGAGTTTTTCGGACTCCTCCGCTTCCTGCTCATATTCCTGTGTTTGCGTCACGGCTTTGGCAATCATATCTTCAACGGTCACGGCCAGCTTCTGTTCCAAAGCCGCGCCGATGGCGTCGGAGTAATCGTCAAGGAACTCCTCGCCGCCCTCCTCCGAAGGCTCTTGACCGATATATTGTTGTACGGGTTCGGCAACATCCCATACCGGCTCGATCGGCGGCTTCTCTTCCGCGATTCGGACATCCTTTTTGGAAAAACCCGCTGTGTTAAGGGCGCGGACAATGCCGTCAAGCGTGTCGGCAAAATCGTTGGAGCAGGTCAGCACGAAAGCGTTGTTAAGCAGCGGTTGGCTGTGCTGCGCCGCATAAGGCTGCCTTAAAATTCGCCCGACAATCTGCTCCACATCCACCTTGGATGTTTTGTTGGCAAGGGTGGCGAGTATATAGGCGAAGGGGCAGTCCCATCCCTCTTTGAGCGCGTTTACCGTGATGATGTAGCGGATTTCGCAGTCCCGCGACAACAGGTTTACATTTTTCAGTTCGTTCACATCGGCGGTCTTGATGGCGATTTGCGCTGCGGGGATGCCGCCCTCGACAAGCTGCGCTTTCAGCTTTTGGAACGTGGCGGCGTCCTCCTTGCCCTTCGGTTGGGCTTGGAACAACACAATCGGTCGGATGTATCTGCCGCCGTTCGCCTCTTCTTCTAAGGCTTGGCGCTCAATCTGCGCCCGTAACTGAATCGCGTCAAACATTACGTCTTTTCTGTCAGCGCGGTTATAGACGATGAGCGGCAGCTTGACCATGTTCGCCTTTTTCAGTTCGCTTGCCTCGGCAAAGGCGATGATATTGCTGTTCTCCCTCGGCGTGGCGGTCAGGTCGAGGATGAAGCGCGGGTTGAAGTTCCTCAACATCTCAATGGAAAGCTGCCCCGCCGCACGGTGGCTCTCATCCACGATTACGATGGGGTTCAACACATTTATCGCGTTCACAAGGCTTGTCTCGTCCGCGCCGTCGGGCAGTGTGTTGCTGACGGGGAAGTCCCATAGCTTCTCATTTTCGCGGTATGCCCGCCGACCGTCCTTTTTGCTGGTACGGAAGCTGTCGTAGGACAGCACGAACACGGACAGGTGCTCCTGAACGCTGACGGGATTCTGGAAATTCTGCCCGTTGATAAGCTGTTCTTTATCATAAACCTCCACGCCCGCCGGGAAGTCTTTCTGTAACTGCTGGCGGTAAGGGTGGACGGGGTTTTTCAGGTTGGCGAGGGTCTGTTCCAATATCGTGTCGGACGGCACGAGCCAAACGGCCGCGCCCTCGCCGCTCTGCACGATGGCGTCCTTAATCACGCGCACGGCGCAAGTGGCGAGGAAGGTCTTGCCGCCGCCTGTCGGCACTTTGAAGCATACGTGGGGGATGCCCTTGATTGTGTCGCGGTAGGGCGGCATACCGTTTGTGCCTGTCATGGTTATGCTCACATCGTGGCTCTCCCAGAGCGCGCGATAGGCGTCAACAGGGCTGTAATCGTCAAGAAGGCGCAGGAAGTCGCGCAGACAGTTCAGGACTTTCTTTTGATATTTATTCGGTTCCATATCGCGTCCTCCTTAAAGCCTTGTTATGTCGCGGGGGATTTTCTTGAAGCGGATGTTTGCTGTGTCCATCTCATCCGCGCTGAGTGTGTTGATGTCGGCGTAAATCAGGTAGCCGCCCGCCTTCGTCTTCACGCCGCGAAGGAAGCTGCGGTCAAGCACGGTGACGCGCTCCTTTTCGTAGTAGAAATAATACGCCGTGTTTGCACGGACGCCGAGCAGATACTCTTCCTCCTGTGGCGCATACTCGGCGCGCGTTTCGGTGTACCAGACATACTCGCGGATTTTCTCCACTGGCATATCCTCATTCAGGTTGCCGTCCTCCAGCAGGAGCCTATCGCCCAGTTCGTAATAGGCAAAGCCGCCGCCTGTGCCATCGGTGGTGCCGTATCCGTCAATCACTCGCTTGACGCGCTCGGCGGTGATGCTCTCGGCGTAGTCCTCCATCTCCACGAGGATGAACCGCCTGTTGCCGCCATCGCGCTTGTTCATGTTCAACACAGCGTGAGCGGTCGTGCCGGAACCGGCGAAACTGTCGAGGATAATGGAATCGGGAAAAGAAGCGATTTGGATTATGCGTTGTATCAATCTGGAGGGTTTTGGATAATCAAATTGTGCCTTTTCTCCCAATACCTTGGACAATTCTTGTGTTCCCTCTTGAGAGTGTCCTACCTCTGTGTTTAGCCAGAGCGACCATATACGTTGCCCTGTACGTTCATCTAAATATGTTTTTTGGCGTGGGACACCATTGCCGTTAACACCAAACCACATTCGACCTTCATCGAGCATTTGCTTATAAACCGATTCGAGGTTTTTCCAGCAACGACCATTGGGAGGTTTTACAACTTTTCCACTAGGTGTTACGATCTCGTACATCTGATTGGGCCGCCAACCCTGTGCTGTAAAATCCGTTGATACCCAGTGACCACGAGGGTCATTGTCTGGATTTTTATATTTTGAGAGGTTTTGTTCTGATATTTCAAGCAGATTTACTGATTCTTCAAACAATGAAAGGTACTTAGTGTAGACAACTATATAGTCGTGCGCCATGCTAATTTTTTTACGAGCCTCGGGCGATGTTCGTTTTTGCCATATTATAGTCGCTATACTATTGTTAGCTCCAAAAACCTCATCACAAATCAACTTCAAATTTGCCTGCTCATTATCATCAATGCTGATAAAAATTGCGCCGTCATCGGCAAGAAGGCGCTGCAACAGCTTCAGGCGCGGATACATCATACACAGCCATTTATCGTGGCGGCTTAAGTCCTCGCCCTCTTTGCCGACCACCTCGCCAAGCCACTTCCTGATTTTCGGGTCGTTCACGTTGTCGTTGTAAACCCAGCTCTCGTTACCCGTGTTATAAGGCGGGTCAATGTATATAAGTTTAATCCTGCCCTCGTAGCGAGGCAAAAGAGCCTTGAGCGCGTCAAGGTTGTCTCCATGTATGAGCATATTGCCGCTGTCGGCTTGCCCGTATGTATATTGCGGCTCCAAGACACGGTAGGGCACTTGCTGATGATGGTTGATTACCTTGTCTTTGCCAATCCAGTTCAATATAGGCATATAATCGTGTTCCTCTCGTCGGTGGTCATACGCGCTCCAGCGCGGCGATTATTTCAGCGGAAACGCCTTTGTTGGCGCAGTAATCCTTTACTTGTAGCATCGCCAGCCGGCTTGGCTTGGCGCGGTTGTTCTCCCAACGGTTGAGCGTCGTGAAGCTCACGTTCAGGTCGCGGGCAAGGGTTTCTTGCGATATACTCAGTTCCTTGCGGATTGTTTTCAGAATCTCGTCCATCTTCATCGTCAAGCCACCTCCACATATTATTTTATAGCGCAAGCTATAGCGAAATGCAATAGCGAAAAAGCGGAGTGTGAAAATGGCATCCACACTCCGCACGGTATATTGGTATCCCGTTTACTCCTCAACAACAGCCAAAGCCTTGACCGCCTCACGCCTGACAAGCCGCCCGTCGATAAACTCCGTGCCGATGAAGCCGACCGTGCCCTGCGCGGCGTACTTCTCGCGGAGCGGCTTGAGACCACGCCGCCGCGCTCCATCAGCCAGTAGAAGCTAAAATCCCCGAATAGGACAGGCTTATTCCCGACGGCGGTATCCGGCATATACGGAGAGGTGTACACAGGCTTGCCGAATATGGTATCGTCAGAATCCCGCCAGAGGTATGCGCCCGTGCTGTCTTTCAGAGTCCGCAGATATAGCGCTGTTTCGTCCGACATAAGCCAGACAGCATTGCGGCGGTACTCCGCGCCGAGACTGAAAAACAGAGCCTTTACATCGTCAAATGTGAGCGCGGCGGGTCACGGTGTCGGCGATACTGAGGACGGCGGTCAAGAAAGGCTTGCTTGAGAAAAACCCGGTCGTGAACACCACGCCGCCCAAGCGGGAGTACAAAAAGAAGCTGTTTCTTGACGAGGGTCAATGCAAACAGCTTCTTGATATTTTCGAGGAAGTTGATAACCGGCAGTTATGCGTGATGATAAACACGCCTCTGTTCACGGGCTTGCGGTCTGGGGAACTGCTCGGCTTGCAGTGGCGGGACATCAACTTTGACGAAGGGACGATTATCATAAACAAGACGCTCCTCCGGCTCGTCGGCGAGTACAGGCTCTCCGAGCCGAAAACGAAATCCAGTGAGCGCATCGTCAATGTCCAGCCTGAACTGCTCGAAATCTTGAAAGCGCACAGGGCTTGGCAGAACGAGCGCAAGGCGGTATTCGGCTCGGCGTGGGAACAGCCGGAGCAGGTGTTTTCAAATGCCACGGGCAAGTTCTATAACGGGGTCACGCTCAACCAGCAATTCAAGAGCGTCCTCCGAAAGAACGATATGCCCGACCTGCATATCCACGACCTGCGCCACGCGACGGCATCGCTTCTGATAAACGCCGGGCTTCCCGTCAGGGTCATCGCCGACCACCTCGGACACAGAAGCACCCAGACTACGGAAGATGTGTACGCCCACGTTTTCGCCGAATCCCGCGCCAAGGCCGCCGACGCTATCAGCATCGCCCTTGCGAAGGTAGGCAGGGCATGAAAACAGGAACAAGAAAACCGATGAGCCGCCGTGTCCGTTCTCTGCAGAACAAGGCACGGCGGCTCGGTGTTTGGTGTTTATTTGGTGTTTTAATCTGCGAAAAAGGGCAATATGGCGCATCACGAAACATACGCCGACTGCCGAAAAAGCCCAAGTTACCGCGCTTTACGCCACTCGGCGATATGGCGCTAAACGACCGCGTTTGTTTCGTTCCGCAGAATTGCCCTGACCGACGTAGCCGAGAACTCCTCCATGCCCGTGTAGAACTTATCGCCCATTTCAATTAATTGCTTGGCGGTTTGCTCCCAGTGCAGGTGGCGTAACATCACCGCGATTGCCATGGCTTCGCTGGGTGGAATTGATTTTGAAAACCCCGGCTGTTTTCCGATGTTGCCTGGCATTGGAGTTTCTTCGCAGGAAGCAATCCATGCCTCAAATCATTGCAAAAATTGTCAATGTCAAAAAATACTGGTATAATATAGCCATCCATGATCTATCCCCTATGATATTTGTAGCATTCAACCTCATTTGCCACAAGAGGGGATAGATTTTATTATTCTATTTCCAAATTATTGTATTTTTCGACATGTTTTATTTCTTCGAGCTCACGTTATTAAAAAGGCTGCGGAGTATGTGAAAAGCAACGCCTATATATGAATTGGAGCAAGAAAGCATGAATCGCTTAACCGAAAAGAGCAAAGAGGGACATTATGCAGTTCCCAGCGATGATATGGAACAGGCTATACAAAGGCTTGGTTTATACGAGGATGCCTTTGAAGATTTAATGAATAACCGTGAACAAATCCCTAAAGACTTGGAATCCCTGCGCTCACAGGGAAAAGAGAAAACAGTCAGGTATAAAGAAACGATGGCTCAAAAATTGATAAACAACCATATAGTCCAGTTTTTTGAGAAACATGGTCTGAAATGAAAGCGGAGAAACTCGAAGGATGAACGAACATGATGCCGTTGAACTGTTGAAATCGGCAGAACGGATTGGCGTTGAAGTATGGCTTGACGGCGGTTGGGGTTTTGATGCGCTCGATGGAAGGCAGACACGCCCGAATAACGATATTGATGTTTTTATTGAGAAACACAATGCGGATGCCTTTACGGAAATGCCTCGCGCCACAGCTAATCAATATTGATTTAGCTGTCTTGCCTGAAACGAAATGTCAAGGACTTTTTAATCAGCCCTTGACATTTCACCATTGAAAATTGTTACGATATTTGACTGGCTTCGTATTTTAGCATAAATGAACCCTCACCTTGTAAGTGGTTTTGCCGATTTGCTTCACAAGGGCTGGCTGTTAAGCTTTAGCGGATGTGACAGCGGTATTTTCAATGTTCATAGATAATCCTTTTTTTTTGGCGCAAATGCGCCAAACCACAACTTAACCCCGATTTTGGACAAAAAGGTATATTACCCCTACCATGCCGAAAATGGGGTTAAAAAATGTGATTACAATAAGGTATTTTAGAGCCTAAATCGTGACATTCAGATTATGAAGTTTGGTGCGTTTTTCGGCTAGGATTTGCGCTGTGAGGGCTTGCAAATCTTCGTCTGAAGCCTTTGCCCGCCTGAAGCTCTATCCGCGTTCTAAAGCCTTTATTAGCGTATTCCCGCGACGGCGATGTCTGACCTCGGATGGTTGTAAATTTAATGTTGATTTTTCTACCTTTTTTGATATGCTGTTATAAGATCAAATTGTTAAGAAAGCGGGGGGATAGACATGAAAAAGGTTTTAAGAATCATGCGAATACTAATTATATCAATATGGCCAGTTGTTTTTCTTCTGGTTATTGGTTCCATAGAAATGCATTTTAAGGCTTTGTTCAGCAAAACTTTGGACCCCATTTATCAATACTGGACAGCAATTATTTATGCAGTTTCTGGATGCTTGTTCGCTGTCAGCGGTTTTTACCGGAAAGAAGATTCCGAGTTCAAGGGTATAATAGTTGCCCAAATTATTGCAGGGGCCTCAGTTTTATTGTTCTTCATTGTATGGCTAGCCATCCTATTTACAGGTGGTTTGTGGAACACGGCGCTACAGCCGATCGCACTTGTACAATGGAACGTTTTACCTCTTATTTTTGGATATACGCTGCTTTCAACGGCAAGGGCAATAATTCTTAGCAGAAAAAGAGACTGATTGTATGAGAAAACCATAGAGAATGAAGTTTGCCTTAGTTACATAAGACGCAAAACGGATAACCTGTTTGAGAGGTTCCGTTTTGCGTCTTATGTGTCTTTTCTGTTCTCCGCTATTGGTTCACCGCCATCGGCAAGTCAGCTTTGTTGTTTCCCGCTTTTTTCGGTTCGGATTTCGGCATGGTACTCACGGGAACAAACACGCCTTTAGAAATATCCTCGGCTCGCAGGGCATTCTTTTTCGCGTCCATTTCAGCTTTTTTCTTGGCTTTGATTTTAGCGTCATATCGTTGCTGTGCTCCGCCTGCCTTGCGCTTCAAATAGGTTTGATGCGCGCCTTTTCCTTGTGTTCCTGTTGTTTGCGCAGTTCTTGCTGTTCCTCCGAGGTTAGGTTCACTTCCCCGAAGCGCGGGGGAACATATTTCCCAACGAAATTAAAGAAGATTTCTACCTCCTGTGTCGTGTCAACCCTGCCCTTTTCGTCGCGCTCGTGCACAAGAATTTTCTCCACAAATTCAAGAAGCATAGTCGTTGCCAGCGTGTCGAAGTTCTCATATTTTCCGACAAGAGCAATAAATTTGTCGGCGGATTTCCGGCTGATGTCCTCCTCTGATTTAGACTTTGGCTTGCGAGACCTTTGTCAATTTTATCAGAGGAGGACTTGTTCACATACTTGCCGCTTCCGCTATTCTATTCTCCCGCGCCTAGCGCGGGGCTTAATCTGGAGTTAAAGTGGGCGGCTTTTTTTTATCTCTTTTTTGAGATGTAACGCGATGTTGACAATCAAAGCCGCAAACGCGATTTTGAGTGCCGGTACTTCATATTTTCTCATGGCCTTGCCTCCTTTTTGAGGTTCTAGCCGAGAGCCGCTAATGGCTTGCCTTGCAAGTACTATACATATTTGCTGACGGCAACGCCAAAGCAATGGATCAAAATATGGCGGAGCATAAACTACAAAAATTAACCAATATCTTTGTGCCCATAAATAGCAGCAGGCTGTCATTTCGAAGTTGGAAACTAATCGCATAACCAAACCTAAAATCCCGCATTGAAAACAAACTTGCTCCGGCTGCAGCGAATTAGGCACGCTTTTGCTCTATGTCTCGAAGTTATGGACACAGTCAGCTCGGCCCGTCGGGTGCGCTATCCAATAGGCTTTAGTGGCTGTCCATTGCGTATTTTGTTGATAGGAAAACGATATTGATGATTTTTCACTTTATGCTAAAACTGAAACTGAAATTGAATAAATATAAAAGAATCAAGTATAATGCAGAAATTTGGTTATAAAACATTAACAGAATTGCCATAATTAAAGTAGTAGCTGTTTTAATAAGCCCGTACTCATACGTGATAAGCCCCTTTAAAGAAATACTTTCGATCGCTGGCAAAGAAGGGGAGGAAAAAAACGCTGGCATTTGCCGATTCACGAACCCAAACGTTAGAGTGCGCTGGCTTTCTTTATCATGGACATGCTAAGCCACAAAGAATATTTTGATAAAACTGGAGAAGCAGAACATCAATGAGCGAAAACAAAAAACAAGAGGAACAAGTAGTAGTAGAAACGAGTATGACGATACCGCGCCAAATACCTTGGCTGTGGTTTATGAACGGTGTTGGTGGTTCTTTTGTCACTTTTATGAACACCTACATCATGTTCTTTATGACAGAATATGCAGGGATAACTGCAATGCAAATGTCGGCAGTGCTTTCTGCTGCCCGGATAGCTGACTTGATATGCTCGCTATTCGCTGGCGCAATAGTCCAAAAAGGCAACAAATACCGCATTTATCTATTGATATGCCCTATAGTTTCGTCAATCGGAGGATCACTCGCATTTTTCAACCCAAACATACCCATCGGCATAAAGCTTGTAACTGTAGCAATCGGGTATTGCGGGATCCATTTCCCGATGAACTTTATCACAGTTGCAAGAAACAGCACAATAGTTTTAATTGCCGGGGCAAACCCGACAAATCGAATAACGATGACCTCGAGGCAGATTCAATCCCAACAAATGGCATTAATTGTGCTCAATGCTTTGACCCTTCCATTGATACAAGTATTTCTTGATATGGGAATGAAGGGATACTTCATCTGCCAAGTTATATATTCGATAATCGGGATTTCGACAGCTTCTGTCATATTTAGAATTACAAAGCCATATGAAGACGCGCATCTAGCCAACATCGAGACTTCAAGAAAGTCGGCAGGGCAAGCTGCAACGGATATTTCCTTTGCCGACATGTACAAGACAGCGCTAAAAGAAAAAGCTGTTTGGGGATTAATTATCGGAGACAGTGTCAGAAGCTTTGGACAACAACTAGTCGCTGCGGCTGTAACGTATTATTTCCGTTATTCTGCTGGAAATGTTTTGCTGACCTCGCTCCAAGGCACCATTGCCTCATTTGTCGGGATGACTGCAGCCGTGGTTATGCCCGAGATATCAAGAAGGGTTGGCAAAAGGAATTCGTGCCTGTTGACTACAGCAATATGTGCCATCGTATATATTATTTTGATAGTCACTGCTGATGGGCGCCCAGTTGTCTATATGGTGCTTGCAGCAATTGCCCAATGTGCGTTGTTATTGCAGACAGTCCAAGGCGCGAATTTTTATCTTGACATCGCAGAGATCCAGCTGCACGATTCTGGAAAAGACTTGCGCCCGTTCTATATGTCGCTGCAAAACCTTGCTCCAAAACTCAGCTTCCTGTCTTCAGGCCCGTCACTTGCTTTTGTGCTCAACAGGTCTGGATATAACATCAACGCTCCTGTTGTAATCCCAGACACCCAAGTATTTGTTACTAACTGGGGGGCGCTCACTGCCGTGTTTTATGCTATAGCTTTTGTGACATACTTCCTGCTATATAGGGTTGATGAACAAAGGGCAAGAGAGATTGCAGTTATTAATGCAGATCGCGCCAGATCTGCAAGGGAAGCCGCAGAGGAAAAAGAAAAAGACCAAGATTGACGCTCCCAACTGCAATACAGCATTCCGCGAAATGCAAACCAGGCAATATTGCAGTTTGCACAGCCTCATTTAGATTAAGCCGTTCTCGTTAATGGGAGCGGCTTTTTTTATTTCTTTTTTCTTGAGATATGATGCTATATTCACGGTCAAAGCAAGAAATGCAATAATCACAGAAAGAACCTCATATGTGCTCATCAGGGGGCTTGCTCCTTTTTTGCGGGGATCCAGCCAAAGATATGCCAAAGTTGGCCTTGAGGCTGCACCACAATGAAAAACCAAAACCAAAGCTAGCCATTACAGAAAAGCAGGTATATCGCGATAGTGTGACACGCTCAACTGTTATGCTAGCAGGATAACCCATATCGACTTTTTCTCGTTTATAGTTTACTCTGATTGTACTTATCATCAATTAGTGGGCTGGGGCTGCAACTCACTGGTTCCATGCAGTCTGCCCCAGAGGAGAGTAGGACCTGTTTTTTAGATAGTGCTTTACAACCTTGCTTATGTGTACTATGCTTGGTAATAAAGGCAGCTGTGCCAGATAGGCACACACTATAAAAAACTGTCTAGTTTATATCAAGCGTTTTATGCGCCTGCCTTAATAAACGATAGAGAGGGACAAACACATGAGCCAAGAATTGTTGATTGATGGGCAGAATCTAGAGCAAATACACAACTCAATCCTCCCATATGTCATCAACCACAACAACGACATGCGAGGCTATAACGAAAGCGGCATGTTCAAAGAAAAATCAATGGACAAAAAGGATACAGCCAATGACTTGCAACTTGAGGCTGACATTTTTTCCGAGCAGAAAATCTTTGAGTTTTTACATGAAATCTCTCCAGGCATTCCAACTTTTTCAGAGGAATCATCTGCAATAAATGGCGCGACGAGAGATTATTCGGCGATCAATGAGCATGAGGTTTTTTGGCTTGTAGACCCTTTGGACGGCACGGGCAACTATAGGCTCAAGAGCGGGAGGAGCTTTGACTGGGGGTTCACAGTCTGCTTGCTGGTCTATGGGCAGCCACAAATCAGCTTTGTTGGATTGCCTGCCTACCAAGAAGTATATAGCGCATATGGAGATAATGAAAGCTACATGCATATAAGCGGGATTTGCACCAAAATCTCTTTTAGCAGCGAAGGCATAAGCACACAAACACCAACTCTCTACTCCGAAAGCACAGGGAAGAGATATCTTAGGGCAAAAATGCTGCCTATTAACGAAATATTGGCAAAGCTGTGTGATTTGCGCAATACTGGATGCACTGCAGCTAATTTTAGGAACTTATTCATCGGTATGGCAGACGCAGTTGGAAGCGCAGGGCATCCATGGGACTGGTTTGCTGCAACACATATTCTGGCCAATGCAGGGGGATGCGCAAACCAATTTAACGGCAAGCCGCTAAACATGTCAACAACACTGGGATGTATTGCATCCAACAATATGGATCTTCAAAACGAGCTGCTTTCGCTCATTAGTGGCACACAAAATAACAATGCTGCAGTTGCCAGGATTAGCCTACAAGAGAGCATTAAGGAAATTAATGCCGACAAGATTGTTATTGAGGGCGATATTGCAGCTATTGGTTTTGACAATCTCAAAGGCTTTGTGGCAGAGGTAAAGTCACACTCGCCAATCACAAGCGAGATTTATGTTGTTGCCGAGCTTGAATCTGGGCTAAGCGACGAGCTATATTTTGATTTCGGAGTGGTGACTGTGCCAACATTTGACGGCCTTCCAAATTTCCAGCAGAATTTTGCTGGCTTGGTCTAGATATTGAAATTGCAGTCTTTTAGCTAATTAACAAAGAAGGAGTTGATATAATGAATTAAGAAATCAAAGTGACAAACAAGAGCACAAAGCAAGAGATCCTCGATGCGCTCAACGAGACTCAAAAACGTTTAGAGGCTGCCGAAAAAGGGAAGCTAAACCAAGAAAAACTTGAAAAAGAGCTCTCTGAGGCCCGTGCCTTGCAATCGGCGCGTGAAGCTGTGGAGTTGAATATCTTCTCAAAAGAATTGACGGAAAAATACAACGACCTGCTAGCATCCATAACCGCGCAGGAAGCCAAGTTGGAGGAGCTCTTTGGGGTTGGCAAAGAGCTGCAGAAGCTTGCATTGGCTATAGAGGCGGGGAAGGAGCGCATTGCCCAGCTGGAAAATGAAAAAAATGCGCAAATAGCAGAAGCGAAAAGCAGATTGGACGAGCTTAATATAGAGTTTAGCAGAAAGAATGCTGAACTTGAAGCCGAGTATCAAGCGGTATCTAAAAAGTTGAAAACTGAGCGGGATAGGGAGTCCGAGGAGTTTAAGTACAACTTGGCGCGCAGCCGCGAGAAAGAAAACAACGATTGGGAAGATGAGAAGAGCGATAGGGAAGCCGAGCTTGGGTTGAAAGAGAAAGAAACAACCGAGCTAATGTCGCTAGCTGAAAGCAAAATTGAATACATTGAATCCCTTGAGGCGAAAGCGCTTGGCTTTGAGGCAACCTTGGAGTCAGAGAAACAAAAGGCCGTAAGTACAGCACTGGCTGAAGCCCAAAGGGAATTTGACTATAAGATATCCCTGTCGGAAAAAGATTCTGGGAATGCCATTGCCCGCCTAGAAGACAGCATAAAATATTTGGAAAAAGATGCCGACAATGCAAACAAGTTGGCAACCTCAGTCCAAAACAAGTTGGACAAGGCGTATGCAGAAATGCGTGATTTAGCATCCAAGACAGTTGAATCAGCCAGCAGCGTCAAGATAATAGCCAACACAGAGAATAAAAGCAACCCTTGAAAAGATCTTGCATAAGCAATATTCTCTGTAGCCAGCGGACAAATGAGGATGATTGCATAACGCCTATTGAACGCAGAACTGACGATAAATCGGGCGGCGTTTTTTGTTCGCGCTTAATCGAAATAGTGTTTTGCATCCCAAAGTTTGTGGTATGGACCAAACGCGCCGGCTAAAAGCAAGTCTTGGGTAGCCATTTGCCCGCCACAAAATACAGCTATATCGTGGCAGAAACGGCAAGGCGAGAGCCGGTGGGAGATAAACACCGCTGTTTTTCCGCCAATGGTCTGATCAAAGGCCGAATAGACCTCATATTCCGCGATAGGGTCAAGGGCTGCGGTAGGCTCGTCAAGAACAATAAAAATGGGGCGTGTCTGTATAGCATCCTAGCAAAAGTTATGTTTTGCGCCTTGCCCCCTGATATCAGCGTTCCGGTTTCATCAAATGATTTATACAGGATAGTATCCAAGCCATCGATCATTGAGGACAAACGCTCTGCAACCCTGCGCCGCCAGGCTGTCAGTCACGCGTTTTTTGTTGTATTGCGTTTTGTTGGCTACATATGTCCCAAACTCAAAAGGAAAGAGATGGAAATCCTGAAACCCACGGATACCAAGCCAACAAACTGTTCATAGTCATATTCTCTGATGTAGATACCATTGAGAAGGATTTCGCCCTCTGTTGCGGGTTTTGCGGCGGTTATGCTTCCATGTTCAAGGAAACAACGGGGATTTCCTGTTTAATTGAATCAGTTTTGAGATTATGGATTTTGCGAATGTGGATATTCGTGCTATTCTTCGAGATGATGGGATTAATGGCAGCGATGCATAATCCCTTATAACAAGCAAATGGAACAAAATATAGCACCCAGTTATTTATCTGGCTGGAGTGCAACTATGAGGTTGCCATCAATTATCAACTGCAAGTAGGATCATCTTTGATCTTAGATATCAAGGATAAGCTTGGTGTTAAGTAAAACCTGGCAAGTATGAAGTTGCTGATGCCCTGTTGCTCTGCTACGTTGCCAAAAGAAATAATATGTGCAAATGGATGAACAAATAAACCTGGAGGTGGTCATTGCAATGGAAAAGCCAAAAAAATCTGGAATAAATTACGACACAATATCTTTCAACGACTCCGATGATAATGCGCCTGATACAGAAATCTGTGGATATTGTGGCAGTGAAACAGATGACAGGATTGGATATAACGAAAAAGAGGATTTGCTAAAACGGGCGTGTTCGAATTGCGGGATAGTCTACGTTGAAGATGCGGCAGGGAAAATTACTATCATAGAGGGCGAGCCTAGGGATTGGCAGGATTATTTAGAAAAACACCTCGTTTTGCCATTTGATGCGAAAGTATTTGAGGATGACTCTGACCCATTCAACCCGTTCGACAAGCCTGGCCCTGTTGTTGTGGATGACATCGTATCGGTTGAGAAGGTTGAATTTGATGATGATATGTATGGAATCATTGTTAAGGTCAAAAAAGGCAGAAAAAAACATACTTCGAACTGTGCAATCTAGAAGCTGTTGACAAATCGTCAGCTAACGCTAAACTGCTGGACGATTACAGTCTATGGTTTGCCAATTGCCGCTAGGTATTCCCTCATCATAGAATCGCAGATTAATTGGGCTGGATGGGGAGCATGCCGAGTCAATTCAAGATCCGCAATTAAGCTTCAGTGAAACCTGCTTCCATCACAAAAAAAATAAGAAACAGCAGTGTGACTGCTGCCCCAGCGAAACTTTTGCTTTGTTTCCAAAGATAAGTTACGGGCTCAATGTCCCAATTATTTGTGTGCTGTAAAGGCAGTAATCTGCTGCTGTTTCTGTTCTGTATTATGCGCGTTTTAGAAGAGAATATACAGCTTTTAGAAAATTGTTTGCTATTATTTTGTGGCATGAGTGCAACTATGGTTAAAGGCTATTGGTTCCACAGCTAACAATGATAAGAGGCTTGCTGTAGCGAATGTGCCATGGCATAGGAATTCAGGGAAGAGGCGGATCTGTTCGACAAGGTTGCCATTCCAGAGTTCCTCTTGTAGGGATAGTGTGGCTTATTGGCTAGGAATCCCGAACACAGTATCCCATGTCTTCGCCGATTAGCATCATCAGGCGCAAAGGCCGAGAGGTTAGAACGACAATTGAAGGGGCATCACCTTGGGGGAAACCATTTGAAGAGCAAATGTATTGTAATAAAGTATTTCTGCAATTATTAATGTCAGCCAAGGTAGCCTCATCGAGATTCTTCAGGATTTATTTCCATCCGTGTACGTGAAATAATGGAATAAACTCGAAGCGCAAGATAGCTTTTAGCCAGCTGCGCCAGATATTGGCAGTGGTTCTTAGTATGAAGTCCATTGCATGGGAATAAGGATTGGCCTGTTGCTATGTTCATACTAGGCTTGGCCGTAATTCTTGTGCCGCACCAAAAGGGTGATGGTTTGCACCGTTGCTGGATATGTTGCCAGCTTCATAGTTGGTATCATTTTCAACTACGAGTATGACTTTATCGTGGAAGGCGTTTTGCAGGATAGGCTCCATACAGCGTGGCAGATATGGACGGGTGCATACCTCGTTTTAATTCTCGCAGGGATAATTTGGAAAATTTTCAACAATCGCGCGAAAAGTAGAAAATTTTAAGCCTAATCTAAAGACAGTATTAAGTTGGAGTTATCAGAACAGCCAGCCTCGGTTTTATCATCATCAAAGAAGCTTGACGCACAAGGGATTGCTATACATATTGGTATTTTTTTGATATCTAAGCGGTGTAGGGAACTGTCAAAAAATAACTTGAACAATTGAAGCAGAAATGGTATGCTATAAACAGAGTAAAGAGGTTATGGAATGAGTGATGTAATTGCTGATAGAA
>Ga0082212_10004303_pt1 | contig 19767 bp, 16 predicted proteins | sample TergutNt197P3_FD_71548 | JGI IMG/M metagenome (GOLD analysis project Ga0082212, IMG submission 71548) | Neocapritermes taracua P3 segment gut microbial communities from Petit-Saut dam, French Guiana - Nt197 P3 | ecosystem: Host-associated > Arthropoda: Insects > Digestive system > Gut ... | reverse complement strand
TGGCTGCGGCCGCGAGGCGTTCCCTGTACCACAACGCCGCGCCGCTTATTGATATTGAGGGATGATATGGAACAGGTTCTAACCTTATTGAGGGAATCCGGGGCGATGCTCGAGGGGCATTTTTTGTTAAGCTCGGGCCGCCATTCCGATCGCTATTTCCAGTGCGCTAAATTGCTGCAATACCCCGACAGGGCGCAGGCGGCTCTTTCCGGCGCGGCAGACCTGATCCGGCTGGAGATTCAGGCCGGCAGGCTGGAAATCGACGCCGTCGTCGGCCCGGCCATGGGGGGCATAATCGCCGCTTACGAATTGGGCAGGCAGTTGGGGCTTCCCGCCTTTTTTACCGAGCGCGACGAGGCCGGGGCGATGGTTCTGCGCCGGGGGCTGGAGGTGCAGCCGGGGCAGAGGATCCTCATCGCCGAGGACGTGGTGACCACCGGCAAATCCTTCGGCGAATGTGCCGCCGCACTTGAAAGCCACGGGGCGGTAATCGCCGCCCTTGCCTGCATTGTGGACCGCCGGGCGGCGGGCGTTGAGGTTCCATGGCCGTTTTTCCCCGCCTGCCGGGTAGAAGCGAATAATTGGGAAGCCGACTGCTGCGATCTGTGCCGGCAGGGAATCCCCGCTGTAAAACCTGGCTCCCGGAGAATTAACTGAAAGCGATTCCCCCGTTTACTGTTATATATGAAAGCGATGACATCATTGCCGTCAACAAAGCTTCCGGCATTTCGGTGGGCGGCGACCGATGGGACGAATCCCGCGATCGGCTGGACAGGCTGGTCGCAGAAAATTTTTCTTTGCAAAAGATTTTTACCGTCCACCGCATAGACCGCGAAACTTCGGGGCTGGTGGTATTTGCCAAAAACGAAGAGGCCCACCGCCGCCTTTCGATTTCATTTGAAAGCCGTGATGTTGGCAAACGGTACGTTGCCGTCGTCTGCGGTCGGCCGCCCTGGAAAGAGGAAGCCTGCGATCTGCCGCTGGTTCCCAACGGCAACAAGCAGCACATGACGATCATCGACAAATTCCGGGGGAAAAAGTCCTTTACCCGCTTTGTGCTGCTGCACGGCACGGGCAGCTACAGCGTTATAGAGGCGCTGCCGGAAACAGGACGGACCCACCAGATACGGGTACACGCTGCGGCACTTGGGTTTCCCATTGCATGCGATTCGCTTTACGGCACGAATCAAAAGTTAGGTGAAAAACCCGTGCTGCTTTCCGAAATTAAAAAAAAATGGCGCGGAGATCCGCTTGAAGAAAGGCCGCTGCTTGCCCGGCTTGGGCTTCATGCGGCGGAACTTTCCCTGACTACAGGCGACAGTGTTAATTTGCTCCGAGCGCCGCTGCCGCGCGATTTATCGTCTCTTATTAAGCAAATAGAAAAAAATTAACAATAATTGTTGTACTATCTTCTGAATACCATGAACTATATTTAGATTTCTGTCGCCAGGGTGTATTTTGTGACAAATACTCTTGTTATTTTTGCAGTAGGGTGACAGAAAAAATTATGGAAAAACCAAACATTATTCAACGAAGGGATTTGGAGCCGTTATGGCACAGGGCCAACGAAATTGTGCGGCATTACGAAAAAGCGGCGGATTGTATTACTGCCGTTATGGGAGCGGACTGCAACGCGGTGGAAAACTCCAAACATCCCGCATCTGGCATTTTCTGCGCGCTCTGCAAACGCTACAGCCAGTGTGCAGAAAAAATTCCGCCGCATGACATCCCCTGTTCTTCCATGCATCGCAGTGCAGCAAAAAAAGCCCGCAGGCACGGCGGTTCGTATATATACACGTGCCCGGTGGGTTTTTCCTTCTGGACCAGTCCGTTTTTCGCAGGAGAACTCTTTGCCGGAGCTTTTATTTCCTGTGCGATTCCCGATGAGGGAAAACAGGAAACCCTGGACAAGCTGTTCGATGTCTGCAGGGGAGAAGTTTCCCGCGCGGAAATTGCCGGTTATATAGACAATGTTCCTGCGAAAACCGGCGATGAGATACAGGCACTTGCCCGGATGATTCATCTGTGCGCGCAGCAGATCTCCCGCAGCGCAATGCCGCGTAACAGTCAGCCGGAATACGAGGACTATCATGCGATGGAGCAGGAACGCATGCTGCTTGCAAGTTTACGGCGGGGAGATAACGCCGAAGCCAACAGCATAATGCAGGAAATACTGACTAACATCAACACCGTTAGCGGCGGCAACATCGAATACTTCAAACTCAGGGCGGCTGAACTGGTGGTGGCGCTTTCCAGGGCGGGATCAAATCCAAAAAACAACCTGGAGCTGATTGATACAAACTGCCGTTATCTGAAACGCATTGACGAATTAAAAACAGCCGACGAAATCAGCGTATACCTCTGCATGGCCGTTGAACGAATGTCGCATAAAATTTTTTCCTTTCAGGGAATGCGCCATTCATCGGCATTGCGGAAAGCGGAACGGTACATTCGTGAAAATTTCGGAAGGAAGATCAGCCTGAGGGAAATTTCCGCCGCATCCGGCCTTTCCGCGCCGTATTTCAGCACGGTTTTCAAGAATGAGATGGAGGAAAATCTTTCCTGCTATCTCAACAGGCTCAGGGTGGAAAAAGCATGTGCGATGCTCAAGGAAACCGAAGATTCCATCAGCGGAATTGCCGGTGCCTGCGGTTTTGACGATCAGAGCTGGTTTTCCAAAACATTTAAAAACTATACCGGTCTTAGTCCCTACAAATACCGGAAGATGGGCTGCTGTGATGAAATCGAATTATAATGATGAAGGGGCCGAATGTCCCGACTGGCGGAAAGTTCTTGCAATATATATGCAGGCGACGGGCAGCGAGGCGGTAATGTTCGACCGGAATTTCCAGCTCTTTGCGCCGCAGGGAAATACCGGCGTCGAGCAGAACATATGCCGTCACTGCTCCGGCTCAAGCGCCCAAAACGGGGCCGCCGATAGCGGTATTGCCGAAGGCGGCACGATGTGCCGTGCGCTGCACCGGGAAGCGATGATCGAAGCCGGATGCCAGGGATACCCGCGTATTTACAGGTGCGAACTTGGGCTTGCTTTCTGGGTAAGTCCGATATTCGACGAAAAAACCCTGTGCGGTTCGCTGCGGGGTTCGGGCTGCGTGATCGGCGGCGCCGACACGTCCGCGCTTGCCGAAAAATACAGCTCTTCGGGATGCCAGGCTGTCGGTCCGGAAGAATTTTCCCGCCGCGTCTGCGCTTTGCCGCAAATTGACGAGGAAAAACTAAAGTCCCTTGCCGAACTGCTGTTCATGTGCGCCGAGTCCCTTTCCAGCGGCAGCGAACGCCACCGGGAAACCCTCAGGCTTCGCAGCGATCAGATGGACAGCATTTCCGCGCTGATAGATGAGCTTAAAGCAAACCACGGCGACGGCTCGGCGCCTCCCGTGTATCCCCTCGAAATAGAAAACCGGCTCATCGCCTCGCTCCAGCGGGGGGAAAAACTGGAAACAGAAAAACTCCTTAACGAACTTCTGGCGGCGCTGGTGTTTTACCGGGCGGAAAATTTCAGGCTTATCCAGCTTGGGGCAGTCGAACTGGCGGTGCTGCTTGCCCGCGCGGAGGCAAATACCGGCGGCATTGCCACCGAAGACAACAGCCGCTTTGTCAGGCAAATTCAGGATGCAAAAACCATTAGGGAGCTCTCCGGCACGCTGCACCACATGGCAGATACCATTGCCGCTTCCATTGCGCTGTTTCAGGGCATACCGCACGCGTCGGCCATGCGAAGGGCGGATCGCTTTATCCGCAAGAATCTTTCGCGGAAGATCAGCCTGCGCGAAATTGCCGGGGAGGCCGGCCTTTCCGCGCCGTACTTCAGCACGATTTTCAAGGAAGAGATGGGGGAGAACCTTTCGCGCTACATCAACCGGCTCAGGGTGGAGAAGGCGTGCAGGCTGCTATTGGAAACCGATCGTTCCCTCAGCGACATTGCCTGCGATTGCTGCTTTGACGATCAAAGCTGGTTTTCAAAAATGTTTAAATCCTTTACCGGCCTTAGCCCCGGCAGGTACCGCAGCCAGGGAGGCAACTGATATAGGGACTGGGGACTGGGGACTGGGGATCGGGGACTAGGGGAAAGTAATTCGGACAATAAGAGTGTTTCCAAACTAAACCCGCTATGTTTCGAAGAACGAATCCCAGTCCCTATTCCCTGGTCCCTGGTCCCTTTTTCTTGCCTTTGCTTGCTGCGGGCGGTTTAGCTGGCGCTTTCGGCTTTGCCGAAGAAGCTTTGGCGGATGGCGGTTTTGCTGGCGCTTTCGGCTTTGCTGCCGGGGTTTTTGCTGCCGGCGGCTTTGTTGCAGCTTTTGGTTTTGCCGGAGGAGCTTTTGCCGCTTTCGGCTTTGCTGCGGGGGCTTTAGCTGATGGCGGTTTGGCCGCCGCCTTTGGTTTTGCGGCGGCTTTGGTTTTCGGCTTCGCCTTCGCTTTAGCTGCCGGCGTTTTGCCCGACGTTTCTGCCGCGGCCGCTTCTGCCGCAGAGCCGCCGGTTTCATCCGGGCCGATAGCTGCAGCGGCGCCGGCTTTGCTTTTCTTTTTCGCCGGAGCTTTTGCCGGTTCGGCGGCGGCGTTTTGTTCGGCCTTCAGCGAGCGCCGCAGCCCGTCCGATACCGCCAGCTCTTCATCGGCGCGATCATAATTCCCGATGACGAACGCCCACTTTCCGGCCAGGGCATGGGCTTCCCAGCTCTTTTCTCCGACCGCAAGCAGTTTCGGAATCAGCGTTTCAAGATCGTTAACATTTTTTTGCTGCAGGAAACAGTTCCCCCCTGCCAGGCGGCGCGTTAGAGCTTCGTTGTTTTTTCCCAGCATCTCATAGGCGTCGGCGGCTTTGATGGCGTACAGGCCGTTATTCTCGTCCAGGCTGAACGCCTTGTCCCAGGCTTCCGCAGCAGCATGGTAATCGTTCAAATTCCAGAAAGCGTGGCCAAGCAGGCCGTACAGGGGGGGCAGGCGCTCGGCATCCACTCCGTTGTTTACCCGGCTGATGTAGCCGGGGAGGAATTCGGCAAGCTTGTCATACTTGTTCCGGACGCTGAGGATTATCGCCTTTTCGGAGAGGGCATCCAGCCCGTCGTCTCCCTCTTCGCTTAACGCAAGGCAGACATCAATGTAGTCCTCGGCGGTTTCGTACTGCCCCAGTTGCGAGGCCATTCTGGCGGCAAAGATCAGCTCGGTCCTGGTACGCATTTCGGTTATGGTTGCCATAATGTTTCGCGCGGAATCTTCCCGCTGCTTCCATGCCTTGAGCACCTGGTCGTAGGCAGAGGCATAGCGTTCGATGGCGGCGAAACTTTCGGCAAGCCGCAGGCGGTTCTCCACATGGACCTCCACGCTGCCGCTGTATTTTTTATGCTGCGCGTTCACGGTGCTGCGGCGGGAATCTACCGACAGGTAATCCAGCCATGCCATACAGGCATACTGTTCCTTCGCCGCCGGGGAATCTCCCTCCGGCGCTTCACGGATGCCGGTTTCGGCGGAAATGCCCTCATCTGCGCCAGCGGCGGACAGTTCCCCAGCTTCTTCTGTGGCCTGCGTATTGTATGACACGAGGGCGAAACCCAAATGCCCGCCGGGGATTGAATCGTCCCGCACTTCGGCTATCCAATTGCCGTTGAGCAGGAAAATAAAATGGTCGCCATGGGCGATAATTTCCAGGCTTGCGCCGCTCCCGTCGGAACCGGTCCAGCCTCTGGCAAGGTTTCTTTCCGGAACCTCGGTCCAGCCGATAAGCGGCGCGGGAATGCCTTCGTTTACCGCGTCCAGGCGAAAATACCCCTTGCTGGACAGAAGGGCAAGGTAATATGTTCCTTTTTCATGTATCCGGTACATTATGCCGACGGCGCCGTATCCCCCAAGATCGTCCAGGCGGAAACGCGCCTCGATGTGCTGATCCATATAAACGCGATCCGCCGTCTCAATTCGGGCAAGGCCGAATTTCTTCTTCAGGCCCAGGAACAATGCGCCTTTTTCCAGGTAGGCATCATGGGAAATTTCTGGTTTAATATCAAAGCAGGACTTTTCGTTTTTGGAAAAGTCCGCAGTCCATTTTTCTTTCATCCTTTCAACCGGCTCTTTTTTTGGACTGAGCTTGTTTGAGAGGACGTGCAGGGGACGCTTGATCAACATAGGTAATTATTGCCGTAATTTTATCAAAAAGTCGAGGTCTTTTCTCGCCGGACTTTCGGGCAGCAGGCGAATCGACGTTTTTCTCTTTGCCGCCGCGCTGGTAGTTCTTGCCGCCGCCGTTTCCGGCCGGTTTTTTGCGGGGGGAGAAAAAACCCGCCGCATCGACATTTCCATTTCGCAGAGGGGAACGGAACTGTTCGGCGCCGGTGCGCTGGGCGCGCTTATTCAGGAATTTGAGGAACAATACCCCGATCTGCGGATACAGACGGTTGAAAGCGACGGCGCGGACATCGTATTTTTTGACGACAGCGAATTTGCCGCTTTGATGGCCGATTCGGCGCTGGCCTCGCTGCGGCCGTACATTCACAACGAGACGCAGGCGGGCCAGTGGGCGGTGCCGCTGGTGTCGTTCATGGATCTTTTTTTCTACAACATCGACATCCTCGAAGCGGCAAACTGCGACCGCCCGCCGAAAACCCGCGCCGACTTTGTCGCCGCCGCCCGTGCCATCGCGGCCCTGGAGACGGCTTACCCCCTGGCGCTGGGTCTGAGCGAGGAAGACCCCCTTGCGCTGCGCAGCAGCCTGTACCCCTGGGTGTGGGCTTCAGGCGGCGATTTGCGCCAGGCTGCCGAGGCTGCGGGCCGAAATGCCCCGCCGGCAGATGCTGCGCTTTCCAGAGCCGCTTCCGGCATCATTGTCTTTTTTGGCGACCTGCACAGCGACGGTCTCCTTGCGCCGGGCAGCTTCGAAAAAACCGGCGCGCAGCGGTTGGAGGAATTTGCCTCGGGCGCTGTCGCCATGCTTGCAGCCTCGTCGCGGGACATCCCCTTTTTGCGCCGCGCCGCAGCCGGCCTCAATTTCGGCGTCACGGCGGTGCCGCAGACGGCGCAGGGAAAAAACCGCCTTGCCCTTTCGGGAATATACGCCGGCATTTCCGCCGGCTGCGCCCAGAGCGACGAAGCATGGACCTTCCTTGCCTACATCGCCGGCAGAAAGCAGGCGCTGGAAGAAGCGCTCGACGCGATTCCCGGCAGTTTCCCCAGCGCCTTTCCCGCCGCCTATGCCGAGCAGGACCCCCTGCTCTCAAAGGCCTGGGAAATTTTCGAGGCGGCGGACATAGTTGATTATTTTCCGGCTGATCCGCTGGAACTGGAAACAGCCCGCATTATCCGGGAACAGCTCGCCGGGGTGTTTTAGCGTTTTGCGACACGAGGGACTCGAACCCCCTACCTGCTGCTTAGAAGGCAGCTGCTCTATCCGGGTGAGCTAGTGTCGCCGGTTCGCCCACTATACCATATATGCCAATGTGCTGGAAGACATATGATCATGTTCGATTCTGCAATAATTGTTGTATTCCCTCTACGATGCCTTGATCTGCCCCATGAAATAAGGTATGCTGAACAATCGGCATTTGCTGGCGCTGGCGTGTGCTGAAACACAGGAGCGATGTCCGAGTGGTTGAAGGAGGCGGTCTTGAAAACCGTTGTGCCGCAAGGTACCGGGGGTTCGAATCCCCCTTGCTCCGAAAATTGACATATAAATGATTTAGCGGTATAATTGTTTTACCTTTGGAGCGGTGCGAGAGCGGCCGAATCGGGCTCCCTGCTAAGGAGTTGTGCCCCGAAAGGGTACCGGGGGTTCGAATCCCCCCTGCTCCGAACGAGGTTGTAGCTCAGATGGATAGAGCATCAGATTGCGGATCTGAAGGTCGCACGTTCGAATCGTGTCAGCCTCATAGTTATGGTTAAAAAAGGTACTGTTGTGCTGCTGAGAGAATCAATAGCAGCCAACAAAAATTACATCAATGCTTGCCTTCAGGAAGAAGTTTCCGTTGTTTGCGTCAGCAGGGAAACCGGAAAAAATAAAAATATGCCCTTCAGGGCGATGTTCGAAAATAACCCCCAATTCTGGCTGCAAAACGACAAGTGGGAATTTTTCCTGTCCAACGAAGACTTTGCCAGCGTACAAAGCGCCGCTTCCGAAATGGGAACCGCATGGGAACCGTCCAATGCCGGCCAGAATGAGCCGAAAATAACGGAAACCGACCAGAGTTTCGGAAAAGATTATGAATCCCTGGCCCGCATGACCGATGACGAACGGGTCCAGCATATTAAAGAAGACAAGAACAGGCTGGTTGCACTGATTGCCATGAAGCCGAGACAGGAACAGCTTGTTACCGAAGCCCTGGTTGAAACGACGCAGAACGCCATGCTGCACAACCATGCCGCCCTGAAAAAAGCCATGCAGCTTTCCAACGACGAGGCAAAAAAGCAGACCCAGGAACTGGTGGATTCTACCCGCGATCTGGTAAAGGCGACTTCCCAGCTTATCTCCGAAAATATATTTAACGACGAGCTGATGAACAAACTCGTTGCCAAATCAAACGGAACCATTATCCAGCACATGACCCGCGTGTACCTGAACGGGCTTGCCTTTCTTTCCTACTACAACAACCTGGTGTCAACATCAAGCATTATCGCCAAGCTGCGGATATCCATTGACGACAGGCACCGGCAGTACTACCGGTCATTGCTGCCCCATATTGACATGGAAGATATTAATCTTGAAAGGGTTTTCCTCGGAGGCATGCGCGCGATAACCGAAAGCAATTTTTACAACTGGGCGACGGGATTCCTGATCCATGACATCGGAAAGGCCGATGCCGTAGAGTATCATGAGGGCGAGGCGGCGTACAACCGCGATATTGTAATTGAACATGTCAAGATTGGCTACAATTCCGTTATGAGCAAAACAAATTATCCCAAAGAGGCAGCCCTTATCACCGGATACCACCACGAGTATTACGGCGATCCGGCGGGCTACGGATACTTCCGCGCCTATCTGGACGAATACCGGAAGGCCAACCCTCAGGCAAAGCAGAGCTACACCATGACATTCGACCTTGCCCCGATACTCGATTTTGAGGCCCTGTCGTATTTTCCGGCCAAGGTTCTGGAAATTATCGACGTTTTTGACAGTGTTACCGATCCCAACCGCAAGTACCGCGAGGCAATGACTACCGATGAGGCCCTCGCCATGATGGAAGAAAATTTCATTAACAAACACCACAAGATTGATTTAATACTTTTTGAAATTTTTTCCAAGTTCGTGCGGGAAAAACAAACCCACTAAACTATATTTCCACTAAGGAGTCGTAATGAGGGCACAAGCGCCCGGCAGGGGTTTCCTGTACGCCGTATCGGCCTATGGCCTCTGGGGTATTTTGCCCCTGTACTGGAAATTTCTCGCCGCCGTCAGCCCGCTGCACATTCTCGCTTTCAGGATTCTGCTGTCCCTGGCGCTGGTTGGGATCATCCTTATGGCGGCAAGAAATTCCGCATGGCTTTTGGTTTTCAGGAAACCAAAAACGGCTGTCACGCTGATTCTTACCTCCCTGCTCCTCTGCTGCAACTGGGGGCTGTTCATATGGGCGGTCAACAGCGGGCATACCCTGCAGGCTTCTTTGGGGTATTACATCAACCCGCTGGTTTCGATAATCCTGGGGCTGATCTTTTTCCGTGAGCGCCTGCTGCCGCTGCAGTGGGCCGCCGTCGCCATTGCCTTTATCGGGGTGCTGATCCTTACCGTGCTGTCCGGCTCGCTGCCCCTTATTTCGCTGCTGCTTGCCCTTACCTTCAGCTTTTATGCCCTTCTGAAAAAAAAGCTCGGCCTTGCCGCCCTCGAATCGCTGGGCGCGGAAACGCTGGCAAGCGCGCCGGTTGGCATTCTGCTCCTCTGCTTCAGCTTTGGCGGATCGGGCGGCGGCATTTCCGGGGCCGCATTTGCCGGCCTGCACAGCCTTGCCTACTTTGCAGAGCTTCCCCTGCGGACGTGGATGCTGCTCGCACTGGCCGGCCTGATGACCACGCTCCCCCTGTACTTTTTCGCCCTCGGCGCGAAACTCCTGCCGCTTTCTGCGCTTGGCTTTGCCCAGTTTATCACCCCCACGATTAATTTTGTGCTGGCGCTGTTTGTTTTTGGCGAAGCCTTTCCCCTGCGGTACTTTGTCGCATTCGGGTGTATCTGGACGGCGGTGGTTATTTATATCATTTCGCTCAGGCTGGACAGGGCAGGGCGCTAATGCCATACTGAATAGACGGTCATGCCCGAAAACATAAACGATAGCTATTATAAAGATGCAATCAGAGCCGTAGACGCGAAATTTGAAGCGCAGAAAATCGCCTTTGCCCCCCTGGCTTTTCAGGCGGTACGGGCGCTTCTGGAATTGGGGCTGCTCAAGGCCGTTTCCGATTCCGGCGACGGGGGGCTTGGCTTTGCGGAAGCGGCGCGGCAGGCGGATATTCCCCTGTACGGCGCAAAGGTTCTTCTGGAGATCGCCCTGGGCATGAATATCGTCAAGGTTCTGCCAGATGCCGACAGCGGCGAAGAACGGTTCATTCTTGGGAAGATCGGCTGGTTTCTTCTGGAAGACGATATGACCAGGGTAAATTTTAATTTTGTTAATGATGTTTGCTATAAAGGCGCTTTTGAGCTGACGAAATCGGTGAAAGACGGAAAGCCCCTGGGGCTGGAGGTATTTGGCTCCGGGGGGAAAACGATTTATGAAATTCTTTCGGTCCTGCCGGAGCATGTGCGGAAAAGCTGGTTCGCCTTCGATCATTTTTATTCCGACATTGGTTTTGCAGAAGCCCTTCCCGTTGTATTTTCCCGCAACCCGAAAAAGATCATCGACATTGGCGGCAATACGGCAAAGTGGGCATTGTGCTGCTGCCGTTACGATCCCCGTGTGGAGGTAACCATCGTTGACCTTCCCGGACAGATCGCCGAAGCCGAGCGGAACATTGCCCAGTCCGGGTTTTCCGGCAGAATACGAACCGTGGCCTGCAACATTCTGGATGCGCAAACCGCTGTTCCCGGCGGGGCGGACATTATCTGGATGAGCCAGTTCCTCGACTGTTTTTCCCTTGAAGAAGTTACCCGCATAATGGGGAAGGTGCGCTCTGCGGCGGGAACGGAAGCGGACGTTTTTGTTTTTGAACCCCTGTGGGACAGGCAGCGTTTTAAAGCGGCATCGTATTCGCTGCAGGCCACCTCCCTGTATTTTACCTGCATGGCAAACGGAAACAGCAAGATGTACCGCTACGATGAACTGGTGCAGGCCGTAGAAAAAGCCGGTTTTGTCATTGCCGGCGCCTGCCACAATGTGGGTTCCAACGATTATTCGCTTCTTCACTTCCGGGGCAGGCCGTGAGCGAATCGTATGTCACCCGTCTTTGCGCATGGGCGCCGGGAGTAGAGAATCCGGGCGAATGGGATGAATGGGCGCAGGGCAGGCGAAGCATATCTTCCGACGCGAAAGGTCCGGGGATTGCCTTTACCGATTCCCTTTTTCGCCGCCGCCTGAGTCAAATCTCCAGAATGACCATACAGGTTATCCATGATCTTCTGCCCCCGGAGGACGCTGCCAAAATATTTTTTCTCTCTCTGCGCGGCGAGCTTGCAAGGCAGTACCAGATCAACAAAATGCTGATAGAGGAAAAGGCCCTTATGCCGGCAGCTTTTTCGCTTTCGGTGTTTAACGCTCCGGCGGCGCTTGCTTCCATTGCGTTGGGACTAAGAGGGGGATACTCGGCGATCTACCCTGCGGGCAGGGATCCTTTTGCCGCAGGCCTTGCCGCAGCGGAAGCGGCGCTGCTCTGCGGCGCGGAACGGGAAATTGCCTTTGTGTATGCCGACGAACAGCCGCCGCCGGAGTACGGGTGTTTTTCCGGGGAATGCCTATCCCCCGCAGCCTATGCCCTTGTTCTGTCGCGGGAAGCAGCGCAGCCGTCCGTCCCCCTTTCGGCGCTGAAAGCGGCCGGGGACGATCCGCTTGCTTTCCTACGGCGGCTGCTTCTCTGCGGGAAAATGCATGTTGCCTCCTGAACTGCCCCCCATATCAAACAAGCCGCTCTATGCTTACCGGGTTCTGGCAAAGTGGTTCTCTTTCTTTTTCTTTGGATTTACTACGCTTATTCTGGCATTGGTTATTTTCCCGCTTATGCGTCTTTTTATCCATCCCGGAGAACGATTCAAAAAACACATGAGGAGCTTTGTCTCATCATCTCTGGCTTTTTTTATTTCCGTCATGCATTTTATAAAAGCGCTGGATCTGAATCCCGGCGACAGGGAAGCCTATCGGCATCTTTCATCGAAGATCATCGTTGCGAATCATCCATCATTGCTTGATCCGGTAGTACTCATTTCGCTTATCCCTAACGCAGACACTATTGTAAGCCCGAAGCACAATAATGTTATTTTAAGCGGGGTAATACGCCAGTTGTACATGCTGGGTTCACTTGACTATGAAGACATTCTCGGCTCCTGCATCGAATCATTAAACAGGGGAAACTGCCTGATAATTTTTCCGGAAGGGACCAGAACCCCCCGCTCCGGCAGGAATAGTATTAAAAAAGGCGCTGCCCGCATAGCGATGGCATCCGGCTGTAATATAATACCTTTACATATAGGCGGCACGGACAAATACGGTTTGGGCAGAAAGGATCCCTGGACGGGTTTTAATCCCAATGAGCGCTATGTCTATGACATCAGCATGGGGCCGGAAATTAGCCCCGAAAAATACCGTGATCTTTCCATGCCCAGGGCAGTCCGCGCGCTGACCAGAGAGTTTTCGGCATTCCTGTTCCCGGCAATTGAAGGCTGACATTATGCGTATTCGTCATTTTTTCTGCGTTGTTGTTTGTATTGGCATTCTTTTTGCCGCCTGCCGGAGCATTACCCATAGCGGGGCGGATATTGCCATGCCGCCGTCTTTGATAATTTTCAGTTTTGACGACGGCCCCAACGATCACGGCGATACCACAGCCCGTCTGCTGGATGTGCTGAAGAAACACGGCATTCATGCGTTGTTCTGCCTGTTAGGCGAAAATGCCGAGCGCAGTCCCGCCCTGGTCAGGCGCATGTTTGACGAGGGGCATTGTATTGTCAACCACGGCTATTCCGAAAAATGGGCCGGCGGAATGGGCGAGGGCGAATTTCGTGACAACCTGATCCGGGGAGAGGCCGCGATTGCCGCCGCTCTGGGGCACGATAACTATCCCAGGCTGTACCGGCCCCACGGCGGTTTATACCGTTCCGTCCACGAAAAAATTATCCGCGAAGCGGGCTATACCCTGGTTCCCGGCAGCATCAGGGCCTATGACGCAGCCAAGACCGCAGCGGCGCGGGAAAAAGTTATCGGGCAAATTATTAAAAAAACGGAAAAGCAGGGCGGAGGGATAATATTGCTCCATGACGCGCGCGATTCCCGTTCCCGCATGGAAAAGAATCTCGCAAAAACCCCCAATGGCGTTTTCGACCGCTCGTGGATCCCCGCCCTGACCGACGAACTGATCCCCGCCCTGCTGGACCGGGGGTTTATTGCGGGCAATCCGGGCGCGCTGTTCCAATACTAAGAAGCGGTGATAAACCCATAAACCTTCGCTTATTAATCAACTTTAAAGCGCCCAACTTCTTTCATCAAGACATCTATGCTTTCGCGGTTTTTGATGCTTAATTCGTTGACGTGGTGGATGGCAACATTCATCTCCTCCGCGCCGATTGCCATTTCGTTAATGCCCGAAGCAATTTCCTGTGTCTGTTTGTCAAGTTCCGTGCTTCCACGGATAACTTCTGTTGACCCGTCAAGCATTTCATGAGAACTGGTTCGTACCTGGTGGGTTATTTCGTTTACCCCCACGACGCCTTCAACGATTTGTTTGCTCTTCGCTCCCTGTTCATCCATCGAGCCGCGAATTTGTTCTTCCTGATCGGTCACCACCTTTACGCTTGTGTCTATTGCCTCAAACTTTGTAAGTACGTTTTCGGTGGATTTCATTATCTTGTCGATTGAGCTTTTTATCTTTTTCAGAACAACGCCGATGGTCTTGGATTGTTTGCCGGAGCTTTCCGCCAATTTGCGTATTTCGTCGGCTACAACGGCGAAACCTTTCCCCGATTCTCCGGCATGGGCGGCCTCTATTGCGGCGTTCATTGAGAGCAGGTTGGTCTGGCTTGCGATGTTCTGCATTACGGAGTTTATCTCCATAAGCCCTTCGGATTCGCGGGAGATTTCCTGAATGTCTCCTGCTACTTCCTGCAATCCGTTTCGGCCTACTTCGGACGCTTCCAGCAAGGTGTTAACATTTGCAGAATTGTTGGCAAGGGTTAAGGTAACCGACTGAATATTGGCGGCCATTTCCTCTATGGCGCCTGAGGCTTGTGAAACAGTGGTACTTTGTTTATCAACAAGACCGTCCAGTTTGTTGATGTTTGCTACAACATGTTCCATTGTCGCGTTGGTTTCGGTAACGCTGGCGCTTTGGTTTAATATTCGTCCCTTGATACTCTGAATGTTCGCGGTAATCTCGTTTACAGCGGCGGCGGTTTCGTTCATGTTGCTTGAAAGGTCATTGCCGATGCGGGATAATACGCCCGCTTCTTTCCTGATATTCAGGACAAGGTTTTTGATTTTTTCCAATGTCTGGTTAAAATAATGGGCGAGGTTTCCAAATTCATCTTTTGTATTGATTATGATGCTTCGGGTTAGGTCTCCCTCTCCTTCGGATATATCTTTTAATGTTCCGGCTATTCGGATAACCGGCTTGGCAATCGACCTGCCAATAGGTATCGCAACGCCGATACCTGCGAGAGTACAGATTGCTCCTATTGCAAGGATAATATTGCGCATTTGGGAAATTTCATCTTCAAAATCCTTTTTTTCTATTGAAACAAATAATGTCCAGGGAAGACCCGGAACTTCGGAATAACAGCATATTCTGTTTTCCCCGTTGATTGTATAGGAAGCAGAACCGGATTTTTCTGTGATGGCCGTACTGAGCATATCTGCCAGGGACTTTAGCGAGGGATCGCTTTTAACATCCTTTATCGGAGAAAATTGATTGAGTACCAGTTCGCCATTGGGGTGGGCGATTATTGTACCCTCGTTGTTCGTCATGAACGCATAGCCGCTTTTTTTACTGGGCTTAATTTGATTGGTCATTCCGGAGAGAAAAGTGCCATCCTTGCGGGAAATAACAACGCCGATAACATTCGCGCCTTTGGTATCGTTTTCAAATACCGGGGATGCGAACATTACTACCGGTTTGTTGAGAGCCCGGCTGATAAGCACATCGGAGACGGCATTTTCCCCGGTAAAAGCCCGGATGACATAATCCCGATCGCCAAGATTGGTAACTTGCGGATCACGAACATAGTGGGCTTCACCGTCGGGGTATACCAAACCCATCTCCAAACTGTCGATGCGATCTACATCCGGCGCGAGGTTCTGCTTGACAACCCCCTCCCAGTCCATGGAGCGGGTACGGCTGCGGTTGGCGATTTCCCAGAGCTGAATCTTTTGGTTTTCCAGCTTGGCAATGATAAGTTCGGCGTTTGCGAATGCCTCGGCGGAAAGTTCATTGTAATTGGCTTCTTCCAGATTTCCGGAGGCGATAAATACAGCCGTAATAATAATACTGGCAGCCGTTATTACCACAACAGCTCCGATAAGCAATGGTATTCTAAAACTTAATTTCATCCCTTTTTCTCCTTTTTTGCCTGCTTCGCCGATTTCTTCGCCCTGAGTGCTTTTCGGTGCTGACACCCTGCGCAGCCGAAATTCAAACTGCCCCGAGTATATAGTATCACACCAATAGGAGGCTGGCAAGCAGAATTTTTCCCGGGATTTTTTTGTTATTTCCTCACGCAAAGGCGCGGAGGCGCAGAGGACGCAAAGGAAGATTTGGGCAACGCATAGTATCTGAACATACACCATACCTATCGTTGTTGCGTATAACGGCACGCTATCGGAATTCGGTGTTAGGCACAGGGCATCGTCAATATTTTTTTCTAAAAATACTTCTGTCTTTGTTCTCATTCAAGAAATGCTGGTGAATTCGAGACAATAACTGATTTTTACCAGTATGTGTACCTATTCTTACTATTCTATCTGAATTATGACGTATAAGGGTCGAAAGTAGATTGGGCTTCCTGAAAGGCTAACAAGGCTCTGGCTATGCCGGTTTCATAGAGTATCCGCCCTTCTTGTTCTTTGCCTCTTATTGCAAAACCTTTTCTGCCGGAATCAATATTTATTTCAGCCGCAGTAATTCTATCGACTAATCCAAGCAGATCCAAACGCCGCCTCCACTTCTGATAAATTCCAGCCGCTATTTACCAGATAATCTGTCCCAACTTTTTCTTTTAATACTTTTTCTAAATAGGACACGCAGAGTGTCAGTCACCGAATTTGCCTAGTGCAGTTATTCTAAGAAATACGCTACCCATAGCGTAGGTGTTACTGGCAGCGTCCGATGCTGTAAAGATATTTGTATATCGAAAAAGGCCGCCCTTCGGACGGCTTTTTTTTATTGTCTGCGAGGGGTTTAATACCCCGCCCTTTAGGGCGCTTAAAAGGGCGTTAAACCCCGAGACAAATACCTTACCTAAACAACAACCCCGTCCCTTCAGGCCCTTCAGGGCGGGGTTGTTGATTGCAAATTTGGTGTTATATACTTAGCATTGGCACTGATTTTTATGTTACAGGCGGAACCAATATCGCCAGCAATTCATCAGGACTAACAACAGGCAATGTAGCAGAAGCAAAATCAGCTTTATTTCGTGTTACAATATAATCAGCCTCAAGGGATTCTCCAACAGCATATTGCACAGCGTCTTCAAAATCGCCCCAATCCAAATTGGCAGCCAGCCGTATTTCATTTCCCGACACAGCGGCAACATCGATCATAGCCAGCAGATTTTTTACCGATGCAAGGGCAAATTCTTTGTTTTTTGTTAATTTGCGAATAATATAATAAATATCGGTAATGGCGGAAGCAGATACAAAAATCCCATAACCGCCCCTTGCAAGTCCAAAGACCCTTAAAGCCGGAGCATAAAAAGCACCACGCCTTAAAAGCACATCAAGAGCAACATTGCTGTCAATAAGGATTCTCATATACCGTACTTTTCCTCAAGCCGCATTTGCCGTACATCTTTCATGTTAAAATCCGGCGGCAAATCCGCACTTTCAAGAATACCGGCAATGGCTTGTAATTCCGGCGCTTGCGTCCATTCGTCAATTTGTGCCATAGTCAGCCGTGGAATTTCCTTTTTACTTTCTTCGGCTGGGTACATAATAACCTCTATTTTTCGATTCATCAAAACAGGCGGCAAATCGAAAATATCGGCTAAAGAACTGGAATCGACAATTTCTCGAACAGCGGTCATATTTTAACTCCTATCTCTATAATATATCGCTTTTCTGAAGTTTTGCCTAGCTTTCGCAGAGTGTCAGTCACCGAATTTGCCTTCCCTCAATTTGTTGATAATTTGCTCTGTCGAAAATGATTTCCTTGGCATTGATTGTATGCGAAGGGTAAAGCAAATTGCACACATTACCTATTTTATTTCTTCCCGAACAGAGCTAATTGTTTACTGCATAAGGATTTAGCGTTGCTAAACGGTACGCCTTACATCCGGGAAATCGGCGCGCAATCAGGCGCGTTATCAATTTCCCAAAATTGAGGGTTATGTGGTATGCATAGCGATTTTACACTGTTTTTGCGGAAACATCCGAGCGGGAAAAAGGTGGTTTTCTATTACGCCTATGACGAGGAAGGGGTGCGGCGGGGCCCGTGGACGACCAAGTGCCTGAACAAGACGCTGGCGCGGAACTACTGTCACAAGCTCATCAGGAAGGGGGCGCTGATACCGGACGGGAGAAAGCCGCTGACTTTCGCCGAATACGCGGAGGGCTTTTGGGAGCGGGGGTCTGTGTATGTCGAAAATCAGGAAAGCAGGGCGTACATTTCCGATTCGTACATGGCGACCAGCAAAAGCATTCTCGAACACCAGATTATGCCTTTCTTCGGGAAAGTGCCGCTGGAGAAGATTACTTCCCCCGACGTGAACAAATGGCTGCTCGGTTTCTCGAAGCGGGAAGCAAGGCCGGAGGGCGGCGGCAAAGAGCCGAAACGGTACAAGAACACCTACGCGAATTCCGCGTTCAGGACATTGAATGTGATGCTGCAGGAAGCGGTCAGGCGGGGTCTTTTGCAAACAAACCCGTGCGCCAATGTCCGGCGGCTGAAAAACGACCGGAAGGATATCGAGATTCTGACGGTCGAGGAAGTTCAAAGGCTGTTTCCCGAAAACTACCGGGCGGTATGGGGCGGCAAGGAGATTGCCTATGCCGCCAACAGGCTCGCCTCGCTGACGGGGATGAGGGCGGGGGAGATTTTGGGGCTGCGGGGAGAATTCGTGTTTGACGATTACATTCTGGTCTGCGGGCAGTACGGGCAGTACGGCTACAAGGGGCATACCAAGACGAGGGAAAACCGCACCATACCGGTAATGCCTGAAATGATGGCTTTGCTGCGCAAGCTGACGGAGCATAACGGCAGGGACTTTGTATTTTCCCTTGACGGCGGAGTCACTCCGGTAAGCCGCAACAACCTGTATATGGGGCTGCGCGAGGCGTTGAACAAGATCGGGATAGACGATGCGGAGATAAAACGGCGGGGGCTGACGCTGCACGGCTGGCGGCATTTCCTGAATACGGAGCTGCAGCGGCTCGGCCTGACCGTTCCGCAGGTGCAGAGCGTCACGGGGCACAGGTCAGACCGCATGACGGAATGGTACAGCCACCCTGACGCGAGGCAGCTTGAGGATGTGGTAAAAGCGCAGGAGGCGATTGCCGGTATTTCCAGACCTGATGAGGCGCGGGAAACGGCAAGCGGCGGCACTGCCGGTTTTAGGATTGTCAAAAGGACTGACGGCGGAGTCTCCGCTATTGCCGGATAAATCGCCGGTAAAAAGCAAAGAAAAACAGCCCCTCTGTTCTGATTGGATAGAGGGGCTTTTATTTCATTTGAAGATTTTATTTTTTTATTGTGTATATAAACATACAAAAAGAAAGCCTGTCTGAATTAATAAAAATTGCGCAAAAGACGTATTTCACCTGTCTGAAACAAAAGCAAAAATAAATTATAAAACCTACCCTTTTGGTCAGTATCGCTGAGACGATGACGGCTTTATGGTGAAGGTAAAATGGCACTTAACTCCCATTTTAAAAAAGTGTCAGGAATTTGAAAATGGTGTTAAACGCCGGGAGGAGACAGCGGCGGCGGTTATGGATACGGAAAATGCGGGGAAACCCCACAATTTAGGGGAAACTCCCATATCTTTCGTCAAAAATTGCCGTGAAAATGGTAAAACCTAGACTTTTGGCTAGTTCCTTGGAGGCGGTGATCACATTATGGTGAAGGGTAATTTGTGCAAAAGTCCTATTTTTTTTCTGCGGCATGAATACGAAAATTGCGCTAAACGCCTGTTTATTATCGGGCTGTCGCAGGCAAAAATAATACTTTTCCATAGTTTTTTTTCGAAGGGACTGTGAACAAAAATAAGAAATGCCGTGTAAAGGCGGCGGAACGGAGGGTGAACTGAATATGAAAATGAAGCAAAAGTACCATTTCCGCAGTAAGAAAAAACGTTGAAACTTGGGGAAACTCCTGTTTCCTGTTGGGAGGTATGGGCAAAAAATGAAGGGTCGGCTGAACGGAGGTTTATGTGAACGGACAAATATATTGTGTATGGGAGGATCGTATGGAGTATGAGAGACTGCT
>Ga0082212_10004302_pt1 | contig 19768 bp, 19 predicted proteins | sample TergutNt197P3_FD_71548 | JGI IMG/M metagenome (GOLD analysis project Ga0082212, IMG submission 71548) | Neocapritermes taracua P3 segment gut microbial communities from Petit-Saut dam, French Guiana - Nt197 P3 | ecosystem: Host-associated > Arthropoda: Insects > Digestive system > Gut ... | reverse complement strand
TATCATGGCCCCGTCACTCACGGGAAAGTCGGACAGGTGTACCGATTCCGCCCGGTCGCGCCCGGTCACTGCAACCAGATCAGTAAACAACCGGTCGGAATAGAACGGCGCTATCGGAGCCATCAACCGGCTGACTGTTTCAAGGCATGTATACAGCGTCTGATAGGCAGACAGTTTATCGGTCGTCATCCCCCCTCCCCAGAAACGGCGGCGGTTCAGGCGTACATACCAGTTACTCAGGTGATCGTTTACAAAATCAGCAATCAGACGCCCTACGCGCGTCGGCTCATATACATTGTAACAATCATCCGTTTCCTTTATCAGCGAATGAAGCAGCGACAATATCCAGCGGTCTATTTCGGGACGCTCTTCCATCAGAACATCCTGTTCGCTATAAGTAAAACCGTCCACATTGGCATACAGGGCAAAGAACGAATACGTGTTGTATAATGTACCGAAAAATTTCCGGCGTACTTCCTCTATCCTTTCGACATTAAACTTAATATCATCCCATGGTGATGCGTTCGTAATCATATACCAGCGTAACGGATCCGCGCCGTATTTCTCAATTGTTTTGAAAGGATCGACGTCATTATGCAGACGTTTTGACATTTTAATCCCGTTTTTATCGAGGACAAGACCGTTTGACACTACATTTTTGAATGCAATACTGTCGAAGACCATAGCGCTTAAGGCATGAAGGGTAAAAAACCATCCGCGTGTCTGATCTACGCCTTCGGCGATAAAATCGGCGGGATAGACCTCGCGATTATCAAAAGCGTCCTTGTTTTCAAACGGATAATGTATCTGCGCGTATGGCATTGCGCCCGAATCAAACCATACATCAATCAGGTCGGTTTCGCGTTTCATCTGTTTACCGCTGTCGGAAACAAGGATAATTCCGTCTACAAACGGACGGTGCAAATCAATCTTCCTGTAATTATCATCAGTATAGTTATTCGGCACAAAACCCGCATCCTTGTATGGATTAGTTGCCATCAGTCCGGCGGCAACCGACTTTTCGATTTCGGAGTACAGTTCGGCAATTGAGCCGATACACTTCTCTTCTGCCCCATCTTCCGTCCGCCAGACAGGCAGTGGCGTACCCCAGTAACGACTGCGGCTCAGGTTCCAGTCCTGCAGATTTTCAAGCCATTTGCCGAAACGCCCGCTTCCTGTACTTTGCGGCTTCCAGTTGATGGTATTGTTGAGTTCGATCATCCGATCACGACAGGCGGTCGTTTTTACGAACCAACTGTCCAGCGGATAGTAAAGAATCGGTTTGTCCGTTCGCCAGCAATGCGGATAATTATGCTCGTACTTCTCTATTTTAAATGCCAGACCCTGCTGTTTCAGCATCACACAGAGGTCGATGTCGAGCGTCTCTTCAGGATCCCCCTCTAACTCCCCCGATAGGGGAGAATTACGTCCCTCTGTTTGAGGGGTTGGGGAGACTTTATATTCGTTTTTCACGTAACGACCCGAAAACGGCTGATACAACGCTACATTCACGCTCGTTTGGATATAGGTTTCGTCTAATTCATCCAACTTGTAGAAACGACCTTTTAAGTCAACTGCCGGTCTTAGATTTCCAGCCTTATCCGTCAAGTGTACGGGCGGCACGTTATTTATTTTTGCTACGCGCATGTCATCAACGCCAAAGGTCGGAGCCGTATGTACAATACCCGTACCTTCTTCTGTCGTAACGAAATCTCCGGAGATAACACGAAAAGCGCCTTCGCCCGGATTAAACCACGGGATAAGCTGCTCGTATTCCATTCCGACAAGCTCGGCGCCTTTATATTCGGCAACTATCTCATAAGGTACAACTTTGTCGCCCGGCCGGTAATCGTTTAAAGCCATACTTTCCGCTTTCGGACTGAAATGAGCCGGTATAAGGTCTTTTGCCAGTATGACGGTGACAGGCGAACCGTTATATATATTAAATGTACGCGCGAGCGCATACCGGATATTCAGTCCCACACATAAAGCCGTATTCGACGGTAAAGTCCAGGGTGTTGTTGTCCATGCAATGAAACAGGAAGTCCCCCACCCCGTCATTTCCGGCTTAGGCTGCTTTATTTTAAACAATGCAGTCACCGTCGTATCTTTCACATTGCGATAACATCCCGGCTGGTTCAGTTCATGTGTACTCAATCCCGTTCCCGCCGCGGGCGAATAGGGCTGTATCGTATACCCCTTATACAATAAATCCTTTTTATACAGTTCTTTCAGCAAATACCAAAGCGATTCGATGTAATAATTTTCATACGTCACATACGGATGTTCCATATCTACCCAATATCCCATCCGCCGAGTCAGGTCTTCCCATTCACCGGTATACATCATAACATCTTTCCGGCAAGCCCTGTTATAGTCGGCAACAGATATTTTTTTTCCGATATCATCTTTCGTGATCTTCAGGTCTTTTTCCACCCTCAGCTCAACAGGCAAACCATGCGTATCCCATCCGGCTTTCCGATCTACCCTGAAACCTTTCATCGTCTTGTAACGACAAAAAATATCCTTGATACAACGCGCAATGACATGGTGAATACCGGGCATTCCATTTGCCGACGGTGGACCTTCATAAAATATATAAGAAGGAGCATCATTTCGAATGTGCAGGCTTTGATGAAATATATCCTCTTTATTCCATTTCTCAAGCATCGTTTTATTGACTTCCGATAAATCAAATGCGTTATATTCAGCGAATCGTCTATTCATACAATAACGTTTTCCAAAAAAATTGCCGCAAAGGTAGTGCAAGTTGAGTGGAATACAAAATAAATTTATTTATTTTTATTGCCGAAACGCAGCCACCTACTATTTTTGATAAAAGGTAGTGCAAGTTGAGTGGAATACAAAATAAAATGCACCCCGTATGAATCTTTTTTTTTCAAATCAAAAATATTTCGTACTTTTGTGACTTCTTTTTAGAGATGATTTCAAAATTATTGATTAGACATGATTATGCAAAAGGAAATTAAAGGCCATATATCCCAGATTATCGGGCCGGTGATCGACATCAGTTTCGAATCGCACGACGACAGCGGAAATATGCTGACACTGCCTTCTATCCACGATGCAGTCAGGATTCGGCGACCCGACGGACGTCTGTTGGTAGCCGAAATCCAACAGCATATCGGCGAGAAAAGTGTTCGCTCGGTGGCAATGGACTCCACCGACGGCCTTCGACGCGGGATGGACGCCGTCTCCGACTACCAGCCGATCAGCATGCCGGTCGGCGAGCAAACCAAAGGGCGGCTGTTGAACGTTATAGGTGAAACGATTGACGGCATGAAGCCGCTGGAAGCAACACAAACCTTACCGATACACCGAGCAGCGCCCAAATTTGAAGACCTTTCCGTCAAACAGGAAATACTTTTTACAGGTATCAAAGTGATCGACCTGCTCGAACCTTACTTGAAAGGCGGTAAAATCGGTCTGTTCGGCGGCGCCGGCGTTGGCAAAACCGTGCTCATCAAGGAACTTATCAACAATATCGCGAAACGCCATCACGGCTTTTCAGTTTTTGCAGGCGTAGGCGAACGTACGCGCGAAGGAAACGACCTGCTGCGCGAAATGATTGAATCAGGCGTCATTCGCTATGGCAAATCATTTGAAGAATCGATGGAAAAAGGCCATTGGGACTTGTCGAAAATCGATTACGAAGAATTAAAAAAATCGCAAGCCACGCTCATCTTCGGACAGATGAACGAACCGCCCGGCGCGCGCGCTTCAGTTGCCTTGTCGGGATTAACGATGGCCGAATCGTTCCGCGACGCCAACGATGAATCTAACGATATCCTGTTCTTTATTGACAATATTTTCCGCTTCACACAAGCAGGAAGCGAAGTGTCCGCACTCTTGGGCCGGATGCCTTCTGCCGTGGGCTATCAACCTACCCTCGCCACCGAAATGGGACATCTGCAGGAACGTATCACCTCCACCAAAAACGGTTCAATCACATCCGTACAGGCCATTTATGTCCCGGCTGACGACCTTACCGACCCTGCCCCCGCCACTACCTTTTCATACCTTGACGCAACAACCGTCCTCAGCCGTAAGATAACAGAACTCGGTATCTATCCCGCCGTCGATCCGCTCGATTCGACGTCGCGTATCTTAGACCCGAATATCGTTGGTCATGCACACTATGACACGGCACAACACGTCAAGCAAATACTGCAACGCAACAAAGAATTGCAGGATATCATCTCTATTCTGGGCATGGAAGAACTCTCGGAGGAAGACCGCCTTACAGTCAATCGCGCCCGTCGTATACAGCGTTTTCTCTCGCAACCGTTCTTCGTAGCCGAACAGTTTACCGGCGTGCCCGGCGTCATGGTCTCCATCGAAGATACGATCAAAGGCTTCCGCATGATCCTCAACGGAGAAGTCGATCACCTCCCCGAACAGGCCTTCCTCAATGTAGGGACGATAGATGACGCCATCGAAAAAGCAGACAGGATTAGGAAGATGATATGATAAAAATTATAATACTTTCCCCATTTGGCGTAGTGTATGACAGTAATACTGAACACATTATGTTACCCGGAGCCATCGGACGGTTTTCGGTGTTCCCAAGGCATGCACCCCTTGTATCGACTTTAGTAAAAGGAGATATTGTCTGCTATGCACAAAACGGAGAAAAAACGGTTTTTACCATCAATAACGGCTTTGTGGAAGTGAAAGACGATCGGGCTACGGTATGTGTCGAACTGTTTGACAATCAAAATAATGATTACAATCATGCATAGAGTTTACAGGGCAATAGAAATACGGAGGCTCGTCCTGTACGGGATCATGGCATTCGGGATCGCGGAAATGGCCTTCATTCGCCTCGTGCTGCCTGAATCCTACACGCATTTCCTGCTGCTGATTCCCGCCTATTTTCTTTTGCTGGGCATAGGTATCCTCTTCCTTCTGTCGCGTATCAAGCGTAAAAGGCTTCACCCCGGTCGCGCCATCGCACGGCTGATGCTGTTCAATGTCTCACAAATGCTGCTTTCGTTCATCCTGATGTTTTTATATATTTATTTCATTGAAGAACAGAAATATATGATGCTCCTTGCGTTCTTCTGTTTTTACATTTTTTTTATGGGCATCAAGTTTTTTATCATCTATAACATAGATAATCAGCACAAAACAGAAAAAAAACGCCTCCAAAATGCAAAAAAGGAACAATAGATATGCGACAATACTTTTCCTGTCGTTAGCGATTTGGCAATTCTATCCGATAGCGTATGCCGCTGAAAAGTCGGTAAACGAAGAAAAGTCGGCGACGGCAGAAAACATCAATCCCAAAGAAATCATCCTTGATCATATTCAGGACGCCTACTGGTGGCATATCGCGACTGTAGGCAATCATCACATATCGGTATACCTGCCTGTCATTGTTTTTTCTTCAAAAAGCGGACTTGCCATATTCTCTTCTTCACATATAGCCCATCACCACACCTATAAAGGATATTACATTGCTGAAGAAGGAAGATATGCCGGGAAAATCGTTACAATGAATGACAGGGGCGAGGTAGTACGGCCGGTTGACCTGTCGCTCAGCAAAATACCTTTTGCCATCGTCATCAATTCGGTTGTGATGCTTACACTGTTCCTGCCGGTTGCCCGCTGGTACCGAAAAAAACCGAAACATGCCGTTCCGGGGGGCTTAGTGGGCGCTATTGAGATGTTTTTAATGAGCGTCGAAGACGAAATCATCCGAAAAAGTATCGGACATGACTACGCACGCTACTCGCCTTACCTGCTGACGGCCTTTTTCTTTATTTTTATCAACAATATCATGGGACTGATACCGTTCTTTCCGGGGGGAGCCAATGTGACGGGCAACATTTCGGTTACCCTCGTTTTGGCGTTATGCACCATGGCAGCCATCAACCTGTTCGGCAATAAAGCGTACTGGAAAGAAATCCTTTGGCCTGATGTGCCCATGTGGATGAAAGTACCGCTACCCCTGATGCCTGTCATCGAATTGTTTGGAATCATTTCCAAACCTTTTGCACTGACCATCCGTCTTTTTGCCAATATCACAGCGGGACATGCCATCATCCTGTCCATCACATGCCTGATATTCATAACGGTCAAACTGGGAGTAGCCATGAACGCGAGCATGACGGTTTTTTCGCTTGTGCTGTCTGTATTCATGAGTTTTCTGGAGATACTGGTGGCTTACATACAGGCATACGTATTCACGATGTTATCCGCTGTATTTATCGGTCTTTCGCGACACCATAATGAACATTAACAAACTTATTAAATATCAAAATTATGACACTACAAAACATTTTATTGCAGACAGCAACAAATTTTGGGCCGCTTGTCGCTCCGATCGGGGCTGCATTAGTCGTTATCGGCGCAGCCATGGGTATCGGGAAAATCGGCCAAAGCGCGATGGAAGCCATTGGCCGTCAACCTGAAGTAGCAAGCGATATCCGCATGTCGATGATTATCGTCGCTGCATTGATCGAAGGCGCCGCCCTTTTTGCAATCGTAGTATGCTTCATGGCTTTATAGTAAGATTTTATGTCGCTGCTTACTCCTGATTTAGGGATAATCTTCTGGATGGTCATCTCGTTTGCCATCGTCTTCCTTATTCTTGCAAAGTTCGGATTCCCCGTTATCACCCAATCGGTAGATGAAAGGAGGGATTATATTGAACAATCGCTATTGAAGGCCGACGAAGCTAACCGTATGCTGGAAAGTATCCGCCAACAGTCCGAAGCGACGCTAAGTGAAACGCAAAAGCGCCAATTGGAAATCATCAAACAGGCGACTGTCGAAGCCGACCGGATCATTCAGAAAGCGAAAGATGATGCAGTCATCGAAGGCAAACAGAAAATGGAAGAGATGGTCCGCCTGCTTGAATTGCAAAAACAAAAAGCCATCGGCGAGATTCGTTCGCAAGTCGCTTTGCTGTCGGTCGCCGTAGCCGAAAAAATTCTGCGCACCCAACTTGGCAGTAAAGAGAATCACGACCATCTGGTTGCACTGTATCTCGACGAACTGGAAAATTCTGAAGTCATTCAAAATTAACAATTCAGACAGATGAACGAAGGACTGATTTCCAAAAGATACGCCAAAGCCCTGTACGACCATGCGGCCGAAATGCATGAAGAGACGCTTTTATATCATCGCATGCAGATACTGGGGACCGTATGGCGCAGGATGCCTGATTTGAGAAATAGCCTGAAATCGCCAATGGTGACGCTGGCGGAAAAAACAGGACTGCTCAAAAATGCTACCGGTAAAAATGCGGAACAGTCCTACCTTGACTTTATTAACCTGGTCGTTACCAATCACCGGTTGGATTCGTTGTTGATGATAACTCTCAGCTATCAGATGATATACAGGCAGAAAAAACATATCAGCGTTGTACATCTCGTTTCGGCTAACCAACTGCCAAACAAAGCGCTGGAGCGTATCCGTTTGTTCACCGAACAGACAACGCATGGCAAGGTAGAATTTTCCAACCGTATCGATCCGTCCATCGTCGGTGGATTTATTTTTCAACTGAACGATCTGCGCATCGACGCTTCCGTCAAAGGACATCTTGACCGGATAAGCCGACAACTTGCACAAATCAATAAATCAATCATTTAGTAAAGACGCGGCACGCCACGTCTCTTCATATTTATAATTCATAATTATTATGACAGAACATATAAAAATAAGCGAAGTCTCGGAGGCGCTTAAAATGCAACTTGACAAAATCAATGTCAGGGCATCTTTCGATGAAGTGGGAACCGTGCTGCAGGTCAGCGACGGCGTTGTCCGCATTTACGGACTGCACAATGCCGAAGCAAACGAACTGCTTGAGTTTGAGAGCGGTATCCGGGGCGTCGTAATGAACCTGGAAGAAGATAATGTAGGCGCCGTACTGCTGGGTCCAACCGAAAAGGTAAAAGAAGGATTTTCTGTAAGGCGCACCAACGAAATCTCATCAATCGACGTTGGCGAAGGCATGCTCGGACGCGTGATCGACCCACTTGGCGAACCGTTGGACGGCAAAGGAATGATCGAAGGCGAACGTTTCAGGATGCCTCTCGAACGCAAAGCGCCCGAAGTCATCTTCCGACAACCCGTCCACCAACCGCTCCAAACAGGTATCAAAGCCATTGACGCGATGATCCCGATTGGCAGGGGACAACGCGAACTAATTATCGGCGACCGCCAGACCGGAAAAACAGCCATTGCGCTTGATACAATCATCAACCAACGCACGAACTTCGAAAATGGCGATCCCGTATATTGTATCTATGTAGCCGTCGGACAAAAAGGCTCCACAGTCGCATCGGTCGTCCATACGCTGTTTGAAAAGGGCGCCATGGACTATACAGTCGTTGTCGTCGCCACTGCATCAGACCCCGCTGCATTACAGTATTTCGCCCCGTATGCCGGCGCTGCCATCGGTGAATATTTCCGCGACACCGGACGTCATGCGCTCGTCATTTTTGATGATCTGTCAAAACAGGCCGTCTCCTACCGCGAAGTGTCGCTTGTCCTTCGCCGTCCTTCGGGACGCGAAGCCTACCCGGGCGACATCTTTTACCTCCACTCGCGCCTATTGGAACGCGCCGCCAAAATCATCAACCAGCAGGAGGTAGCCGAAAAAATGAACGACCTGCCCGAAGCGCTCAAAGACAAAGTCAAAGGAGGCGGCTCGCTGACTGCCTTGCCAATCATCGAGACGCAAGCCGGCGATGTATCCGCTTATATCCCTACCAACGTCATTTCGATTACCGACGGACAGATATTCCTCGAAAGCGACCTGTTTAATCAGGGCGTCCGTCCTGCGATCAATGTCGGCATTTCCGTATCACGCGTGGGCGGCAGCGCTCAGATAAAAGCCATGAAGCAGGTAGCCGGAACACTTAAAATCGACCAGGCACAATACCGCGAATTAGAATCGTTCACCAAGTTCGGGAGCGACCTCGACCCCGTCACAGCCTTCACCATCAACAAAGGGCAAAAGAATACCCAACTGCTCATCCAGCCTCAATACGTACCCATGCCCGTCGAAGAACAGGTCGCCGTACTCTATTGCGGCACGCAGGGACTACTTAAAAATGTGGAAATCAGTAAAGTGCCCGAATTTGAACAGCTATTCCTGCAACTCTTGAGAAGCAGCTATCAGGATGAAGTCCTCGAGCCGCTGCGCAAAGGCGTTTTAAATGCCAATGTCAAAGCTGCCATCGAAAAATGCGCCGCCACTATCATTGGAAATAGATAGTAGATAGTAATTCATAATTCATAATTAAAAAATGTCTGCCCTCAAAGAGATAAAAAAACGGATAAACTCAATCAAAAGCACCCGGAAGACTACATCGGCCATGAAGATGGTTTCGTCGTCCAAATTACGTAAAGCAGAAAACAGTTTATCAAATATCCATCAATATGCCGCAGCCATCCGTCATATCATGGAATCGTTGATGACAGGCGCCTATTCCTGCCCTTATAGCGTTGAGCGCCCCCTAAAAAACGTAGCCCTCATCGCATTCTCCTCCGATTCTTCCCTGTGCGGCGCATTCAACTCCAACATATCGCGCGAGTTGCAAAAGACCTATAAAAAACTCGGGAAATCATCCGGTATTGAAACCGTTTTTGTCTATACAATTGGTAAAAAAGTATACGATTCCATCCGAAAAACCGGTATGCCTGTCACTAAACACTTTGAAAATCTGGCAGGAAAACCTGATTACAAAACCATATCCGATTTTGCCGCGATCTTAATGAAACAATTTGAAAATAAACAGATCGACCGTATCAATTTGATCTACCACCGTTTCAAAAGCGCCGGAACACAGGAACTTGTGAACGCGCCCCTATTGCCGTTGACGCTCCCGGTACAGCAAAACTATATAGACTATATCGTAGAACCATCGCGCGAAGCAGCCCTTAATGCGCTACTACCCAATATGATTAATACAGTGATTTACACCGCGCTGTTGGATTCAAACACCTCCGAACATGCGGCGCGAATGATTGCCATGCAAACAGCTACCGACAATGCCGACGATTTAATAAGCGAGCTGACCATTGAATACAACAAATCGCGCCAACAGGCAATCACCAGCGAACTGCTCGACCTGATCGGCGGTAACGCGAAATAAAAACTGAATACAAAATAAATGTTTTTTTTTTGCATTTTTCTTTTTTTTTTAAAGAAAAATAAATACTTTTGCACAATTTTTAGAGGGATGTACGTTTTTTTTTGATCAAAATATGGAATTTGCATTTAAGATAAGTATTAACATAAATATAACATTTTGATAATGATTTATTTACTTTCATTAGTAGCATTTTTAATATCATTGTTGTTTGCAATGGTAATGATTCCGTGGATATTAACAATCGCTCACCAACTTTTTTTGTACGATTTCCCTGATGAACGTAAAAAACATCAAAATCCGGTACCTCGTATAGGAGGCATGTCGTTTTTCTATTGCATTCTCTTTACCATGTTTGCCATGTTTTTCATTTCCTACCTGTTCAACGAGCCTGTCGAGCAGTATACATTGATAAACTGCTTTTTCTTAAGTGCATTACTCATACTGCACACCGGCGGATTGCGCGACGATCTGATAGGTATACGTTACCGCTACAAGTTTTTCATACAGATTGCAGCCGCCCTGCTAATAGTATCTTCAGGATTGTATATCAACCATTTATACGGTTTTTTAAGCATCGAAGCGCTTCCCGTGTGGATAGGCGCTCCGTTTACTGTGCTGGCAATCGTTTTCATTATCAACGCCATGAATCTAATTGATGGTATCGACGGTTTGTCGTCGGGTATCAGCATCTTTGCTTTAGGGATTTTTGGCATCCTGTTCATGCAGCTGAATGAGTGGTATTATACCATACTCGCTTTCAGTACCTTAGGCGTACTGTGCGTATTCTTTTGCTATAATGTATTTGGAAGCGTTTCAAAGAAGAAAAAACTGTTTATGGGTGATTCGGGAAGTATGATGCTCGGATTAATACTTGCCTTTTTAGCGATTAAGTATATGCAACATGATCCTAACGTCGCCAAACCGGTTGATAACCCATTAGTAATTGCTGTTTCACCCTTTTTAATCCCGATACTCGACGTCCTGCGTATCATACTGTCGCGTATTAAAAATAGCAAACACCTGTTTAAAGCCGACCGTTCCCATATACATCATAAGCTGATAAACATGGGATTCAGCGACTTGATGGCGTTAGTCATACTCCTGTTTATAACCAATGCATTTTATTACCTCAATTTCTGTTTAAGCCACTACATAAGCACATCTTCCATATTCCTTGTCGACGTCGTTATATGGACGTCCGGGAATATGTATTTATCCCGTCTTATTCGAAAGAGACGAAACGAAGGTAAGATGCTAATTAAAATGGATGGTTAAATGATGGGGTGTACTCAACCGGGCAGGCCGGGCAAAATCGTATACGTTTTGTGAAAATAAAAAAAACGAATACCTTTGCACAGTTTTTTAGACAGGTTTTGTCGGTCTCTTTTGGGGACTGACATGTTTTTAAGTACCGTAACTGTTATCTTAAAATATTGATTATAAGCCACTTAATGAATCGAAGCATCGTCTATTATGAAACCCTCAAATCGTTCAAATGAAGAAAAAGTTGTTGTTTGTTTTTGGAACCCGACCGGAAGCCATTAAGATGGCCCCTTTGGTCAGGGAGTTTCTGAAACATCCTGAAAGTTTCGACACGAAGGTTTGTGTAACTGCACAACACCGTCAGATGCTGGATCAGGCGCTGGATGTATTCGATATTCACCCCGACTACGATTTGGATATCATGGCGCCCAATCAGGATTTGTACGATATAACGTCAAAAGTCCTGCTGGGTATGCGTGATGTGCTGAAAGCATATCAACCTGATATAGTCTTTGTTCACGGCGATACCACTACTTCGATGGCAACGGCAATAGCAGCCTTTTACCTGCAAATCAAAGTGGCGCATGTCGAAGCGGGACTGCGAACCTACAACCTGTATGCGCCCTGGCCTGAAGAGATGAATCGGCAATTGACCGACCGGCTGTGCGATTATTGCTTTGCCCCGACCGAAAAATCTAAAAACAACCTGTTACAGGAAAAAATTGATGCCGACAGGATTTTTGTGACCGGCAACACCGTCATCGACGCCCTATTTTGGGTAGTCAGCAAAATCAATAGCGATGCAGACTTGCAACGACGACTGCAACAACAGATCAGGGAATTAGGTTACCCCAACATGCCCAGTGTTCAATCGTCATTACGAGGGACGAAACAATCCATTGCCAACTACATTCTGGTGACCGGTCACCGACGCGAAAATTTCGGCGAAGGATTTTCGAATATCTGCCGGGCGCTCAGAACGCTTGCCCTCGCCTACCCCGACGTCGATATTGTTTATCCTGTACACCTGAATCCAAATGTGCAACAACCGGTGTACGAACTCTTAACGGAAATACCGAACATATATTTGATTCCGCCGTTAGACTACCTGCCATTCGTGTATTTGATGCAACATGCCTACCTGATACTGACCGACAGCGGCGGCGTTCAGGAAGAGGCGCCCTCGTTGGGCAAACCGGTGCTGGTCATGCGCGACACGACCGAACGACCCGAAGCAGTCGAAGCAGGAACCGTAAAAATAATTGGAACAGATTACAAGAAAATTGTCGAAAACGCAAGTTTATTGTTGAACGACCGGGAAGCCTATATCCAAATGTCACAGGCGCTCAATCCGTACGGCGACGGGAAATCATGCCAGCGAATCGTTCAAGTCATAACCGCCATTTCATAATTCATAAATAATGAACGAGAAGCAAAAGAAAACACTTTCAGAGCTTGTAATGCGGTACAATCATTTGTATAAAAACGAGCCTGACTTGAAAAAATACAGCGAATATGCTATTACTTATCATTCAACCGCTATCGAAGGCAGTACCCTAACCGAGAACGAAGTAATAGAGTTGCTTGATATTGGCAAGCCTGCGAAAAAACGCGAATTTCTGCATAATCTTATGGTATTCGATCATCATAAGGCTTTGTTATATACCGTTGAAACGGCAAAACGTAAGGAGAAAATTACCGAAAAACAGATACAAAATATCAGTGCAATGGTAATGAAAAATACGGGGTCTCAGTACAATACCGCAGTTGGCAATTTTGATGCAAGTAAAGGTGAATACCGGCTCGTTGGCGTTCATGCCGGCAGGCGAACTTTTCCTGACTATCGCAAAGTTCCGGTATTGATGAAAAAACTGATTGAATATATTGGCATCGAACAGGAAACGCCGAATATTGATGTATTACAACTTGCTTTTGAAGTTCATTTTCGTTTTGTAAGCATACATCCTTTTGCAGACGGTAATGGACGTGTAGCCCGTTTACTGATGAACTATATGCTGGCATACTACGATTTACCCATGCTTATTGTATCCAAGTCCGACAGATTGAAATATATTGACACTTTGTATAGCGCCCAGGAAAATGGGAATATGATACCATTTTACGACTTTATGCTGCGGCAGTATATCAAATTTTTGAAATACGAAATTAAGCGGCATGAATTATCCGGTAACTAAAAAAGCAAAAATGGATATTGACGAATTTTGGGAATGATTGAAAAACATTTTGTTGTATCAGAAAAATCGGCTATTTTTGCACTGGAAATTTCCGAAGTATTGCGTATTTTTCGGAAATATTTAAGATTGAAAATATATGCAAAGTATTGAAAATAAAATTTATATAAAGATAAAATACGGAGGAAAGGGTAAAATATACTTTTCAACCGATTTTGTAAAGTACGGTACACCTGAGTCCGTCACTAAGGCTCTTAATACCTTGTGCAAAAAAGAAGTTTTAATTCGCATAGCAAGAGGGATTTATCTCTATCCAAAGTACAGTGAGTTATTGAATGACTATGCTTATCCAAGTATAGACAAGATTGCAAAAGAAATTGCAAAACGCGATAAGGCACGGATTGTACCTACAGGCGTACAGGCTCAAAATATGCTTGGATTATCCACGCAAGTACCTATGAATGTGGTGTATTTGACGGACGGTTCGCCCCGACGAATCAACATCGGGACAGGGAAGGGTATTCTGTTTAAGCACACTTCGCCTAAAAACCTTGCTTTTAAGAGTGATTTGATTATGCTGGTTGTTTTTGCCCTCAAAGATTTTGGTGAAGGGAATGTTTCTTCTGTTGAAATTGAAAAAATCAAAACTATTGTTTTAAAGCACGAAACAAAAAACAGCATTCTGAAAGACATTGAATTGGCTCCTGCCTGGATTCGCAAATTACTATTAAAAATGTTTGAAATATGAGGTGGTTGAATATATCGAAAGAAGATCGACTGACTACGTTGAACAACGCTTATAATAAGATTGGTTTGCCGCCAAAATCTATTGAAAAGGATTGGTGGGTAACGATGACGCTTCGGGCGTTGTTCCAATGCGGATGTGCTAAGCATATCGTTTTTAAGGGCGGTACTTCTCTCAGCAAGGCCTGGAATCTCATAGAACGGTTTTCGGAAGACATTGATATTGCGATAGATAGAAAATTCTTTGGCTTTGACGGAGAATTGAGCAAGAAGCAAATCAACAATCTGCGCCGCACCTCGTGTTCCTATATCAGTGGACAGTTGAAAGAAGAACTCAACAATAAACTGAATGATGCAGGTATAAGTGGTTATTCCGTTTCAGCAGCAGAAACCGAAGACTCAACAAAAGACCCGCAAATCATTGAAGTACATTATGATTCCTTGTTTAATGCGGGTAGTTACATTCAGGAAAAAGTTTTGATTGAAATCGGCGCACGTTCACTAATTGAGCCAAGTGAAAATGTACCGTTGCGCTCTATTCTTGCAAATACTTTTCCTGATGCGATTTTTGCTGATGATTACTATTCAATTCCAACAGTTGTTCCTCAACGGACATTTCTTGAAAAAGCCTTTCTTCTTCACGAGGAATTTCAGAAACCTGCAGAAAATATTCGGGTAAACCGTATGTCGCGTCATATCTATGATATAGAAAAGATGATGGACTCAAATTTCGCAAGAGAAGCCTTGAACGACAGAAAATTGTACAACACTATTGTCACGCATCGCAGCGCTTTGACAAAAATGAAAGAGGTTGATTATACAACACATACCCCTGATAAAATCAATTTCGTTCCCCCTTTGAATACAATTGATTTGTGGAAAGCCGATTATGAGAATATGCAGAAAAATATGATTTACGGCAAATCGTTGCCTTTTGATAAGTTGGTGGAAAGGATAAAGGAACTAAACGAGCGTTTTAGAAAAATAAGAGGCTGACGGATGCGCTGTTGGGGAGAAAATGAAGTAGTATTTAAACAAATAAATAATAAAAAATTTCACAATTTTCAGAAAAAGCGCAAAAAAAAGCACTTACGATTTTGTAAGTGCTTGGTTTTCAGTTTGTCGGGGTAGCAGGATTCGAACCTGCGACCCCCTGCTCCCAAAGCAGGTGCGCTAACCGGACTGCGCTACACCCCGTATTGATTTTTGCGATTTGCGGGTGCAAAATTACATATAATTTCAGGAATTCCAATCATGAGATGTGAAAAATATTTTTTTTATGTTCATACTGCGGGCGGTTGCATCGAAAATCTCTTTGTAGACGCCGTCTTGACAGTATACTTCTTCGTGCGTTCCGCTTTCCATTACCCGTCCGTTTTTCAGTACATAAATCATTTCGGAATCAATGAATTGAGAAATGCTGTGCGATATAATAATGACTGTACGATGCTGTTTTAAGGCGTCGAGGCTGTTTTTAATCTGTTCGGTAGCGATTGCGTCGAGGCTTGCTGTGGGTTCGTCGAGGAAAATAATCGGAGGATTTTTCAAAAACATGCGAGCGATGGCAATCCGTTGTTGCTGTCCGCCCGAAAGCAGTAAGGCTGATGATTCGTAACCGGCAGGCAGACAGACGATTTGTTCGTGAATATACGCCTGTTGGGCAGCATTGACCATTTCGTCATACGAAGCTTCGGGATTGCCGTAGAGGATATTTTCGGCAATCGTACCGCTGAAAATGTGGTTTTTTTGCAATACCAATCCGATGTTTTCGCGTAAGTAATGCGTATCATACTCATGCAACGGTACGCCGTCGAGCAGAATCGAGCCTTTATCGGGTTCGTAAAAGCGGTCAAGCAGGTTGATGACCGTACTTTTACCGGCGCCTGACAGACCGACAAATGCGGTTATCGTATCGGGAAGAATGGTCATATTGACATCGTACAAAGCCTGTACACCGTTCGGATAGGTGAAATCGACGCCCCGTAATTCAAATTTCCCGACAATCTTTTCAGGGCGGTAAGTTCCGGAATGTTCTACCTGATGACCGGCATGCAGTATGTCAAAAAAACCTTCGGCATATATCAACGCATCGTTCATATCGTCGTATATGCGGTGTAACTGACGGATGGGAGCTGAAACGTTGTTGAACAGCAAAATATGAAACATTATTGCGCCGATGGTCATTTGTCCCGACAGTACGAGGAATGCAGTCAAAATGATGATGACGACGACGCCGGTTTGTTCTACAAAACTTTTCAGTCCGTCGAACAGAAAATTGGTTTTGCGTGTAGTCATTTGCGCATCGGTAAGTTTGTTTTGAAGGTTCAATTGTTTGGCGGCTTCAACTTTTTCGCGGTTGAATGACTTGATAACTGTGATGGATTCTAATATATTAAGGATGCCATGGCTTTTATTTTCGCGGTATTTACGTATCTCACGACGCCTCCCGCTCAGTTTTTTCGCCTGTGCATAAGTAAGGTAAAAATAAACCGGTACGATGCACAAACTTGTCAGCCCTACATAGAAATTGGCTTGAAACATCATTGCCAAAGCAACTACCGCCGAAGTGAAAAGTGGCAGTATGTCAATGAAAAAATTTTGCACAGTACGCGTAAGGCTTTCAACACCACGGTCAATACGTGTTTGAATTTTCCCCGATTCGTTTTCAGTTGCAGAGAAAAATGCCATTTTATAAGTCATCACCCTTTCGATAATTGTTTGCGCCAAATCTTTCGCGATAAAGATTCGGATTTTCTCGCCAAAGAATTTTTGACCGAACCGGATAAATACGTTTAATACCTCTTTTCCAAGTAAAATAATCGAAATCGCGATCAGCAACTTCCATCCGTCGTGCAGATTCTTTCCTGCTTCAACCAACCCGTTGATGCCATCGACCGTATAACGCAATACCCACGCATTAACCTGCGCTGTGACTGATCCAATAAACGTCAGTGTCAACGCCAGAAAAACCAGCCATTTGTATGGTCGGACGTAAGGAGCAATATTGATAAACAGTTGGCGTATTGTCATGTTTAATAAAATCAGGAATCCGGAATTATTACATTTTTATTGGGAGTGTTATTCAGTTATTCTGTTATTCAGTTATTCAATTATTCAGTGATTCAGTTATTTGTTTATTCAGTTACTCAACAGGCTTTGGATGATTTTGTCGGCTGCGCTTCCATTGCCGTATTCATCAATTTCTGTCTGTTGTAGTCTGTTTTCCAAACAATTAAGAATAGTTTCTTTCCGGTATCCGGCCAATTGATTCCAGCCTGCCGCTATTGTTTCTACCCATTCGGTTTCGTCGCGTAGCGTGATGCAAGGTGTTCGGTGAAAATAGGCCTCTTTCTGTATCCCTCCCGAATCTGTCAGAATGGTTTTCGCGTTTTTTTCAAGCATAATCATATCGAGGTAGTCGACAGGCTCTATCAGTTGTAATGCCTTGTTCGATGTTATGATCGAATCCATTTGCCATATCTCCATATTTTTCTTTGTTCCGGGATGTAACGGTAAAATGACCGGACATTCAGGGCGGGCTATTTCAACCAATGCACTGATTATTTGCGACAAACGTTCCCTGTCGCCGGTATTCTCCGCCCGATGCACGGTACACAGATAGAAGTGTTTTGTTGTCAAATGCAACGCCTGAAGGATAGATGAACTACGTTCGGCTATTTTACCAAACGTAAGGGCAGCGTCATACATCACGTCCCCAACATGATACACCCCTTCAACGATTCCTTCCCTGTTCAGATTGCTGACAGCAGTATATGTCGGACAAAAAAGCCGGGTCGAAATATGGTCGGTCAGGACACGGTTGATTTCTTCGGGCATCCGGCGGTTGAAACTTCGTAAGCCGGCTTCGACATGCACTACCGGAATATGGAGCTTTGCCGCAGCCAATGCGCCGGCCAGTGTCGAATTGGTATCTCCATATACCAACACATAGTCAGGGCGGTTTTCCTGTAATACCTTTTCGATTTCGACCAGCATACCGGCAGTCATTTCGGCATGACTTCCTCCTCCACAATTCAATATCCAAGCCGGACGGGGAATTCCTAACTTATCAAAGAAAACAGCGTTCATATTATTGTCATAATGCTGACCCGTATGCAGAATGTCTTCTTTAATCGGAGTGTTGCCGTTGCGGTTCCGGTTTATGATCGCCCGACTGACCATCGCCGCTTTAACAAACTGCGGACGCGCACCTACTATTGTAATGATTTTCATTTGTTTTATATATAATCCTATTTCACAAACCCTACCTGAATGCGAGGCTTATTTATTTCTTTATTCTTTACCTGCAATTCAGCCAAAGATTCATTGATAAGCTCAAGCTGCATCCTTGTATCTTCGTTAATTTCGTTTTGGTCTGTTATAATATCTTCTATGTATTGTTTCAAAAAATCAAGTTTTACATTGATTTCCGCTACTTGCCGACCAGTTTCTATGGCGAATTGTTCAAACCGTTCAATCTGCTTACTGATAGCGTAACCTCTTAACAGATATTCTTTTAATACACGATTCGACCATTGGCGGAATTGTATGCCTCGTTTTGATTTCACACGATACCCGACAGATATAATGAGATCGAGATTGAAGTACTCAACCTCACGTTCAATTATTCTGTCACCTTCTATTTGAACTGTTGCAAATTTTGCAACAGTTGAAGCTCTGAACAATTCCTCCTCTTTAAAAACATTTGTTATATGCCTTGATATTACTGACTTATCCCTTTCAAACAGGTATGCAATCTGGTTGAGCGACAGCCAAACCGTTTCATCCTCCAATCTTACCTCTAACCGAATCGAATGATCCGGCTGATAAAGCACTATTTCTCCTGCTCTATTTCCTTCCATTATTTTATTTTGTATCGGCTGTAATTCTATATGTCGTTCTTTTTTCTAAATTCAATAACGCAAAAGTACATGAAAAATCAGTAATTCCAAGCGCACGAAATGAAAAATGTTTTTTTTTACAGAGGAACGGTAGGAATTTAATTGAGAATTATGAATACACAAAATTTGTGGGAGGCTGTTTTATATTTTTTTTTAACGCAAAGTTGTTTCGCAAAGAACGCAAAGAATAAATTCCTTGTATTCAAATCTTTGCGTTCTTTGCGTAAACTCTTTGCGCCCTTTGCGGTTATTGTCTTTGAAGTTCGATACAACTTCATTTGTTTGAAAAAGAATTTGCATTTTCTATTAATTTCCTAATGCTTTTAACAATTCTGTTACCGCTTCTTCGGGGTTTGTGTTTTTGCCCGACAATTCTATGAATTTGCTGCCAACAATCGCTCCTGAAGCATTGGTCATGGCTGCCTGAAGCGTTTCCCGATTGCTGATGCCAAAACCTATCAGTTGCGGATTCTTCAGATTCATGGCGCGGACTCGCCGGAAATATTCTTGTACTATACCTGAAAACTTGCTTTGCGCT
>Ga0082212_10004301_pt1 | contig 19768 bp, 15 predicted proteins | sample TergutNt197P3_FD_71548 | JGI IMG/M metagenome (GOLD analysis project Ga0082212, IMG submission 71548) | Neocapritermes taracua P3 segment gut microbial communities from Petit-Saut dam, French Guiana - Nt197 P3 | ecosystem: Host-associated > Arthropoda: Insects > Digestive system > Gut ... | reverse complement strand
CGAGCACAGCGCAGCAGAAAACGCGGTAATCCTGTTGATGGATGCATTTGGGCTCGTCCCGGTGCTTGGGAAGGCGAAAAAGTTGACACGCCTGTCCAAACTGATGGATAATGTCCCCAGCAGTCATGTGTTATCAGGGAATCCTAAGGTTCATATCAACGCGAACGCGGCAAGTTTGGATAGTGTCCCTGCGGGAGTCAGGAACAACACAGGGATGCCGGGGAGAGGCGGGCATACAGGAGGATCCAGCGCCTCGAAACAGCATTCCAGTGCTGAAAGGTATCTGGCTGGGCGTTCTCAGGGCCCGGGGAACGGGAAATTGATTGGCGACCTTAATGGTCTTAATCAAGCAGAACGTGGCATGGTAAACGATCTTCTGAAACAAGGGAAAACCGTCGAGATTATTCCGAGATCCAATGCTCAAGGCGTTAAAACGCCAGATTTCAGGGTTAATGGGGTCGCAACAGAATTAAAAACCTTGAGTGGATCCAGCTTAAATACCCCTGTTACCAAGATTCAGAGGGCATTTAAGCAAGGCAACAACGTGATACTTGACGCAAGATTAAATCCGAATATCACAGCAGCCGAAGCTGAAACCATATTCAATAGACTTGATGGGATATATAAAAATAATTTGCCCGGCGGCGTTGAAATATGGACAAGAAATGGAATTTTCAGGAGATAAATAATGTCTAGAATGTCTTGCAAGTGTGGTAATGTATTGTCCAATTCATTAATCCCTAACGATATTGAACTTAGGGTTTATACGGATAAAGAATGGGATGCAATTCTGGAAGCCGACACAATTGAAACATGGAAAATTCCTTTGCCAAAATATGACGTCTGGAAATGTCCGGCGTGTGAACGTTTATATTTCTTCGAAGATGGAAGCGAAAAGGCTATTAAGGTTTACGTCCTAGAAGATGATACGGACACATGACATTGATAGCGAATTAGCGAATTCTCCCATGAAGGAGCTATGGATAGACCGTCTCCGACGGCAAGAATCCAGCGGAATATCACAACGAACCTGGTGTGCAGAAAGGAATCAAGTACGAACAATTCCAATACTGGAAGAAACGGATCAAGAGATTGAATGCCCAGATCGCTGATCAAGCAAAGAACCCACGCCCAGCATCACGTCCCCAATTGAAACTTCCGATGCATCGCCTGAACCGCCGCCACCATATGCTCCTTCTCCACCAGAACCCACACCGTCGTATGGGAGTCTGCTGATTGCAGCGTCATCACACCGCACTCTTCCAATGCGTCCAGAACCGTTGCCATAACTCCCGGCAGATCAGCAATCCCTCCCCCAACCAGGCTAATCTTGGCGCAATCCCGCTTCGCGCGCGGGACAAATCCCATATTGCACAGTATCCCCACAGCTTTATCCGCCCACTCGTTGCGCACGGTATAGCAGACCCGTTCCGGCTGCACGCTGATGAAATCAACACTGACATCCGCCAAGGCCATGCCTCGAAATATCTTTTTACAGACCTGTGGGGTGCTCCCCCGCCCGTCTTCCAGACCCACATCAAGATCGATTTGAATCTGAGTCAAATCAGGTGTACAGGCTATCCCGGTAATAACCCGATCCCCAACAACATCAGATCCCGCCGCCACATCAGGCATGCTGTTGGTCACCACCGTCCCCGGCGAATCGGAAAACGTTGACCGCACCCGCAAAGGCACATTGCGTTGCATCGCGATTTCCACCGCCCGGGGATGAATGACCTTCGCCCCTTGATGAGCCAGATTGGCAATATCGTTGTAGCTGACCACCGCCAGAATTCTGGCATCTTCAACCATCCGGGGATCCGCGGTCATAATCCCTTCCACGTCGGTAAAAATCTCAATGGCTTCCGCCCCCAACGCCACCCCCAGAGCTGCCGCACTGGTATCGCTGCCCCCCCGGCCCAGGGTGGTCAACTCTCCGCTTTCAGAAGCGCCTTGGAATCCCGGTACCACCACGACACGTTTTTCCGACAGATGTGCCAAAACCCCTTCCGGTTCCACCCGCACAATCCGTGCGTCTCCATAAGTCCCGTTTGTCACGATCCCCGCCTGAACCCCGGTCAGAAGCACCGCCTCCAACCCCAGACTCTGAAGGGTTGTTACCATAACCGCCCCGGAAATAACCTCGCCGCAGCTCATGAGCATGTCCATTTCCCGTTTGGGCATATCCGGCGAAACCGCCTTCGCCACAGAAACCAACGTATCTGTCGCGTAAGGATCCCCCTCCCGGCCCATCGCCGAGACAACAACAACAACGGCATAATCCCGCCCCACCGCCTGCACAACCTTGCCGGCCGCCTGCAGTCGTTTTTCTTGAGACGACAAAGAAGTCCCGCCAAATTTTTGCACAAGAATATTCAAATCTATGCCTCTTTCCGACTCACATCAACCTCGCCCCATAAACTTACAGAAGCAGTTCCGCAATCTGTACCGCGTTGGTCGCCGCGCCTTTACGCAACTGATCCCCCACAGCCCATAAACACAGACCTCGCTCCACCGATGTGTCTTCCCGGATACGGCCTACATAGACTTCATCCGTATTGGCCGTGTATAACGGCATGGGATAAAGGTTTTCCATAAGATTATCCTGAACGACGACTCCCGGGAACCCTAACATGGCGGCCCTGGCTTCATCGGCGGACATTTTCGTAATTGTCTCCACATTTATCGATTCGCTGTGAGAACGCCAGACCGGCACGCGTACGGTGGTTGCCGATATGCGCAGATCAGGGCGATGAAAAATCTTCTGGGTTTCCCGAACCATCTTGAGCTCTTCGTTGCTGAAACCACCCTCACAGAATCGATCAATATGAGGAATAAGGTTAAACGCGATCGGATAGGGGAAAATCGCCTGACCATCGTTCTGGCTCTCTTTATAAGCGGTGTCAACATCCTTGCCCTGAACCCAAGCCTTTATCTGTTCTTCCATCTCGCTCTGGCCGGCGTGCCCGGCCCCCGATACCGCCTGATAAGTCGATACGACAATCCTATCGATCCCCACAGCGTCCTCAATGGCTTTCAACGCCATGACCATAATAATCGTCGAACAATTGGGGTTGGCGATAACCCCCTTGTGCCACTTCACATCATCCGGATTAATCTCCGGAACGACCAACGGCACCGCCGGATCCATACGATACGCCGAGCTGTTGTCAATAACAATCGCGCCGCTGCGAACAGCCGCCGGTACGAACTCCGTACTGGCCGACCCACCGGCAAAGAACACAAAATCCATGCCGGCAAAACTGTCTTCACTCGTCTGTTGCACCTCAATCTCCCGAATTTTGCCCATAGCAGAATTGTTTCTGCCTATGGCAGAATGTCCTTCGCCGGAGGAAGAATTCGCGTCGTCGCCTGCCCCTCTCTCGGCCCACCGAATAACTCTCCCGCTGGAACGCTCGGTCGCCAACAAGCGTAACTCATCTATTGGGAAATTCCGCTGGGTGAACAGTTTAAGAAACTCCGCTCCTACCGCCCCCGTTGCTCCCACAACAGCTACATTAGCCATGAACAATCCTCCAAGTAATTTTCTCTAATTATAATTTAATTGGCTTCCTGTGTCAAAAAGTCCTCCAACACAGGCTGGATCTGTTTACGCTGGCAGGCGAAATAAATTGTTTCCGGGATCTTTTGCATATGAGAAATAAGAGAATTGGCCTTCTGCCAGGGATTATCCTGACCAAAAGGGACGAAGTACATATTCTTCTGGCACATGAGACTTCCGATATTCTTTGCGTTGGCGCCGAGCGCGTCATTGGTGGAGATCGCCAACACAACCGGCCCCGAATTGCGCAACTGGGCCTTAGCCGCCATAAGTACAGGGCCGTCGGTTATCCCCCCAGCCAGTTTGGCAAGAGTATTTCCGGTGCAAGGCGCAATCACCAAACAGTCGAGAACTCTGGCAGGCCCCAAGGGTTCCACCTCAATGACGCTGCATAGCGGTTCCTTCCCGCAGATATCCACACACTTTTGTTTCCATTGTTCGGCTTTGCCAAAACGGGTATCCGTGTTGGCTATCATATGAGACATAATCGGAACGATGTCCGCTCCGTCCTCCGCCAGTTTTCTCATCACCCCGAAAACCTCATCCAACGTGCAAAAGGAACCCGTTAACGCAAAACCGATCTTCATCCCCTCGAACTTCAACATGCTTCGCCCTCCTTTACTGCCCGTGTGTCAATCGGCCTTCTCTCAGTCGGCAGGTGTTCGGCAAGAATCGAAGGATACACCCGAGCTAATATGCGGCCTGCTGTTTTCGGTGCCACAATGCCGGGCAACCCTGGCGCCAACAACGCTTTAATCCCCCTCTTGCGGGCGTACTCAAAATCTGTCCCTCCGGGAATCGATGCCGCATCGATTATCACGGCGTCCGTCGCCATGTGATCCAGCATCGACGGAGATAACACCATAGCAGGTATGGTATTGAAAACAATCTGTGCCCGATTGATTTCTTTTCTCAACTCCGCCAGCTCAACAACCCGCGCCCCCATTTCCTCCGCCCTAGCTTGATTCTCCGGGCTGCGGGCTACCACACTGACTCTGGCCCCCATACCCATCAACGTACGCGCCAAAGTCAGGCCAAATCTGCCGAACCCCAACACGAAACTCTCGCTACCATGGATCGTAATCGGGACGCTCTCCATCGCCATCTGGATAGCCCCTTCCGCCGAGGGCACAGAATTCATGATCGCTACGTCATCACGGTTCGCCACTTCGATAAGGCGGAGTCCCCTTGTTTTCACCATCTCTCTCAACACCGGCCGAGCCCAACCGATAAAAACCGGCACATGCCGCGGAATCAACTCCAAGGCCTCTTCGTTTAAAATGATGGGGTGCCGTGTGTATTTAGCCTTAACCAGTCCCCGTTCGTCAGTCCCAAACATCGGAAACAGCATCGCGTCTGCTTTTGCCGCAACTTCAGCAAAAGAGGCGGCACACTCAATGGTGTCAGCGACAGGTGATTCTTCCAGCCCCAAGCCGATTATGTAAGCCCCCTGCTTCTGCAGCTCAGGAATCAGGTAACTCTCCCGGTCGTCACCTCCGATGACTGCCAGAACCATGTGATCGAGGACACCTGGTGTTCTTTGGCCCTCGTTTTTGCGTTCCTCCATCCCGACTCTCCTCCTCATCATTCAAAATCCACTCATCGGCAGTATATGAATAATGAGGCCCAAGGGTGCGAACAAAGGATCAAACATTAGTACCTTACAGACGCGAAGCGTCAACAAGAAACAAGAAAATCCACATTCTGAATCCTGAATCCTGAATACTGAATACTTGCGGTCGAAGACCGCATTAGAATCAGAAAAGGCGCAACACCCATGTTACGCCTCAAGAACTCGTTTACATCCGAAGAGAACCGTCCTCAATCCATGAAGTTTTCCAATCCCACGACAAAATCTTTCAAATCGCGGGAACGCCGAATAGCCATTAAAACCCCCGGCATATAGGTCTCCCGCATGTAGGTATCGTGGCGGATTGACAACGTCTGCCCCGAACCGCCGAACAACACCTCCTGATGCGCCAGCATACCGGGCAAGCGCACCGCGTGCACCTTAACCCCGTTATAATCCCCACCTCTGGCACCGGGGAGCTTCTCATATTCATTGGGATGGCCCTGGAGCATGGTTCCGCGAACCTTGACTATTTTTTCGGCTGTGCGCAGCGCCGTGCCGGAAGGCGCGTCCAACTTCTGATCATGGTGATACTCGATGATCTCCACATTAGGAAAATACTTCGCGGCTTCCTCAGCGAATCTCATCATTAACAAAGCTCCTAAAGCAAAATTCGGCGCGATAAAAACCCCCACGCCCACTTCTTCCGACAATTCTCTAAGTTCGCGCAGATCCTCATCATCAAGGCCCGTGGACCCAATCACCGGTACAACGCCCCCACGCAAAGCCATCTTCGCGTTGCTGAGCACGGATTGGGGATTGGTGAAATCAACCATGACCTCGGGGGCGATTTGACGCAGACTCGCCTCATCAGCAGGAACAACAGAAACCCCGAGAGGTTCCAAGCCAAGAACCAGGCCCAGATCGTCCCCAAAACGACAAATATCCGCCCCTCCCGCCAAAACCATATCCTTCTGCCGCAAAACCGCCCGGGCTGTTTCGCTTCCCATCCGGCCACAGACTCCGGCAACCATAACCCGTATGCCCGCCACTGTAATGACTCCTCCCGAGACGCTGTTATTTGGCTTTCGCCAGCAACCGTCTCATGTATAGCTTAAGGTCTTTGAAGGCGCTGCGAGGATCGATTTCATCCAAGGTCTCGATCAAAGCGTCGGTTTGGGCATCGGTCAGAGAATCTTTCTTTCCGGCTAAATACGCGGCCCGATTATTGATGACGAATCGCAGCATTTCATCGACATCGGCTTTCTCGGCAACCATCTTCTCAACAGTTTTGTTCCTGCTGGCAAACTGAATGAAATCCTTATTCATCAGGGTGTAGTTGATCTTGCCTTTTTCATCGGTATATCGGTCAAGGAACGCTTGATATTCGTCGCTGCCAACCATATCGATTTTTTCCGTTTCGTTTTCCATAACATCCTCGGACTCCAGAGCCGCTTCTTCGCTTGTTGAAGGCGTTCCCGGTTGTGACCCGGCTTGAGCCGCGACCAAAACGGAGGTATTCAATTTGCCCCGTGCCGAGAAAGGCAACCCCACAGTCAGTTCCAACGCCTCCTGAACGGCTTCGTCCGGAAACAGGTCGGCATCGTAGGGCCCATAAGGCACACCCTCACCGGTTCTTCTGTCAACAGTGAACACTGCAACAGCTTCCTGATCGAGACGGAAGATTCTGATCCCGGCACCGCCTGAGGCCAGCTTCTGTTTGTAGGTAATCGCGGGGATCAGTGACAACTCGACTGCCGTGGAACGGATAATATTCATGGTCATACTCCTTGTCTGTTGGTCTATTCCTGTATAATACCAAACGCGGGCTCCGCCCGCAAGTATTCAGGATTCAGGATTCAGGATTCAGAATGTGGATTTTCTTGTTTTTTATTGACGCTTCGCGTCTGTAAGGTACTAAGCGACTAAAATCTTGGCTTCGCGCAACTTTTTGGTCGGCGTCAACTCTTTAATCCTGAATACTGAATACTTGCGGGCGCAGCCCGCCTTAGACAATATTCTCTCCCAAATAAATCTTGGGCATAGTGATCAGACAGCGGTTCCAACGTTTGTAAAACTTCTCAAACCCAACCACCGCCAACCGTCCGTGGGCTTCCGCGTCCTCCAGCACCAGATACAACATATAGGTAATCTTGCCAACTTGTCGCGTCAGCCGGATAGGAGGCTCCCCCGCTTTCACAGCGTTGAAGTCTTTCTGCCGATGCGTGCGCTTGATATACTTAACGTCGATAACCCCCGGTTGGGTCATATAGAATTCGGCGACTTCTTTCATCAAGGCCTCGATCTCTTCCTGTTTCTCGATCTTTGCCTCGTAAATACAGATCTCGTTGAACATAGCAACCGCTTCCCTTCGCTGTGTTTTGAGCTTCACTCCATAACCATTTGATAAGGCGAAATCCTCCGTATCCGGGACGAAATCAGCAGAGACAGGAAATAAGACAGAATAACCGTTGTCACGCCAAACAACATAACCCACAAAGGATCCACAATGAAACCGGCTTTCATCATACCCATACCCTTCATCACCATGGACATCAACGGGTTCGTAAATACCGCCCCCAAGAAACTTCCCGTCACCGCACCGATAGCAATCGGAATCATCACCCCAATAGAAAGCTGGTTCATCAACTGGAACGTTGTGTACCCAACCGCCTTCTGGATCCCCAACTCCTTTTTCTTCCGGGTAATTGACGCATTGATAATAAAATACAATACCATCCACACCACGAAAGCCGTTGTCGCCAACATAATAATACCCATGGCGGCAACGACACTCTGATAAGAAGCCATATTATCGGCAAGCTCCTTATCAAAATTCGTCACACCTAACAACATCTCCTTATCCAACAGGATCTTGACATCGCTGATAACCTCTTCGGCGTCGGTACCCTTATCCAGATAAACATACAACGACTGAAACCGAAAATGTGGGTTCAGCTGTCGATAATCCTGAGCCAACACAGACACATTCTCGCCTCCCATAGCGGAACCGTTCGACAACCCGACAACCGTGAAGGTCTCCTTGTTCTGCCCATATCCCACAGAAACCTTATCGCCGATAACCTTCCCCAGCTTCTCAGCCAAAATCCCCGCCAGCACAATCTCCTTGCCGGACTTCGGATACCGGCCCTTATAGACCTGCAGAGACTCCTTCTTCGCATAATCCTCCATCACGAAAGCCCCGGCCTCCTGACCCTCAACCGTCACCCGCCCCATTTCCAGATACAACGTCTTCCGGACGACCGCCAACCTTTCGATTTCTCTGACCGCTGTGGATTGATCCAACTCCGGATTAAGCTGGACAATAACGTTGCAGAGCTCCATACCGGGAACCTCCGCAAACGCCTTCGTATCAACAGTCGTATTGTAATACATAATCACACCATACGCCCCGGCAAAAGTCACAGAAACCACAATGAAGGCAATCATAATATGCTGCCTCATATTTTGCAGAATCGACTTAAACGCCATCAACGACGACAACCGCCCCTTGGCGCCTTCCAACGGCAATCGATTCTTTTTGAACGTGCGTGTCGTCACTTCCTTGCGTAACGCGCTGCTCGGGGCCAGCTTATTGATCCGCCGCGCCGCCAACCAAGATACCGCCACCACAATTATCCCAATCGCCAGCAACGCCATGAGACTTACCTGACCGTCAACCCCCTGCTCCCATTTCAGCCCGGATTGCTGTTCCAAGACCGTCGACACAAAAGGCAACGCCGGATAAGAAAGCACAACACCAAACAAACTCCCCAACCCGGAAATCAGCAGAAACTGGAGCAGAACCGATGAAACGATTTGCCCATTGGTATATCCGACAGACTTGAGAGACCCGATTTTCACAATATCCTCTTCAACACTGTTCATAATCCGGAACCGCACAACCAGCATACACACAAATACCACGATCAAAGCAAAAACCACAATCATTGAGGCAATCATAATGGTCATCACACAGCGGGCGTTCTCAATCAAAATCAAATCCGCGGAAAGAGGCATGGCGAAAGCGCCCTCCGCCGCGAACACAATGGATTCCGCCTCCAAAGCCTCCCGGACACCTCTTTCAATGCCCTGAACATTCTTGACATCATCCACATTGGCGAACACCACATGGGCCCTAAAGGCAGGATCCTCCAGAATCTCCCCCACCCTTTTCCATGTCCCCTCCGGCAGATAAAAAGACATCGAACCGGTGGCCCTGGAACTGAAAAAAATATCTTCCGTATACCCTTTCACTGTGAAAACAAGCCTGTTGTTTGCGCCGGAATCCTTATCAACATATCGCAGTTCAATCTTATCATCCAACTGATACCCGGCTGTCCGGAAAATATCCGGCACATAAACACCCATATCTCTCTGGGCCAAATGTTTCCCGACATATTTCCATTGGCTCATACCCCTAGGCTCATCCATATTGGCCAACAAAACATTGAACGTTTGGGCTTTATCCTGAAAGACGATTTCGGCATCAAGCCTGATAAGCTCGTGGTGCTGGGTCTGGCGAACATGACGGTTGTTCTTAATGGCCGCCTCAGCCCCCTCCGTATACATGACATCCGGCAACAAAAAATAAGCATCCGCCGGCAAAAGTTCCTCTTTCAGAGCAGCAAAAAACCCCCCATAATTGACAACAACCAACAACCCCGCGTTGAGCAAAAACGCCGCGATAACAAAGAAAAACACCAAAGAAAAAGAAACAGACCTCGCTCTACGGATGTTGGCAAAAGCATGCATACTTAATTTGCCCATACCTACCACCCCATAGACGAAAGAAAATCCTGCAACTTATTCAGACGTCTCGGATCCTCACCCTCATAATCGCCCAAGGAACACTCGCCGCAAACAATGCCGTCGTGCAAGTACAGAACCCGATTGCCCCTCAAAGCCGACTTCAGATCGTGGGTAACCATAATAATACCCTGTCCCTTCCTGCTAATATCAGTCAACACATCCAGAACCGCTTGCCCCGCCGCCGAGTTCAAGGATCCTGTTGGTTCATCGGCAAAAACCACCCTGGGCTTATTAATCAAGGCTCTGACAATAGCCGCCCGCTGGTTCTCCCCGCCGGAAAGCTGCGACGGAAACTTGCGCCAAATCGTTGCGGTCAACCCCACTCTTTTCAGAAGCTTCTTCGCGTCGGCGACAATCTCCTCCCTGTTGCGATTAATGAGCAACCCGGTTGCCAGAATGTTGTCCATAATGCTCATGTTTTCCAACAAAAACATCTGTTGAAAAATAAACCCGCAGTTCTTCCTTCGGAACACAGCCAGCCTGTTGTTGCTGAATCTGGCTATATTTTTGTTAAAAAACCGCACCGTACCGCTGGTCGGCCTGTCCATCCCGGACAAGATATAGAGCAAAGTCGACTTACCGGCCCCCGAAGACCCCATGATAACAGTAAAATCTCTTTCATAGATGCTGAGTTCAATATCCTTTAAAACCAGTTGTTCAAACTCTCCGGACACATAACTCTTACTGAGCCTATCCGTTGATAGGATAACCGCTTTCTCTGAAGACCACAGATCCGAATCCGGCTTCGCTTTCCGCTTCACTTGCCGCCCCGGTCGCGATCTCCTCGGGGCTGACCAGCTTACCGGATACAGTTCCGCCTCCATATCCGGTTCCATATCCTGATCCATATCCTGATCCATATCCCATTCCATATCCCGTTCCATATCCGGTTCCATATCCGGTTCCGGTTCATCAAACCGGTAGAAAACCGGTTCCGGTTCCGGCACAATGACCCGGTACGATACCGGTTCCGGTTCCGGCTCCGGCTCCATGACCCGGAACAATATCGGTTCCGGTTCCAACACCGGTTCCGGTTCCAACAACGGTTCCGGATCAACCCAAGGCTGCTGTTCTGCCTCCCGGCGAAGACGAATCGGTCTCCGCCTCCGAAGTTCCGGCCAGCCTTGTGTCTCTTGTCTAGAATTCACTTCCGGCAGAATTTGCGGAACCCTCGAAGACCCCGGAAACCCCGGAAACCCCGAAGAGCCCGGAAACCCCTCCGGTTCCTGTTCCGTCTGCAACCCCTGCCCGAACTGCCCCTGGAACAGCCAATGCCAAGGTTTGGGTTCATGCCCAAACTGCGGATCCTGTCCGGCCTGCGCATTCTGCCCGAACCACGGATCCTGTCCGACCTGCACATTCTGCTCATACTGCGGCTCCTGCCAGGCCTGAGGACCCTGCCACGTCTGCGCAACATGCCCGGTCTTTGACCGCATGAGCCTTTGGGTGTCGTTCGCCAGTCGAACATAATAGTCAATAACCGCCTCGGCTATCTCATGCTGCTCGTTGAGTTTATCAAGATCAGGCAAAATATTGTTATACACACCATAGATAACGACTTCCAAATATTTGCAATACTCTACAAGGATGTTGAGCTTGGGTTTTTTTATCTCTTCTTTTGTTATGGTCATGACCTCTTCATGCACCCCGGCAAGGCCAGGATCCGGGATGATTGACCGGAGAACGTGAAGGTCGTACGATCGTTTTGCAACGAAGTCTTCTATACCTCTCTCGAATGCTCTGCAACGATCCAGAGCATCAGTGAGGTACCCGAGATCCGCCGCATTCTCTAAGCTATATTGTGCCATAACGTACTTACAACTCCCACTGCCTAGCATTCTAGCATTCTGCGATAACCGATATTTTTCACATGAAAGGCCATATCGGCGCATGGCAATACCCACTGCGTCAACAGCCACTCTCATACTTTCATTGTGTCAAATCCTTAAAGGAAAGTCAACCGAATAATGAGAACAAGCAGGAAAACCGCGTATCTGGTAGAATCACCTAATGAAATTGATTATGTCATGCTTTTTTGATAGATTTTCATAATTTTTGCAAATGGAGGAAATAAAATGTTCTTTGGTAGGGCTCATACAACAACGCATAAGCTTTGCACACCCTCATCCTCTCTGTCAGAGTGTTGCAAACAATGGGCTGTCACAGAAGAAAACCTCTTGTTCGGTGTTTATTGCCTGCTACTCCACCGGAAAACAGGATATTCTGCCTTTGTCGTCGGATATGCCTTTGCCGGTGATTTACGCTCTGTCCCGATTCAGATCGACGATAACGCTTCAGCCCTTGACGCTGTGAGACAGACCTTAGACGCTCGCGACAAGCTAACAGATTCACATCACACAATCGGCAACAGCTATGCCGCCCTCTTCGGAGGCCCCGACAGCGTCGCTCTCCTGGAAGAAACCCTAGCCGCCGGCCACATTGCCGCCATAACCGCTCCCGGGCCCGAACCCGACCAACCGCGCACTGTACGCTATTTATATGACACAGACACCTTCACCGACGACGAAATACACATCCATCACAAACAACTTGAAACCCTCTTAGCGGATATCCTTGCCAACCCGGAAAAACCGGTACGTTATCTCAGCGTTATATCAGAATATGAAGGTGAGCTCATCCGGCTCGCCAATAACACATATTCTCCCTACTCCGACAAAATGAGTATTCACGAACTGCTCGAAGGTGTCGCCGCCCGTTTGCCCGACGCCCCCGCGCTGGGCTTCAGAAACCAGGAACTCAGTTACGATATGTTCAACCGCAAGGCAAACCGTCTTGCCCATACGCTTTGTGGTTTGGGTGCCGGACCGGGAACCTTCGTCGCAATCGCCGCCGAACGTTGTCCGGAACTGATCGTTGCCATGTTTGCCGTTCTGAAAACCGGTGCCGCTTTCGTGCCCCTCTCTCTGCGCTACCCACCGGAATTCCTGGGGCTGATCCTTCGCCACGCAGACGTGAAACTGCTTCTCACCACCGCTCCCACGGTTGTTGCACCTGTCGCCGACGGCACCGGCGTCTCTGTGCTGGATCTGAACGACACCTCTTTGCCACCCGATACCTCTCAGTCAACCGACTCTTCTCAACCCGCCGCTCCCTCCCACACCTCTGACGCCAACCTGCCCCGGGCAACCGGATTCTCCCCCCAATCCCCGGCCGCCCTGATCTACACTTCCGGCACCACCGGGCGACCCAAAGGTGTCGTTGTGCGCCACGATACCGTTGTCAACTACTGTGAATTCAACCTCCGGGAATTCCATATCAATGAGCAAGACCGGATCATGCAGTTCGCCCCCTTCACCTTCTCCACAGCGATCCTTGAAATCACAACAACATTGATCGGCGGCGCCAAGCTGTGTCTTGTGCCGGAACCGTCCGTTATGGATCCGGGTGCCTTCTACCGGGAAATGCTTGCTGCCGAGGCCACCATTCTCTTGGCACCACCCGAATACATCGGCTACCTGCCTCTGCCGCCGACACTGCGTATTGTCGAAACAGGCGCCTCTGAATGCAAGCGGGAAATATCTGAAAAGATTATCCAAACAACTCAGCACGCCAACGCTTACGGTCTTACAGAAGGCTGTGTCCCCACAGTCTGGAAAGGCTGCGAAGGACCGCGCCCACGGCGCATCCCCATCGGCAAACCCGTTCCCAACACCCAGGCGTACATTCTGGATACCCACGGTGAACCCTGCGGTCTCTATATGCCCGGCGAACTCTGCGTCACGGGGCTTTCGGTCTCCGACGGCTATCTCGGCGATCCGGAACGCACCTCGGAACGCTTTGTCCCCAACCCTTTCGGGGTCGGCGTCATGCTGCGCACCGGCGACATCGCCCAATGGAGCACAGACGGAAACATCGAATACCTGGGCCGCACCGACAACCAGATCCAGATACGAGGCATGCGTGTGGAGCTTGAAGAAGTGGAACGGGCACTGACCCAGATGCCGGGGGTCGCCGGCACGGCGGCTCTGTCCCGGCCCGCCCCTAACGGCGACCCTCAGATCGTCGCTTTCGTCACCCCCGCCCGCGGCGCGGACAACGCCCCCGCCTCTTTGGATCCGGAAGCCCTCCGCCTGGACCTCTATAACCGGCTCCTCGAACACAAAGTTCCCTCCGTCATTGTGCCCTTGGAAAAACTGCCCATGACCCCCAACGGCAAAATAGATAAACGCGCCTTAGCCGCCCTTGACATCGCTGCCGACGAATTCGCCGCCCCCCTAAGTCGGGAAGAAGACCTCATCATCCGCGCCTTTGAAGAAACCCTCGGCCTCACAGGCATAGGAACGAAAGCCAACTTCTTCGCCCTGGGCGGCCATTCCCTGCGCGCCGCACGGGCGACCAACCTGGTGGAAGAACTCTCCGGCATACGCCTCCCCCTATGGCAATGGTTTGAAACGCCCACTGTGGAAGGCCTCGCCGGGGTCCTGAAAGAGGCCCTCCAACACCAAAACACCCTAACCCATGCCGCTGAATACACCCCGATACCAAAAGCCGCGCCCCAAGACGTTTACCCCATGTCTCCCGCCCAGCGGCGCCTGTACCTGGCCTGCCAGATTGACGACACCGGAACAGCTTACAACATTCCTGTCGCGCTGGAATTCGAGGGCGCCCCCGACACAACCAGAATGCAGGCCGCCCTGACAGCCCTTTCCCAACGCCAGGAAATTCTCCGAACCAGCTTTCATATACAGACAACCCCCGACAACGCTTTCATCCAACGCATAACCCCCCCGGATCAAGCCCTCCTTGTTCTGGACATCATGCCTTGGGATCCTTCCGACACCCCCGAATCCCTTCTGGCCGGCTTCGTCCGCCCCTTTGACCTGGCGAAAGCACCCCTGATGCGCGCCCGCGCCGCGGTCGCTCCGGACAGGTCCCGCAGTGTTCTGTTGTTTGATCTCCATCACATTATCGCAGACGGCACAACCATGTATCTGCTGCTGGCGGAATTTGAGACCCTTTACAACACCGCTGTTTCCTCCGGCGACAAGCCTTTGACCGCACCGCCTCTGCAATACAAGGACTATTCCCAATGGGCCCTGACCCGGGATCTTTCCGGGCAAAAAGCCCATTGGCTATCCGTATTTGCCGAACCCGCGCCCGCCCTCAACCTCATCACAGATTTCCCCCGCCGCCGACGCAGCTACAAAGGCGGCGAAAAAATCGTCGTCACCGACGCAACCTTGCGCGACAAGATCGAAACCCTTGCAGCCGACCACGGCGCCACCCCATACATGGTTTTGCTCGCCGTCCTCACCGTCATGCTTGCCAAATACACCCGCCAGGAAGACATCACGGTGGGAACCCCCGCCGCCGGGCGGGTACACCAAGACCTGGAACGGGTCGCCGGTATGTTTGTCAACACCGTGGCGCTGCGCGGCCGGCCCGCCCGGGACAAACAGTTCACTGACTTCCTGGAAGAAATACGCAACACCAGCCTGCTGGCCTTCGAAAACCAAGAATACCCCTTTGAAGAACTCACCGCAGCCCTGGACATACCCCAAGACCCGACCCGGAACCCCCTGTTCGACGTCATGCTGGTCATGCAAAACACCGAACCTTTCGCAGCCAACCCGGAAGGACAACGCTATATAAGAACCGTCATGAACCCCGAGTCCGCCAAGTTTGACTTAACCTTCGATATTACGGAAAGACCGGAAGGATACCACATCAAACTCATTTACAGCACCATGTTGTTTCGCCAGGAAAGTGCCGAGGCCATGCTCCGCCATTACCTGGCGCTGTTGGACGCGGCAACGACGGATCCGGCGAAAACCATCGGCGAGCTGTCCCTGGCAAGCCAATAGTCTCTAACGCGGGCTCTGCCCGCAAGTATCCAGTATTCAGTATTCAGTATTCAGTATTCAGAATGTGGATTTTCTTGTTTTTTATTGACGCTTCGCGTCTATAAGTTACTAACTTTCTGCGAAAACAAGCTCTTTCACACCTCATTATATGCTCCGACAGTTAGCTGACTTTTCTCCCAATCCGCATTAAACTTCTCTATCCCCTGCTGTGTTAACGGATGTTCATAAAGCTGCCTAAGCACCTTGAACGGAACCGTTGCGATATCCACCCCAACCAGGGCCGCCTGCAAAACATGAACCGGGTGTCTCACACTGGCAGCAATGATTTTGCACTTCGAACCGTACTGGACAAAAATATCCCGGATATCGGTGAGGGCCGCAACCCCATCCTCGCCCACATCATCAAACCGTCCCAGGAACGCACTCACATAAGTTGCCCCAACCGCAGCGGCCAACAAAGCTTGGGCAGGTGTAAACACCAGGGTTACATTCGTTCGAATACCCATGGGTGAAAGTCGCTTCACAGCTTGGAGCCCTGGGGCAGTCATGGGAATCTTAACAACAACATTCGGATGAATAGCGGTTAGCTCCGCGGCTTCCCGTACCATCCCATCTGCGTCCGCCGCCATCACTTCGGCGTTCACAGCAACCCCTTCGTCAACCAGAACGCAGATACGCCGAATCAAACTATGAAAATCCTCACCTGTCTTAGCCACAAGGCTTGGGTTGGTCGTAATCCCCGAGATAACACCTAAACCCCATGCCTCCTGAATCTCAGCAAAATCGGCTGAATCCAGAAAAAACTGCATACCCAAAACGCTCCTTTACTGCCCAAGCGCCTCTTGGCTTGGCCTTTTTTAAGCTTTCCCGTTCGATCCAAACAGACGGATTTTTTCACGCACGACGTCTATCATGCCTTCACGAGCAGGTCCAAAGACTTTGCGCACATCCACATCTTCCGGGTTATCCATGAGTTTTTGACGCATAATGTTGGTGAACGCTTCACGAATATTGGTATCAATATTAACTTTAGCCACACCCAGCGAAATCGCTTCACGTATCGCATCATCAGGAACTCCGGATGACCCATGCAACACGATCGGGGCCTCCACAAGTTTCTTAACAGCTCGAAGTCGATCAAAATCCAGTTTAGGTGTACCTTTGTAGCGCCCATGAGCCGTCCCGATGGCAATAGCCATAGCGTCTACCCCGGTCTCGCGCCAAAAACGTCCGGCTTCTTCCGGATCGGTGAACATAGCGTCACGGTCCGCTACCGTGATGTCGTCCTCTGTGCCACCGATTTTGCCAAGCTCACCTTCGACGCTGAGGCCCACCGGCCGCACCGCCCCGATAACCTTTTGGGTCAAAGCAATGTTGTCCTCCAAAGCCAGCTTAGACCCGTCAATCATGACAGAACTAAACCCGGATCTCAAACACAGCATACACTGTTCGAAACTCGTCCCATGATCAAGATGCAAGGCGATAGGAACAGTTGCTTTTTCTGCGGCAATCCGTGTCAATCCCGCAATGAAGTCAATCCCGGCGTACTTGATAGCCCCCTGACTGGCCTGGATGATAACAGGCGCCCGCTCCGCCTCGGCAGCCGCCACAATAGCCTGAACAATCTCCATATTGTTGCAGTTGAAAGCCCCAACGGCGTATTTCCCGGCCTGGGCTTTCGTAAGAAGCTCATTCATCGGTACAAATAGCATAGTATCAGCCCTCCCATTCGGTCTTCGATGCTCGGTGCTCCGCAATTTATTCGGTTACGGAGTCTTCTGCAGAATCAGGCTGTTTTCCTGCCGAGCATCGGTCTTTTTCTGGACGACTCCAATAATCAATTAACTCGGGCTCGTACTCCGTCAAGCCAAAATCACTTGTCGGAGTACTAGGCAATACAAGACCGCGAGCCCTATAAAAGAACTCACGGTCGTGTCACTTGTTCATGAACCTATCAAAAGTTTTTCAAATAATCTCGCGTAATCGGCCCAACAATACCATCAACCTCGATTCGGGCTCTTGACTGGAAAGCTACCACCGCAGCACGAGTCAAATTCCCAAAATCCCCGTCAACGACCAACCCGAAATCTTTCCGATTCAGGTACCATTGCAGCCATTTCACCCCATCACCTTCACTACCCTTCATCAAATAAACAGCAGGCTCATTAAAAGGGCAAGCCAATGCGGCCCGTGTCAACGGTCCCACAAACCCATCCGGGTCAAGCCCTCTTTGGCTCTGGAATTTTCTCACCGATGCCAGCGTCAGCGGCCCAAATTCTCCATCCACAACCAGCTGAGGATTGGCCCCTTTGTCATTGATATTCCACTGCACCCATTTGACACCGTCCCCTGTTTTGTTATAACTCACAAGAACAACCGGTTCAATATAAGGGCATCTCTGAGCATTACTCCCATCACCAAGACACTTTCTTGGATCAAGATAATCCTTTCCTTTTGGCTGAACCTCAAAGTGCAAATGATAACCGGTGGAATTCCCGGTTGTCCCAACTGTTCCAATCTTCTGTCCTTGCGCCACGACACTTCCCAGGGAAACAACAGCCGGTTCGTTCATATGAAAATACCGTGTCACAATACCCTCCGTATCCTGGTGGTCAATGACGACATAATATCCCCGCATGCTATCATATCCCCGGTCAATGATTTTTCCTGCTTTTGGCGCAACAATTGACCTCCCTCGAATTTCTCCGGCAAGGGACCGAGACCCGCCGGATTTCAAAAAATAAGCAATATCGATTCCGTTGTGTGTGGGCCTCTCCGCAGAGCGGAACGGCGAACTCACACATCCATTCGCAACCGCCGTGGCATCATAAGGTCTTTCTGATTTGCTGATCAGAAGGTTAATGCTCTCCAGCGGCATACTAAGTCCATACATCCATTCATCTCCAATTATATTTTTTGCCGGTACGTCGCCAAACAAAAATCACTGACCGGACACCTTCGTCCCCCTCTTTCATTATCCTTAGGCCTCTTACCATATGCCTCTTCCGGGCGAAGCCGGATTGCATGGTTTTGGTTTGGTTTGTACTTATCATATGTATATGCTGTCTAACGCGAAAGTGTCCATGCTCAGGCCGTTTTCTTCCATCTTCAGCGGTCATCTTCAACTGGTTACAAAATGTAACCGTTTGGTTTCCTTCTTTGACAATACGGTTTTTCAGCACTTTCCAATAATTACGAGCCGTTTGATAATCATTGTCAGTGAGTATTGCCACCACATCAACAATAGAAAACAGCCATTCCTCATTAGCCCCAAAGAACTTATAGAATCAGGCATAGAGCACCCCTACCGGGTCTTGCCTTGATGGTGGGGATACCTCCATATTGGGGGACGCTAACAGCGTTTGGGTCCGCACCCGACCAGAAGCCTTATTTCTTCTCCAACTGCTGAAGGGTATCCCGCGCGATAGGAAATTTTCCCCATAAGCCAGCAATGGAAACGCAACAAGCGCCGCCCCTGCAATACCGATCTTCATCGGCAAACTGATTTTCATTTCATCGATTTTTCTCAAATAAGGGTTAAGGGGAAGGGGGCAGAAACGGGCGGCAGAATGTTGCCACTACAGTCAATTTCGCCCGCGAAAAATCGGCGCGGTTCAGGCTGGTTTCTTTAGCAAACGCTACCGAGATCAATACCGTGTCGCGGAAATTCACTTCATCGGCCTGCGTCTCGACAAAAGCCCCGCTATCGAACGACGCTTCTGAAAAACTAACTTGTTCCAATGCCCACTGCAAAAATATTGCTTTACGAAACACAGCATTGTCAAATGATACGCGCTGCAACGCCAAACCCATCAGTACCACATTATCCAGCCTAGCTCCGTCAAACCCGCACTCAATAAAGCGTACTCCTTCGCTCGATCCTGGAGCACGGTGAGGTCTTCAGCGCCTTCGACGGTATCTGTGCGGCTGCCGCTTACGGTCTCCGTCTGGTCGCCGGTAACGGTTTCTATCTGGTTGCCGCTGATCGTCTGCGTCTGG
>Ga0082212_10004299_pt1 | contig 19785 bp, 21 predicted proteins | sample TergutNt197P3_FD_71548 | JGI IMG/M metagenome (GOLD analysis project Ga0082212, IMG submission 71548) | Neocapritermes taracua P3 segment gut microbial communities from Petit-Saut dam, French Guiana - Nt197 P3 | ecosystem: Host-associated > Arthropoda: Insects > Digestive system > Gut ... | reverse complement strand
AAGGCGCACGGAGCGCAGGAACCGAGGCATATATAGAAATATGTTGAGGTTACGAGCACCGCGCAACGTAGCGATTCGCCCGCACAGCGAGTTAATCAGCGTTTCCCTAAGCCTGGGTGTCTAATTCTGCCGTTTATTACCGTGGCGAGCGGGCGGCCCGCGCCTTCCAGTATCTGATCCGGGAGCCGATGGGGTTTTATGGCGGGCGGCAGACCAAGAATGGTCATATCCGCAAAAAATCCCGACTTCAGACGCCCAAGCCGATCCGCAAATCCAAGCGCGGCCGCGCCATGAATCGTCGCCGCGCTGAAAATTTCCTCAGGAGCTATATCTTTGCGATGATTGTAGAGATATCGCATTTCGTCGACAATGCTCAGAGAATCGTTGCTTGCGAGCGAATCCGTACCCAGCGCGACGGGTACTCCGGCATCAAGCAGTCTTCGGATAGGGTGGTTTTCGTGGCCGAAAAATGCGTGGCTGCGCGGACAATAAACGACGCCGCTTTTTGACCGAGCGATACGCGCGACGGCGTCGTCGTCCAGGTAGTTGCAGTGTGCAAGCAAACATGACGGCCCAAGAATACCCAGCGCGTCCAGCCATGCGACGGGATGCAAACCGGGCGCGCGCCGTCCTTCAGGCAGCGAACCCAGGCGTGTCAGAAATTCGTGAAATTCCCCCCCGCCTGTTTCAAAAAACCGCAATTCTCCGCGCGTCTCGGCTGCGTGAGTAGTCCAGGGCGTTTTTCGTCTTTCGGCGAACGCAGCTGAAAGGCGGTATAGTTCTCCGGACGTGGAATAGGGAGCGTGCGGCGACACCGCGTGAACCTGCATTGGTCGCGCCTCTCCACGGCCTGCCTGTTCAAAAAGCGCGTAGATTTCAGCCATCGCCGGTTCCGCGAGATCGGGATCCAATCCAAGCGTTTCCTCGAAAACAACGCGGCGCGAATACTCGCCAGATAAGGAATCCCAACCGTTGCAGGAGGCGATATCTCCAATAAGCGTCGTTCCGGCAGCCAGTGAAAGACGCGCACCTTCTTCCGTGGAGCGGCTGTAATCTCCCGGCGTCCATGTCCGCCGTTCAGTTATAAGCCGCATGGCCCAATCGGTAAAAGAAGAAAATTCACTCAATCGCTCGTGAAGAGCGGTCAGTTCAAGATGAGTATGAGCGTTGACGAGCCCCGGCATGATGATTGCGTCGCCCCAGTCGATTATTTCCGCCCCTGTTGCCATTTTCATGGCCGTCCGTGAATACGGTTCAATAACGCGGCCATCTTCGGAAACAGGGATGGCGGCGTTTTTCAGCAATATTTCCGGATGAATCAATGCAAACCGGGCGCAGTGAATGGTTTTTGGAAACGTATGTTTCATGCGCAAAATATATCACCGGAATTGATTGCATAACCCCGGTTTTTGAACCACAAATGAAAAAATGCTTTTGTTCGCATTAATTCGTGGTTCTTTTAAGCTTGTTGTAAATGCCCGCACCACAAGTCTGAAGCTTTTCGGCGTACACGCGTTCTTGATGCAGGTGGCAAAGGGGCATACTATATCAGCGCTTCCTTGGCCCGGATATTTGGATATTTTATGGGGATTCTATTGTGGCGAAAATTGGCTTTATAAGTCTGGGGTGTCCGAAAAATCAGGTTGATAGCGAGGTTATGATCGGCCTGCTTGAAAAGTCGAACCACGAAATAACGCCGGACGCCATCGAGGCGGAAGTAATCATCGTCAATACGTGCAGCTTTATCAACGATGCCAAAAAAGAATCCATCCAGGCCATTCTTGAAGCGGCGCGGATGAAAGAAAAGGGAAAATGCCGCAGGCTCATAATCACCGGCTGCCTCCCCGAACGATATGTTTCGGAAATGTCCGCCGAGTTTCCCGAAGCCGATGTCATTCTGGGAATAAACCAGATTCCTGAAATCGTCCGGGCCGTCGCCGGGGCTAATGTTCCGCCGCCGGATTCTTACGGGCGAAGCGACGCGAAACTTTTTCTTTACGATCATAAAATGCCTCGCAGTCTCATCGGCCCGAAATATTCCGCATATGTGAAAATAGCGGAAGGATGTGGTCACTCCTGCGCCTTTTGCATCATTCCAAAAATTCGCGGTCGTTTCCGCAGCCGCAGCATTCCTTCACTGGTGAAAGAAGCGCGGCGCCTTGCCGCCGACGGCGTAAGGGAAATCACACTGGTCGCCCAGGACACTACCGGATATGGCAAGGATCTCGGCTTGAATGACGGTCTCGCCGACCTGTTGGAAGCTTTGGACAAGGTAAAAGACCTCGAATGGATACGTTTCCTTTATGCTTACCCTGATGTCGTCGGCGACAAGCTGATCCGTGTAATAAACGAAAGTGAAAAAATCTGCCGATATATCGACATGCCCTTGCAGCACGTAAGCGCCGCCGTGCTTAAATCCATGCGTCGGGGCGGTTCGCGCGCGCAAATCATGCGCATGATTAAGCGCATACGCCGGAGCATTCCGGGCGTTGTTCTTCGCACCACGTTCATCGTCGGTTTTCCCGGAGAAACCGTAGCCGATTTCGAGGAACTCAGGGACTTTTGCAGTGAAATGGAATTTGATCGGATGGGTGTTTTCACCTATTCCGACGAGGAAGGCACTCCCGCCTTTGATTTGCACCTAAAGGTTTCCGATCGAACGGCAAAGGCGCGGCAGCGGATTTTAATGGAGCAGCAGGCGAAAATCGTCGCAAAGAAAAACCGCGACCTGGTCGGAAAGGAATTTAAAATTCTTGTTGAAGGAGCTTCGGCGGAAAGCGACCTGCTTCTTCAAGGGCGTCTTGAATCACAGGCGCCGGAAATCGACGGTGTATGCCTCATCAACGATTCCGAAATTGAGAACATTGAAGGCATTAAAAGCGGCGATTTTGGGACTATACGGATTACAAAAGCGATGGGACATGATCTTTTAGGAACAATTATAAGGTAAAAAATGCTGATTAAATGTCCTCAATGCGGCAAGGAACGCGATACGGAGGAGAATCCGTTCAGACCCTTCTGCTGTGAACGCTGCAAACTGCTCGACCTCGGAAGATGGATCTCCGGCGACTATCGTATTCCGGATGTCGAACAGGAAGAATTGAAGGAGCATGACGCCTCACGGTGATCAGTGGCCAGTGGTTGGAAATAACTGCGAAACAGCTATGGGGTGACTTGAAATCAAGTTATAGTCGAGGATTACAAATATGAGCCGTTTCGCGGTACCGTTGTCTTCCGTTTTTTATGTCGGCTTCATTCCCGGCGCGCCGGGAACATACGGGTCGCTTGTTGCCGTCCTGGCGTTGTTTTTCATCGGGCAATACCGCAACTGGATTAGTCCCGCGACACTTTTGGCCGGCGTTGGGATTGTAACGCTTCTGGGCATACCGGCGTCCGCCGCCGCGAGTAAAAAGGTGGGCGACGAGGATCCGTCCTTTGTCGTGATCGACGAAGTCGCGGGACAGATGCTGGCGTTTTTCTGTATTCCGTTCAGTGTCACGAACATAGTTCTCGGTTTCGCGGCGTTCCGGACCTTCGACATTTTGAAGCCATGGCCAATACGGAAACTGGAGCCGCTGCCGCACGGCATCGGCATAATGGCGGACGATCTGCTCGCCGGCGTTTACGCCTGCGCGGCGCTGCACATTATCAACATGCTTTTGCCTTTGACCGGATTAATAAAATGAAAGCAGAAATTATCGCAGTCGGAACAGAGCTCCTGTCTCCAGACCACGCAGACACAAACTCGCTTTATATGACAGGAGAGCTTAACCGTATCGGCTGGGAAGTGCGCCGTAAAACGGTCGTCGGCGACAGCCTGGAAGATATTGCCGAAGCCATGCAGGCGGCTCTCAAACGCTCGAAACTTGTTATTTTAAGCGGCGGGCTTGGGCCGACGGAGGACGACATTACGCGCTCGGCTGTTGCGCTGGGGCTCGACCGGAAAACCTCCCGGCGCGAGGAAATTCTTGAACAACTGCGAAAACGTTTTGCCACCCGCGGTTACAAGATGAACAAAAACAACGAGCGGCAGGCCGATGTCATCGACGGCGCCGAAGTACTTGATAATCCTTTCGGAACCGCGCCGGGGCAGTGGATTGAAAACGACGGGCGATACGTCGCGCTTCTTCCCGGACCATACCGTGAACTGAAAAGTATTTTTGAAACGTCGGTTTTACCAAAGCTCCGGGATTTGTCGGACGGCCGTCGTCAGGCTTCAATGCTGTTTCATGTAGCGAACGTGCCGGAGTCGGAACTTGACGCCCGCATCGCGCCGCTTTACACGGCATATCCGGATATTGAAGTCACAGTTCTGGCCGGAACCGGTCACGGATCGGTCCGGATTTCCAGGTGGGTCAACAATGAAGAAAACGCCGCCGATGTTGAAGAACTCGGCGCGAAGATTCAGGCGGAACTGGGAGACGCGATTTTTTCCACTTCAGGGGAAACAATGGAGGAAGTCGTCGGCCGCATGCTGCGTAATTCCGGAAAGACTCTGGCCGTTGCCGAATCCTGTACTTCCGGAATGCTTGGAACGTATGTCACTCGCGTTTCAGGCAGTTCCGGTTATTTTCTCGGAGGCGTATTATGCTACAGCAACGATACAAAGATTAAGCTCTGCGGCGTTCCTCCGGAAACAATCGCGGAACATGGCGCCGTCAGCGCGGAAACGGCCGAAGCCCTGGCTTTGGGCGTTCGGTCGGCGCTCTCAAGCGACATAGGGATTTCTGTTACCGGAATCGCCGGACCGGACGGCGGGACCGTTGAAAAACCCGTGGGTCTGATTTATTTCGGTCTTTCGGACGGAACGCATACCGCATGCCGTCGCCGTATTCTGCCGGGCGACAGGGAAAGCGTCCGAGAACGGTCGGCGTATTTTGCGCTCTCCATGCTCCGCGATTATTTTATGAACAAAATATAAAATTACGGCTATGAATATCGAATATCTTATTCCACTGATTTCCTATCTGCTTGGGTCGATTCCCTGCGGATACATTCTTGTGCGCGCCACACAGGGCGCCGACATCCGTGAAACGGGAAGCGGCAATATAGGCGCGACCAACGTATACCGCAAGAGCCGATGGGCGGGCGTCGCAACGCTATTGCTTGACGCAGGGAAGGGCTATCTCGCCGTAATGATCGCCGCGTGGATAGCCGGAGAAGGCGTCTGGACGGGGATCGCCGCCTTCTGTACAATAATTGGCCACGTTTATACCGTCTGGCTCCGCTTCCGTGGCGGCAAGGGCGTTGCTACAGGCTGCGGGGCGTTTCTGGCAATAGCACCGCCGGCGGTCGCTGCAACGCTCGTCGTTTTTATCCTGACGCTTGTTTCCACGCGTTATATTTCCGCGGCGTCAATCGTGGCAACGGTTTTATTTCCGCTCTGGGCCTGGCTTTCAGGATGCCCCTTGCCGATCGTCATATGGTCCGCGCCGGGCTGCGTTTTGATCATAGCCAAACATCATCAGAATATTCGGCGAATTTTCGCTGGTAATGAGAACAGATTTTCCCTTAGTGGCGGTCGGAAAAAGTAAATCATATCGCCGTTTTAAAGGCTTCTTATTCGGCGTTATAAATGCGGTACCGATCCTTATAGCGCAGAATCCGTTCGGCCAGAGCCGTGTGAATTGCATGACCGGCGCGTTCGGCGTGCAGCCGGCCGATTATGGGAAAACCGACAAGCGCAATGTCGCCTAGCAGGTCAAGCAGTTTGTGTCGCACAAATTCATCAGGAAAGCGTAGCTGCCGATTGAGGATTCCCTCAGGCCCAAGCACCACGGCGTTTTCCAGCGAACCGCCGCGTACGAGTCCCAGTTTTTTAAGATATTCAATATCCGTCGTAAATCCGAATGTGCGTGCCGGGGCAATTTCGCGGCAAAATGATTCGGGAGTCAGTTCCATGTCGATTCGCTGTTGGCCGATGGCCGGATGTTCAAAATCGATAAAATAAGTCACCCTTGGCGCGTCGGACGGATAGACACCGGCGAACTTGTCGCCCTGCCGAACCTCGATAGGTTTTTCAATTACAATGAACTTCCTCGGCGCGCTTTGCTCGTCAATGCCGGCCTGCATGACGGCTTCGACAAAACAGCCGCAGCTTCCATCCATAATAGGCGCTTCCATGGCATCGACGTCGATGAAAAGATTGTCGATTTCAAGCCCGTAAAGTGCGGAAAGAATATGTTCTACGGTTGAAAGCATCACGCCTTTTTTCATGAGCGTCGTTGCGTAACTGACTTTGGCGACATGAACGCGTCGCGCCTCGATTTCAAATCCCTGAAGATCGCTACGGCGGAAACGAATGCCCGTCCCCGGCGGCGCCGGAATCAAAGTCATGTTTGAATCGTATCCGGTGTGCAGCCCTATTCCCTTGAATTTCACCGGTTGGCGCAGCGTTCGCTGATTTTTACGCATGAATGTGTCCAGTTAAGCGCTTATTTGTAATAAAACTATAAAAACCGTCTTTTCATTAGAAAAATTACATAAAAGCAAAAAATCAACCAAAGAACATGCGCGGACATATAAACTCTGTAATGTGCTTATATTAATATGTTTAACGCGGCGGTAAAGAATTACAAAAATGCAAAGGTGTTGCGCAAAGTGTGGTTTTTTTACCACAAATCCTGAAAGCGGCATCGTTAATAAACAAAAAAAGCCGGGACTACAAATCCCGGCTTTTCTGAATACTGATTGTTGAAACAGCCTATTTTTTTGCCGGCGGCGTACCGAAGAGCCCTTCACGGAAAGCGCCGATGTATTCCATGCAATACTCATCCTTGCCAAGCAGGGCTTCCGTGGCATAGATCATGCCCAACAGATCTTTATTGAGCGGATCGAAGATTGCACTGTCGAGACCTGCGCTCATTGACAGTACGGCAAATGCCTGGTTGATGAGTTTGCGGCCCGGCAGGTTGAAGGAAATATTGCTGACCGCGCCGGTGATATGGATGGTCGGTTCTTTGCGTTTGATTTCCGTCATAACCTCGACGAGCATGTTGATGCCGTCTTCGGAGGTGCACAGCATTTCGACGAGCGGATCAATGTGAAAACGCGAAGCGGCGATTTTGTATTCCTTCGCCTTGGCCATCAGATTGTCGAAAACTCTAAGACGATCCGCGGCTGTTTTCGGGATGCCGGTATCGTCATCCAGAAGGGCGATAACTTCCCATTTTGTGTCAGCGATAACCGGCAAAATTATGTCGGACTTTTTCCCTCCGGAAATGGAGTTCACCAGACCGGGCTTTTTGCAGAACGGAAGCGCCTTTATAAGCGAGTTGGGATTCGGCGAATCAATGGCTATCGGCGTGTCGGTTACGCTTTGTACAAGGTCGATAAGCCATTTCAGCGTTTCCATTTCAATTTCATCCGCCACGGAAGCGCATACGTCAATGAATGTTGCCCCCGCTTTTGTCTGGGCGATTGCTAGATTTTTGATCCACTCCTCGTCCCGCTCGGCGATTGCTTTCGCGACGGATGGAATCGATCCGTTGATCTTTTCTCCGATGATGATCATTTCTTTCCTCCTGATAATGGGGTGTTTAAAGTCAGACTGAAGTATAACCTTGAATTATATGAGATGCCGTCGGCAGCGTCAATATGCTTTTCGGTAATTACCAAAGAAAACGCTGATTAATTGCCTGTGCGGGTGAATATCCGGGTTAGAGCCGCAGGCAGTTTTTCGTAGATGCCACCAAAACCGCCGTTTGACATTATGATAATAACGTCGCCGTCGCGGGCTTCATCGCATACTTTTTGAATAATACCGTCCACGGTTCCGAGGTTCCACGCAGAACGCCCAAGCTCCCGTATATCTTCAACAAGCCTGTTTTCATCCAGCCGTTCGGCCTCTGGCACTTTTTCCGGCTGGAAAAGTGCGGGAATCGCAACACAGTCCGCCATGCCGAGCGCTTCAGCGATCTCCCCCTGAAATATATTGCGACGGCTGGTCGCGGATCTAGGTTCGTAAATCGCCCAGATCCTTTTCGGCTGCAAAGCCGCGCGCATGGACTTGAGAGTTTCACGCACGGCCGTCGGATGATGCGCAAAATCTTCATATATCCGGATACCGGCCACATCCGTCAGTAATTGCATACGGCGGCGAACGCCGGCGAACGATTCCAGCCCTGTCAATATGGCTTCGGGATCGACGCCGATATGATTCAGAACAGCCGCCGTTGCCAGCGCATTTTTGACGTTGTAGCCTCCAAACATTTTTAGGCGGGCACGCAGGAACGGCTTGCCGTTATATATAATATCGACCTCGCAGCCGTCGGCGCGCTCGACGATATTATTAGCCGTCCAGTCGCAATCGGTTTCGATTCCAAAAGTTTCTTTGCGGCACAGGCTGTTTTTGCAAACTTCAACCGCCGCAGGACTGTCAGAGCCGACGGCGAGAAAACCGCTGCGTGGAATAATATTTACAAAGCGCCGGAATTGGAGCTTAATGGCGTCAAGATCGGCGTAAATATCGGCGTGATCAAACTCGACGTTGCCGACAACGGCAATATAAGGCAGATAGTGCAAAAATTTCGGCCCCTTGTCGAAAAATGCCGAATCGTATTCGTCCCCTTCCAATACGAAATATATGCCGCCGTTAAGTTCGTAACCGGCCTGAAAATTTTCCGCTATGCCGCCGATCAGAAAATCCGGCCGAAATCCCGCCGAGGCCAGGCACCACGAAATCATCGAAGCCGTCGTGGTTTTTCCGTGCGTACCGGTTACGATAACGGGCGTTTTTTGCCGCAAAAAGAAAGTTTTAAGCGTTTCCGGCAGGGACATGAATGGTATGCGGCTGTCAAGCGTGTATTCAATTTCCGGGTTGCCCCGCGAAAGGGCGTTGCCGACCACGACAAGATCGGGCGCGGGCCGGAGATTCCCGACGTTATATCCCTTGCGCGCGTCTATCCGTTTTTGCGCAAGAAAATCACTCATCGGAGGATACATGCCCTCGTCCGATCCCGTAACCGTATATCCGAAATCTTTCAGCATGGCTCCAAGCGTCGCCATCGCCGTTCCGCATATTCCAATAAGGTGAATCCTTCGAATTTTGTCGGTTTCAATCATTATTTATATTTCAGCCCGGTGATTTCGAGAGAGATTTCCTTCGGATCCCAGTAATACTCCATACCTTCGAGCGATATGTTGAATCCGCGCCGTTCAAGCGGATCCATCGGCTTCTGGTTGAATTTTCCGTCGGGCCGCACCACAAAAACCGTGCGCTCTTTTGAGAACTTACCCCACATGTCGTATAGCGTGACGTGAATTTCAATCGCATCCAGTTTGCGGTCGCCGTCATTTATTATCGTACCGGCAATCATGGCTATACGCGCGGCATTATAGTTGATTCCCAAGCTCGCCTTGATGTCTTCAATGCGTATTTTCGTTTTATAGTATTCAAAGTTCGTATCGCCCGCGCGCATTACGCCTGAAACGTCGGCGGTCGAAGTCGAACGCGGCGTGGGCGGATTGCGGCGAACGTATAAAGCGATGCCTCCCAGCAGCAGAATCAAAACAAGCACGAAAACAATCAGTTTTTTCGGGCTGGATGCCTGTTGCAGCTCAATTTTGAATTCAGCCATCATGCTCACCCCATGCAAAAATTACAGGAACACTTCATTATTGTATCTCATTTATTTTGCGGAAGCGTTGATTAAATGGGGGCAGCCATGTCTCCCCGCTCAAAAACACTATCATTTTGCGAGGTTACAGCGTAAAATCAAACTTCGTACGTCATGGGGCGCACTCCATAAAAGTCAGGACGAATTTTCGATATGGGAACGCGAGCGCTACCGCCTTCGTGAAATGTATCAATCCAAATCCTATGCTGAAAAAACTCCAACCGTTTGTGTAAATCATAATTCGGTATTTGTCGTAAGTACTAACGCAGGCGGGGACGCCCGCGCTTCCAAGTACAAAACTTTTTCGGCGCGCGCCCAAGATCAACCTTATGCTTGACAGAACGGAACAAGGGCAATAGCATATTGAGCATTGGGATTTGAAGCAACCCGATAGCAATGCCGGCGAAGGTTTTTCAAACGTACCGAAGGGTTGTGGAAATTCTCAAAGATTACAATCTGGAACATGAGGTAACATGGAAAAGGAAACCGGAAAAGTAAAGTGGTTTAATAATGCCAAAGGCTATGGCTTTATTGAAAGAAACAGCGGCGGAGACGTTTTCGTTCATCACACGGCGATTCAGATGGGCGGATTTCGTACGCTGGCCGAAGGCGACGAAGTAAGTTTTTTGGTAACTACAGGTCCAAAAGGGCTGCAGGCGGAAAACGTTACAAAAGCCGACGGAAGCGCTGAATAATCAGTCCTGACTTTACTTCCACATTGTTGACCGATTGATTTTTTATCATCAGACAGGACGGGCAGGTGCGCCCCATATGACTCAATCAATGAATCGGCGTTCATACTCAAGGGAAATTGTCCTGATTATCTGCATCGTTGCGGTATCCGGTATTTTGTCTTACGGCCTGTTTGGTCCGGGAGGCTACCGCGACTTGCAGAAGGCGCGGATGGATCTTAACGGACGGCAGGCGCGTGTGCGCGCACTGGAAACGGATATTGAGCGGCGCACGGAAAAAGCCGGCGCCATGGATGAAGACGCACTGAAGTCAGGCCGTCTGGAAGCGCTGGATGCACTGGAGAGAAAAGCGAGGGAACAGGGTTACGCCCGCCAGGGCGAATATATTCAGCGCATAGTTGATTAAGAACAACATAGGGAAATGCTGATTAATTTGCCGTGCGGGATGAAGCGCAAGGCACACGGAGCGAGGGAACCGAAGGCATATATAGAAATATGTCGAGGTTACGAGCACCGCGCAACGCAGCGATTCGCCTGCACAGCGAATTAATCAGCGTTTCCCTAGACACTCCAGACGATTTTTCCTCTTACTATCGTAATCGCGGGGCCGCCGCAAAGTTTCCAGCCTGCAAACGGCGTATTGCGGCTGCGCGAGGCAAAGTCTTCGGGACGGACTTCCAGTTTTCTTTCCATGTCCAGCACCGTAATGTCGGCATACGCGCCTTTGTCCAGCGTTCCGCGTTTCAGATTGAGAATACCGGAAGGATTCACGGAAAAAAGTTCCGCAAGCCGCTCAAGCGACAGGATTCCCGGCTGGACAAGGCGATCGCAGATCAGGCTTACCGCCGTTTCGATACCCACAATGCCGAACGGCGCGTTATCAAATTCCAGCATTTTGTCGCGGATGCTGTGCGGCGCGTGATCGGTTGCTATAACATCTATATCGCCGGAAACAATTCCCCCGACCAGGGCGTCGGCATCTTCTCTCAGGCGCAGAGGCGGATTCATTTTCGTATTGGTATCGTAGGAAGATTCCGCCACCGCGGCGTCGGTCAAAAGCAGGTGGTGCGGCGTTACTTCGCAGGTCAGCGCGACGCCTTCCTTTTTTGCGCGTACGACGGCCGCCAGCGAATGTCTCGTGGAAATATGCGCAATATGCACCCGCGCGCCGGTCTGCCGCGCCAATATGGCGTCCCGTTCGACCTGCACCTCTTCGGCGGCCGGATTCATGCCGCGCAGCCCGAGCACGGTCGAATAGTATCCCTCGTTCATAACACCGCCGGCGACTAGTTCCTTGTCTTCGCAATGATCGACAACCGGAATGTCAAAGAGCCGCGAGTATTCCATTGCGCGGCGCATAACCTGACCGTCTCCTACCGGCCGGCCGTCGTCACTGATCGCTACTATCCCCGCGCGGCGCATTTCGCCGATTTCGGCAAGTGTCTTTCCCTGGCTTCCTTTTGTAATCGCCCCTATGGGATAGACGTCCGCCTTCCCCGCCTCGCGCGCCCGGCTTAGAATAAAGGCCGTCACGGCCTCGCAATCGTTGACCGGCTGCGTGTTCGGCATGCACGCGACACCGGTAAAACCGCCGCGTACGGCCGCGTTTACTCCCGATTCAATCGTTTCGGCGTCTTCCCTGCCCGGTTCGCGCAGATGCACGTGCATGTCAATGAAACCGGGAAAAACAACCAGCCCGCGCGCGTCGATTTCTTTGCGACCCTTTTCGGCGATTTTGGGCGATAACGCGGCCACGCGGCCGTTGTCAATGCCGATATCCATTACCTTGTTCAGTTTCTGCGAAGGATCGACTACCTTCCCCTGTCTTAGTATCAGTTGCATAGCGGTTACCGGGGTTTTTCCGGCTTGAGGCCGGCGTTTCCGGAAAGAAGATATAGAACAGCCATACGGGCGGCCACGCCGTTGGCTACCTGGTTAAGTATTACGGAATAGTCTGCGTCCGCGACTTCCGACTCGATTTCCACGCCGCGGTTAATCGGCCCGGGGTGCATGACAATCGCGCCTTTTTTTGCGGCGCGCATACGCTCACGCGTCAGCCCGTACAGGCTCGCGTATTCACGCGCGGATGGGAAAAACGCTTCGTTCTGTCTCTCATGCTGTACGCGCAGCATCATGATAACGTCGGCCCCTTCCATGGCTTCTTCCAGGTAACCGGTCGTTTTCGCGCCCAGTTTTTCAAATCCAAGAGGAATCAATGTCGGCGGCCCGCACACCCATACCTCGGCGCCCATACGACTGAACAGGATCGTATCGGATCGTACGACGCGGCTGTGCGCAACGTCGCCGATAATGGCGATTTTCAGCCCTTCCAGCCGTCCCTTGATCGTTCGTACCGTCAGTGCGTCAAGCAGCGCCTGCGTCGGATGCTCATGCATACCGTCGCCGGCGTTGATTATGGAGGCTTTACATTCCCGTCCGAGCAGGTGCGGCGCGCCCGCCGATTCATGCCTGATGACGATAATATCCGGCGACATGGCTTCGAGGTTCTGTGCCGTATCAAGCAGCGTTTCGCCTTTGCTGACACTGCTGGTGGACGCGGAAAAATTCAGGATATCGGCGCTCAGGCGTTTTTCCGCCAACTCAAACGACGATCTGGTTCGGGTGGACGGCTCAAAAAAAAGATTAACCACCGTTTTACCGCGCAACGCGGGAACTTTCTTTACCGGACGCGCGGCGACATCGCGCAGAGCCTCCGCCGTATCAAGTATCAGTTGAATCTCCCCGACGGAGAGCTGTTCGATGCCTAAAAGATCTTTGTGACTAAGTGAAGCCATTTTTAGCTTTCTTTTCCTGAAAGAAGTACAACCCTGTCTTCCCCGTCTTCTTCACGCAGACGAACTTCCACTATTTCGTCAAGGTCCGTTTGAACGACTTTGCCGATGTAATCGGCCTGAATAGGTAATTCCCGCCGTCCGCGATCCATCAACACCGCAAGCTGTACACGTTTCGGCCGGCCAAGATCCACAAGACCGTCCAGCGCCGCGCGAATAGTGCGTCCGGTAAAAAGCACGTCGTCCACAAGAATCAGGCTGCGGTCGTTAACGTCAAAGTCAATACGTGTTTCACGCAGCATCGGCCGGTTGCTGATCGTTGTCAGATCATCCCTGTAAAGGGTGATATCCAAAACGCCCATAGGGACGGCGAAACCGCGCAATGACGCTATTCGAGCGCAGATTCTTTCGGCAAGAGGCACGCCGCGTCGACGGATGCCGATGACGGCAAAATTTTCGTCGGGCCCCAGTTTTTCAAGAATTTCGGCGGCGATCCTTGCAAGAACAAGGTCTATTTCCGCCGCGCTCATCAGGTTTTTCTCTTTGTTTTTTTTCATAAGAGCATCGGCCCGCAATATTAAAAATTTCCGCGGAATAATAGCACAACAGCGGTAATCACAAAACCCTTGTAAGCGCCGGTGGAACGTGAGCGTAGCGAACGTGGAACCGGCGGAAGCGGTGAGCAGGCTCTTCAAATTATAGCCGCGGTCTCATATACTGTTATGATGCTCGATAGAAAAGTGAAGGTAAAAGGGATCCATGAACTCGGAGCGCGAAATTATCTCATATCGCTCCACGCCCCGGAACAGGCCCGGCTTGTACGGCCCGGGCAGTTTATTATGATCAAGTGCGTGGAAAATACCGGTGAAAATCCGCTATTGCGCCGCCCCTTTACCATTTTCAACATTCACCGGAACGCGCGCGGAGGACGACCGGACGGCATAGACCTGCTGGTAAAAGATGTCGGCGTCGGCACGGGCAAACTGGTACGGACGAATCCTGGACAAACGCTCGACTGCCTTGGCCCTGTGGGACACGGATTTCAGGTGAACCACGAACTGCGCGACAAAGCATCCATTGCCTGCCTTGTCGCCGGTGGAGTGGGAATCGCGCCGCTGCTGCTTCTGGCCGAAAGCCTGAAGGCGCAGCGCATAAGGCCGATTCTGTTTTACGGCGGCGCGGGCGCGGATGATCTTGTACTGCGCGAGCATTTCGAACGTCTTGAAATTGACATCATTTATGTCACAGAGAACGGGTCGCTGGGCGAACGGGGCCTTGTAACGGAACCTCTTAACCGCTACCTCGAACTGAATCCGCGTAAAGATATCCGGATTTATACCTGCGGCCCCTGGGGGATGATGAAAGCCGTACATGAACTTGCGGTTCGTTACGAACTCATGTGCGACGTCAGCCTGGAAGCCCGTATGGGGTGCGGCATGGGCGCCTGCCTCGGCTGCGTTGTATGCTGCTGCGGCGGGCAGGGAGAAACACAATATCTGCGCGCCTGCATCGAAGGCCCGGTCATGAACAGCCGGCAAATCAACTGGAACACAGCTCCGGTGTAGCGGCTGGCAGTCAGGGGTCATTGGCCGGTTATTAGTGGTTCAGATTTTCCTTGATTTTTTTCTTTTCCCTCACAGAGGCACAGAGATCGCAGAGGGAAAAGAAAATTTATTAAACTCTGCGCCCTCCGCGCCCCTGTGAGAAACTGCATAAAAATAGAACCACAAATGAAAGAATTTGCTTTATTTGTGTCTATTCGTGGTGCAAATTATCGCAACCGTCCGCCCAGGCGGTAAAGGAAATCGGCGGCTTTGTTTTCCACGAAAAGGCGCGCGCGGCTCTTGTCTCTCGTAATCAGTCGATAAAGGACGTCTGACATTTCCCGGCAGCGTAAATAGCCGTAAACTTTGTGAGGATTGGCGCGCCCGTCAATACCCAGATAGTCGTTTATGATAGCCTTGTCTTCCGGCGCAACACCTCTGCTGTTCGGTTCGAAAGAACGACCAAGCTGATGATTACGGCCAATCTCGTCCCGCTGGTCAAAAAGATTTATCCATTGTCCGGAAATGGATCCCGGAGTCCTGATTGTCCGATTCGACGCAATCGCGTCCCGCTGTTCTTTTTTCAAATTTTCTACAATCAGGGGAATTCCAAGGGGAGAGCCTATGGTTATGAAAGTATCAACGGAGAATTCAAGCGAATAGAGTACATCGCAGGCGATCATCGATCCCATTGAATGCGCGATAAGCACGATACGGCGGCCGCGGCAGGCCGAAAGCGTCTCGGATAAAATGAAGCGCAGATCTTCCTGTGCGGTGGTTTTAGTTTTACCGGCCGCGTCAGGGGAGTAATAAAGATCAATCTCACGAAAACGCTTTCTCATCGCCGATTCGGTTATGGCGGGCAAAAAATGCGTAAACTGGTCGCTCAAAAGCGCCCGGGATATATGTGTTTTTATTTTCTTTTTCAGCGGACTTCGCGCCCGTTCATCTTTTTTTGCCGGCGCGAAGGCTGACGGCAGATACGGTTCGGCGATATACAACGGGTGGTCGGGATCCTGTTCATAAGGATCGGTCGGTTCGGGGTTTAGGTAATCCGCCCAATAAACAAGCCTGAAATCAAAAAACGGCGCCCTTCCGACATTCCGGCGCATTCCTTCAGACATTGACAAACGCCACCACCTTTCAAGCACAGTTCGCGGCGGCTTGTTATCAAGTCCGTGAATTCCAACAATGCACGTCTTCACGATTTCACTTCATCAATCTCATACGGACATATTCCATCAGGCCGCCGGCCGCAATCAGCTTCTGCATAAAGGCCGGAATCGGCTTTGACGGATACTCTTTTCCAATTGTGACATTGACGATTTTGCCGCTCGTCGTATCCAGCCGCAGGATATGTCCTGATTCAGCGTCTGCGGAAATCGGCGCTTCCATTATGGTCAGGCCGATATTAAAGGCGTTGCGATAAAATATGCGAGCGAAGCTTTCAGCTACGACGCAGGCGATACCGGCGGCCTTGATCGCCAGCGGCGCGTGCTCGCGCGAAGAACCGCAGCCGAAATTTTTACCGGCTACGAGGATATCACCCGCTTTGACTATGCCCGGAAACGCCGGATCGGCATCTTCCATAACATGAGCCGCCAGTTCTTTTGGGTCGATGGTATTCAGATAACGCGCGGGAATGATTTCGTCGGTATTTACGTCATTACCGAATTTATGAATTCTGCCTTTGATAATCATTTTTTCACCCCTTTCTCCCAGTCATCGCCGCGAACTTCATCGGGCAGCGCCAGCCGCCCCTTGATCGCCGACGCCGCGGCCACTCCGGCCGAAGCCAGATAAACTTCGCTTCCGACATGTCCCATGCGTCCGACAAAATTGCGGTTGGTCGTCGCCACGGCTTTTTCGCCTTTGGCCAGAATGCCCATGTGTCCGCCGAGACAGGGCCCGCAGGTCGGCGGCGAAATAACACAACCGGCATCCATGAAAATCTTAAAAAGCCCTTCACGCATCGCCTGGCTCCAGACCGTCGGAGTGGCGGGAATGATTATCGTACGGACACGCGGGCTGACCTTCCTTCCCTTCAACAATCGCGCGGCTTCGCGCATATCTTCTATACGGCCGTTGGTACAGGATCCGATGATAACCTGATCGATAATCACAGCCCCTGCCTTGGAAACCGGCACGACATTGGATGGAAGATGCGGCCTTGCGACAACCGGTTCCATTCCGGTGACGTCGAATGTCTCAATCCTCTCATATTCCGCTTTGGCGTCGGATTCGTAATAACGCGGTTTGCGCTGCGCCCTTTTTTCAGCCCAAACCCGCGTTATCCTGTCAGGCGGCACGATGCCGGTTTTCGCCCCCGCCTCAATCGCCATATTGCACATGGTCAGGCGGCCTTCCATGGACAGTCCGGCAATTACCGGGCCGGTGATTTCAATGGCGCGATAATTGGCGCCGTCGACCCCGAGCCGTCCGATGGCAAGCAGAATTAAATCCTTGCCGGTAACGTCTTTCGGCAGGCGGCCTTTAAATATCAGTTTTATTGTTTGCGGAACTTTGAACCAGGCTTTTCCCGTCAGCATTGCCGCGGCCAGATCGGTGGAGCCGACACCGGTTGAGAAAGCGCCCAGAGCGCCGTAGGTACAGGTGTGCGAATCCGCGCCGATTATAAGATCGCCCGGAACGACAACTCCCTGTTCAGGCAAAAGCGCGTGTTCGACGCCGCATGCGCCCTGATCCCAGTAATAAAGGAGGTTCTGCTCGCGGGCGAAGTCGCGCAGAATCTTCGCCTGCTCCGCGGACTTGATGTCTTTGTTCGGCGTAAAATGATCGGGAACCAGCGCGACACGTTTGCGGTCAAAGACCTTTTTACCGCCGTTTTCACGAAAGGCCTGAATAGCCAGCGGCGCAGTGATGTCGTTTCCCAGGCACAGGTCAAGCTTCGCCATAATGATGTCGCCCGGGCTCACTGATTTCGCGCCGGACGCACGCGCCAGTATCTTTTCACCAATTGTCATTGGTCTGGGCATATCGCAATTTCTCCTTGGATTGTTGTTAATAACGCGCCTGATTCGTTTCCGGCAACGAAATAATTTCTCCCTGGATACACGAATTTTCAATGGTAATAAGGCCAACACTTGCCGGTAAATCGTATCTTCGCGGCCCCGCGCTTCCGGGATTGAAATAGAGGACACCGCCGCGCGTTTCCTGTTCCTGTCGGTGCGTGTGTCCATGAACCACCGCCGCAAATCCTGCCGCCGCCGGATCGAGATTAAGCTCAGAAAGATTGTGCAGTACGTATAACTGAACATCTCCGATGGTAACGATGGTGGACGCAGGAAGTTCCTGTTTCCATAAAGCATTATCCGAATTGCCGTACACGGCGGCAACAGGCGCGACTTTTTCCAGTTCCATCATTACCAGTTGCGATCCGATGTCCCCGGCGTGGATAATCAACTCGACCCCGGTGAACGCCGCCGTGATTTCAGGTCTTATCATTCCATGTGTATCTGAGATTATTCCTATTCTGTGCATCAGGCAGGTCCCATTAATTAAAAAAACATGATACGTAAACCCGCACTTATAGCGGACGCCATAGGCGCGGGACTACGAACGGCAATGGAAGTATAGATGTATATGGAGTGTGGCGGCAAATCGCCGTATTAAAAGCGGGAGCAAGCTCCCGCACTCCATAGAAATGCTTCAGCGAGCGGCTTTCGGCTCGGTTTTTGATTTCGCCTGAGTCTTGTACTGAAGAATCTCGAAACAATTCCCGGCGTTGTCACGCACAAAACCGAATACTATGCCGGGCAGATCCTGTGGCTCCATGGCGATTTCGGCGCCTTTGGCTCGTAATTCCTTAAACGCCGCCATGGCATCGTCAACCGTGAATGCAAAATGTTTGAGGCCGTGAACGGTGAAATCCGTAGAGGGATCGCGCCGATAATCCGGCAGAGGCTTCGCGCCCTGAACCTCAAACAACTCTATGTATGCGTCGCCACGGCTGATATGAATAACTTTCATTTTACTTGCCCCGCTTTCGTTCATCCGCGCGACCACTTCAAAGCCCAGCATTTTTTTATACCAGGCTGCCGACTCTTCGGCATTCGGCACGCTGATCCCGACATGATGCGGGGTGATTGCGAAACTGACGGGACTGTCCTGCGCGAACGTTGACGAACCTGTCGTAACGATAGCTCCCAGAATGGCAAACAAAATAACGATTTTCACTGACGCGATGTTTTTCATTTCCTATTCTCCTCTTTGTCTGTCTAAGACGCTTATACGCAAAAAGCGGCGTAATACGGCAACGCAAGAATATTATCGCTTTTTCCGAAATTCTTCTCTGAAAATCGTATCGAGCAAGCGGGCGAATACTTTTGAGTGAATACTCTCAGGCTCTTTGAACGTGTTGCAAGAAAGCGCTGATTAATTGCCGGTGCGGGCGAATCGCCGCGTTGCGCGGTGCTCGCAATCTCGACATATTTCAATATATGCGTCGGTTCCCGCGCTCCGTGCGCCTTGCGCTTCATCCCGCGCAGACAATTAATCAGTGCTCTCTCAACGCGTTTTCCCATTTGCCGCGATAGAGTTCGAGCCCGCGCTTCCAATCGCTTGATTCGATTGAGCCGCCGCTGGCGTGCGTAATCGATATCGGCCAGGTCCCGACCGTTAGTCCCGCGGCGTTTGCCTGCCGTGAAAAATCAATATCGTAAAAGTTGAAGTCGAAGCGCTCATCGAACCGGACTCCCGCGTCCAGCAGAGAAGATATGCGAGCGGCAATAAGAACACCATCCAACAGTTGCACACGAGCGGGCAAGTCCCCATATGTGGAGGGTTCTCCAAACGGCAAGTCCCCATGACATACAAGACCTGATAAATTTTCACTATCCCACTGCCGTGATTCATCCTTGTAAGGCCATGCCGGCGCGTCCGGATGCAGGACACGGTTCCCCGCCAGCCCTATGACATCAAACTCTTGTAATCCTCCCTGAATCCGGTCAAGAGTAAAAATGTCGTCGAGCCAGATATCATCGTGCAAAAAAACAGCCTGGTGTTCACGATACTGTTCAGTAATGACCTTATTGTAAACGGCAGGTAAACCTGATTTATTTTCCGTACTTACAACCCGAGCCATATTGCGCGATTTATCAAACGCGATCCGCCGCAACGA
>Ga0082212_10004298_pt1 | contig 19795 bp, 13 predicted proteins | sample TergutNt197P3_FD_71548 | JGI IMG/M metagenome (GOLD analysis project Ga0082212, IMG submission 71548) | Neocapritermes taracua P3 segment gut microbial communities from Petit-Saut dam, French Guiana - Nt197 P3 | ecosystem: Host-associated > Arthropoda: Insects > Digestive system > Gut ... | reverse complement strand
ACCGCGTTCCCGTACGGGAACGCGGTAGGATAAGGGTTAAACACTTCTCGTTAACAGCAAAACACTCGTCTGTACTGCAGCCTGGGTAATGTAGTCGATACAGCGACTGCGGTACAGGCCACACATCTTTCGATTTCTGGCAACGACAAGAACAGTTTCTCTTTTCCAAAACGTGAAGATTTCGTTTGAGGTCTCTCCAGCTTTATACTGAATAGGTAACGAATGATCTTTCCTCAGACTAATGTGGCTGGAGCGTCAATTTGTCCGCACACTTCTGTCTAGTACTGAAGTTAAGAACGATTGGATTTACACTTTTACTCCCACAGGTATCACCATGGCGTGAACAGGGACACATTTACGTTATCATGTTAACATATAACTATTATCCTTCTTCGCAGGCCAAAACAGGTCTATCACGGCCTAACTCGCGACGGATGATGATGATGATGATGACGATTCTTTACTTTGCATTTTTGCATTACTTTGTAAACGTCACTAACTTTAAACCTGCCAGTACAACATTTTTGCTGTAGATTAAATGCTTAAGAACCTTCGCATTTTTAGTCCCTTCCTCTCACAGAACGCAGAAAGAAACAAAATGTGAGGGAGTTGATAGCATTGTTTCTTCTTATTCGTTACGTCCCGAAATCGAACAATAACAATTAGACCAGTGAAACTGACAAATCTTTTTGCCTTGCTTCAGAAAACCCAAGAAAATCCCGTAACAGTACATAAAGGTAAGGCCGCAACCATTTCATGCCACCATATTTCTACTTAATTATTCACATTATATTATATACATAAACTTATACTCTATGAAGCGTCGCTGAACCAAAATAAATGTAACATAAAAATTTTAAACAAAATGGCTTTCCAGTTGAAATATAAAATATTGTTTTATGCGCTATGCCATCAGGCTAAAAGTTTAGGGTATATCCAATGGGCGCAGCGACAAGAGTTCAGCGTAATTGCCGTTTCTGCCTGAAAGTGAAGCACCGGATTCCTGTGAAAATTTTGTACGTACACGGAAGAACATCACAGTAGATAGTATTCTTTTTGTTCACAGATCTGTGAACCCTGAATATAATACACTCAATCTGTGTTTAGTAAAGACAATTAAGTGGAATAATATAACTTATAACACGTGTTTAAAGAGTGGGCTCTTGTAGAATATTTGGAACCTAGTTGGTAATACATGTTCTGTGACTCAGATTATATCAGGGGAACAGTAGACAATGGCTACTATGCCGCAAGACGAATCTCCTTGGAAGCTGCAGCGTGTTCCTCAAACAATTCGACCCTCGCCCCCCCCCCCCTCCCTTCGCCTGTCTTGCCACACACCCCCACACCCCCCTTTCAAAAACAACAAATTTAAAAAATTTTTTCAAAAAGAAAAAAAAGGAACAATATACAAATACAAAACCAGATGGTTTATGAAAAGACGAGATTTTATAAAAACGGGCGGCGCAGTTGTAATAGGAATCGCTACGTTGCCTCAAATCAGTTGTAACCCAATGAGTAACGTATCAGTCGATTTAGCAGGAATTTTGGAACATTTTGGCGTTACCAAAAACGATTTACACCGTGTGATTACAGCAGCGCTCGAAAAAGGCGGCGATTATGCCGACCTGTATTTCGAACATACCCTGTCGAACAGTCTGGAGCTTCAGGACAGGGAAGTGAACCGCGCCGGTTCCGACATACAGTATGGTGTGGGTATCAGGGTAGTTGCGGGAGACCAGACCGGCTATGCCTACGTGGAAAATGTGACCATAAATGAGATGTTGAAAGCTGCCCGTACAGCGTCGCGCATCGCTTCAGGTTCGGCAAAAACGCCTCCGGTACAAGTAGATGAACAAACGTTCAAAAACTATTATCCCATCATCAATTCGTGGGAAGATGTGAATGTGCAGGCAAAGATGCCTTACCTGCAAAAACTGAACGACCGTATTTTTACACTTGACCCGCGCGTAACCAAGGTAAACGCCTCAATTAGAGACACCACGTCGTACATCCTGTATTTCAATTCGGAAGGAACGCTTTGCCACGATTACCGGCCAATGGCTGTCATGTCGGGACAGTGTATCATGCAGCAGGGCGACAGGATTGAAAACAGCAGTTCGAACCGTGCAGGTCGCAAGGATTTCAATTTCCTTACCGATGCGTTGATTGAAGAAATCGCGCAGGAAGCAGTGAAATGTACCTCCATACTTTTCGAGTCAGTACAGCCCAAAGGCGGCGAAATGCCTGTGGTGATGGCTGCCGGAGGTTCGGGAATATTACTCCATGAAGCCATCGGCCATGCTTTCGAAGCGGACTTTAACCGGAAGAATATTTCCATCTTTTCGGACAAGCTGAACAGGAAGATTTGCGATGAACATATCAATGTGGTAGACGACGGTACTATTGCAGGCGACCGAGGCTCCCTCAACTTCGATGATGAGGGCGTCGCCAGTCAAAAAACTTATATTGTGAAGAACGGTATACTCAATTCGTATCTGCATGACCGTATCAGCGCGCGGCATTACGGTATCGCTCCTACGGGCAACGGACGCCGCCAGTCGTTTAAGTTCATGCCCATACCGCGTATGCGCGTTACCTACATGGAGAACGGCAACTGTACTGAAGATGACATCATTGCCAGCGTGAAAAAGGGCGTTTATCTGGATAAATTCACCAACGGACAGGTACAAATCGGAGCGGGGGATTTCACATTCTTCGTAAAAAACGGTTATCTGATCGAAAACGGCAAATTGACACAACCCATCAAGGACATCAACATTATCGGAAATGGCCCGAAGGCCCTGGCGGATGTGACCATGGTTGCCAACAACCTCAAGATTGACCCGGGTGCATGGACGTGTGGCAAAGACGCTCAAAGCGCACCCGTAACACAAGGGCTTCCGTCGGTACTTGTCAAACAATTAACAGTAGGAGGGGTATAAGATGATATCAGGAGAACATAAAGAATTGGCAAAATGGGCGATGAAATACGCCCTGGATAAAGGTTGTTCGGATGCTCGCGTTTCGATGTATTCGAGTAACGGCAGTTCATTTGAATACCGTGATACGCAGATAGACAAACTCGAGCAGGCTTCAGAAAGCGGCATGAACATACAACTGTTTGTAGACGGCAGATTTGCGTCGTATTCAACCAACCGGTTAAACAAAAAGGAGCTGGAACGATATATTGCCAACGGTGTGGAGGCTACCCGTTTTTTAGCCAAAGACGAATTTCGTAAACTTCCGCAACCCGAACGTTACTACAAAGGCGACGGCAAAGGATTAGATACGTATGACAAAAACGCCGGCAAAATATCTGTGGATGAAAAATTAACGCTGATCAAAAACACTACCGCCGAAATATATGGCGCCGATCCGCGCCTGATTTCGGTCACATCAGGCTACGATGACGGTACATCCAGCTTATATATGGTGACCAGCAACGGTTTTGAAGGAGAGTCGGAAACGACATATTTTTCCCTTTCTGCAGGCGCGTCCATGAAAGGCGATGGCGATGCGCGCCCGTCGGATGGTTGGTATGATTGGTCAATCATCTGGGATCAACTGCAAAAGACAGGTATAGGGAAAACAGCTTATGAACGCACTGTCCGCAAATTAGGACAGGAGAAGATTAAGTCAGGCATTTATCCGATGTTGATTGACAATACTCAGATTACACGTATACTGTCGCCGGTCATTTCTGCCCTGAATGGCAACAGTATACAACAGAAAAATTCTTTTCTGATTGATAAAATCGGCGAAAGCATCGCATCGGAAAAGTTTACGCTGACCGATGAACCGCATATACCTCAGGCACGCGGCGCACGCTGGTTCGACAGCGAAGGCACAGCCACAGTCAGACGCACAGTGATTGACAAAGGCATATTGCGCACTTATTACATTGACACATACAGCGGCGCCAAAATGAATATGGAACCAACCGTACAATCGCCTTCCGTACTTACCTGCGGACTTGGCAGCAAAAATTTCGATCAGTTACTGGCTTCGTTGGACAGAGGTATCTGGGTGACCGGTTTCAATGGCGGCAACAGCAACAGCAGCACCGGCGATTTTTCGTTCGGTATCGAAGGATTTTTGATAGAAAACGGCAGAACGGTGAAGCCTCTCAATGAAATGAATATCACCGGAAATCTCCTTAGTTTGTGGAAAAACGTAATAGAAACAGGCAACGACCCCCGATTGACGTCGTCATGGCGAATGCCATCCATCCTGTTTGATAAAGTGAGTTTTAGCGGGAACTAATTTTCAAGCAAAGGCGTATCTTTTCCGGTGGACAATTGCTGTTGTTCCGCTTTAATCTGAAGTACAGTATCAGCATCGCGCATTCTGATTTGTTTCTTTTTGTCCTTGCCGAAACCTTCGCGTTCCATATTTCCCCAGCTTCTTACTCCGCGCAGATAGTCGAAATTGCCGCGTATTGCCCACCATACCGTCCGTGGATGATAAAAGAAAGGCTCCAGTAATGCAGTTCCCAATAACCGGAATACTTCTTTCCGGGTTTTATATTTGTGATAAGTTTTTTCTTCAAAGAGGATAGCCCAGGTACTGAGCATAACGGCAAAAGTGTACACGAAAGTTAACAGTAACAGAAAAAAAGGCCAGTTGATACCTCTGAAGAAAAAGAGAAAAACAAAATAGCAGTATCCCAGAAATTCCATGATGGGCGCCAGCCATTCGAAAAAGAACCAGTAACTGTAACCCAACATGCCAAATTTACCGTATTTGGGATTCATGAACAGTTTGCGATGGGTGAGCAATGTTTCCAATGTTCCGCGTGTCCAACGGTTACGCTGGCGCGCAAGCACCTTTGAGGTAAAAGGCACTTCCGTCCAAACTAACGGATCGGGTATGTATATGACCTTGTAGGGTTGCTTTTCTTCTACCATGTAACGTCTGATCCGAACCACAATTTCCATATCTTCGCCCACAGTTTTAGTGCTGTAACCGCCGCTTTTGATCAGCACTTCCTTGTCGAACATTCCCAAAGCGCCGGAAATCAACAGTAAACCGTTCATCTTGCTCCATGCCATGCGCGCCAGAAGGAAAGCGCGTGTGTACTCCAACACCTGCATACGGGGAAGAAATTCTTCGGGTAACCTGATTTCCTGTATCTGGCCTCCCTCGATGACGCATGAGTTAGCGATGCGAATGACCCCGCCGGCGGCGATCACTTTCTTGTCGGTTTCTTCCATGAATGGTTTTACCATCTTCAATAAAGCATCGGGCTCCATGATAGAATCGACGTCGATACAGCAAACCAGGTCATTTTTCGAGATGTTGATGCCTGCATTAAGTGCATCGGCTTTGCCTCCATTGACCTTGTCGATTACGGTTAATTTTCTGAAGGCGCCGTTTTTCGATTTGTAAACTCCTCTGATACGTTCGCAGGGGATACGATAATCGAAGAAATAGCTCACCCGTTCCAGGTCGTATGCTTCGATCATCCGTTTGAAAGTATTGTCGCCGCTGCCGTCATTGACAATAATTACCTCATAGTTGTTGTAATACAGCGACAGCAATGCCCTGACATTTTCAACAATGGTGCGTTCTTCGTCATGCGCAGGTGCAATTACAGAAATTGAAGGCGTCAACGGGGCAAGGAGAATGGAAGTATAATCCACATAACTGTTTTTGCGCAGATAGTTACGCAGTGAAACAGCCGACACGGCAGACAGAATAAGGTATACCGTAAATATGATACACGTCAGTATGAAAATGACGTTGTTGATAATAAAAAAGAAGATGTCTGAAAATATATGTCCCATTAGTTGATTCTTTTGTCGAGTACGTGGCGTATAATGATCTGATAATTCTTATATTCGGATTTCATGAGTTTAACTAAGGCGGCAATACCTGTTTCGCCCATTTTGCTGATTGCCTTGGCCGATTCGATTTGCAACTGCACGTCTTCTTCCTTGTCGAGCACTAATTTCAGGAAGCTGAGCATGGTCTCGTCGGGCATTTTACCCATCGTGTGTACAATCGCAAGACAATTGGTATAGTCCTCATCTTTATACATGTGTTTGAGTTGCCCCAAAGTTTCCCGTAACTGTATTTCACCACAGACAATTATTGCCATATGGCGAATGCTCGTATCTTGATGCCGCAAACATTCAGCAACATGAGGAGCAGCCTGCTGTTGTTTGAAAACCTGAATCATCCGCAAAGCAAAGATGACTACGGATTTGTTCGGAGAATCTGTCCAGCGTGAAAATTGAGGCACAGGCAGGTGATGCACCGTAATCAGCTCGTATACATTCAGCTGTTCCCAAAGTGTAAACGGATACGTCAAATGGTCGAGGAATCCGAAAGGATCGTCACTGTTCAGGCGTATTAAAGCCAATTGAGCTTCCATACGGATAATATTGTTTTTGCTCTTTAAAGCCTGACGCAGTTTTTCATTGGCCTCAGTAACATCCATGAAAGCCAGCTCTCTAAATCCTTTTACCTGAATGTGCCACTTGGAGTTGTATATTTTTCTGATGGAATCCTGATCGAGATGCATCCGGTAATACAATTCTCTCAACTGTATTCTGGCTTCTTCATTGACTCCGGTACTTTTGGTCATGCTCATACTTTTACTCAATTCACGCATCTGACCGATCAGTATCTGGCGATTAAAGTCGTACAGGGCTGCCCGGGTTATCTGTTTGTATATACCCTCGTTTTGCTCTGTAGTCAGATAATCGAACAGTAACGATTCGAATTGCTCCGTCAAACGGTCGGTTTCAGCTTGTCTGGCCTGCATTTTGTTGCGGTTGATCAATATCCAGATCAACAATACCACCAGGCAAAAAATACACGAAATGATTACAATGAGCAGCGACCTGACTAATGTTCCGGACTGGCTGCCTTCGAGCCCCGTAGCCCACCAATTGAAGACGCCTGACGCAGGTTTTTGTGCCACCGATGTCGTATCGGAAGAAGCTGAAGCTGGCTGTTCCTGCGGTTGTGCAACTCCTGTGCCGGACAGACAAAACAGCAGCAATACAATAAATCCTATTCTTTGGCTATATTTGATCAGATAAATCATGATTGTGTGCATTATTTGAACATATTAAAATAGTACCTCACGCCGGCTGAAGCCTGATAACGATTCCGCAGCCCTTCGTCGCGTGCATAACCCACTGATGCGAGGAAGAACCAACGGACGGTAATAAACTTGAATATTCCTGCTTGTGCCATGTAGGAATTGACCGGTTTGGCGTTCAGTTGCATAAATTCATCGCTATAATTTCCATATCCTGCCATTGCATATATATAATCTTCCTTATCACTGAAATAGCGGCGATAGGTCAAATGATACGAGTTGATCCACCGGGAATGGTCATGGAAAAAAAAAGGCCGGAAGGCCAGATAATTTTTATTGTGCAACCAGGAGATAGAGCCTGTATATATCCACTTGGGATCTGTCCAGTATAAATATCGTACGCCCAGAGATGCTTCGAATCCTTTAGGTAAGCGCTGGAAAAACTCGACTGCTCCCCTGTGTTGAGGGAAAAAAAGATGTCGCGACCACGCATAATCAAGATACAGATAATTGGTGGGAAACAACCGTTGGTAGGCTTCTAATTCGTATTGAAAAGCCAGCGATTTGTAGGGTAACTCTTCGCCCATATTTATTCTGGCAATATATGTTCCATACTTGGTCCATTTTGAAACGCCTGCCGAAGTGATCAGCTTTCGATTCAGGAAAGGTTCTTTGAAATATTCGTAATAATTCTCCACGAAGACATAATCCCTGTACAAATGATTTTCCAGAATGTCTTTTTTCAACGTATTACCCTCTTCATGTTCGGGATAGGTATCAAAAAGTTCGTCGAGGGTCGTGAGTGCATCCTGATAATCTTTTGCCAGGTATTGTATTTTTGCTTTCTTGAAAAGAAAATTTTCATCGTTAGGCCAGGTATCCAGTGCCTGTTCTACCTGAGGCAATGCAGCCCTGTATTTCCGGTTCCATATTTCGATGTTGACCATCAAATCCATCAGGTCGTATCTTTTAGGATAAAGATCGTATAACTTCGTGCAGATGAAGCGTGCAGAATCGAACTTATTTTCGAATGCGAAAGTCTGTGCCATCAGCAGGTTTGTATTAAAATGATCCGGATCATCGGCTAAAATCTGCCTGCAATACAGGCGGGCTAATTTCCAATTTCCGGCATTGGCTTCTTCGTCGGCCCTGGCATATATTTCGTCAAGGAACTTTTTGGGCGGCAGGATAGTATTCAGCAATTCATTCCCTTCAATATGATCGGGGTTGATAACCAATAATTCACACAATATCTTAATAGCGTTGGTATTATCATTTTGGGAGTAGTAAGTATTGGCTTTCTTGAAAATAAAATCCTCATCCGACGGATAATATCCCAATGCCAGATCGATAAATTCCATAGCTTTCCCGTACCGGCCACCCCATATTTCATTGTTGGTAAGCAGGGTCAACACATCATAATTGTCAGGCTCTACATCCAACAAAGGACTGATGACCATACGCGCCGAATCAGTCTTCAGTTCAAATGCATACGTGCGCCCCATCAGGATAGTAGCATCGTAATAATCAGGGTAATATGATAATAACTCCCGACATATCTTCCTTGCTTCGGCCCACCGTTCAGCCCACTGTGCATCGCGGGCTTTCAGAAACAATGCGTCAGCATCCGGTTTCTGCTGCGCTTTTGCGGTCAACAGCGCTAACCAGCACATGAGGCAAATACATATAATTTTTTTTAATCTAATCATTTCTCCAATAATTGTTTGACTCGCTTTGACAATTCTTCCAAATTGACCGGCTTGGTGAGAAAACTATCTGCACCCAACTCGAAAGCGTGATGAATAGTGTCTTCAAAACTTACCGCGGATACAACTACAACTGGAATGTGCCGTTGCATGGTTTTACGCACGTATGTTATCAATTCCATCCCGTTCATCAATGGCATATATATATCGGTAAGCAACACATCAATATCACCATTCTCCTCCAATATCTTTTGGGCTTCCCGACCGTTATTTGCTTTGAATATTTCAAATCCGTCTTTTTTGAACTGATAATCAAATGCCCGTTTGGCTATCGAATCATCATCACAAATTAACATCTTCATTTATTATATCTTTATTTAGATGTATATAAAAATTACAAAAATAACAAAGATGTTTTAATCTGTGCCCGTAATACAAAAATCTTTTTTTAACTGACTGATTAACAAGATACCTTCATTACACAATTTATCGGTTTTATCGGTAACTCCGGTCAAATTGTTATCATTGAGAACAGATTTCTCAATATCCGCCGCAAGGGCATGCAAACTATTGGCGCCTAAATATGCAAAATCAGAAGCCAATTTGTGCGCAGCCTCAGCTATGGATACCCAATCCATTGCTGCTTTGAACGATTGAATGCTATTTATTTCAGAAGTTACATTTTCAACAAATGTAACCAGCATTTCCCTGATGAATCCCTGATTACCCTGGGCTATTTCATCCAATTTCTTTAAGTTATAATGTTTATGAACCATAAACCTGAATTTAAATCTCTACTAAAATTCATTTTATTCTTATATACGAGATTTGTAAATAAAGGTTTAAAAAAAGAATAAAATTCTTAAAATTACAGATAGTCTTCTTCACGAATCACTACTCTTTTCTTGCTTGTAATAAAGATATACATTACCGGAACGACGAACAGCGTGAGGATTGTGCCGAAAAGCATCCCGCCTACCACAGCAATACCCATCGATACGCGGCTTTCCGAACCGGCGCCTAATGCCAGCGCTATCGGCAGGATACCTAAAGCGGCTGCGAAACTGGTCATCAGGATAGGACGCAAACGCGAGACCGACGCATCTATCACTGCCTTGAGGATGGTCGAGCCTGCATCCCTGCGCTGGTTGGCAAATTCGACAATGAGAATACCGTTTTTGGTGATCAGCCCGACAAGCATGATCATACCTATCTGGCTGAAAATATTGAAAGTCTGGTCGAAAAACCACAGCGAAAGGAGCGAACCCATGAGGGCGAGCGGTACGGAGAACATGATGATCAGCGGGTCGCGGAAACTTTCAAACTGCGCGGCAAGCACAAGGTAAACCAACACAAGCGCCAACGCAAAAGCAAAATAAATACTGTTGGAACTTTCGTTAAATTCGCGCGCCTGTCCTGAAAGTTCAGTTTTGTAGGTGTCGTCGAGTACTTGTTTGGCAACGGCGTCCATAGCAATAATTCCATCGCCGAGCGTATAGCCTTTGGCCACGATACCTGTTACTGTTGCCGATACGTAGCGGTTGAAACGGTAAAGCGACGGCGTATTGCTCCTGACAGAGTCGGTCAACAGATTGTCCAGCTGTATCATGTCTCCTTTATTGCTGCGCACGTACAGGGCCGGCAATTTACCCGGCGCATTACGATTCGTTTTGTCCACTTCGCAAATGATCTGATACTGTTTGCCGTTCATCGTGAAGTAGCCGATACGTTGTCCGGCATAGGCCAGCTGCATGGTTTGTGCTATGGATGTGGTTGATACATCCAGCAGGCGGGCTTTTTCGCGGTCGACGGTTACCACAAGTTCCGGTTTTGTAAATTTGAGATTTACATCCGCAAAAGCGAAAACGGGATTTTTTGCAGGGTTCACTTCATCCAGAAATGCGGGAAGAATAGTGCGGAGTTTTTCGATGTTTTCCGCCTGTATTACATATTGTACACCTTGCCCCGCACGTCGGTCGCCGATGGTTGGATCCTGGGTGACCATTATTTTACCTTTTGTGAAGTTGCGGGTATCTATGGATAACTTATCGGCTATCTCCTGCTGGGTACGGTTCCGCTGGAGCGGATCGACCAGAAATGAGCGGACAAAAGCCCTGCCCGGAGTCGACATGGTTTGCATACCTTTCAGTTCGGGCACCGAATCCTGTACCATATCGGCAAGTTCATCCAGAAAAATGGATATGCTTTCGTGCGACGTACCTTCGGGGGCAGTCACATTCATCTGGATACGGCTGCGGTCTTCTATCGGCGCCAGTTCCGACTTGATGTTCGTGAACAATAACCAGATGGCTGCAAAAGCACAAACGACAATGACAATCGCTATCCACCGTCTGCGTATGAACTTGCTCAATCCTCTCCGGTAAGCATCGGTTAGTGCAACGAAATATTTTTCGGTAACCCGGTAAAGCCAGTTTTTTGATCCTGCATGTTTTAATATTCTGGAACTCATCATCGGCGTAAGCGTAAGCGCCACAAGCGCTGAAATGGCGACTGCTCCGGCTATGGCGATACCAAATTCGCGGAAAAGACGGCCGGTAAGTCCGCTGAGAAATATCACGGGTAAAAAGACGCATACCAATACCACTGTGGTGGAAATAATGGCGAAATATATTTCTTTCGATCCTTTGAATGCTGCTTCCAAAGGTGTCATTCCGTCCTCAATTTTTACGAAAATATTCTCCATCACCACTATAGCGTCATCAACCACCAATCCTACGGCAAGTACGATGGCCAGCAGGGTGAGTACATTGACGGAAAAACCGAAGAGATACATGATGAAAAACGCCCCGACGAGCGACACCGGAATAGCAAGGATGGGAATGAGCGTAGTGCGCCACTCACGCAGAAAAACGAAAATAATCACTATCACCAGAATGAACGCAATGAGAATGGTTTCTTCCACTTCGGCGATGGAACGGCGTACAAAATCGGTCGTATCCATAGTCAGTTCCGTGATAATGTCTTCGGGCATATCGCGCTCAATCTCCGCAAGCCTGACTTTGAAACGGTCGGAAATATCCACATGATTGGCTCCCGATTGAGGCAGGATACCTAAGATGACACAAGGTATGTTGTTGTATTTATTATAATATTTTTCATTTTCGGGGGCAAATTCAGCATATCCGATATCGCCTAATTTTATTGGATTTCCATTCACCTCTCTGATGATGAGGTTTTCAAACTCCTGCGGCGACCGGATCAGCCCCAACGTCCGTATGGAGAGGTTAATAGCTGTCCCTTCGATCGTACCCGACGGCAACTCTACATTTTCAGCAGTGATTTGTGAACGGACGTCGGCTGCCGTTAACCCGTAGGCTGCCATCTTTGCAGGGTCAAGTTTAATACGGATGGAATAGCGTTTTTCTCCGAAAATGGTAATTTCGCTGACGCCGGGAATGGTTTGCAGCCGTTCCTTAAAAAGACGGTCGGCCAGGTACGAAAGATCGAGCGGGTCGCGTACATCGCTTCGAATGGCCAGACTGATGATCGGATTGGCGTCGGCGTCCTGTTTGAATACGGTAGGCGGATCGCAGTCGCGCGGCAAACGGTTCTGTACCCTCGAAACGCGGTCGCGGACGTCGTTGGCTGCCGCTTCCATATCTACTTCCAGTTCAAACTCCACAATAATGTTACTGCTCCCGTCGCTGCTGGTGGACGTCAGGGTGCGGATGCCCGATATACCGTTAATGGAGGCTTCGAGAATTTCAGTGATTTGTGAATCAATGATTTCAGCATTAGCGCCGGGATATATGGTACGGACATTGATAATAGGCGGGTCAACGCTTGGATACTCGCGTACAGGAAGAAACGTGAGACCTATCAGTCCAAAGATGATCACCACTACCGACATCACGATAGACAGTACCGGACGCTGGATACTTGTAGATGCTAAACTCATACTTTAATTGATTTTGTCGGGTGTTACGGTTGTTCGCGCGGTAATCTGCATCATACCGGTAGTGATGACCGTGTCGCCGGGAACGATTCCCCGTACAATTTCCACGCGATCATTGGTGCGCGTACCGGTTTCCACCATTACCGGTTTCACATTTCCACCTTTGTAGAGATATACTTTTTGCCCTGAACTTTCAGAGAGGATGGCCTCGGCAGGAATCAGCACCACTCTGGGTTGCGTTTCCATCATTACTTCAATTTTCGCGAAAGCGCCCGGAATCAGCATCCCGTTAGGATTGGGCGTCAGCGCTTTTAATTGCAGCGTGCGCGTAGCCGGATCAATGTACGGCGCTACGGCATAAACCTGTGCCGTTCGTTCCTGAGGCTGTCCTTCCAAACGATACCTGATGACCGTGTTGCGTCCCAGCATCTGCGAGTATTTTTCAGGCACAACGAATTGTATTTTGGCCGGATCGTCGTTCACTAATGAAGCAATATCGACGCCCGGAGTGATGTATTCGCCGGGCGACACTTTGCGAAACCCGATGGTACCGTCAAACGGCGCTTTTATCTCGGTTTTCGAAATCTGTGCTTCCAGCAGGGCAACGTCGGCCTGAGCCGCTTGCAGGTTGGCATATGACACATCGTATTCCTGCCGGCTGATGGCTTCCCTTTCTAACAGTTGCAACTGACGGGCTTCCACATCTTCGGTGAGCTTGAGGTTGGCTTTAGCTTTGGAAAGTTGCGCCTGCAGGTCGTCGTCGTAAACCTTGATCAGCAACGTTCCTTTCTCAACATATTGCCCTTCATTGAAAAAAATACCGGTAATTTTACCTGAAACTTCACTTTTGAGTACCACCGATTCGTTGGCCTCGATGGAACCGATTACCGCAAGAGTTTCAGTAAATCTTTCGGGCTTCACCACCTGTAAATTGACAGGCAGGGCTGTACGTGCCAAACCGCCGGCGATTGTCTGTGCAGGTTTCGACAGAAAAATCTTATAAACAATAGCTCCTGCAAAAGCAAGCGCTATAACAATGAGAATGAAATTTTTGAAAATTTTCATATGTGAAAAATGATACTATTTTTGATTCAAAAAATGGGATTGCAATATTAGATATATTTCTGCAGTTTGAAATGATTAAAATTCTTAATAAATGTTAAAGAATACCGGATACTATATTTTTATTACTTTTGCAGATGTAAATTGAAAAAATTTTATGCTGAAAACAATTTATTCATACAACGTAAATGGTTTGCGTGCGGCCATGAACAAAGGATTTGACGGCTGGCTGAAGGAAGAGCAACCGGATGTGATTTGTTTGCAGGAAATCAAAGTGAAGGCGGAACAGATGGATACCTCAGTGTTTGACCGCATGGGATACAGGCAATACTGGTATCCTGCACAAAAACCGGGATACAGCGGTGTTGCGCTTTTCTGCAGGGATAAGCCCGACAAAGTAGTATACGGAATGGGTATAGACAGGTATGATGATGAAGGCCGCGTGCTTCGTGCCGACTTTGGCGACATTAGCGTACTTTCCGTGTATTTTCCGTCGGGAACAAGCGGTGAAACGCGACAGGCGTTCAAAATGGTATTTTTGGACGATTTTCTGCAGTGGACTGAAAACCTGAGAAAAGAACGCCCCAACCTGATTATTTCGGGCGACTACAATATCGCTCATACCGATATTGACATCAATTATCCCAAAAAACACCAGAAAATGTCAGGCTTCCTGCCCGAAGAACGGGCCTGGGTCGACAAATATCTGGCGCATGGGTATGTAGACACATTCAGAATGTTCCACAGCGAACCCAACGTTTACAGTTGGTGGAGTTACCGGCAGCAGGCGCGTACCAAAGATCTCGGCTGGCGAATCGATTATCATACTGCCACCAATGAGTTGATACCCAGAATTAAGGACGCCTCTATTCTGCAAAATGCAGTACATTCCGACCATTGTCCGGTGACAGTGACGGTTGATTTTTAATCTGCAGTCAAATTAAAAACCAAATAAACCATGAAAACACATATTTTTCCCATCCTGTGTTATGCCGTGCTGATTTTCTTTTCGGCATGTCAACCAAAAAACCAAAAATTGTCTCCAGGTCGGGCACATCAGTTTGACCTGCAACATGTTGCCAAAACCGGTACATTGACACATGAATGGGTAAAAAGTCCTGCTTTTGGCGAAAAAGTCCTGTCGGTTACCGTTGGCGAGGGCAATAACGAACTGGTATTGACTTCCGGTTCGGAAAGTATCGACTGGGCGGCTGCAAAATTTCTCGTATGTGAGGTTTGGCATGACAATCCGTACTGCGTGATGATGCGTCTGCAATTTTTCCGCAAAACAGGTAATGAATCTTCAGTTGCACGGCAAGGTAATGAAACTGCGGAACAGGAGGCAGGTCCGCGTATTTCGTGTGTTATTGGCGTCATGCCAAGTCTTAAAACCAAAATGATATTCCCGTTGAGCCATCTTGACGGACAGCAGATTTTTCTTTCCCGGCAGCCGCGACAGTTGAAAGGTACTGTTTCCGGAAGGCGTATCGATCCTGACGATGTGGGAAAGGTATCCATCCGTCTCTCGCCGAGTGTAGCGCCCGACTATTTGTCAAAAATTCAAATTGCTTCAGCATATTTGACCAACGAATTGCCCGAACCATACGAAAAACCGGCAGTGGCTATGGTGGATTCATTCGGGCAATGGACAGCCCGCGACTGGCCCGGTAAAGTACACAACATCAGTGAGCTGAAAGCATCAATGCTCAGGAATGAGGCAGTAGCCGCATCGGCTGCTCTGCCCGATGACTGGAGCAGCTATGGTGGCTGGAAACAGCTCCGCTTCAAACCAAAAGGTTTCTTCTACACACACCACGACGGCAAACGATGGTGGCTGGTCGATCCCGAAGGATATGCCTTTATCAGTTCCGGAGTAACCTGTATCAACGTAAGTTCATCAAATTCAGGAGGCGTACTTAGCGGACAGGAAGAACTGTTTGGCTGGCTTCCGCCGGAAGACAGTGAACTGTTTGCGCAGGTTTACCAAACAGGACGTAGCGGACTGAAAATGATAGATTTTCTGAAAAGCAATCTGATACATGTATATGGCGCCGAATGGAAACAGAAGTGGGAAAAAACTACCGCAGGACTGATGAGGCATTGGCGTCTGAATACCGTTGCCAACTGGTCTGACCTCGACATGGCGCGTCGTCAGAAGTTGCCCTATGTGCTCAACATGGGGCGCTTCCCAACTACGCCGGTGAAACTCTATCGTGATTTTCCCGATGTTTTTGACCCCGCGTATCAACAGGCAGCCCAAAGCTTTGCGGAACAATTGGCGCCGGTTAAAAACGATCCGTATCTGATCGGCTATTTCCTGCAAAACGAACCACACTGGGCATTTGGTGATAATAACCTTGCATTCGAGATGTTTGCTACCGCTGAACCTTCATTCGCAAAAAAAGAAATGGCGCAGTGGTTGCGTAAAAAATACGGCAATATTAAAGCATTTAACGGCGCATGGAAACTAAACCTTGCCGATTTCAACGCTTTAGAGACATTTACAATGAAAGACAGACCTTCGGAAGCTGCGTGGGACGACTGCACGGAATTTTCGGGACTGATGGTTGACCGTTACGTGGAAATTGCCTGTAACGAAGTGAAAAAGGTTGATCCCAACCACTTGAATCTTGGTATGCGTTACGCCTGGATCAGTTCAGAACTCTGCTACCGTGCAGGCGCATGGTTTGATGTGTTTTCCATCAACGGTTACAGAAATCCCGAACCTCCGCCAACTGATGAGATTGCCCGTCGCAGCGGAAAGCCGGTTATCATTGGCGAATGGCATTTCGGCTGTGTTGACCGCGGACTTCCGGCAACCGGACTGCAGAGTGCAGAAAATCAAACGGCGCGCGGCGAAGCCTACCGGCACTATTTCGAACAGGGCGTAACCCGTCCGGAACTTATTGGTATCCATTGGTTTCAATGGAACGACCAACCCATTTTCGGACGCGGCGACGGCGAAAATTACAACATTGGTTTTCTGGATATTTGCAATCAGCCCTATTCCGAATTAACCGACCAGGCAAAAGCTTCGCACGAGCGTATGTATCGTGTGGCCACCGGCAGCGAACAGCCTTTTAACAGGGTGATCCGCAGAGTACCTGCGATTTCCTATTAACCTGAACCAATTGTGATGCATTTTTTGTTTAAAAAAGAAGTACAAGGTTTTTTTTCATCCCTTACGGGATATTTGATGATTACTGTTTTTTTAGCAGTTACGGGTTTGTGTCTCTGGGTGTTTCCGGGGGTGCTCAATATTCCTGAAAGCGGATATGCTTCATTAGACAGTTTGTTCTATATTGCACCATGGGTATTTCTTTTTTTAGTTCCGGCCATCACCATGCGTTCGTTTGCCGAGGAAATCAAAACGGGAACCATCGAATTGCTACTCACCAAACCTGTCAGCGAATGGCAATTAGCAGTATCCAAGTTTCTTGCTGCCACAGCGCTGGTTTTGATTGCTTTATTACCCTGTGTGGTCTATATCTTTTCGGTATGGCAATTGGGTAATCCTCCCGGAAATTTGGATACAGGCGCAACGTATGGAGCCATGATTGGCCTGATATTGTTGGGGGCAGTATATGCAGCTATCGGCACGTTTGCCTCGTCGCTAACCGATAACCAGATCGTCTCCTTTATTGCAGCAGCTTTGATATCATTTATTTTCTACGAAGGTTTTGACGCTTTGGCGCAGCTGATTTCGGAAGCTGGTGTGCAGGATTTCATTTCCTACCTTGGCATCAGGGAGCATTATGCCTCGATAAGTCGCGGCGTAGTGGATTTGCGTGATCTGGTGTATTTTTTCGGGGTGATGCTGATGTTCCTGTTGCTTACGCGATTAAAATTGCAAAGCAGAAAATGGAAATGAGGTATAAAATGAAAAGTGTATTTACAATGATTATGTTTTATTAGACAACAACATTGATAATCTTTCTCGGTACAACAATCACTTTTTTCGGCGTCTTTCCTTCCGTCCATTTTTGAGCGGTTTCGGTAGCGAGGACGGTTGCTTCAATCGTTTTGACGTCCATATCCACAGGCAATTCAAGTGTGAAGCGGGTCTTACCGTTGAACGACACCGGATAGGTGAAACTGTTTTCCACTAAATATTGTTCGTTGGCGATGGGGTAAGTCGCACTGGTAACGCTTTCGGTATGGCCAAGCTTCTGCCACAGTTCTTCGGCGATGTGCGGCGCAAACGGAGCCAACAGAATGATGAAAGGTTCGAGTATCTGCCGTTTGTTGCATTTCTGCTCCTGTAATTCATTGACGCAAATCATGAAAGCGCTCACGGCAGTGTTGAACGAAAAGTTTTCAATGTCCGCTGTTACTTTTTTGATGGTTTTGTGCAGGGTTTTGAGTTCCTGCGGGGTGGGCGCATCATCTGAAATATTAAGATTGTTTTCGCGTGAAAAGAACAAATTCCACAATTTGCGCAAGAAACGGTGGACACCCTCAATCCCTGCCGTATCCCAAGGTTTGGACTGCTCCAGCGGACCGAGGAACATCTCATACATGCGCAGGGTATCAGCGCCGTACTGCTCCACAATCATATCGGGATTGACTACGTTGTACATTGACTTCGACATCTTTTCAATCGCCCAGCCACAAATGTACTTGCCATCTTCCAAAACAAACTCTGCCGAAGCATAATCGGGACTCCAGTTTTTGAAAGCTTCAATGTCCAGAATATCGTGATGTACAATATTCACATCTACATGTATTTCGGTAGTATCATATCTGTCTTTGAGATTGTACGAAACAAATGTGTTTGTTCCTTTGATGCGATATACGAAATTCGACCGTCCCTGTATCATGCCTTGGTTGATGAGTTTTTTGAAAGGTTCTTCATCTTGTACTACACCTGTGTCATACAGAAATTTATTCCAGAAACGACTGTATATCAGATGACCGGTGGCGTGCTCCGTACCGCCGATGTACAGATCGACATTGCGCCAGTAACGATTGGCTTCGGGTGATACCAAAGCCTGTTCATTGTTAGGGTCTTGATAACGCAGGTAATAGGCCGACGAACCGGCAAAACCCGGCATGGTACACATTTCGAGCGGATAACCCTTATATGTCCAGTCTTTGGCGCGTCCCAAAGGAGGTTCGCCCGTTTCTGTGGGCAGGAATTTGTCCACTTCGGGCAGTTTGACGGGCAGGTCGGCTTCGTCAACGGTGTACGGCATCCCGTCTTTGTAATAAATGGGAAACGGTTCGCCCCAATAACGCTGACGGCTGAAAATAGCGTCGCGCAAGCGATAGTTCACCTTCACGCGACCAATGTTGTTTTCGCTGATGTATTCATTGGCGCGCCGGATAGCTTCCGGAACGGTCAATCCGTTGAGGATACCCGAATTCATCATAACGCCTTCCTTTGCATCGTAACTCTCTTCTGACACATCGCAACCTTCAATCAACGGGATGATGGGCAGGTTGAAATGTTTGGCGAAAGCATAGTCGCGGCTATCGTGTGCCGGAACAGCCATGATAGCGCCTGTTCCATAGCCGGCCAGAACGTAATCCGCAATCCAAACGGGGATTTCTTCGCCATTAAAAGGGTTAATGGCATACGAACCGGTAAATACGCCGGTTATCCGCCTGTCGGCAATGCGTTCGCGTTCGGTTCGGCGTTTGACGGTTTCTAAATAAGCGTCTACTTCGGCTTTTTGTTCAGGCTTCACCAACGTGCTCACATATTCGCTTTCAGGGGCAAGCACCATGAAAGTAGCGCCGTAAATGGTGTCAGCGCGGGTGGTGAAGACGAGAAGCCCCCCTCCTCCGCCGCCCATAGGGGGGGAGAAAGCATCGTTAGTTTGCATGAAATCACGCTTATTTTTCGAGGAACTCGCGGCTCCCTCCCTTTGGGGTAGGGCAGGGGAGGGGCTTTTGAACCATATTTCCGCTCCTTCGCTTCGTCCAATCCAGTTCTTCTGCGTTTCTTTCAATGATACCGTCCAATCAATCATATCCAATCCGTCTAAAAGACGTTGCGCATACGCCGATACGCGAAGGCTCCACTGACGCATCAACTTCTGTTCCACAGGATAA
>Ga0082212_10004297_pt1 | contig 19797 bp, 16 predicted proteins | sample TergutNt197P3_FD_71548 | JGI IMG/M metagenome (GOLD analysis project Ga0082212, IMG submission 71548) | Neocapritermes taracua P3 segment gut microbial communities from Petit-Saut dam, French Guiana - Nt197 P3 | ecosystem: Host-associated > Arthropoda: Insects > Digestive system > Gut ... | reverse complement strand
TGCACCGCCCGACCGGAACATTGGGAATTACAAATTCGCCTTTTTCATTGGTAGTAACGCCGAATTGCCTGTCGCCCGACAACACCACGACGGCTGCTCCCGCAAGCGTTTCCCGCGTATTCTTTTCAAGCACAACGCCCCTGACGGTCTGTTCGTATTGCTGCGCCGTAAGGAACAGCGGCGTCAGCAGCAATAGGCAAATGAATGAAGTAAGTTTTGTCATTATATCAAAATATAGATTTGCAAATATGATGCAAAAATTTGAAAAGGTGGCAGTGGGTTAAAGGAAAGTTCATCGTCTGAGGTTCAACGTTCATCATCTGAGGTTCAACATTCATCAAAAAAGCATGACACGTCATCAAAAAAGCATGACATTTTGACATTATATCATTAAAGATCATCAAAAAATCAAAAATGTTTGAAGATTGCTTCGCTACCGCCCGCAATGACGCAAAGCGCCCTTTATCTTTCAATTCTCAATTTTCAATTTTCAATTCTCAATTCTCAATTCACTGCGGCAAGTCAATTGCACCCTGAAACTGAAAGCGTTTTTTTACGTTAACGTTGTTTTTTTGAAAATTGTCTGTATTTTTGAGGCAAAATTCAGGTTTAAAGTTTCAGGTTTAAAGTTCATTGTTTTGTTAATCTTATTCGTAATTCGTAATTCATAATTGAGATGTTTTTATTGGGGTATGACATTGGAAGTTCGTCAGTCAAGGCGTGTTTGGTTGACGCATCAACGGGGCAAACCTGTGCATCGGCGTATTTTCCGAAGCAGGAAATGCCCATCAGAGCTGTTCGTCCGGGATGGGCGGAACAGGAACCTGCCGACTGGTGGGTAAATCTGAAGGCGGCTACTGCTGAGGTCATGCACCTGTCGGGTGTGTCGAAGGAAAATATAGTTGCCATCGGCATTTCGTATCAGATGCACGGATTGGTTTGCGTAGACAGGGACATGCAGGTGCTGCGTCCGTCGGTTATCTGGTGCGACAGTCGTGCTGTGCCTTACGGCGAAAAAGCATTTCAGACAATCGGCGAACAGGAATGTCTGGCGCATTTGCTGAACTCCCCCGGTAATTTCACTGCTGCCAAATTAGCATGGGTAAAGGAGAATGAACCGGATATTTTCGAAAAGATATACAAAATCATGCTTCCGGGCGATTACATAGCCGCGCGTCTTACCGGAAACATCTGTACTACGGCGTCGGGTTTGTCCGAAGGTATTTTCTGGGATTTTGCCGAAGGAAAAGTTTCGGACACTGTACTCGATTATTTTGGTTTCAACAAAAATATCATTCCCGATATTGTTCCGGTTTTTTCGCGGCAGGGTGCGGTTGCCGACGCGGCAGCGGGTGAATTGGGGCTTGCGGCAGGTACGCCGGTATGCTATCGTGCAGGAGATCAGCCCAACAATGCCCTTTCGCTGAATGTGCTGCAACCGGGTGAAATAGCTGCTACGGCGGGAACGTCGGGCGTGGTGTACGGCGTGAACGGGCAGATCAGATACGATCCGGCTTCGCGCGTGAATACTTTTGCGCATGTGAACTATACATCGCAAATCCCCAGAACAGGAGTGTTATTGTGCATCAATGGCACAGGAATCCTCAACTCATGGGCTAAAAAACACATAGTACGCGACGGGGTCAGTTATTCCGCGATGGACGATCTGGCAGCCGAAGCGCCCGTTGGCGCTGATGGATTGAGCATATTGCCATTTGGCAACGGCGCCGAAAGAATGTTGGGTAATATGGATCTGGGCTGTGTGTTCGACGGGCTGAACTTCAACATCCACAATGAACGCCATTTGCTGCGTGCTGTTCAGGAAGGCATCGTATTCTCTTTCAAATACGGCATCGAAATCATGCAGGAAACCGGTATTGACCCGAAAACCATCCGCGCCGGAAATGCCAATATGTTCCTCAGTCCGCTCTTCCGCGAAGCGCTGGCAACGATTACCGGAGCCAGCATCGAACTGTTCGACGCCGATGGCGCGGCAGGTGCGGCCAAAGGCGCAGGCGTAGGTGCAGGCATTTATCAAACGCCCGAAGAAGCGCTGGCTACGCTCAGGCGTATCGCCACCATCGAACCCGATCCATCGCTAAAAGAAGAGTATCAGAAAGCGTATCAAAGATGGAAAAACGTATTAAAAAAGAACTTATATTTTCAAAAGTAATCAACAGAATTAGTTTTATGGGGAAAAAACAAACAACAGTAAGCAGGCGCACATTTCTTTCGGGTGCTGCCATAGCAGGTGCTTCGGGCGCTTTGGGCGTTGCTGGATACCGGAAATTTTCAGGTACACAGGGGGCGCGTATAAAGGAAAGTCTCGTCAGTCACATGGAGGGTTTGACCATCATCGACGCCCACGAACACATGTGGTCTGAAGAAGAAAGCCTCGCAGACGGCGGATGGGACATCGTAGGCGCTTTACTTACCCAGTATATCCCGACGGCCTTCAATAGTGCGGGCATGGAAAAAAAGCGCGATTGGCTGAATGATAAAAACGTACCCCTCGACGAAAAGTGGAACGTTCTCAGGCCATATCTGCCCTATGTGGCGCAAACAGGTTATTTCAGCACCGCAAATATGGCAGTACAGGCTTTGTATGGGATCAAGCGGTTAGACGAGTCTAATTTTTATGAAGTAAACGAACTGATAAAAAACGACTTGAAACCGGGTTATTACGACAAAATTTTAAAGGATCACTGTAAAATAGAACGTGTTTTAAATCAGCGACCATGGGGAAAGAATGAAGGTTACGATGATTTTGTAACCGACATATCACGTGAGACGCAGGAACTTCAATACGCCTTGAATTCCGGATATGACCACTTACGGGGATTATGGGGAAAATACGGCGAGCCGGGCATGAATTTAGACGAATTTGCAGAAAAATGGATCGGATCGCTTTCAGGTAAACATCACGGCGTAAAAATACAAAGCGGCGTGCCTTTCCCGAAGCCTTCATTTGAAGAAGCGCAGACGCAGTTGGAAAAATATTTGAAAGACCGGAGCGACGGTGATCGCAACACGATCTGTTTGTACCTGCTGCATAAGGCAATAGAATTGTGCGGTAAATACAATCTTATTGTCGCCGTCCATTGCGGGATTATTTATGAGTGCTGGCGTGACTTTTACGGAACATCGGTAAAAAATATAGTGCAGGCTGCAATGAAGTACCGTGATACAACTTTCGATCTCTACCATGCGAGTATTCCGTGGGTGCGGGAGGCGGGAGTAGCAGGTAACCAATATCCGAACGTAAACTTAAACCTGACTTGGACGCACGAGATTTCACCCGCCATGACCATATCCTTCCTCGATGAATGGATAGACCTCGTACCGCTGAACAAGATCATCGGCTTCGGTGCAGACGGGAAATCACCGTTTTTAACTGCCGGCGTTAGGAGGCGCACATTCGATAATATAGCCGAAGTTTTGTCGCATCGCGTAAAAGGTGGCGGGATGAATTTGGAGGAAGCAGAAGAAATATGCCGAATGTGGCTGTATGACAATCCGAAGAGGATATACGCGTTATAAAAACCTTAATTGTCTAATAAAAATCAATCATCAAATAAACATTATGACCAAAAAACAAACAACAGTAAGCAGGCGCACATTTCTTTCGGGTGCTGCCATAGCAGGTGCTTCGGGCGCTTTGGGCGCCGGAGGGTTACTCTCCGCTTGTACAGGCGGAGGCGAAAACGAAAATAAGTATACGCCGCTGCGTCCTGCAGGCGAATATTACATACCTGAACTGCCCGACAGGGCAATTGACGGCAAGCCCGTCAGAGCGGCACTCGTGGGTTGCGGAGCGCGCGGTATTGGTGCGGCTGTGAACTTTCTGAATGCCGGCGACAATTTATCCATCGTGGCTTGCGCCGATGTTTTGAAGGGTAAGATGGAGCGCTGTCGCAGTAAACTGAAAGAGATGAGCAACATTGACATTACTGATGACAGGTGTTTCCTGGGTTTCGACGCCTACAAAAAGGTATGCGAACTGCCCGATGTAGATGTTGTGATCGTGGCTTCTCACCCGCTGTTTCACCCCGATCATTCGAAATATGCCATTGATCAGGGGAAACATGTGTTCTGCGAAAAGCCTGCCGCCGTTGACGCCGTCGGATACCGGACATTTATGATGGCCGTCAGGCAGGCGCAAACCAAAGGGCTGTGTTTTGTTACCGGAACACAACGCCACCATCATCGCGGTTATGTTGAATCATACAAAAAAGTTCAGGAAGGTTATATCGGTCGCATCGTTGCCGGCAATGTATACTGGAATCAGGGAGACCTGGGCTATGTACGCCGTCAGCGCGAATGGACGGACGTGGAATACATGATGCGCGACTTCTTCAATTGGCGCTGGCTGAGCGGCGACCATGTGGTCGAACAGTTTGTGCATGTTTTGGATGTTTTTGCATGGTTTTCGCACCTGAAACCTGTGCAGGTGATAGGTATGGGGTCGCGTCTGCGCAGGTCTGCCGGTGATATTTATGACAATTTCTCCGTGGATTTCGAGTTCGAGGGCGGGGTACACGTACATGGCATGGCACGGCAAATCGACAATTGCCATAATCGTGTGAGCGAAATTATACAGGGTACAAAAGGTTCATGGAATAACATGAACAATAAATTTACCATTCTTGACCTTGACGGAAATGTGGTTTGGCAGTACGACCAGGAAGCCGCCAAAGAGCAGTTCAAACAGCACGATCCCTTTACGCTGGAACACATTAACCTGATTAACCATATTCGCAGCGGCAAGACGGTCAATATTGCTGAAACGACTGCAATCTCCACAATGGCTTGTATTATGGCGCGTGAGTCGGCCTATTCGGGTAAGTTATGTACCTGGGATGAGATGACCAACTCCGACCTGAATTTAATGCCCGCCGAACTGACGCTGGGTAATGTGGATATGAGCACGTACAGGAATTTTATTCCGGGATCAGCATCTACGCGGGACGCCATCTGGACGGATATTATCTGGATGTGATGTAACCGGTCATCTTTCGGAAAAGCTAATTCAAACCAAAATATCAAATTTTAATCATCATGAATCAAAAAAAACAATCAACAGTAAGCAGGCGCACGTTCCTTTCGGGTGCTGCCATAACAGGTGTTTCGGGCGCTTTGGGCGCCGGAGGGTTACTTACGGCTTGTTCCGGCGGAGGAGCAGACAGTAAATTTACGCCATTGCGTCCTGCCGGATCATATTATGTGCCTGAACTTCCCAATAAGGCGATCGATGGCAGACCGCTTAAAGCGGCGTGGATCGGATGCGGATCACGCGGTACGGGTGCGGCAATGAACTTTTTGGATGCTGCCGACGGCCTGACAATCGCATCCTGTGCCGATATTTTTGCGGACAGGATGAACCCGAGCCGTGAGCGGCTGAAAAGAAGTAAGAACATCGATATACCGGACGACATGTGTTTTCTCGGTTTCGACGCCTACAAAAAGGCAATCGACGCGCCCGGCATAGACCTTGTGCTTATTACCTCGCCCTCAGTATTCCGTGCAGAACATGTGAGGTATGCTATCGAAAAGGGCAAGCACGTATTTGCAGAAAAGGCCGCCGCTATTGATCCTGTAGGCTACCGTACTTTCATGAATGCAATACGGCAGGCAAGAGCCGGCGGTTTGTGTGTGGTTACAGGAGCGCAACGCCATCATCACCGCGGATATGTGGAGTCGTACAAAAAAGTTCAGGAAGGTTACATTGGTCGCATCACCGGGGGAACTTTGTGGTGGAATCAGGGTCACTTTAACTTCAGACGCCGTGTTCCCGGAGAGACTGACATGGAATACATGTTACGCGATTTTTTCAGTTGGAACTGGCTTTGCGGCGATCATGTCATTGACCAGGGGGTACATAACATAGACGTTTTCTGCTGGTTTTCGCATTTGAAACCGGTCAATGCCATAGGTATGGGCTCTCAACTGCGCCGGATTACCGGAGATATTTTCGATAATTTCAGTATAGACTTTGAATTTGAAGGAGGCATACATGTACACCTTATGGCGAGGCAAATTGACAACTGTCACGGTCGCGTTGCTGAATTTATTCAGGGAACAAAAGGTTCGTGGAGCAGTCTGGACGATGAATTTATCATCCGTGACCTTGACGGAAATACAGTCTGGCAGTATGACAAGGAAGCCGCCAAAGAGCAATTTACGCAACACGACCCGTATGTGCTGGAACATGTCGACCTGATCAATCATATCCGTAGCGGAAAGGTGGTCAACGAAGCGGAAACTCTGGCTGTTGCATCGATGGCCGGCATTATGGCGCGCGAATCGGCATATTCAGGAAGAATGACCACGTGGGATGAAATGACGCAGTCTGACCTGAACCTGATGCCTGCCGAACTTCATTTAGGTAATGTGGATATGAGCAAATACACGGCTCCTAAACAGGGAACTTCGCCTCCGTGGGAGCGACCTCAAAGGGCAAGGAGTTAGTAATAAACAAATCGAAAAATTAAGATAGATGAAAAAAAGTGACCAAAACGGAATGTCGCGCAGACATTTTTTAGGAACCGGGTTGGCTGCGGCTGCGGCCTTCACGATTGTACCGCGCCACGTGTTGGGCGGAAACGGATTTATGCCGCCAAGCGACCAGATTACCATCGGGTTTATCGGTACAGGTAAGCAATCGCGTTATTTAGTAACCGAATTTGCCAAACGGGCAAAGGTTATTGCCGGATGCGATGTTGATTCGCGTAAGCTGGAACGGTTCAAAGCCATTACCGAAGAGGAGTATAAAAAGTTGGGGTCGTCGGCCGCAGGCTTCAAAACATACAAGGATTTCCGCGAACTGTTGAAAAACAAGGATATTGATGCAGTAGTGATAGCAACTCCCGACCATTGGCATGCCATTCATACCATCGAATCAGCTAAGGCAGGAAAAGATGTGTACTGCGAAAAACCTTATTCGCACAGCATCGAAGAAGGTCGGTTGATGGTGCAGGCCATCGACAAGTATAAACGTATCAATCAAACCGGAAACATGCAACGCTCATGGAAGAACTTCCGCGACGCCTGCCGGTTGGTGCGTAACGGCCATATCGGTGATATCACCGAAGTAAAAGTCTGTTGCGGCCCTCCGCCTAAAAAATATGACCTTGGCCCTGAACCAAAACCTGACTATCTCGACTGGGAAATGTGGGTAGGTCCGGCTGAATTTAACCCGTTCAACGCCGAACTGTCGCCGCCGCTCGAAAAGGATATTTATCCGAACTGGCGGGATTACAAGGAATACGGCAACGGGATGACTGCCGACTGGGGTGCGCACATGTTCGACATCGCTCAATGGGGATTGGGTAAGGACGACAGCGGCCCGATCGCGATCTATCCGCCGGACAAAGACCACAAGCATCTGACTTTTGTGTACGACAATGGCGTAAAAATGACCCATGAAGATTTCGGACGCGGATATGCCGTCAGATTTACCGGCAGCAAGGGCGTCATTGATATCAGCCGTGAATTTTTTGAAACTCTGCCCGGTAATCTGGCCAAACACCAGTTTACCGACAACGAAATCAAGCTGTACGAAAGCAATGATCATTATCAGGACTGGTTAGACGGTATTCGCGCACGAAAGCAACCACTTTGTACCGCCGAAATAGGACATCGAACGGCAACGGTTTGTTTTCTGGCCAATACAGGTTACGAATTGCAGCGTCCGCTGTTCTGGAATCCCGCCAGGGAAGAGTTTGTAAACGACGCCGAAGCCAATAAGTTGCGTTCCGGTTATGTACGTAAACCATGGACATTAAAAGTTTAAATTATATCATCATGAAAAACATTTTTGTATTTACTTTAAGTATTGTGTTTTGCAGCGTTATAGCGTGTGCAAAAGAACCTGTCAGAATATTGATTGTCACAGGACAGAACACTGCTCACTACTGGCCGGCAAGTCATGTTATTCTGCAAAAATATCTGAACGAAAGCGGGCTGTTTATTGCAGATTTAGCCGTTTCGCCCAGGAAAGGTGAAGACATGTCGGGTTTTGCGCCCAATTTTTCGGCGTACAAAGCCGTTGTACTCGACTATGATGGCGATTCATGGTCAGACGCCACTAATGCCGCTTTTCTCAGTTACGTAAAAAATGGCGGCGGTGTAGTGGTATATCATGCAGCCGATAATCCTTTCCCGAATTGGAAAGAGTTCAATGAAATCATCGGATTGGGCGGTTGGGGAGACCGCAACGAAAAGCACGGGCCTTATGTATATTTCAAGGACGGCAAAGAAGTGCGCGACAATTCGCCCGGACGGGGCGGCAGTCACGGCCGGCAACACGAATATAAGATTGAGCTGCGCGACAGGAAGCACCCCGTCACAAAAGGGCTGCCCGATTCGTGGATGCACGCAAAGGATGAACTGTATGACCGTTTACGTGGCCCTGCCCAAAACATGACCATTCTGGCCACAGCCTTCTCCGACAAGGCGACCGGAGGTACCGACCGCGATGAACCCGTACTGATGACAATCAAATGGGGCAAAGGACGTATCTTCCATACCGTACTTGGACATGTGGGGAATGACCCAACCCATCCGGCTGTGGAATGTAGCAGCTTCATCGTTACTTTCCTGCGCGGAACCGAGTGGGCGGCTACCGGCAAGGTAACCCAAAAAGTTCCCGCTAATTTTCCTAAATAATTTTGTAAACAATAAACATTAAATATTAAACATAAAAAATTAAAAAACATGAATAAACTTTCTTTTGCAGTAGGAACAGCCTATACAGCACTACTTGCGGGTCTTCTCGTATGTGTCGATTCGTTGATATATGAGTGTATGCCCATTGCCAATAATAAAGGGTTTGTATACATTGCGTTTGTGGCCTGGGCTGTCTATTTCTTTTCCGGATGCGACCTCAAAGGCGGCATCAGAGCGGCAATAGGTTATGTGGTGGGGATTATCATATCCATCATCATCATGAATCTTGCCGGAGTTTTCGCAGGTTTGGGCTTTTTTGCCGTGCCGCTTGCAGTATTTTTGATTGTTTTCGGGTGGTTGTACCTCGAAAAAGTACCCTGGTTTGATCTGATACCGGCAATGTTTGTCGCAGCGGGATGTTATTTTGGTATCATGACCTACGTTCCTGAAGCAACATTTGGTTCAGCCGCCTGTATAGAAATCATTTACGGATGGTTAGGATTATTGTTCGGATGGATCACCATCGCGGGTAAGGGAGTTTTACTTAAAGCGCTCAAATTGTAATTAGAATGCAGTTGACGCGGATTTAACGGATGGTCACTGATTTTTTTAATCTGCGTCCATCCGTTTTATCTGTGTTATCTGCGTTCCATTTAAAAAAACAATCAAAAAATATAAATATCCGTCAAAATGAAAACCGGCGAGATACAAAAACCAAATCCGAATTTCGTTATTTACGAAAGAGATGGTAATGAATATTTTGACAAAAAGGATAAATTACAAAACATGGCAATACTTACGCCCATAAAAACGAAATATCATTTTTCCGCCACGCAGTATATACTTTTTTCGGTGCGTACCACAATTTTCCCGTCGGTGAAAGCCGGTGTAGCAAAAGTTTCTTCGCCTGTTTCGAACGAATCCAGTAATTTAAATTCATCATCAGCCGTGAAGATAAACACTTTACCGTCGGTGCTGAAAAGAAAGACCTTCCCATCTGCAATAACAGGCGAAGAATGGAAATTTTGGCCTGACTCGTGTTCAACACGTGTTTTACCGGTCTGTGCGTCGAATGAAACAACAACGCCGTAGTCAGTGGCCATGTAAATGTTGTCTTTGGTAGCTGCCGGGCTTGCCGTCTCCGGAAGGAAATCGTTGCTTTCCCACAGCACCGTTCCATCGACGGCATTAATTGCCACCATCCTGGCATATTCGCTGGCGCCGTATACCACGCCGTTAGCACTGCAGGCGCTTGAAGCCACTTCGCCCGTGAGACATTCCACCCGCCATAACTGTTCGCCGGTGTTGGGATTGTAAGATGTGATGGACGGAACACCCATCAGCACCAGTTGTGGCGTGTTATTAACGTAAGCGATGATGGGCGAACACCAGCTCATTTTATCCGGGCGGTTTTTACTCCATCGTTCTGCGCCGGTGGCAATGTCGTAAGCAATGACTTTGGCTGCTTTTCTATCGTCGAATTGAACAAAAAGCAGATTATTCAACGAAAGCAGTGATTGGGTATAAGCGTAATGATTGTCAGGAACGCCGATATTTTTTGCCCACAGTCGGTTGCCATTCATATCGGCGCATATCAAATCGCCGGTGCCAAAAATGGCGCATACCTGTTTGCCGTTAGTGGCGACACTCGGAGCAGCCAGTCCGGCGTCATCCGATGTTTCAGGAACAGCCGGCGGTGATCCGGGAATATTGGTTGCAGCCAGCGACCAGAGTTTTTCACCCGTAGCGAGGTCATAACAGAACAGTTCGCGTGCTTCGTCGTCGGCGCCGCTGAAAAAAACCTTGTTGCCGTTAATCACGGGCGAATTGTATCCATTTCGTGGAATGTCGCGCTTCCAGGCGATGTTGGTTCCCGCAGCCAGATTCCATTTCACGGGAACATTTCTTGCAGCGGATATTCCGTTTGAATTGTTTCCGCGAAAAGCGTTATGGGTAACATTCGATACTGCCAGCTGGGCTGCGGTTTCTGAAGCAGGTGTTTCTGTGACAGGTAACTCATCTGTTCCGGTTGTCTGTCCTTCCACTTTCTCCTGCGGAGAAGGGTCGGGGGTGAGGTTTGTATCCGTATCGGGCGTTTCTTCCGTATTTTGTGCAACAACGGCTATTTCCTTTTGTTCCTTTATTTTTGCTGTTCGCAGGTGCGGCGAATTTATCGCCGCGAAGATTAGTGCTGTTACCGCTAATCCCGAAGCGCCCCCAATCACGTACTTACGTGCTTTCGTTTTGATAGCCCATTCATCGACAGGATCAATCTCCTTATCGGGAATATTTTTTATGCCCGTAAAATAAAGGCGTGTACATACAAGCAGCACGGCCAGCATACCCAACAGGATATAAACGCCGGTCATCAGGCGGTTGTGTTGAACAAAATAGGCTTTTCGCGCCAAAAGATCAAGCTGGCGTATTTGTTCCTGCAGGACAGGGTTGCTGGCGTTCGTCTCATTCAACTGTTTCAGGGTTTCCACTACCTCTGTCTGAAGCGGACTGATATCTTTCGTCTGAAAATAATTGGTGATCAGCATGATGGAAAAAGTAACAACGAATATGGCTGATACGATGGCGATATTTCTATAAATGAGTTTATTCATGTTAAGAATCTACAGTTATGGTACGTCGGCTGCAAAAGTACTTTTTTTTACTATACTAACCAAAAACTACAACCGGTTGGGTGCAATTCAAATGGTCGTAGGAGAGATTTCTCATTCCGCTTCGCTCCATTCGAAATGACGGTTGCTGGCAAAGTGTATGGGGGGGACGGAAGTGGCGGCAAAGCCGCCGCTTCCGTCCCCCTCCTTTTTCTTCATAAGATAAAGCGTCATTCCGAACGCAGTGAGGAATCTCACAAAAATACATTTTGAAATGCACCCAACCGGTCGCTTTTTTTGTATGTCAGTTTTTTGATTATTTTTGTCGGTCAGTAATGATAAAAAATAAATTTCAAATCAAAATAGTTAATTTTATGAATGTTACATTAGGAAATCAGGAATTTTTTCCCGGAATAGGAAAAATAAAATTTGAAGGTTCAGAATCAGACAATCCGTTAGCTTTCAGATGTTATGACGAGAACCGCGTTGTGGCCGGTAAATCGATGAAAGACCACCTGCGTTTTGCAGTGTGTTACTGGCACACTTTCTGCGGAACAGGCGGCGACCCGTTCGGACCCGGAACCAAAGTTTTCCCCTGGGACGCTTCTTCCGACGCCGTACAAGCCGGAAAGGACAAGATGGACGCTGCTTTTGAGTTCATCACCAAGTTGGGCGCGCCCTATTATTGTTTCCACGATGTGGATTTAATTGCTGAAGGCGCTACCATTGCCGGGTACGAAAAACGGATGCAGACGATGGTGGATTACGCGAAGGCTAAACAGGCGGCTTCGGGCGTGAAACTGTTGTGGGGAACGGCAAATGTGTTCAGTAACCCCCGCTACATGAACGGCGCGGCTACCAATCCTGATTTTCAGGTTTTAACTTACGTTGGTACACAGGTAAAGAACGCCATCGATGCTACCATTGCCCTTGGCGGCGAAGGTTACGTGTTCTGGGGCGGTCGCGAAGGCTACATGAGCCTGCTGAACACCAACATGAAACGCGAACTCGACCATCTCGGACGTTTTCTCGGAATGGCGCGCGACTATGCCCGCAAGAACGGGTTCAAGGGCTGTTTCTACATCGAACCCAAGCCGATGGAACCCACCAAGCATCAGTATGATTACGATGCTGCCGCTGTCATCAACTTCCTCCGTTATTACGGATTGGACAAGGACTTCAAACTCAATATCGAGGTGAACCATGCCACGCTGGCCGGTCATACTTTCGATCATGAGTTGCAGGTGGCCGCCGACGCCGGTATGCTTGGCTCGATCGACGCCAACCGCGGCGACATGCAGAATGGCTGGGATACCGACCAGTTTCCCGTCAATCTGTACGAACTGACCGAAGCGATGCTGGTGATTCTTCAGGCAGGCGGATTTACGACAGGCGGCGTCAATTTCGACGCTAAAACGCGCCGTAATTCTACCGACCTTGAAGATATCTTCATTGCGCATATCGCAGGTATGGACGCTTTTGCCCGCGCATTGACCATCGCTGTGAACGTTCTCGAAAAATCGCCATACAAACAATTGCGCCAGGAACGCTATGCTTCGTTCGACAGCGGAAAAGGCGCCGATTTTGAAGCCGGTAAACTGACGCTCGAAGACCTTCGCACCCTGGCGCTTGAACTTGGCGAACCCAGACAAATCAGCGGCAAACAGGAGTTGTATGAAATGTTGTTAAACCGGTATATTTAATTAATAATTAACAATTAATAATTAATAATTGTTTATGCAGGTTTATCTCGATTTATTGTCCCACGTGCTTCGGCATGGCGTTGAAAAATCCGACCGTACCGGAACCGGTACCCTCAGTGTGTTCGGTTATCAAATGCGTTTCGATCTTGCAAAAGGTTTTCCGCTGCTCACCACCAAGAAACTGCACACACGTTCCATCATTCATGAATTGTTGTGGTTCCTGCAGGGCTCGACCAATATTGACTATCTGCGCGCCAACAAAGTCACCATTTGGGACGAATGGGCAGATGCACAGGGCGAACTCGGGCCTGTATACGGTTATCAGTGGCGTTCGTGGCCTGCCGGAGATGGACGGTATATCGACCAGATAACGCAGGTTGTCGATTCCGTTCAAAACAACCCCGACTCGCGGCGTCATATCGTCTGTGCGTGGAACGTGGGCGCCATCGACAAAATGGCGCTCCCGCCCTGCCATGTACTTTTTCAGTTCTATGTGGCCGGCGGAAAACTCTCGTGTCAATTGTACCAGCGCAGTTGTGATATTTTTCTCGGTGTGCCGTTCAACATCGCGTCATATTCCCTGCTCACAGCAATGATGGCACAGGTTACCGGCCTGCAACCCGGCGAGTTTGTCCATACCCTTGGAGATGCGCATATTTATCTGAATCATATGGAACAGGTCAAACTTCAGCTTACCCGTGAACCCCGTCCGTTACCTGTCCTGAAACTCAACCCTGAAGTGAAGTCGATTTTTGACTTTCGGTATGAGGATTTTTCTATTGAAAAGTATGAGCCGCATCCGCATATTAAGGGAGAAATTGCGGTGTGAAGTGATTTTTATATAATCGCCTGCCTTATTTTTACTAACCCGGTCAGCAAACATTCCAGCCGGTCAAGCGGCAACATGTTAGCGCCGTCCGATTTTGCGCGGGCAGGATCGGGGTGAGTTTCAAGGAAGACGCCGTCTACGCCTGCTGCCACGCCTGCGCGGGCGATGGTTTCTATCATTTGCGGCAAACCGCCGGAAACGCCTTCGGAAGTGTTGGGCTGTTGCAACGAATGGGTAATGTCAAGCGCTACCGGCAGGCCGGTTTCCTGCATCTGTTTGATGCCGCGGTAATCGACAATCAGGTCGTGATAACCGAACATTGTTCCGCGGTCGGTAAGCATTACGCGCTGGTTACCTGATTGAAGCACCTTACCGGCAGCAAATTTCATGGCTTCAGGCGCTACAAACTGTCCTTTTTTGATGTTCACCATTTTGCCTGTTTTGGCGGCTGCTACTAACAAATCCGTTTGACGGCAGAGAAACGCAGGGATTTGTAATACATCTACATATTCGGCAGCCAGCGCAGCATCGGATTCGGTGTGAACGTCGGTAACCACCGGCACGCGCAGATTTTCGCGAATATCGGCCAATATCCGCAGAGCTTCACGATCGCCGATGCCTGTGAAGGAATCAATACGTGAACGGTTGGCCTTCTTAAACGAACCCTTGAACACAAACGGAATCTGCAACCGGTCGGTAATTTCTTTAATACGACGGGCGATATCGAAACAGATACCTTCGCCTTCGATGACGCACGGACCTGCCAGCAGAAAAAAATTGCCGCAGGTGGTATGACTGATATGAGGAAGCGTGTTGAGCATTTGTTGATCATTAACGGGACAAATCTACCGGTTTGTCCGGTTTTCACAAAATATTTACAAAAATTTATGAATCAATTTTTTTTAATCTGACAGATCATTGCGTTCCAAGGTAATACGAAAAAAATGCGCCGATAATCTCATTGGAAGCTTCATCGGGCGAATGATCTTTCCTGTTCGACATCGCCACCCTGTTGCTGTATCCTAAAAGCTGGTTGACGGCGATGCTGTGATTCAGGGGAATCCATCGTTCTTCAGGGTCTTCCGAGCCGCCGGATACCAGAAACGGACGAGGCGCCATCAGAGCATGAAGCTCGTGCAGATCATAGCCTTCATTTCTCATTTTTACATATGCGCCTTTTGCGGGATTCTCGTCGGTAATGACACTCCGTTTGCGCCAGGGCGGTTTGTGATATCCCAGATAATACGGCTCCCAGTAATTCACATTGGGACGCGATTCGTCAAATACGATTCCCGGATCAGACCAGGCGGCACATGCAAAACGGTCGAACAGACAGGATGCAAGCATTGCCCATTTTCCTCCATACGAATGTCCCACAATACCGATACGGGTAGCATCTACACCGGCTTCTTTCGAAAGGGCGTGCCAGGCATTGGCGGCAGCGTATGCCAGCAGAGAAAGCGGCTCGATCCTGTGGCGTTCATAATCAGGGTAAAACTGCATAAAGTCTGTGTCTGCAATGATTTCCGATGTACCAATGGACAAAGCCACAAAACCACGCCGTACCAACTGCCTGGCAAAGTCGCATGGCGACCGGCGGGGGATTGTGCCCATTCCCGCGGCAGTTTCCGGTTCGTAGAAGACCGTGATAACGGCTGGTTTTTTTCCTGCCCTGTCAGGTTTCAACAGATAACCAACGGTTTTCCCGGAAGGAATCCATTCAAAGCTGACTTTGTATTCTACATAACCGTCTTTGGATACAGAATCGAGATACTCCAGCGAGTTGTCCTCAATCATGAGAGGCCATTCGCCCATCATCTGCATCCACGTGTCATGTATTTCCTTACGGCGTTCTGACCAGTCCGCCGCTGTTTTGACAGGCTCGCCGTTGTAGAAAACAAGCGGCGAACGATATGCCCCAAATTCGTTTTGATAACGATCGGGAGGCGCAAAGTAAGGCGTTATTTCATGCCAGTCGACCTGTTTACGCACCATTGCCTGAGGAGTGGCCGGCTTTCCCGTATTACATCCGCAAAACCAGCATGACAGCCCCAGTATCACTAATAAAACATGTTGATACTTCATAAATCAAAAATAAATAAGCAAATGTATTCTTTTTTTTAACAACAGTATTTTGAAATCAAAAAAAATATATTTTTGAACCAAAATATAATTCATAAACAGTTATGTCACCTCAACTCGAACCAAGTTGGCTAAATATATTGGCTTCTGAATTTGAACAGCCTTATTTTGCAGGTCTTAAAACATTTTTACTGGAAGAAAAACGACTGTATACTGTATATCCTCCCGGTTCGCTCATCTTCAACGCCTTTGCACACACGCCGTTTTACAAAGTAAAGGCTGTCATACTCGGGCAGGATCCCTATCATGGTAAAGGACAGGCTCACGGACTTTGTTTTTCCGTTCCCGGCGGGGTACAGCCGCCGCCATCCTTAATCAACATGTACAAGGAAATACACAACGACCTGGGCATTGCGCCGTCTGCATCGGGCAATCTTGAATGCTGGGCCGATCGGGGAGTATTCCTTCTCAACGCCACACTGACCGTTCGCGCATCAACGGCGGGGTCACATCAGAACAAGGGGTGGGAAACGTTTACCGACAAGGTAATTCAAACGCTTTCGTCAAGTCGGGAGAATCTGGTATTTATGCTCTGGGGTAACTATGCCCGCGCCAAAAAATACCTGATCAACACGCAAAAACATCTTGTACTCGAAGCGGCTCATCCTTCTCCATTTTCGGTTCACAACGGTTTTTTCGGCTGCAAACACTTTTCAAAAGCAAACGAATACCTCCAACAGCACGGTATCGAACCGATTGACTGGAGCGTTAAGTAAATCTCTTTAAATAAAAAAAGTTGTACTTTTGCAATTCTATACAAAATGTGTATAGGTTTGCAAATACAAAAATATAATGAATAAGAAAGAACAAAATAAATGGAGTGATTTTTTCTTTGACTTGCGAGAACGAGGACGATGTACGTTCACATTTGACGATGTAAAGAAAAAGTTTGACTTGCCGGGACAAAGTATTTCTCAGGAATTGTATCGCTATTCCGTTAAAAAACAGATAGTAAAGATACGCAAAGGTTTTTACGGTATCCTCACGCCCGAAACTTCCATAGGAGGCATGTTGCCGCCCGATTTGTTTGTTGATGCACTGATGAAATCATTACACAAACCTTACTATGTGGCTTTACTTTCGGCTGCAGCTTTACATGGCGCTGCTCACCAGCAACCAATGGAATATTTTGTCGTTGCTCAAACTCCCGCACCTCGAAGCATACAAAACAAAAAACTGAAACTTACCTTTATTTCCAAAAAAACATGGGAACAGTTTGCCGTAGAACAAAAGAAAACCAGAGCGGGATACCTCAATGTTTCGTCTCCTGAATTGACGGCTTTTGATTTATTGGAAAATATCCATACATTTGGAATAAATCGCATTACGACTGTTTTGCAGGAACTTTATGAAGAAATGCGTCCTTCCCGACTTTCAAAAACAGCAAAACTAATTGACAATAAGGCAAATATTCAACGGTTAGGATACATTTTGGATAGAGTTGTGAACGAAGAAAAATTGGCAAATTCTTTGTATAAAGTTTTGAATAAAACCTCTTTTTCGCCTGTCTCATTGTCCCCGCAAAAAGCGAAAAAGGGACAGATTGACAATAAATGGAAAATAATCATTAACATGCAAATAGAGAGTGATTTATGATACCTGAATTACATATACGCGACTGGAAAAAACAAGCCCCATGGCAGACCAACGAACAAGTGGAGCAGGATTTGATTATTTCACGAGCAATTGTTGAGATATTTTCCGATGATTTTCTTCGTAATTCTTTGGCTTTCAGAGGCGGAACGGCTTTACACAAATTGTATATTACCCCGCAAATTCGATATTCAGAGGATATTGATTTAGTGCAAATTAAAGTAGAGCCAATTAAAGAAACGATGGACAAAATCCGCAAAGTGTTGTCATTCCTTGGAAAACCCGTAATAAAACAGAAAATTCACAATAATACACTGATTTTCAGATTTAAGAGCGAAATGTCTCCGATTGTCAATATGCGTTTGAAAATTGAAATTAATACGCGGGAACATTTGAATATTTTAGGGCTGAAAGAAATCCCATTTGAAGTGAATAATGCTTGGTTTTCAGGACGATGCAATGTAACAGGTTATACGACAGAAGAATTATTAAGTACCAAACTGAAAGCCTTGTACGGTCGCAAAAAGGGTCGTGATTTATTTGACCTGCATTGCGTTTTGACACATTTAAACATTGATATTGAAAAATTATTGCATTGTTGCAAAATCTATTATGAACAGGCTGAATTGAAACCGCCGACTGCCAAACAATTCATACAGAATATGGCAGAAAAATTAGCTGATTCGGAGTTTACAAATGATATTTTCACCGTGTTGAAGTCGAATGTAGAATATGACAATTTGAAAGCATGGGAATTGGTGAGAAAAAAGTTAATTGAAGTTTGAAACTTCAAATTAAAAAAGCATTAAGCTAATGTTTAACAATAAAATACGAAAGAGACCAGCGTACAACAAACGTTGAAAACCCGAATAGATGTCAGTGTATTCAACCGACAAAGTGAAAAAATGGAACATCAGAGCCGGGTATATTCCGGCACATATTGCTTTTGTGATCAAACAGGCAGCATATCTACGGAACGAAGATCATCATAAATACAATCACGAAGACAAGCGACGGCAGTAAGTTAACCACTTTTATTTCCTTTATCTCAAGTATATTAAATCCCAAACCCACAATCAGCATACCGCCAACAGCCGAAAGCTCATTGATGATCTCCATGTTAACTGTGTCTGCAAAAAGAAACGTTACAAGGACAATTGCTCCCTGGTAAATAAGCACAGGAACCGCAGAAAATATGACGCCAATGCCTAAAGTTGCTGCAAAAGCAATAGAACTGAAACCATCCATTGCCGACTTTGTCAGCAGAATGGCGGGAAAATTTCCTGTTCCTTCTTCAATCGCTCCCAAAACAGCCATTGCGCCGGTGCAGTATATTAATGACGCCGAAACAAAACCGCTGGTAAATTTTTCAGTTTTAAACTTAAGACTTCGTTTTAGCCATTCGCCGAATGTGTTTATTTGTTTGTCAATCTTGAGTAATTCTCCGGTAAGACCTCCCAAGAGCATCGAAAAGACAGAAATAAGTACATGTTCCATTTTGATGGACATGGAAATACCCAAAGCCACAATAAAAAGCCCCATACCTTGAAAAATAATGACTTGATAACGTTGTGGAAGTGTACGGTGAAAAACGGTTCCAATTAAACCGCCGGCGATAATGGATGCGGCATTTATAAGGTTTCCCCACATGATTGCTGGTAATTTTAGCTGATCAGGAACTGTCCTGTTTATCTTTTCACAAAAATTGGTTTGTCCTTGATAACAGGTATTTCATAAAAAAATATTAAAAATAAATCAAAGGCAAAAGTAGCGAAAACTTTTTGATAAGAAAAATGATTTATATTTGCCACCGTTCATTATTATTTCACATTTAGTAATCATATTACCATGAAAAACAAATTTTTATACATTCTAACAGGGTTAATGGCAACTTTGTCTGTTGCTGCTCAAACCGATGCAATCAGAGTTGGCGAAAACGGAAAAAGCTGGGATATTCTCACCCGTTCCTTCGGTTACCGTTTGGAAGTATCTGCAAGCGGGGAGATCAAGTCTTTCTGTTTTGGAAACAGGTTGCATCTGGAAAACCCCGGCAGAGCTTCGGTTGCTGAAATACCGGTAAGAGACGGGGTTGTGGCAGGTACCCCCATGATTGAGGTCGTTTTTCCAGATGGAGTTCGTGATATCGAACTTGAATACAAAACATCAGAAATCGTTACCATTGACGGATATCCCGCTTTGAAAACCGTTCAGTGCGACAAGTATTATCCGCTGGAAGTTACCTCATATATTCGTGTAC
>Ga0082212_10004296_pt1 | contig 19798 bp, 11 predicted proteins | sample TergutNt197P3_FD_71548 | JGI IMG/M metagenome (GOLD analysis project Ga0082212, IMG submission 71548) | Neocapritermes taracua P3 segment gut microbial communities from Petit-Saut dam, French Guiana - Nt197 P3 | ecosystem: Host-associated > Arthropoda: Insects > Digestive system > Gut ... | reverse complement strand
AGGCAACCGCCCGCCGGCCGGTTGCGTCGGCGATAGCCGACAGGAAGCGGAGTGCGGAGTACCGCACGTTGCCGCCCGGCGGTCGGCAACCTACCTTGTTACGAAAGAAACCGCTTATCAATCACCCGGTCCGTACTCCATCGAGCCGGATGCTTCGGCGGCTTCCTATTTTTTTGCGGCGGCGGCAATTTGCGGCGGCACCATCACCGTACAAGGACTCTCCAAAAACAGTTTGCAAGGAGATGTCGCCTTCGTCGAATGTCTTGAACAGATGAACTGTGAAGTGACGTGGAACGCCGATTCCATTACGGTCTGCCGACTGCCGGAGCGACCGCTACGGGGAATCTCCGTCGATATGAACAACATCAGCGATACGGCACAAACGCTGGCGGTCGTTGCTCTCTTTGCCGAAGGAACGACGGAAATCCGAAACATCGAACACGTTCGCTTCAAGGAGACGGATCGGATTGCCGACCTAGCAACGGAGTTGCGGCGTTTCGGAGCGGCTGTGGAAGAGCGGCAAGACGGTCTCCGAATCACACCGCCGGAAGTTTTAACCCCGGCGACAGTACAAACTTACGACGATCATCGGATGGCAATGAGTTTTGCCATTGCTGGGTTACGGTTGCCCGGAGTGGTCATCTGCGATCCCGATTGCACAAAAAAGACGTTTCCCGACTTTTTTGAGATGCTTTCAGGACTATCTTCATCAAAAAGAGAATAGTGAACAGCACCGGGGTCAGAGACACTGCCGTCGGTTTCATTACTTACCATCGCGTAATGCACGACAAGTCAAGTGTGATCGTCCAAATCATCAGAACGAGAATCAGGAACAAACCAACGTAACTCAAAATCACCTGTACCAGTTCGTTCGGCGGACGACGGAATATGCCCTCATACGTCAAAAATACAATGTGTCCGCCATCCAACGGAGGAAGCGGAAGCAAGTTCACCACCGCCAAGTTTGCACCTACCAGACAGAGCAACATCAAATACACGCTCCACGGCTCTTGAGCAACTTCATAAAAAAGTCGTACAATTCCCACCGGTCCCATGAGTGCCTTCGGCGAAACCGTTCCATTGATGAGCGAATTCAACGTCTTATAAATCAGCAGAGAGACTTGAACTGTCTTGACCATTCCGCGGGATAACGCCTCTCCCAGTCCTGCCGCTTGAAAAAACGTTTTCTCTGGACTCAAAGAAAAACCGCGATCCATATTGAACCAATCGGTCGATTCCGAAATCGACAGATGAACTACTTTCGTCGTTTCGTCAGGACTTTCCAAGGTTAAACGGACAGAAAGAGGTTGTTGCTCATCTCCCTCTTTGGGCTTTTTCGGTTGAGTTTCCTGCAACAAAAATGTGAAAATGTATGGGATATCAACTTTGCGTTCGATTGTCTTTCCCTTGCGGTCAACCCTGTCAACGATGTCGGTGATCAGAAATCCTTCGTCTGTTTGTTTGCTGAACGAATTTTTGTCCAGAGGAAAAATGCCGTTGACCAATTCAACGCTGACAATTCGGTCTCCAATTGCCGGAACAGGTTGTCCCGACGGCACCGCAGATTCATTGACCGCCGCAATGACTGGCTCAACATTCCACGCCAATCCAAGAGCGGTACTTCCCATCGGATCACGCATCGACAGACCAGAGAACGGCATGAAACGTGTCGGATTTAATTCGACATCCAACGTTTGTTCACTGCCGCCGGATTTTCTAATGACCAATTTGACCGATTGTTGACCGGCATTGACTTTTTCCTGAATGATTTGCGGCAATTTCAGCGGGTCAATGTCGGCATCGCCGTCCACCGAAACGAGGGTGTCCCCCTTTTCAATGCCTTGCTTTGCCGCATTGGAATCGGGTAGTAGGGAAACAATTTCCCCCATTTTGAATCGAAGGGGTATCTCACGCATCGGAATTGCAGGGAAGACCGCTTCCATTCCGCTAAATGTACATGTGATCGGCTGTCCAATCTTTTGGAGTTGTGCGGCTTGGTATTCGGCATAATTGTTGACGATTTGCCCATCTACTTTTTCGAGTTGGAGCGGATTCTCCCTGGTATTCTTTTTCAACACTTCCAACGCTTCAGCGGAGTAGTATTCTTGCTTGTGCGGACTAATCGGCTCTTTCAGCGGAAGGAGTTCGAGACTGAACGGCAATAAGATACCGATTTGCGGAAAGAGATCACGTTCCCGTTTTCGCGGAGCAACATTGATGGTCATCGACTCTCCTTGCCGATCAATGTCCAACTGTACGTTTTTGTTACCGCCGACCATTTTTTGTCGAACATCACTGAAGGCTTTGGCGGGTTTACCGTCGATGGCAGTAATTCGGTCGCCGGTTTGCAATCCTGCTTCCCAGGCGGGAGAGCCTGGCACGACATTGCCGACTGCCGACACAACGTCTGTAACACCGATCATATATGCTGCCGTTGCGCAAACGATGGCAAAGAGAAAATTCATCAACACTCCTGCAATGATGATCGCCAGCCGTTGCGGCACACTTTTGGAAAGATAACTGTCGGGAGCGAAGATTGGACATGTCAATTTCAATACTTCGTTCATATTTTGAGCGGGGGACGCAAGCCCACCGGTGTTGGCATTGGGAACGAAGTCCACCGTTTCGGCATTGGGATTGTTTTTAGGTCTTTCGGGAAAATCGACCGTTTCCTCTGGGTCAAACGGAGGAGTTGCGGTTTGTGCTTGCAGTTTCGCCCTTTCGATTTCGGCTTGAATCGCACCGGGATTGTCTTCTTGTCCCAGCATTTTGACGTAACCGCCGAGGGGAAAGAGTCCGAGTCCGTATTCGGTGTCTCCCCATTTGAATTTGAAGAATTTGAGTCCCCAGAAATCGAACCAGATATAAAATTTTTCGCATCGGACTCCGCAGAGTCGGGCAACGATGAAATGACCCCATTCGTGGACGATGATAAGAGCGTTGAAGCCGAGAATGACGAGCAGTACCCCGATTGTTACCGTCCCAATAGCAGCGAGAATCTCCATTGATGCGATCCTGTATCCTTCCTTGTGTAATTTTGTATAAAAGTCTCACCATTATACATCGTTTTGCCTATGTAACAAGCGGTTGAAGAAAAGGTGCGGATAACATGCGAGTAAAAGGGAAAAGGGATTTCTATACCGTTTATACGGGTCAGAAGCAGACGTGTTTGGTCTCTTTTGCCAATTTCGCTCAAAATTCACAAAAAAAACTTCTTATCGACGGACTGGCATCTATATCTGTCCATTCCCGTCTCGCCTTGACAATCCGCCCCCCATCGCCGATAATGCGTAAATAACTTTCGCCGTCAACACTTTCCGCTCCCGTGAATTCAGGTATCCTTTTCGGACCGGCAAATCTTGTTCAACTCGTGCAATTTCGTGCCGAAACCGAACCGGCTGAACCCGCTTTCATCTATCTTACCAACGGCGTGGATAACGAAATCGTCATGACCTACGCCGAACTCGACCGGCAAGCACGACGCATCGCCGCCTGGCTCCAAAGCCGGAATATGTTCGGACAACGCATTCTACTCCTTTATCCCCCCGGCTTGGAATTCATTACCGCCTACTTCGGCTGCCTCTACGCCGGTGCCATTGCCGTGCCTGTCTATCCACCGCGAAAAAACCGCTCCATTCGCCGCATTCAATCCGTTGCCGATAGTGCCGCTGCCGCCGTTGCCCTCACCACCGAAGAAGTCATCAAAACCGTCGACGAAATGCTCGACGAAGCCCCCAGTCTCAAGGACATCACTTGGCTCGCCACCAGCACCCTCGACGAAAATCTCGCAGACACTTGGGCTTTCCCCAACATCTCAGCCGAAACGATTGCCTTTCTGCAATACACCTCCGGTTCGACCGGAACGCCCAAAGGAGTCATTCTGACGCACGGAAATCTGCTCCACAATTCCCAAATGATTCATCAGGGATTCGAGCATACCCGAACAGGTCGCGGCGTTTTTTGGCTTCCCAGTTATCACGACATGGGGCTCATCGGCGGCATCATTCAACCGCTCTACTGCGGCAGACCAAATGTCATTATGTCGCCGCTCTCCTTTTTGCAAAAGCCGTTGCGCTGGCTCGCCGCCATCACACGTTACAAGGCGACGACTAGCGGCGGTCCGAATTTTGCTTACGATCTCTGCGTTCGTAACATTCCCGAAGAGCAACTCGACGAACTCGATTTACGGAGTTGGAGCGTTGCCTTCAATGGAGCAGAACCCGTACTTGCAGAAACGATGGAGGCGTTTGCCCGAAAATTTGAACGCTGCGGTTTTCGTTACGAAGCGTTTTATCCCTGCTTTGGTCTTGCCGAAGGCACGCTCATCGTTTCCGGCGGATTCGTCAAGAACCGACCGGTCATTCGCACGCTTGATCCCAAAGAGTTGTCCACTGGTCGTGCGGTCGAAGTGCGCGACAGCCGGGTTCACAAAGCCGTGCGCTATGTTTCGAGCGGTCGAAAGATTTTGCCGGATGAACGCATTGCGATTGTCGATCCCGAAACATGCGTGGAGTGTCCCGACAGCATCGTTGGAGAAATATGGGTCAAGAGTCCGAGCAATGCCAGAGGGTATTGGCAGGCACCCGAAGCGACGGAACATACTTTTCACGCCAAAATTGCCGAAACGGAGGAAGGACCGTTCATGCGGACGGGCGATCTCGGTTTCGTGATGACCGGCGAACTTTTCGTAACGGGACGAATCAAAGATTTGATTATCGTTCGCGGCGTGAATGTTTATCCGCAGGACATCGAAATGACGGTGCAGCGTGCTGATTCGGCACTGCGTCCGCTCGGCGGTGCCGCTTTTATGGTTCGCGATGATTCTGAACTGCCGCAGGAACATTTGGTCATCGTGCAGGAACTCGAGCGGCAATTCAAAGGAAATCCCGCCGAAGTTTTTGCCGCCATTCAAAAAGCCGTCGCACTGGAACATGAAATTCCGGTGAAGGGAATTGTTTTCATCAAGTCGGGAAGCATTCCGAAAACGTCGAGCGGTAAGATTCAGCATCATGCGTGTCGCAACGGTTTTCTCGATGGTTCACTCAGCGAAATCGAACGCTGGGTTTCCGGCGATGTGTCGTTCCGATTCGTGCAAGGCGGCGAAGCGGAGAATGCGCTGCAAGAGGCAACCGGAATTCCTGATGCTGAAGATTTGGACAGAATCGTTCGCGGAAAAATTTCTTTCACGGCGGAGTCACCGGTGCGACCAGTCATGCCGGAAGAAATACCGGATGAACCGGAACACATGCTCATCAAGGAGACTCCGGCGAAAAAGCCAGCGCAATCGACCATTGCGCTCATCTCCAAAGAGGAAATTGCCGCCATCGTTCTCGAAGAGGTTCGCAAAATCGCCAAAGAACGTGCCGCTCATCTGACGATTGACACGGATATTACCGAACTCGGACTCGATTCATTGGAACGGATGGAAATCCTCGCTTCGTTGGAAGACCGATTCGGCGGACAGTTTCCCGAATCGATTCTGCCGGAATTGCTCACTGCTCAACAGGTTCTCGATGCGGTGCTGATCTATCTCGGTACAGGACCGCGAAAACCTTCCGAGCAAAACCGCAATCGTCCGACCACGGAGATTCCCGAAGGGGATTATCGCGTTGCCCAGTTTCCCGAATACCTCCGTTTGAAGGCGGGACTCGATTTGATTCAGCAAACGAATTTGAATAGGTTCTTCGATGTTCACGAAGGAATCACGAACGACCGGGCGACGATTGGCGGCAAGGAGTACATCAATTTTTCCAACTACAATTACGTCAACACTTCCGGCGACCCCGAAGTAACGAAGGCGGCAATCGAAGCGTGCGAAAAGTACGGTACGAGCGTTTCCGCAAGCCGATTGGTGTCGGGCAACAAACCGATTCACCGCGAATTGGAAGAGGAAATCTCCCGATTTTTGGGTTGCGAAGACACGATTGTCTTGGTCGGCGGACATTCAACGAACGAAGGAGTCATCGGACATCTTTTGAACGAAAAGGACATGATTCTGTTCGATGCGCTGGCGCACAACAGTATTGTCGAAGGGGCGTTGCTTTCCGGTGCAAGACGGCGACCTTTTCCGCATAACGACTGGGAAGCCGCCGATTGGATTTTGAGCAAGCATCGTGGTGAGTACCGACGTGTGTTGATCGCCGTCGAAGGGGTGTACAGTATGGACGGCGACTATCCCGACTTGCCGAAGTTGATCGAAGTGAAAAAACGGCACGGCGTGATGCTGATGGTCGATGAGGCGCATTCCATCGGCGTTTTGGGAGCGACCGGACGCGGTATCGGCGAACATTTTAACGTGGATCGCAACGATGTCGATATTTGGATGAGTACGTTGAGTAAAACGTTTGCGAGTTGCGGCGGATATATCAGTGGTTCAAAGGAATTGGTCGAATACTTGAAATACACGTCGCCGAATTTTGTGTTTAGTGTAGGAATTTCTCCGCCGAACTGTGCAGCGGCACTGGCGGCACTTCGGGTATTGGAGCGTGAACCGCAGCGAGTGGAAAAGTTGCGGCACAACAGCAAATTGTTTTTGGAATTGGCAAAAGAACGCGGTTTCGATACAGGAATGAGCAATGGTACGGCAGTGGTGCCGGTGATTTTGGGCAATTCGATGTTGGCGTTGCAAATCTCGAAGGGATTGTTTGATCGTGGCGTGAATGTTCAACCGATATTGCATCCGGCGGTGGAGGAAAAGGCGGCGCGGCTTCGGTTCTTCATTACGTCGGCACATACGGACGAACAGATACGATATACTGTCGATGCGTTGGCGGAAGTGATGACGGTCGGTTAACGTTATTCTCCATCATTGCGCTGCGCTCCATTCCGGCTAATGAAACTTGCCGCTATTACATTTCCGCAAGCGGCACCGCTTCGCCCGACTGCGGCAAGCACGGAACAAGACGACGAAACACCTCGCCAAGAAGCAATTCAATTCCCTCCCCCGTTACCGCACTGACAAAAGTACACGCTAAATCTGCTGCCGTCTGCCGTCTACTGTCTGCTGTCTGTATTGCACCGGCTAAATCAATTTTGTTGAAACAAAACAACACGTTCGACTGTACCGGACACACCGGACGTTGCGATTCCTCAACAGTTACATCAATTACCCAAACGACCAGGTCGGCATCGGCAAGCGAACCAAGCGACCGATCCATACCTTGCCGTTCCAATTCGTCGCCAGTCTCACGGAAACCGGCAGTATCGAAAAACGTGATCGGAAAACCTTCCAGTGCCGTTTGTCCGCTCACGACATCACGCGTCGTTCCCGGTACGGCATGCACAAGACTGCGTTGAAAACCGAGAATCGCATTGAGTAAACTGCTCTTGCCCGCATTGCTCGCTCCTGCCAAGACCACGCGGAATGGTTCGATAAGATGTTTGCCCAACTCGGCGAATTTCTGCGATGCCGGTTCTCGATCAGACGCACCGTTATATTGATCCAGAAGAATTTGAGCGGTGCGTTCTGTCGGTGCAAAAGGCAACAGCCGCAATGCCAAGTCCCGTTGTGAAGTTCCCGGTGCAAAATGTTCCTGCCAAGTTTTGAGCACCGCCCCGTGTTGCTGAAAGAGCGTTTCGATTGCCGACGCAATTTGTTCGCCGCCGTGAGTATGGATTTCAATGGCATCCTCGGCGGTTCGGCAGACGACGGCTTCTTCGCAGTCGCCAGTGTCGGTCAGTTGCAATCGTCCCCAGACTGGATGCTCATCGAGCGGTTTTTTTCCGTGCCAGTGCAAGAGAAATATATCGAGAGCCTTTTCTCCGCAAAGTAAAAACGAAGCGACGGCACCGCGACCAGCCGGAGTGAGACGAATAATGGTAAGGGACATGGAAAAACGCTAAGGTAACGGCGGTATTTTCTTAATCGAATCGTAACTCAACAAAATGAGGGCGAACCAAATTAAGATGAAACAAACCCATTGCAACGGTAACATCGGTTCTCGAAAAGCGATGACGGCACAGAGAAATTGTCCCGTCGGCGAAATGTATTGGCAAAGTCCAAGTGTCGAAAAAGGAATTCGCCGCGCCGCTCCTGAAAAAAAGAGAAGCGGGACAACGGTAATCACTCCGCTCAACGCAATCGTGATGAGGAGTCCCGTTGAGTACGTTTCCAGTTTGGCAGTGCAACCGGTACAATGGAGAAAAATGAGAGCGACCGGCACCATCATGAGCGTTTCAATAAAAAGGGCAATGAGCGACCGGGTCGGACTAAACCGATGTACGATTCCATAACCAGCAAATGTCAGGGCGAGGACGAAAGACCAGTAGGGCATTCGACCGACTTCGACGGTAAAAAGCACGACGGCAACGGCAGCAATCACAACCGCAAGCCATTGCATTCGCCGCAATCGCTCCTTAAAGAAGAGCAAGCCGATCATCACGTTGACCAGCGGATTGATATAGTAGCCGAGACTTGCCTGCAATGTTAAATCATTATTGACGACATAAACAAAAAAACCCCAATTCATACAGATCAGCAAGGCACCGAACGCAAGCAATGCCAATCCTTTGATGTCGCAAAATTGTTTTTGTAATTCTGCAATGTTTTTTCGGAAAAGGAGCAACGGCAACAATGTAAGACATGAGAGCAATGCTCGATATGCCAAAACTTCCAGGGGGGGCATATCATGAAGAAGACGAAAATAGAGCGGAAGAATTCCCCAGAGAGTATAGGCACAAATTGCGAGAAACAGTCCATAACGCATTATAGGGAATTGTCGAAAATTTATTTTTCGGTCAGGGAAAAATGTTTATGATGATTTGCAAAACTCTGCGAGAATTTCGGTTAACGTACCCCTTTCAATCGGTTTAGCATAATGAGCATTCATTCCACTTGCCAACGACTTTTCGATATCTTCGTGGAACGCATTGGCACTGACGGTAACAATCGGAACAGTGAGTGCATCTTTCCGCCGCAAACTGCGAATGACAGCTGCGGATTCCCAACCGTCCATAACCGGCATTTGGATATCCATGAAAATGATATTGTACGTATTTTCCGGCGATTGTTCAAACATTTCCGCTCCTTCTTTGCCGTCTTTGGCTTCATCGGTAACAAAACCGGCTTCTTGTAATAAATGGACTAACACAATCCGGTTGAGACGTACATCATCGATGACCAATGCCCTTTGTCCGGCATAACGATTTGCTATATTTTCGGTTACGGCAACGGCTTTACCACCGGTTTTATCTTCCTGAAGCCAAATATCAAAGGAAAATTCGCTCCCTTTTCCTATTTCGCTTTGAATGGCAATTTCCGTATTGAAAAGTTCCAAAATTCTGCGGACAATTCCCAACCCTAACCCGCTCCCGCTCGTGTATTTGGCACTTGCCTCTTCCGCTTGCTCAAAGGGAAGAAAAATCATGCTCATCTTGTCCTTCGGAATACCGATCCCTGTGTCCTTTACAGTAAAGGACAAAAGCACTTTATCCTCTTTACGATCCTTTTCCCTGACCGTCAGAGAAACTTCCCCGTGTTGCGGCGTATATTTAACGGCATTGTCGAGCAGATGTCCCAGTGCTTGATGCAGCCGCAGTCCATCCGTAAGGAAATAAGATGTGGCGAGATCGAAATTCGTTGTCCATTTCAATTCCTTGTTATCGCATTTCGATTGTATTCCCTCTGAAATTCCGTCGAGCATGACCTGTAACTGTAACGGTTTTTCGACCAGTGTTACCATACCGCTTTCCAGATTAGACGCTTCAAGAATGTCATTTAACAGACCGAGGAGATGTTGAGACGAACTTTTCAAATGTGCCAGATTGTCGTGCAGTTCCTGCTGATCGGTCACGTTACTGATGTTGCCAATTTTCGACTGCGTAATTTCGTTGATTCCGATGATTGCATTCATCGGCGTGCGTAATTCATGACTCATTCGTGCCAGGAATCGGCTCTTGTGTTGGTTTGCTAATTCCGCTTCTTCTTTAGCGCGTTCCAATTCAACTTGTTTGAACGAGATCTCGGTCACATCTTTACATGTGATGATGTAGCCCTGTTTTTTACCGTGTTCGCTTCGGAGATAGTTCGCAACCCCTTGAAGATAAAAGGACTTTCCCGCATGTTTCAGGAAAAGCACTTCAGATTCTCTGTCTTCGTGCAATGCCAAAATCGGACAATACTTGGTTCCGTAGTGGTAGATACTTTTTTCCTTATAGGGTCGACCGACAATGTCTTCCAATTTTGCATCAATTAAATTCAATGCGTCGTCATTAGCATAAATGAAGTTTAAGTCCATGTCGGTAATGACCAACGGGGTGTGAACACTGTGAACGATATTTTCTGCCATTTCATCAAAGGAATGTGCCAATTGTCCGAATTCGTCCTTAACTTTGACATCAAAGCGGAAGTCTCGGTGCCCTTGCCGGAATGTGGTGATTCCGGCAATGAGCCACTGGAGTTTTTTCGACAGATACGATGCCATCCAAATCGCAATGAAAACCACAATGACCGAAAGAACAATTGTGGTGATAATCAAGTCTCTCGTCGTGTGCTGAACGTTTCTGCTCACCATTTCTTCGAGTATGTTCCCCATTTCGCTGGTCGTGCTTTGGACGTTCTCGTTGACTAGTTCGGTGAGGAAGGAACCCATTTCATTGGCAGGGCGGCTGAAATCATCAATGCCGGAGCCGATGGCAATGAAGCCGAAACCACATCGGTTGCCTCGCACTTCGGGACTGTATTGCCCTGTATAGTAGGGAATCGCCGCCGCCGTGTTCAATTTGTAGAGTCCGCTCCACAAGATGAAGAGCGAGCCGGAGCCGCCGTCCTTAGCCAAGTCCATCCAACCGGTACACTGCGGAGCATTGTTCAAATAACGTCCGTCCAACCCCATCAATCCCAATTTCGTGAGTTCGGCGGCGGGTCGCTTTGCCCGTGATTGAAACGCAATGGAATCCTTGTCCCCTGTCCACGGAATGTAATTTTCGAGTGTGGCAATGTAATCCTGCCAATCGGCTCGGTCAAATCCCGACTCGATCATTCCGTTGTAGAGCGTCTGTTCCAGCCACGGTGTTTCCGGTCTGCCCGTTTCGGGATTGTAACCGACAATCGAATAGTGCCGCGGGTGTACGATGCTTCGGCACTGGTAATCCCAGATGAACGCATAGTTTCCGTTGAAGGCATCAGACAGTTCGGTATATCGGGACTCCATCGGCGTAATATGGTCGATCATTTCCAAAAGGTGGTCGTGATTCAAGGCAAACGTGACATACCCTCGTACTTCGCCGTCGCCGTCGATCACCGGTTTTGCCCAGCGGATGATCCCTTCAAAACGGATTCCCAATGGATTTTCGGCACCGGCGTAGGCTTCCCCTTCCGGCTCGAAGGGAATATCCAAAATTTCTTTTGCCAGTTCGGCAAAACCGAGCGTTTTCAGTTCGTCAGAAACGTGTTGGAGCGATTTCGCTTCGATTTTCCACGTTGCGTCTGCTTCAAGCCGATTGTCAATTTCATCGCGGACCGTTTTGTTGATCGCCGCTCGGCTATTGAATTTTTCCTCTTCGTTTTTCAGTTCAGCATTAAGCACCCGAAGTTTCCAAACGATTTCGGCATTTTTTCCGCTTTCATCGGCGGCGAGTTCGGCAATTTTGGCATCAATCCGCTTGGAAGCCATGTAACTCGGCGTGTACATTCCAACGAAGTGAGAAGGAACGTAAGCCCCGATGACATCGGAAACGTAGATGCCGTCTTTACCCAGTCTGGGAAACTCGGCAACATAGCGTTCCGCTTTGACAAAAGTGTTATTCGGATCGGAAACGTCCTGTAATTCTTTGGGGAAAGGGAACCGCTTTTTTGTCGAATGAGGCGTAACGTACTTGACGATTTGCATGCCGTTTTTGTCAAGCAAGGCGATCTCGTCGTAAAGCGGTACATGTTTGAAACGGTTAACATCGTCGGCAAAACCATACGGCGGACGATAACGGAACGTCGCTCCGTCCACGGTCTCTTCGTTTTCTGTGTTGACGGAACGTTTTTGCGTTTCCGGCGGCGGAAAATAGGGGTCCACTTGCGCCCACGACAAGCCGTCGTCGGCGACTTTCCATTCGCCATGACGACGTATCATACTGGTTTTGCTGTCGTCGTACTTGGAAAAGAACTCCTCAATCGAGTCTCGTCCCGACTCTGGACTGTCAAAGGAAAAATTTTTACAAAACCGAGCGAGAACGGTAATATCGGTATCCCGCTGGTAGAGGAATTCCGCCACTTTTTGCGCCGTATCGGTCGAGATATGTTCGATTCGTTCTCTTGCCAGTGCGGTCAGGGCGTTTCGAGAATCTTTGACGGCGGTCTCGTGCAAGGTCGAACCGAGCGTGGTGAGTGCTCTATGTGACTTAACGACGGCGGTTTCTTGCAGAATCGTACCGAGCGACATCAGTGCCTGCCAAGCGATGTATGCCAGCAAAACGAGGGGCAGGACTTTGACGACCAAAAAAATGGCAATCAGCTTCTCCCGGACTCCAACAGTAGGAGTATGAAACTTTTGAACAGTCTCATCTCCTTCCTGTCGCGATGGTGCGACTATTGGTTGATCGTTCTGTCTGTATGCCATGGCTGAAAACTACCTACTGCCCCCATTCTACCAAGAATTTCCCGAAAAGGCAACAGAGCGGAGAATTGTTTTTCTTGTCTTTTTTCCACAGCACGTTATACTAGGGATATGCGGTTTAACTTGACACCAGCGTCGTATCGGGTATTGGAACGGGCATCCCGATTGCGGTTGCAACGCGGCATTGCGGCAATTTCATTCGTCAAACTTCTTTCGGCACTCTTCGAAGAAGAAGAGTGTCGAGCCGCCCATTGGCTCCGTGAATCCGGGCTTTCACTCGAACAATTCCAGTCCGCATTCGGTATCCAAATGTTACAGAGTCCGGTTTCCGCTCCGCCGTTTCCTATGGGAACCTATGGCATTACTCCCGGTCAATACGCTCCGCCTACTCCAAAATCATCGGATATTGAAGCCTCCAAAACCGACAATAACGCTCCATCCGTCGGGAATTCCTATTCCGCTCCATTGCCGTCAGATGAATCGGAACATGAACACCCACATGAGTCGGACGAAGAAACACAGGATATTTTGGAACAGACCGAACCGCCGAAGTATTCCATCTACACGCAACAGCGGGGACAAAAACTGCCGGGACAGAACCGACTGCAATTTTATTTTGACGACCAACGGATCACCGCCTGGCTGTTTTTGCCGGAATTGGAAGATTGTCTCGAAATGGTTGCCATGCGTTTTACTCGGCAAGATCATCGCCATTCGATTTCCATTGCCGGCGGTATCAAGCAAATCGCACTGGGAGCACCGGCATTGCCGTTGCTGACGGAGCATCTTCTTTTAGCGGCGGTTCTCGATACCGGCAACGTCGGAAATTGGCTCCGCGACAACGGTTTCGAACCCACCGAATTGTACCAGAGAATTGATGTTGCGGATAATGAAAGCCGGGAGCGTAACGAAGTGGAGCGACCGGATCTGTCCAAAGTACCGAACGAACCCGGAGTACCGACTGAATCTTTTGCTGTCTGCCGTTTATTAGATGCCGCCGCTAATCGGGGGCGAGAGGCAATCCGTGTTCTCGAAGATTACGTTCGTTTCCTACTGGACGATGCCGAACTGACGCAACGTTTGAAAACATTCCGGCACCAATTTCAAAATGTGTTGCAACAGTTTCCAATGGAACAGCGGCTTGCGGCACGAAACACGGAATACGATGTCGGAACGGACATTTCGGCGGAAGGGGAGTACGAACGTCCGACGGTGGACGATATTTTGTCGGCAAACTTCTCCCGGCTACAAGAGTCGCTTCGTTCGTTGGAAGAGTTTTCAAAAATGTTCGATTCGCAAGCCGCTCGTCAATTCGAGCAATTACGGTATCAGTGTTACACGTTGCACAAGGACGTTGTGGCAAATCATTTAGCCGATACTCCGGCGGAAGAGCGCACTCTGTTTGATTGAAACCATAACATGTCGAAACAAGACTTGAGGGTACCGGCTAAATTATTCTATTTTTTCTGTTATACTTAACCGTCATGGATCACCATTTTCGTCGTCCCATCAACGCTGTGCGTTTTCGGCAACGAGTTCAACGAACACTCAACTCCACCGCCTGGGGATTGTTCATCGCCGCCTTCATTGCCCTTCTTTCGCCGTACCTTGCCGTTGCCATCGTTCTCGTAAGCGTCCTCGTCGGTTTCGTCCTTTCATTTTCGCTTCCATCGGCAGCCCGAATGATTGATCGGCATTATCGACTCAAAGACCGCATCCTGACGGCGACCGCACTGCTCCGGCGCACCAATCGAACACCGATGGAACAACTCCAAATTGACGATACTGCCGAACATATCACCATCGTGAAGCCGGACACCGTTCATCCGATACGGTTGCCGAAAATGGTTTGGCTTGCCCTCGGTGTTTTCGCCCTCAACCTCACGGGAACAACAATCATTCACGGTTGGTTGCATCAGTCCGGTGAGGCAGAGTCAGCAACCCACGTCACTTTGGACGAAGGAAATACGATACGGTTGGAAGAACTCGTTTCCAAGACCGAAGAACTCTTGCAAATGCACCCCGATGAACCGTTGTTGCGAAATCTTTTCGGACAGTTGGAAGTGTTAACGCAACGGTTCGAGACAAACATGGATGCACGGGAAACATTCAAAACGCTTTCCGAAATAGAGGAGGCATTTCAATCAGTCTTGGATTCGTTGAAATTGGAAACGATGGATGACTTATTGCAAGATCTTGCCAAGACGTTGGAACTTGCCGAGAAGACCATCCCGATCAGCATCGCATTGGAAAAAGGGGATTACAGCCAGGCGGCATTGGAATTGAAGCGATTGGATGCCGAAGCGTTGGAGTCTTTGTCGGAACCGGAGCGCAAGGCGATGGCGGAACAAATGCAAGCCCTGGCGGATGAAGCGGAACATCAACAAGCGTTGCAGGAGGCGGCACAGAAAATGTCCGACGCACTCAAAGACGGCGATGGCGAGTCGGGCAAAGCGGCTGCCGATGCGTTGGCAAGCGAAGTGGACAAACATGGAATCCGCAAGGAAATCGGCAAAAGCATTGCCCTGCAACAAATGGAGTTAGGAATGATCAAGGCGGAAAGCGGATTGGCAATGAGCGGCGGAAAGGGAACCGACAAATCGGAGACCGCCAGCGAAACATGGGGAAGCGGCTCGGCAGGCAATCCCAATGCAGGCAAAGAAACTCAATTGGATGGAGAACGGCAACAACAAATGTTGACGGGAACAATAGGGGAAGAGGGGGATTCTCTGAAAGAAACGATAGAATCGCAAGAGATGAGCGATGCACAAAGCGTTCGGCAATATCGGGAGCAATATCAGGATTACCAAAAAATTGCGGAGGCGGTTCTTGACAACGAGCCGATTCCATTGGGACAACGGCTGGTCATTCGGCAGTATTTCGAGTCGATTCGTCCGAAAACGGAGTGAGATGGCAAGGAGCGCAGTTAGGCAGTCCCTTCGCCTACTTTGCGTGCGAGCACGAAGAGCAAATCGCCGAGTCGGTTTAGATAAGCGATGATGTGCGGCGATTTTGTTTCGGTTCGATAAAACGTGATCAAACTGCGTTCCGCTCGCCGACAGACTGTACGGGAAAGATGTAGCAGTGCCGAAAGCCGATTCTCTCCGGGAATCACAAACTGCACAAGCGGCGGCAGTTCCGAGTCGATATGGTCGATGTCCGATTCAATTTGCCGAATGTGTTCCGGTGAAATAGCAATAGAATCGGAGACAATTTCCGTACAGAACACAATCAACTCCTGCTGAATTCGCAAAAGAATGGTTTCGAACTGCACCGGCAACCCTTCGGTACGAACAACTCCCAGCGATGCCGATAATTCGTCGATATTGCCGCAAACGTCGATACTCGGATCATCTTTATCGACCCAAACATTTTTGTAAAGCGTTGTTGTACCGCCGTCTCCTTTGCGTGTATAAATGGACATTACTTTCTCCTAAAACGCCGCCATTGTCTGAAACGCTTCCCGCCGCTCCTCAATGTTAGAACGGTTGATCTGTTTGTATCGGTCGAAACTGAAACCTTCAATGCCGAAACTTGCGGCAATCGTGCCATAGACCAAAGCGTTTTTGATCGTCTCGCTGTCGAGTTTGCCTCCTTGTGAAGCAATGTATCCCATCAGCCCCCCCGCAAAGGAATCTCCCGCTCCCGTCGGATCAACCACATTTTCCACAGGAAATGCCGGCACAATGTAAATTTCGTTCTCGCTGACGAACATCGCTCCATGTTCCCCTTTTTTAACAATCACGAATTTGGGTCCCATCGTCAAGACTTTACGTGCTGCCGTAACGACATTGAGATCATCGGTCAACATCTTCGCTTCGCTGTCGTTGATGACGAGTCCGTCAATCCGCTTCAACAAAGCATCGAGGTCGGGACGAGTTGTGTTAATCCAAAGGTTCATCGTGTCCGCCACAACGAGGTCGGCACCCTGAAGTTGATCGAGAACGGCAAGTCCAGTGGCGGGCGCATCGTTACCAAGAAACACGAACTGCGAGCGGCGGAAGTTTTCCGGCAACTTCGGTTTGAATGTCCCCAAGACGTTGAGTTGCGTCTCCAATGTATCCCGGTCGTTCATGTTTTCGTGATATTTTCCGCTCCATCGGAAGGTTTTGCCGTCCGGTACGATTTCGACACCGGAAGTATCGACGTTTTGTTTTCGGAACATTTCTGTATATTCGGGCAGCCAGTCGGCACCGACGACACCGACCATTTGGACGGGACAGAAAAAACTCGCGGCGTAGGCAAAGAAGGGAGCGGAACCGCCGAGAACGTTTTCTCGTTTTTCCGTCGGCGTTTCGATGGTATCGTAAGCAATGGAACCAACTACTAATAAGGACATAATCAATGGAAAAAAAAGTAGAAGGGAAAAATATACCCGAATGAAAGGGAAAAGTCCACAGGACAAAATTTGCGGCGAGTCAGCGAGTTTCGGAGAGGGGGCAGATCGTTAGAAGTTTTTCATCCGAGTTTCTTCACAGTGGTAGCGGGATCGATGTCGCATTGCTCCAGTACTTCCTTCAATGTCCGCTCTCCCCTATCCGTATCACAGGGCGCAGAGAATTGCCATCTTATCCACTCTTTCTATCTTCCACAATGAAAAAACAAAACACATATTTTGTCCATCTCTCCCAAATGCGTCGCTAGTCGTTTATGCACCCTTGCTCATTCGACGATGTGTCTTATAGACATATTCATACTCAGTTTACGGTTTTCCTGCTGGTTCCGTCGTCAAAAAAAGTTGATCGATTCGCCCTTCGTATTCACGCGGCTTCAACGTTAATTGCCAAACGCCCTCTTCCAAACGAACCGGATGCGGCAAACGTACCCAAGTCCAATTCGGACGAACGCCTAAATGCCAATCGACATTCATCGACCGGTGCATAAACGAACCATCCGTTAAACGCTTTGCCGTCTCTACAAAAAAGGAATCATGCTCCGCATCAAGCGTTTGCACACGTCCCCAAAGAAAATACTCGCCCGATTGCTCCACCTGCAACTGCCACGAAACATTGTGATTGATCCGAGCGGCAAATCCGCCCGATGCCGACTCGTCCGGTTCGATCACTCCATCGAAAAAAGAATAGCCGGTTGCCGCTTTCCAGTAAGTTCCCGATGGTTCAATCACAATCGGCGTTGCTTCATCACGTTGCTTGACAAACCTTGCAACTTCCGGGATTCGCTCCAAAATCGGTCGTCCTAAATTCTTGCCGTTCAGCGTGAGAATACCGGTCGGTACCGCCGGTTCGGTCTGCATGATCACCGGAGACACAGTCCCCGGCTCTCTGTATTTGATTGCAACGATTCCATCTTGACCGGCAACGGCAATGTCGATGTCGTTTTGCTCTACGTCAAGCCGATGCACTTCCGCCGACATAAATTGTTGCCGCCAAGTCTGAAATTGCTCCTCGTTTTCAAGATGCGAACCGATGCGCACCCAAAATGCAGCACCGGGAAAAAATGCCGAAGTATCGGCTAAATCTGCTGCCGTCTGCCGTCTGCCGTCTGCCGTCTCAAAAAATGGAGTATCGGCTAAATCGGGTATTCCATGTTCGACGGTCAAGCGATAAACGCCGTGCTCGTTGCCGTCATCGACTAAAAACACTTCCGCCGATTCACCGGTTTGATGCCGCATCCACACAGCACGTACTCCGAAAGCACAATTCTCGTAACGGAATACAATCGGTCGGTTGCCGACGTTGATCGGCAATCGCGGCGAAAGGAAAACTTGTTGATCGTCGAGCCAAATCGACTCCGGTTTGCGGACAACGAAATGCGATTGCACATTGCTCACCAACGGGTCGGCAATCGCTTTCGGCGGATAGAGGGCAATGCCGAGCGAATCAACTGACCGATGTGCGCCGAACCAGAGTGCGTCCAGGTGCAGTGCCTTTTGCTGTCCTCCGCTGCCCGTCGGAGACAATTTCGTGCCGTAAGGGTCTTCGCGTCCATCGGCAATGAAATAACTATGCGGCTTGAATTGCCAAGTCTGCGGCGTAAAACGCTGTTCTGCTGCCGTCTGCCGTCTGCCGTCTGCCGTCTCTATAACCTGTACCATGTTTTGCTGCGAATCATATTTCGCTCCGGCGGTACCCAGTGCGATGTCGTCGAACATCGTCATCGCTGCCCATTGTCCTGGGTCGGGTCCCCAATTTCGCGTAACCTGTCGCGGATACTGACCATTGAGTTTTACGATTTTCGGAGGCGGTTGATACACTGCCCGAAAGGAATTCAATACGGCATGATACCGGGCATCGTGGTCGTAGGGTGCCAGTCCGGCAAAGGCAAAAAGCCGAAACATGTGAACGTTCGTACCATACAGGTAATCATACGTTCGGCTTTGTGCTCCCGCAAGCCGTAAGCCGGGTTCGTACCAGTGAAGAGACATGTCCGTCCAAAACAATTCGAGTAATGCATGGCATATCTGTTTCGTGTGTGCCTCTTTCGTATGGCGAAAAACAAGTTGCAGTGCATCAACGTTAATGTGATAATAGGCGGGACTGTTGTATTCAAAAATACCGTGATCCCAAATATGAATAACGATGTTTTGCAGACGGCGTTTGCCTTCCAGTGAAATTTCAGGACGGTCAAGAACTTGTCCCAAAAGAATAAGATTGGTTGCATTGTAAAAAGCGATGTTGGTGTAATCAGGATTGATTCGGCGATTCAAACAGGCAGGAACGGAGTATTCGAGCAGTTGATTCAACGTGTTTCGGGTTTCATCGGCAAGCGGTTCGGGAGTGTCGAGGCAGATGCTCAACATTCGGGCGACGGCAAATTCGACGGCGTTGGGATCGGTTACGCGGGCGGTATTCCAGTACCAGCGAAAATTGCCGAAGGTTCGGCTTTCGGGATTTCGATCCTGCATTTCTTCGGCGATGCGAAGCAGTTTCGTTACCGTTTCCATTGAGGGGCGTTGTCCTACCGGCAGGTCGGCATTTGCGGAAACGAGAATGGCAATGTTATTGAAAAGAGTGAAGACGGTAAAGTTCGGGGCTGGTTCGGTTTGATCCAATGTTCGCAAAAACCGTTCAACTGCCGGAATTGCCCGATGGTAATACTCGGTAAGGCGATCCTCTGCTGTTGTGAAGGGCGACAACAAACAAAAGAGGAAGAAGGTTCGGAATAACACGATAATTCTCTGCCTCTGGTACAGCATAAAAAAGCGTTTTGTTCTCAACTGCCCTTTCCAAGAATTTTTCGAAATTGGTCTTTACAAGGAGTCGCCTTTTAGTGTATAGGATTGTTTGAAAACT
>Ga0082212_10004295_pt1 | contig 19799 bp, 15 predicted proteins | sample TergutNt197P3_FD_71548 | JGI IMG/M metagenome (GOLD analysis project Ga0082212, IMG submission 71548) | Neocapritermes taracua P3 segment gut microbial communities from Petit-Saut dam, French Guiana - Nt197 P3 | ecosystem: Host-associated > Arthropoda: Insects > Digestive system > Gut ... | reverse complement strand
CGGAATGGAAAAAAGTCGTTAAAGCGCCATCCCTTGATTTTCCGCAAAAGGAATGGGATGAGTTTAAGCCTTCGATTGAAGCCATAGACCGGAATGAAATATTTGCCACGCTTTTCAATGCCCCTGGTATTTTTGAACAAATGCATTACCTGATGGGCATGGACGACTGCCTGGCAAATTTCTATGAAGAACCCGAGGCGATGAAGGAGCTTATTGACTTCATTACCGATTGGCAGATCCAGTATGCCTCTTTGCTTTGTGAGAATTTCCATCCCGACGTTCTTTTCCAGCACGACGACTGGGGCAGCCATAGATCTTCCTTCCTTTCGCCGGCCATGTTCGCGGAATTCTTCGTTCCGGCGTACAAAAAGCTCTACGGCTTCTACAAGTCTCATGGCGTGGAACTGGTTGTTCATCATAACGACGCATACAGCGCGAACCTGGTTCCTTCAATGATCGAGATGGGCATTGACATCTGGCAGGGGCCTGTAACGACAAACAACACGCCGGAACTTGTAAAGCAATACGGCGGGAAAATTTCCTTTATGGGAGACATCGATAACGGCGTTATAGACCGCGTTGACTGGACGCGGGAAGTCATTGCCAGGGAAGCGCGCCGCGCGGTTACGACCAACGGCAAGCTGTACTATTTACCCTGCTGCACGATGGGCGGCCCGGAAAGCTCGTACCCGGGCGTGTACGAAGCCCTTACGGAAGAGATCGAAAAACTTTCAAAAGAATTCTTTTAATCCTTGCGCGGCCCTGGGAGTGCGGGCGTCCCCGCCGGCGTATAAAATAATAAAACGCGCGCATTCGCGCGCTTCAATGTATGGGCGCGATTTATCGCGCCCTTTTATTAATTAACTCGCCGGCGGGGATGTCCGCACTCCCAGGACCTGCACTCCCATGTCAAAAGGAAATATTATGAAAAAACAGATGACCGCGCTGATTATCATGGACGGATTCGGCATTGCCGGCGACAGTTGCCGCAACGCAATTCTTGAAGCCGGAACGCCGAACCTGGACGCGCTCATGACGCGATTTGCGCACACTACTATTGGCGCGAGCGGCCTCGATGTCGGGTTGCCGGACGGCCAGATGGGCAACAGTGAAGTAGGTCATCTGAATATCGGCGCCGGTCGTATCGTTTACCAGGAACTCACGCATATCGACAAGGAAATACGCGAAGGCGCGTTATTTAAAAATGAAGCCATTCTCTGGGCGATGGATGGCGCTAAGGCTCAGGGCGCGGCGCTTCATCTAATGGGTCTAGTGTCCGACGGCGGCGTTCACAGCCATAACACTCACCTTTACGCACTGCTTAGAATGGCGAAGGCGGAAGGCGTGTCCCGCGTTTACATTCACTGCTTTCTTGACGGACGCGATACTCCGCCGTCAAGCGGCCTCAGTTATATTAAAGAACTGGAATCGGAAATAAGCGGCATCGGCGCGGGCGAAATAGCTACAGTGATGGGACGCTATTGGGCGATGGACCGCGATAATATATGGGATCGCGTCAAACGCGCGTATGACGCCCTCGTCCCCGGAGAAGGACTTGCGGCATCAAGCGCTGTGGAAGCGGTTGAAAAATCATACGCCATTCATGAAACTGACGAATTTGTCCAGCCGACGGTTGTGCAAAAAGACGGCAAACCAGTCGGGCGCATCCGTCCGAACGACAGCGTCATATTTTTCAACTTCCGTCCCGATCGCGCGCGCCAGTTGACCAGATCTTTTATTTTTGAAGATTTCGACGGTTTCGAACGCCGGGAAGGTTATTTCCCGCTCAGGTACGTTACCATGACGCAGTATGACGAAACTTTTACCAACCTGCGCGTCGTAAACGAACCGGAAACTCTTAACAACACCCTCGGCGAATATCTGAGCGCGCTTGGAAAAACCCAACTGCGTATCGCGGAGACGCAAAAATACGCGCATGTTACGTTTTTCTTCAATGGCGGCGTGGAAGCGCCGAACGCCGGGGAAGACCGCGTGCTTATTCCGTCCCTGAAAGTGGCGACTTTCGACCTCGCTCCGAAAATGAGCGCCCGCGAAATAGCCGACGAAGCCATCGCGCGTGTTGAATCGGGCGCCTACGATTTCATGATCCTGAACTTCGCCAACTGCGACATGGTTGGACATACGGGCATAATTCCCGCGGCGATTGAAGCCGCGAGCGCCGTTGATGTTGAAGCAGGGAGGGTGGTTGAAGCAATTCTCCAAAGCGGCGGCCGCTGCATCGTAACGGCCGATCACGGCAACGCCGAACAGATGATCGATGCTGAAACCGGAGAGCCGCATACCGCGCATACGACAAATCCCGTGCCGCTTATTTTGTGCGATCCGGCGCTTACGGGCGCTTCTCTGCGCTGCGACGGGCGGCTGTGCGATATCGCGCCCACTCTGCTTGAAATGGCAGGAATTCCCCAGCCAAAAGAAATGACAGGAAAATCATTAATAATAATATGAAAGGCATAATCCTTGCGGGAGGCGCCGGTACGCGCCTATATCCGTTGACGCGTGTTACAAGTAAACAATTGCTTGCGGTATACGACAAGCCGATGATTTTCTATCCGTTGTCAACGCTCATGCTGGCCGGCATCAGAGACATACTTATAATTTCCACCCCGTCAGATCTGCCTAATTTCGAACGTCTGCTTGGTAACGGCGAGCAGCTTGGTTTGAATCTGTCATATAAGGTTCAGCCTTATCCTGACGGTTTGGCGCAGTCGTTTATACTCGGAGAGGATTTTATCGGCGATGATCGCTGCGCGATGGTTTTGGGAGATAATATTTTTTACGGCAACGGCTTCTCGAGACTTTTACAGGCCGCAGCCACGAAACCGGACGGCGCGACCGTGTTCGGATATTATGTGGATGATCCGGAGCGCTTTGGCGTAGTCGAATTTGACGCATCCGGAAAAGCCGTAAGCATTGAGGAAAAACCTCAAATTCCCAGATCGAATTACGCGGTTACAGGACTGTATTTTTACGATAACCGCTGCGTCGAATACGCGAAAAACCTCAAGCCAAGCGCAAGGGGCGAATTGGAAATAACCGACCTGAATCGGATATACCTCGAAAAGGGAAACCTCGAAGTAAGCATACTTGGCCGCGGCTACGCGTGGATGGATACCGGGACAATCGACAGCCTTATGGAAGCGTCGGTTTTTATTATGTCTGTTGAAAAGCGGCAGAGCATTAAAATTTCAGCGATTGAGGAAATAGCCTACAGAATGGAATTTATAAACACTGAACAACTGCAAACATTAGCTGAGAATTATGGGAAGTCGCCATATGGCGAGTACCTGATGAAAGTTTTAAAAGGACAGATACGATGATTGTCTAATATAAGTATTGATAAATGGAAGAAAATAGTTTCCAATAGCTAACGTAAAACGTTCTATTAGAGTTTGGCGACATGCTCTACGATTCGGAGGAAATGATGAGTAAAAGAAATACGTTGTTGATTATCGCAGTTTGCGTCGCGGTGACGCTGACGTCGTTCGCAATCGTATCAATCGCGCAGAATAGCGGGGGGTACGATCCGAACAAGTTTGTTCCTTCTCCAATATTCGCCCCCATATATCCACCGCTCCCGCATGCTTTCAGGGATATGTACGGCATTCAGGTACTGTTACAGACGCCTCCGGGAGCAATAAAAAAGGCGCTTATGTCGCCGCTGGAACCGGTCGGAGACGGAGATAAAATGATCCTTCTGATGGGGCATACGGCGGATGTGAACGACGGAGGATTTTACGCTCATGAAGTGGCGCTCAATGTTCCTGTTACCTATAAAGGCAGACAGGGTACGACAACCCTGGTTGAATATATCGATACTGACATGGGACTTGTAGCCGGGCGCGAAGTATATGGCTGGCCGAAAAAGATGGCGGAAATATACTATCGTGAGAACCAGGGCACCAGCACCTGGACATTTATAGTAAACAAGATGAAAGATCAGGGAAACATCCCGCTGATAAAGGTTGAATATAAGGTTACCAACCAGCCTTCCACCGTGCAATGGCCGGATAGCGGGCCTACTCTTCTGGTGCGACGCATTCCTCCCGCTTCAAGGACGATGAAAGTGCTGAACCAGTTGGTGTGCGTCGGATGCAGCCGTCCGGAGGATGCCGGTATTCCGCTTCCCGGATCCGGGCCGGCGCCGAAGTCCAAGACAGGCGGAACCGCCACAAGCACTACCGGAACCGCTACGGTACAGTTCTATGACGGCCCTTGGGATCCTCTGACCATGTTTGGTCCGGTCAAGGTGCTTGATGCCAAAATGACATTCACGCCTGGAAGAATGCAGGGTGGTTTAGGCGTTGGCGATGTCCTCGACCAGTGGGAATCCGAACAATAATATCCATTTCTGATTGATTGAAGTGGGCAGACCTGGGAGCGCGAGCGTCCTCGCCGGCGAGTAATAAACGATGCGGGCGTGAGCCGCGCTTCCATCATCCATGCCCACGGCGAGAGGTGTCGAATTGATTCTGTAAATACTATTATTTCAATTACATAATCTTTTACAATATCAGCCATACCCTAAAATATACCCCCGCTTTTTCAATCTTGACGAAATTTCCCGGAATATTGAAAAAAGAAAATACGGGTTTCAAAATGACAAATTGCTTTTTACACTATTGACCTGACCGTCTGCCCGTACATCGCTTCGCGGATATGCGTTAGTTGCCGCGTTTCTCACAGCTTGTAGCAAGCGCAACTGACCGTTGCCATTCAGATTGTCGTTCTTTATTTAAAGGAGGCGAGTCATGGCTGTTGTCACCATCAAAAAATCAAAAATGAAAATTATAGCGGCGGTGGCGGCGGCTTTGATTTTTGCGGGCGTTATATTGCCGTTTCTTATAAACGCGGATCAATTCCGGCCGCAGATTGAGTCCAGGCTTTCCGCCGAATTAGGACGTGACGTCAGGCTTGGCAAATTGCGCCTCTCATTGTTTTCCGGAAGGCTTTCCGTTGATGATATTTCCATAATGGACAATCCGGAATTCAGCGAATCTCCGTTTGTTACGGCGCGCGCATTTTACATAGGCATTAAACTCAGGCCGCTGATTTTCTCTAAAAAAGTACACATTACTGAAATTACCCTGGATCGTCCGTCTATTTATCTACGGCAATCCCCGGAAAACAAATGGAATATTTCCGATCTGGGCGTCGGAACCGGCGACGAAGCGGCTGCATCGGTAGAAAATTCGGGGCAGGCGACTGACATCACGATTGAGCGGCTGAAAATAACAGACGGCCGTGTTGAAATTATCAAAGCTGGAAAAAAGCCCTCGGCGTATGAAAAGCTAAATATCACCGTTGATAATCTTTCACGCGGCGGCGCGTCTTCTTTCTCTCTCTCGGCCGCGCTGCAAGGCGGGGGGACGTTTAGCCTGAATGGATCCTTCGGTCCGCTTAACCAGGACGATACGCTCATGACGCCCTTTGAAGCCGTCCTTAAAATCAATCATTTCGATCCATCCGCTTCCGGTTTCATTCCCGCCGACGCTGGTTTTTCCGGGCTGTTCGATTTCGGCGGCGATCTGAACTCCGACGGCATTACGGCGCAGAGCAAAGGGAAAGCCTCTGTGGCAAATCTGCGTCTGGCTGCCGGCGGGACTCCCGCCCGCAAGCCCGTTTCTTTGGATTACAGCCTGCGTTACGATTTGAAGAAAAAAAACGGGACGCTTTCGGACGCAACAATCGGTTTAGGCCAGGCTGGGATGCGTTTTTACGGGGACTTCGACGCGGGTGGAGATGTCGCCGCCATTAAAATGACGTTGAAAGGAAGCAGGGTTCCCCTGGACGAGCTTCAGGAATTTCTGCCGGCGTTTGGCATGATACTGCCAACAGGCGCGGCGCTTGAGGGCGGAACTCTCGATACGGAAATCACCGTCGAAGGTTTTTTGGACAATCCGGTTATTGACGGAACTTTTGAAATCATCAAAACAAGTCTTACCGGATTCGACATTGGAGAAAAAATAGCGCCTGTCGCGAACTTTGCCGGTCTGAAATCCGGCATGGATGCGCAAATAGAAAAATTGTACGCGTCCGCGCTCCGTACGACAGATGGAATCACTGTTAACAATATTCAACTTATCATACCGGCTCTTGGCGAAATTTCAGGCTCTGGAACCATTTCCCCAAGTCATGAACTTGATTTGACTATGCGTGTGGTTGTCAGCAGCAACGCCCTGACCGCGTTTACAAAAGGGAAACCAATTGACGTAAGATTTTTTATTCGCGGCAGCGCTACTGAACCTGAATTTATTCCGGATTACAAAGACGCGGCCCGCAGCCTGATTGACGCCTTTCTTAAAAGGTAGAGACAAGGCATGCCTTGTCTCTACAGCCCGTATTTATTTTTTACACGCCGGCGGGGACGCCCGCGTTTCCGCGCCTAAACAGACCACTAACCACTAATCACTGCCCGCTCTTTTTCGCTTCATTCCAGAGTGCGTCCATCTCGGCGAGAGAAACGTCTTTCAGCTTCCGGCCCTGCTGTTTTACTGCCGTTTCGATGAAGCGGAACCGGCGCTCGAATTTCCGGTTGCTTCGCTCAAGGGCGGTTTCAGGGTCAATGCCCAGCGTCCGCGCGATATTTACCGCCACAAATAACAGGTCGCCCATTTCATCGGCAATCTGTTCGCTGTTCCCTCGCGATACGGCGTCATTCAATTCAACCGCCTCTTCGTTCAGTTTACTGAAAATATCCTCAAGACGCTGCCAGTCAAACCCTACCCTTGCCGCCTTGGCCGTCATTTGATAAGCCCGGTAAAGAGCGGGAATTTTCTTTGGAATGCCGTCAAGCAGCGACTGTTCCGAATCGGGACGAGATGGAGACGCTATTCCTTTTTCCGCCGCTTTGATGTCCTCCCAGTTTTTCAATACGTCTTCCGATGTTTTTAGATCGGCCGCACCGAAAATATGCGGATGTCGCCGCGTCATTTTCTCGTGAGACCGGTCGATGACATCGCCAAGGTCAAATTCTCCTTTCTCGCGCGCGATCTGCGCATGGAAGACAACCTGGAACAGCAGGTCTCCCAACTCTTCTTTCAGATCGGCGGGGTCCTTCGAATCAAGCGCGTCCAGCGTTTCAAACGCTTCCTCAATAAGCATCGGTTTCAATGTTTCACGGGTTTGTTCCCTGTCCCACGGGCAGCCGTCTTCACCTCGCAGCTGCGCGACAAGAGCGACAAGTTTTTCGATATTCACCGGTTTATAATTCATATTTCAATATTTATCGTATGGGCGCGATTTATCGCGCCATTCTTAATTGCCAGACGCGCCAGAACGCTTCCAGCGCTATTGCGGCGGACATTTTGCTTTTTCCGAACTTGCGCTCTTCAAAAACAATAGGAAATTCCTGACGACGAAAACCCAGACGATAGGCGCGATACTTTAATTCAATTTGAAAACTATAGCCGTTGCTGCGCAGCGACCGCACGTCCATTTTACGCAGGACTTCGTCTGACCATCCGTTAAAACCGCCGGTAAAATCGGCGATTTTAACGCCAAGAACGACGCGGGCATAAAGACTGCCGAATCGGGACAGGAGACGGCGTCTTAATCCCCAGTTTATTGTTCCGCCGCCCGGTACATACCGCGATCCGATGACAAAATCGGCGTCGCCGGCAAGCCTTATCATTTCCGGTAAATACCGTGGATGATGGCTCCAGTCCGCGTCCATCTGTATTAAAAAATTGTAACCTTCCTCAAGCCCACGCAGGAACCCGTGTACATACGCGCTTCCAAGCCCCATCTTTCCCGGGCGCCGGCTCAGAAGCACGCGCCCGGGAAAAGAATCCATACACTCAGACACCGCCCCGGCAGTATCGTCCGGGCTGCCGTCATCGACAAAAAGAACATGTATCCGTTCATTCAGGTTCATGATTTCCGGAATAAGCCGCTGAATATTCCCGCGTTCGTTATAGGTGGGAATTATTACCAGCGTTTTCTTAATTAATTGTTCCGACATAAGCATTAATGATTACGCACCAATATGCGATGAAGCACGCGCAAAACCTGCACACCGCCCGGCGTTAGTTCCTCCGTCCGATCTTCCGGCAGCAATGCGAAGACCCGTTCCGCCGATTGCCAGGCCGACATGAATTCATTCTGACTCAACAGTATTTTCGGCGCGTCCGGGTATTTCAGACCCGGTAAAAGCGCGTATGCCGTGCCGTCAACTACCTCTACACGCAATGGCTGGTAAAAATTCAGGGAGTTAGCCGATTCATAATCTCCAACAACTATCAGGCGATCGCCGGGCTGCGCTTGTCGCGCGACGGCCTGACCAAATTTCTTCGATGAGATTAAATCTTCACAAATATTCAGACTCCAGTTCGTTGTCGCGCACGCCAGCATCATTACTACGGCGACCGCCAGGGCGGCGGTCTGATGCATGCGGCGCTTCTCCAGTTTCAGGGCGATCCAGAACCCCGCCGCCAGCGCGGAAATAGTAGCGGCGGCAGGCGCAATCAATCCGCGGATAATTTCCGGTGGCATCTCCGCCATAATGCTGAAATCATTTTCCGCAATGCGATTGGATGGCCCAACATCGCTTGATGGCGGCATGTTTCCCATCGTAAGCCAGATGCCTGCAACAACGCCGGCCATCAGCGCCAGCATTCCTAAAACCGCAAGGACGCGATAGCCCCATAGTATGGCGCGGTTTTCACTCTTCCTTGTGAAAGCGATGGCGACAAGGAGGGATAAAGCCGGCAATGCCGGAAAAACATAATGTTCCAGCCGTGCCGAAAAGGAAAAAAAGCCAAGAACGACCACAATCCAGATAATTGCCAGACGGAAAAGCGCGTGCGTTTTGTCGCTGTCCGTTTTACGCGCGGAAGAAAACGCGGCCGGGACAAAAACGATCCAGGGAAAAAACCAGAGCGGGACCAGCGCCCAGAACGTCACAAGCGGTACGGACCATAAAACCGGAAGATCGCGTCTTCCCAGAAAGCGTAAAAACTGTTCCTCAACAAAGAAAAATTCCAGGAATCCTTCGTTGCGAATCTCCGTCAGCCAATGCCACGGAACGGTCAGCGCTAAAAAAAGCAGGACGCCGGGTAAAATATGCAGCGACCGCCACCCAGGGATTTTACGTTCCCAGATAAAAAACAGCACGACGATTCCAACGGGAAATGCAACGCCGATGAGGCTTTTACACATCATGCCGCCCGCCAGCGCCGCGTAAAACAGCAATGCCGGAACGAGAGGACGGTTCGCATCCAGCCGCCATTTCAAGAAAGCTGTCATGGCAACGGTCAGAAACAATACCAGCCAGATATCATGCAGGGTTTCCCTCGTAAACAGGCATGTCCCGACTGAAAAAGCCGTACATAATCCGGCGATTCCGGCGGCCTGGCTTCCCAACGCCAGGTTAGCCGCCAGCATAACCACTGATACCAGCGCAATTACAGCCAGAGCGGTCGGCAGACGCAGGGCAAACTCACGAACGCCGAACGTTTTGAAGCTGGCGGCTGTTACCCAATACAAAAGCGGCGGTTTTTCAAGAAAACGCACATCGTTGGCGTAAGGGGTCGCCCAGTCGCCTCCTTGCGCCATGCGCAACGCCGGCTGGGCGTAATACCCTTCATCGTAATCAATAACGCCCCGGCTGGTTGTTGCGCCGAGATAAACAACCGCCGCCATTACAAGCGTCAGCCAGACGTACATTTTCCCGCCAGTTCGCAATGACATATTCTAAATATCAGGGATGTTGTCGTTTTCCACGGCTTCCCGGCCTGAATAGGGAATATCCAGTAGTTTGATCTTTCGATATAGAGCGCTCCGCTCCATACCCAGCGCCTGTGCGGCGCGGCTGACGCCTTTGCATTCGATCAATTTTCTTAGAATAAATTCTTTTTCAAATTTTTCTTTTGCTTCGTGCAGCGATGTGATCGCGAACAGTGATGCTTCCGTTTCGGGCGAAGCCGCGATGGTGTGGTTCAGGATCGTTTCCGGCAGATCATAAATATCCACGCGGGACTGCTGCGTCATGATGATGATACGTTCCATGATATTCTTCAGCTCCCGCACGTTTCCAGGCCAGGAATAACTTTCAAGAAGTTCCCGCGCCTTGCGCGTCAGATCAGGCGGCTTGCGCCCGTAACGACGGGAGAATTTTTCCAGAAAATGATCCGTGAGCACCGTAATATCTTCAGTACGCTCGCGCAGAGGCGGAAGCTGAAACGGGAGTACGTTGAGCCGATAGTACAGATCCTCGCGGAATCCCCCCGTTTCTATTTCATGTTCAAGATTTTTATTTGTCGAAGCGATAATCCGCACGTCAACCTTCTGCGAGGCGTTGCTTCCCACGGGCGAAAATTGCTGTTCTTCAAGCACCCGCAGCACCTTTGCCTGGGTTTTCTGGCTCATGTCGCCGACTTCATCAAGAAAAAGCGACCCGCCGTCTGCCAGCGCAAACTTTCCTTTCTTGTCTTCCGCGGCGCCGCTAAAAGAACCTTTGACATGGCCGAAGAGTTCGCTTTCGATCAGTTCTTCGGGAATAGCGGCGCAGTTCATTTCCACGAACGCTCCGGCCCGCCGCCGGCTGCCAAGATGAATCAGGCGCGCAACCAGTTCCTTGCCTGTTCCGTTTTCGCCGTAAATGAGCACTCTGCCGTTTGTCGGAGCGGCAAATGCAATTTGCTGGCGCAAAGCCTGCATTGGAACCGAATCGCCGATCATTTCGTATTGACGTTCAAGCTCGCTCCGCAGACGCAGGTTTTCATGCTGAAGCCTGTGCTGCTGAAGCGCGTTGCCTATAGCCAGAAGCGTTTTTTCAAGAGAAAGTGGTTTTTCAATGAAATCGAACGCGCCAAGCCTTGTGGCCCGCACAGCCGTCTCAATAGACCCGTGGCCGGAAATCATGATGACAATCGTTTCGGGAGAGATTTCACGCATACGCGTAAGCGTTTCCAGGCCGTCCATGCCCGGCAGCCAGACATCAAGCAGCGCGACGGGAAATTCCTTTTGTTGCAGCGCCTCCAGAGCTTCCTCGCCCGAAGCCACAGCTTCCGCTGCAAATCCGGCATCTTCGATAATTCCCAGTAAGGAACCACGGACTCCTTTTTCATCATCAACAATCAGAATTGTTGCTGGTGTCATAACAGTTTTATCAACCCTGTCCCTTGCGTTTAACCATCCCCTTTGATGTCAGATAAAACGGGGGAGAAATCACGAGTTCCACATCTTTTTTATATTTTCCGACGCCCCATCCCCGTTCATTGAATTGGTCAAGAATACGTCCCCGGACACGCGGGCGTCCTTCCGCCGCCAGAAAAACCTGAACCAGTTTATCACGAGCGGTTTCACCACCATTACGGGCAAGGTAATCCGCGGCTGCGATGCAGACATCGTCGTTATCATCATTAAGAAAACGGCAGATCGTTTCCTCGGCCTGGGAAAAAGCCTCGTCTTCGATCCACGCTATGAGTATAACTTTGGTTTCCGGCCAGCGCGCATATCCTGATGAAAGTGATTCCAGGACTTCAAGAAGAACGGTGAGATATTTTTCAGGCGAACATATTTTTTTAAGCGCCTGAACGGGGTGAGCGACATCCGGCTCGGTTTTCAGCCAGGCAATAACCGGATTTATGGCGATTTCGCCCATTTCCGCGAGCAGCCTCACCGCGTACTGCTTTTCCTCAAGGTCCATGCTGGCCTGCGGAGTCTGTATGGTGAAACGGCGAAGCAGAGCCGCCGCCGATTCAGGAGTCCGCCAGGCTGCGAGCCGCTCCATGGCTATTACACGGTTTGATGCCTCTCCGTGAGCCTGCGTAACCTGTTTTATAGCCTTACGGATTTGGCCTTCAGAAGGTTCCGCTTCGTCCGATGAAAAAATTCTGCTGAATAATCCCATGTTGTTTCCGTCTAATTTCCAAGGAAACGCTGATTAATTGCCTGTGCGGGCGAATCGCGGCGTTGCGCGGTGCTCGTAACCTCGACATATTTCTGTATATGCCTCGGTTCCTGCGCTCCGTGCGCCTTGCGCTTCATCCCGCGCAAACAATTAATCAGCATTTCCCTAATACGCGATTTTCGCATTTTTCATGATGCGCAATAAATTATTCAAGCATATAATGCATAGATATGGAAGAACGTGATCTGTATAACGAGAAAGATGAAACCGTTCCGGCAACAATATACTGTTCCAAATGCCGGACTTCCCTTGAATATCCTATCCGCTGGCGTAGACGGGTTAAAAAGTCTTCCCTGCCGCGAGGAGCTGATGAACGCGACCGCGCGCGATACGCCAAGGCGCGCGACTATCGCATTCGCCTTGACGATAAGGTGCGCTGCAAAAATCCGCGCTGCGGAAAGACAATCGAAATCACGTCCATACAGTCAGTCGTCTTTGATTGACAAATTTTACGGGGACAAATGAAATGAGCGAAACGCAGGCACCTCCGGCGACACTGGATGTTGGCCGGATTATTGACGATTCAGTCCGAAACAGGATATCCATCACCGTTATCCTCCTCTGCGGTCTGGTCATGCTCATGGACGGCTTCGACTACAGGATTATTACCGTAGCAGCGTCGCGCATCAGGGATGAATTGAGCATCCCAAGGGAAAATTTCGGCCTGGTTTTTTCAGCGGCGTTTGTCGGATATTTTTTCGGCGCGATAATATTTGGAGCGTTATCGGATAGAATCGGTCGAAAAAAAACACTGATGATCACGGCTTTCATTTTCAGCGTCGGCACGCTTTTAGTTTATTTCACGAATTCCCTTGAAAGTCTGATCGCAATTCGTGTTTTTACAGGCATAGGCATCGGCGGCGCTGTTCCCTGCGCGATTACGCTGACCAGCGAATACTCGCCTTTGAAACAGAGAGGCAAATACGTTTCGATCATGTATTCCGGATTTCTGATTGGCGTCGTACTGGGCGGATTTCTGGCAGGATACATATTGGAGCGGTTCGACTGGCGTCCGCTGTTTCTTGTGGGTTTTTTTGCGCCGCTAGCGGCTATCATTATTGTGGGTTTTAAACTTCCTGAATCGATCCGATGGCTGTCCGCCCGCGAACATTCAGCCGGACAGCGCGCCATGATCGCCCGGTTGCTTCCGCAAATCGCTCCGAATGTCAAATTTGACGAATCGACAAAATTCACATTCACGTCGGTAAAACATAAGGGGTCGATACGAAATTTGTTTTCAGGACGGCTGCGCTGGGTTACGCCGGTTGTCTGGGCCTATTATCTTTTCAGCTCACTCGCGGTTTTTTTCATCAGTTCCTGGACTCCGGAACTGATGAAGATAAAGCAATACACCGACTCAGAGGCCGCCTATATTACGGGTTCGATTGATGTCATGGTCACTATCGGCTGTCTGATGAGCGGCTTTTATTTTGATAAGGCAGGTTTTCGCAAAGGCGCGATTCCCTATCTTATCGCGGTAGCCTGCGTACTTTTTACCGGCGGGCTGGAATCGTTGTGGTTCATACTGCTTCTTATGGCGGGAAGTTTCTTTATTAATTCCGCGCACATGGCCGTCACGATCCTCGCGCCGATTGTCTATCCATCGGAGTGCAGGAATCTGGGCGGCGGCGCGGCAATTGCAGCCGGACGCATCGGCGCGATCATTGGGCCTTATATCGGCGGGGTCCTGCTGGATATTGCGCCTGTTTCCTCCGCTCTGGGTGTCGTCGCGATTCCTCTAGTGATTTCCGCTATTCTCTGCTACATAGCAGGACGTCAGTACGATTTCCATTTCGCGCCGCTGTACGCGGGAAATAAATAATATGGGCGATTCACCTGCCTGCGGCAGACGAACCACGCCCGCAATGAAATATCGAGGAGGCATTGAAAATGATTGGTTATTACGGATCGTATGATGTTGTCGTTTGCGGCGGAGGCACATCCGGCATACCGGCGGCTATAGCGTCCGCCAGAGCCGGAGCTAAAACCCTTCTTATCGAACGCGTGGGGCAGTTGGGCGGGCAGATGAATTATTCGGGGCCTCCGGGATTTTCTTACGCTTATTTCTATAACGCGCGGCGGGAAAAAATAGTCGGAGGGTTCGGCGAGGAAACCTATCAGCGGCTTTTCGACGAAGGGCACGCATTGCCGACAAAACTTCAGGCGTGGCGCAACTCATACCAGTTTTCATACGTTGACCCGGATTGGTGGGGGCTTCTGGCTTATCAGATGATGCAGGAAAACGGCGTTGAACTCATGCTGCATTCGCTAATAACGGATGTTATCCGTGAAGATACGGCCGTGCGCGGCGTAGTTGCCGAACATCCTTCCGGACGCTCGATTGTAATGGCAAAGGTTGTCATTGATTGCACGGGCGAGGGCGAAGTGGCTTTCCAGGCGGGCGCGCAGACGGAAATCATCGGTATCAACGATCTGGAACCGGCGACGGTCGCGTTCACGGCGGACGGAGTAAACTGGGACAGATTCATGGACTACGTCCGTAACAATATTAACGAGTTCTCGTTCGCGCACCTCTGTGAAAGCTATGACGGATTGACCGAGGACGATATCCGAAAAATGGTTGTGAAATGTGAATCCATCGCTGAAATCGGCGAGATTATGGGTTTTCTGTCTCTCAAGGAAAATGCCATTAAAACCGGCGAATGGCACAATTTCAGCGGCATAGGATTTTTCATCCTTCCGCGGGAGGGCGGCGTGATCCAGGCGCATTTCCAGCATTCTTCGCAGGTCGGCGACGCGGACTGCACAAATGTACGCGATCTTACGCGCGTTGAAATCGAAGCTCGAAATCAGAACATGATAGCCTGGAAGTTTTTCAAAAAATACGTTCCCGGATTTGAAAACGCCTATATCACCAGGTATTGTCCGGAAGCCCGGATACGCGAAACGCGGCGGGTAATCGGCGATTACATTCTGACGGAAGAAGACATCGGTGACGCCAGAAAATTCGACGACGTAATAGGCAAGAGTTCTTTTCCCGCCGGGGCGAAACACGTGATACCCGGCCGCGACGTAACAGCAAACGGCACGTTGACGCTGAACACCGTAAATCGTTATCCAAAAGACGGCGGATCGAACGATATCCCGTATCGATGCCTGGTTGTAAAAGGTCTGGATAATCTGCTTGTCGGCGGAAAGGCAATTTCAACGACACGCGGCGCGCACAACCGCTTCCTTCAACAAACGCTTGTCACAGGTCAGGCGGCGGGCGTTGCGGCAGCTATTTGCGCTCGTAAAGGCATCACGCCAAGAGAGCTTGAGAATGACGTTTCGGAACTGCAAAGAATTTTAAAAGAACAGGGGGCCATTCTGGACGGCGTTCATTAGAGGCGTCATTCATAGACGGCGCCGCCTTCGTACAAATCCAACTGATCGGCGACGACGGGAATAAGGCCGCCGGGAGTTAACCGGAATATCCTATCGGCCAGTTTTATTGTTTCCGGGCGATGCGCAACAATGATTCGTCCTGTCTTCAATTGCCGGACGCCGTCATTGACCAGTTTCTCTTTTTCAATGTCCAGATGACTTGTGGCTTCATCGAGAAAAAGAACCGTCGGATTTTTGTATATCGCCCTTGCCAGCAATATTCTCTGTATCTGCCCTCCGGAAAGCGCCGTGCCAAGATTCCCCACAAGCGTTTCGTACTGCATCGGCATTGCAAGTATGTCATTGTGAATCGCGGCCAGGACGGCAGCGCGTTCAACAGCTTCCCTGTCCGGTTCGGGATCGTAAAAACAGATGTTGTCCGCGATTGATCCCGTCAGCAAACCATCGTCCTGCATAACGGCGCCGATTTCGCTTCTGTAATTCTGAAGCCCAATTCTGTTGATATCATTGCCATACATATAAATCTCGCCATGGGTCGGCTGATACATGCTTGCCAATACTTTAAGCAGGGTTGATTTCCCGCACCCTGACGGCCCGATAATCGCAATTGTTTCCCCGCTTTCTAAAGACAGGTTGACGGAATTGAAGAGGAAAGGGTGGTTTTCCGAATACCGGAAGGCCAAATCCCTGATTTCGAAAAGCGGGTGGGAGGAATTTTTTATATGCGGAACTCCCGTTCCATTCATATTGGGTTCCGTGTTTGTGAACGCGATATCGGCAAGCCTTGTAAGGTGAACGTCCAGCAGGCGAAATTCGATGGTTTTGTCGAGCAATCCCAGAGCGCGGCCGATAAACGATTGCGACCATGATGTAAACGCCATCAGCATACCGACGGACAGTTCGTTTCCGAGAACGGCTGCCGCTCCCAGGTACAAAATCAGCACCGCCCTGCCGTTTGTAATAATTCCATTGATAATGCCTATATGTATTCCGAATTTTTGAACTTTTATTCCAGTGTTTATTACATCAACATAAAAATTCTCCCATAAGGACAGCCTGTCAGTTTCCTTCCCGAACAGTTTTATGCCCTGCATGGTTCTTATGTTTTCCATGAAGTTTGTATTCTCTTTTGCCGCCGCCGCTATCTGTTCATCTGTTCGTCGGCGAATCCATCCGAATGTGGACAACCGCGCCACGCCATAAAGAACGACGGCCGCCAGGATAATCAGCGTGAGCATCCTGCTGTAGATGAGCATCATTATTAAAGTCGCGATCACCATTATTCCGTCAAGCGCGGCGGATACGATGCCGGATGTAATAAATTCCCGTATCGCCGCCTGCGACCCAAAACGGGATACGATATCGCCGATATGGCGCTTGGAAAAATACTCAAGGGGCAGCTTCAGCAAATGCCTGTAAATATTGACGGCAAACTGGAAGCCCATTTTATTTGCGAGGTGCATCACAGCGAATGATCTCAGGGCGTTTGTGGTCAGTTGAATCAGTACGACCAGTAAAAATGCGATAATCACGATTTTTAATAAATCACGGTCTCCTGATACAAGGACATCATCAATCACAAGCTGGGTAAAGTACGGCATTACGACGCTGAAAAGCTCTAACAGCAGCGACAGAAGTATTACCTGGATTATCCCTCTCTTCAGTCCTGTCGCGCTTGTCCATAATTGCGAAATCCTGAGTTTTTTCTCTTCATCCTTTTCCCTGAAATCGCTTGCGGGAGTCAATTCAAGTGCGATGCCGGTAAAATCTTTTCCGGCATCCTTCAACGATACCGAACGGATTCCGAATGCGGGGTCATGTATTATCAATTTGCCGTATGATACTTTTTTCAATACAACAAAATGATTCATGCCCCAGTGCAGTATTGCCGGGCATTTCAGCTTTCCAATCTCTTCAAGTTCAAGTCTGACCGCCCTGGACGCGAGGTTCATCCTTTCCGCCGTCCGGATTACATCCTTTAGCGTCACTCCGTGCTGTGAAACCGAATACCTGTTTCTTAACGTAGCGATGTCGATTTTATGGCCGTAGTATCCGGATATCATCGCGAGGCACGCAAGCGCGCACTCTGAATGTTCGGTTTGCAGGATGCTGGGCAGACTATGCCCGCCTCTGAAATTTATCCCGCCCATCTATATTTTTCCTTTGAGGCTGTATACCGGTTCGAGCAGCCATTCAAACAATGACCGTTTATTAAGAACCACATCGGCGGAAAGCGTCATTCCTGATCTCAGCGGGATTTCTTTTCCGTATGCCTCGACATGCTGGTTTTCCAATACGGCGGTCACTTTATAGACGGGTTCATGGAATGTCAGACCGGCGCCCGGTTCGCCGGGCATAATGACGCTCCCGGCAACCTGGCTTATCCTTCCGGAATATGTTCCGAATTTCTGATAGGGAAAAGCCTCATAACTGATGTTCACGCTCTGGCCGGCTTCCAGAAAGCCGATAGACCTCGTGGGGAGATATAGATTTACCATGAGATCGGAATCATTCGGGATAATCGAAAAAAGAGGTCTGGCCGGATCGATTCTTTGTCCGACATTCACCGTAACCGTGGTAATTCTGCCGGCAACGGGCGCGTTTACAACCATCTGCCGCTGCCCCTCAATCTGCGTCCGCTGTTTATCGAGTTCCGTCAACTGGTTTTCAATATCCGCGATTTCCCGCTTGCTGTTCACTTCCAGCGTCCGGATATTTAGGATGCTTTCCTCCAGTGATGAAATTGCTTCATCCATCCGTATGGCAAGCGATTCGGCCTGCTGTTTCTGCTCAAGATATTTTTTGTAATAATCTTCAAGTTCAACAGCGGCGATAACATTTTCAGCGAATAGCTTTTGCATTCTCCTGTATGTATTCAGCGCTATTTCGAGCGTTTCGTTTTGCGTGCCGATTAATCTTTTCAGTTGATCAATTTCTTTATTTAACCGCCTGGTTCTGGTTTCGTTGGCTTCGAGCGCCGCCGACACCCTTTCCTGTTCATAGGCGCGTTTTCTGTTCAGATGTATTTCCTGGGTATCAAGCTGTTCAATCAACCTGAGTCCGACATACTCGCCTCCTGGCATACGCTGATCGATAAGCACACTGAACAGCTCTTCGGATTCCTCCACAGTAATTCCTTCCGAAATGTTCAGCTTTGTCAGTATTCCGGCCTGCGGCGAATAGACCGTTACGATTCCCTCGCGGGGAACAATGATTCCCGGAACTTTTTCTTTTTTGGTATAGCTGCCGGTTGCCAGAAACCAGCACGCAGCGGTTGTTACCGCGACGAGAAAGATTGTTATTAACCAATACGATACTGGCTGCGCCAGGATCAGTTCGCCGTATAGCCGTTCGCGTTTGTTATCGACGGCCTCTTTTCTAAACAAAGGCAAGCGCATCATCCGACCAGATTGAATGTAGCAACACGTAGTCCCTCAAAAATTTTTTTCGAGGATATTGTTTTGCGGCCGGCGGTTTTATTTCAGAATTTTTGCTACGGTATATCAGTGATGATGTCGTTTTCTCCGGATTCCCGGCCTGAATAGGGAATATCCAGTTGTTTGATCTTTCGGTACAGATTGCTCCGCTCCATACCCAGCGCCTGGGCTGCGCGGCTGACGCCTTTGTGTTCGATAAGTTTTCGTAAAATGAATTCCTTTTCAAATTTCTCTTTTGCTTCTTGCAGCGACGGAATCGCGAACAGCGATGCTTCCGTTTCGGGCGAAGCCGCGATGGTGCGGTTCAGGATCGTTTCCGGCAGATCATAAATATCCACGCGGGACTGCTGCGTCATGATGACGATACGTTCCATGATGTTCTTCAGTTCCCGCACGTTTCCCGGCCATGAATAACTTTCGAGAAGCTCCCGCGCCTTGCTTGTCAGATCAGGCGGCTTGCGCCCGTAACGACGTGAGAATTTTTCCAGAAAATGATCCGTGAGCACCGGAATATCTTCAGTACGCTCGCGCAGAGGCGGAAGCTGAAACGGGAGTACGTTGAGCCGATAGTACAGATCCTCGCGGAAACCTCCCGTTTCGATTTCCTGCTCAAGGTTTTTATTTGTCGAAGCGATAATCCGCACGTCCACCTTCTGCGAGGCGTTGCTTCCCACGGGCGAAAATTGCTGTTCTTCAAGCACCCGCAGCACCTTTGCCTGGGTTTTCGGGCTCATGTCGCCGACTTCGTCAAGAAAAAGCGATCCCCCGTCGGCCAGCGCGAATTTTCCTTCCTTGTCTTCCGCAGCGCCGCTAAAAGATCCTTTAATATGGCCGAAGAGTTCGCTTTCAATCAGTTCTTCCGGAATGGCCGCGCAATTCATTTCAACGAATGCGTCTGCCCGTCGCTGGCTGTCAAGGTGAATCAGACGCGCCACCAGCTCCTTGCCGGTCCCGTTTTCGCCGTAAATAAGCACTCTGCCGTTTGTCGGCGCCGCAAAGGCTATTTGCTGGCGCAAAGCCCGCATTGGAACCGAATCGCCGATCATTTCGTATTGACGCTCAAGCTCGCTCCGCAGACG
>Ga0082212_10004294_pt1 | contig 19801 bp, 18 predicted proteins | sample TergutNt197P3_FD_71548 | JGI IMG/M metagenome (GOLD analysis project Ga0082212, IMG submission 71548) | Neocapritermes taracua P3 segment gut microbial communities from Petit-Saut dam, French Guiana - Nt197 P3 | ecosystem: Host-associated > Arthropoda: Insects > Digestive system > Gut ... | reverse complement strand
ACGGGGCCTTTTGTGTTGCGGCAAACTTCCTTAGCTGCTTCAACACCGCCACTTCCCAAAGCATCTTCAATTTTTTTCAGAAGCTTGTCGGTGTTGGTAGTGGCCAGATTCAGATAGATGATCCGCTCAATGGCAATAGCCAGACCAATAATCAACAAGCAGAGAATCGGGGTCATAAATGTCACACCGCCGTCTACAAACTTTTCTTTAAGAACGTTGTGCAACTCCGAAAGTCCACCTCCCGCAACTTCCTGGGCATACATAATGGATGTGTTTACAAAATACATCCCACAAAGAACAACAAAAGATACAAATTTTTTCATGATAAAATTTCAATTTAGATTATAACGATTTTTGGTTTTAAAAAATTTAGATTAACAATTTATTTATTATTAGCGGAGAGAAAGGGATTCGAACCCTTGGTACCCTTTTGGAGTACACACACTTTCCAGGCGTGCGCCTTAGACCACTCGGCCATCTCTCCGTTCTGAATTATCATCCTCATTATCAGAATTTTATTCAGAAATGAGTAACTTTTTTCAGACTGCCAAATTACAAATAAATTTGATAAAACAAATTTTATCATCAAAAATTTGTTTTTTTTTATCCGTTGAGAGCTGTTCTGTTCATATTGTCGGGAAAATCCGTCCGGCATTTGCATCTGTAATATCAGCTACTTCTTTTACGGACATGGATTTCAGCTCTGCAATTTTCTGTACAATATAATATATGTATGCGCTTTCATTCCGTTTTCCCCGGAAAGGTACTGGCGGAAGATACGGAGCGTCTGTTTCGGTAAGTATGTGTTCGATGCCTGTATGCTGTACTACTGTTGCCATTTCAGCATTTTTGTATGTTACCACACCCCCTATCCCCAGCATGAATCCAAGGCCGGTCACTTCTTCGGCCTGACGTAAATTACCCGGAAAACAGTGAAAAACTCCGGATAACGATCCGTCCTGTTCCTTTTTGAGCACGGAAATGATTTCATTGTACGATTTGCGACAATGGATCGAAAGCGGAAGTTTGAATTTTTTTGCCCAGCCAATCTGAATACGGAAAGCTTCTATCTGCTGGCCGGCATATTGCCTGTCCCAGTACAAGTCAATACCGGTTTCGCCAATAGCTGCTATTTCTGTTTTACCTAAAAAAGATCCTATGATCTCTAATTGCCGTTCGAAATTCTCATCCACAGAAGTAGGATGAAGTCCCAACATCGGAAAACAGCGATCGGGATATTGCCGGCATACTGCCAACATGGGTTGTACCGTTTGTACGTCAATATTAGGTAGCAGCATACGCTCCACCCCGTATTCTGCGGCACGTGCAATCACCGCATCGCGATCGCCATCAAATGTCCCATCATATAAATGAGCATGAGTATCAACCATTTAAAAGTAATTGAGTGTCTGATATACTGAACCACTTCATCAGAAGTTGCTTAATTTTGTCGGGATTCAGCGGTTTGGACAAATATCCGTTCATACCGCTGTCTGCAATAAGTTTAAGATTTTTCTTTGTCAGGGTAGCAGTCATGGCGATGATGGGAATTTTGTAATTTTTCCCACGTAGCATCTTAACTATTTCAAAACCATTGACGGGCGGAAACTTCAAATCAATAAAAATAATATCGTATTTTATTTTTTCTAATTGTTTTTCAAGGCATAATGCGTCAGGAGCAAGATCAACCTGATAACCCAATTGTTTGAAAATGATTTGAGCAGTCTTTTGCTCCAATTCATTGTGATCAGCAATCAGTATCCGAAGGTCTGTACGTACTAATTCGGTGATGGCTACATCGTTGTACAATAAATTGGGAAAATGAGCGGTCAATATGGAATGATAAATGGACAAGTCATTGCTTGCGATGAAATAGTAATCCATACCCAAAGACTTTGCCTTGATGTAATTACCCTTTTGACTGTGGGTGTCGACCAATAAATAAAGGCAATTTGCTGTCAAATCTTTTTTGTGAATTTCACCGGCTATGGCAAAAGATATTTCACTTTTCTCTGTTGCAATCACTATCATTTGATAACGACTTTTGTCAATGATCAGTTTATTGACCAGGATATCGGCTGACTCCTTATTATAATTGAAAATATCCGATTGTATTCCTCTCCGGTTCAGAAATTTTTCCAGGTACTGTACGCTGCTTCGGTCTGAAGTGATGATCAGCACATTGATCTCCCGGCAGGAAACAATGGCAGAATAATCCAGGTTTTTATCATGCGGCTGGTCGGAGTAGCAGGTGATGGAAAAAGAGAATTGCACTCCCGGAGCCAACGGGTTGGTTGAGATAGGTGATGGGCTGGTGACGCGCAATTTACCTCCCATCATCTGCACTAATTTTCTGGTGATGATAATTCCCAGGCCAATAGATTCAGTTTGCTCCTGGGCGAGAAGATCAAGTGCAAACAATTTTTTGAGTTTTTCCTTGGGCATTCCCTGTCCGGTATCTTCTACGGAACATTTGACTAATATTTTACGGTTTTGCAATGCTGTGGTTTCCACCGATATGCGAACATATCCTTCATTTGTATGTTTAATGGCATTACTCACCAATTCGTTGAAAATCTGAATGAAACGTTGCGGATCACCTACCAGGTTCCGAATAGTAGACGAAGCAAAATGTGCCTTAAGTTCGATACCCTTTTGCAGCGCTTCAGCCTGAAATTTCTCTGTCAGTTTTCTGATTTCATCTACTAAATTGAATGGCATCTCATCAAGTACAATTTTACCGGATTCAATATTGGCATAATCCTGCACACTGTCGACCAAGCCGGATAAGCCTGCTGTTAACCCGTTGATGTACATGAGATGTCTTTCGTCAGGCAACTGTTGTATCAGTACGGTTGCAGCATCCCTGACACTATTCAGTGATTTCCTGATTTCCTGACTCACCCGGCTCAGCAATTCCGATTTGGCGATTTTGGAACGAACGGCTTCCTTCAGACGCTGATCTATTTCAGTAACATTCCAAAACGCATCAATCGAGTATTTGTCTCCGTCCAATTCGATACTTATCTGTCTTCTGCCGAGGGTTATTTCCCTGCCTATTCTTTCAAATGTACAAAGATCCCATTCCTTATATTCCTGCTGAATCTTAAAAGGTAAATTCAATTTGCGGGCGTCATCAAGGGAGGCAAAACCTTCAAACAACTTGAAAAATAAATTATTGGCAGTAAAAAAACGGTTATTTCGATGTACAATAAACGCTACCGGCGAATTGTCATAAATAATTTGCAAAAGATTGATTTCCTGATCTTTTACATAGATATCCTCCTTGTATTGAACAATCATACGATTCAGAAAGTAGGATGCTGCAGTAGCAACAAGCACAAGGATGAGAAAAACAACAGCAAATGTAAAATATGACGAAAAAACAAGCGGTGAAATATTGCTGCTGAAAGCAATCCCCAGATGACATTCGGGAATCTGCAGGCTCTCAAAATAAGTCACTACCCTCGAAGACGTGTAATTACCCTTGATTTTACCTGTAAAAAAATCCGACTTGTATTCCTGCACCAAAAAGGAAATATCATCTTCGCACGATAACACAAATTCCTCTTCAAGCGGAAAAGTCATCACGGTTTCCTTGTCGAGAACGGCGGTTGGCCACAGATTCCCTTTTTCGAGATATGGTTTGAACAATTCCTGTTGGAGTGATACAATTTCAAGGTTTACTGACACATTTCCGGTTAAAGTACGGCCATGATATACGGGTAGCACGATTTTTAGCGCATTATTTTCAGTAACGATGCTCATTTCAGAACGTAATTTGTTGATAAAGCGCGATTTGTAGATATCCCGAATAAATACGCCATTATCTTTATCGCGATAGAGATTGAACATATCCCCATTATTGTTGGATACCGATATTCCTTTGATGAAATAATCATTTTCAATGTAAAACTGCTCGAACAATGAGATTTCTTCCGGAAACTTTTTTTCAATACCCGTACTCTCTATGCTGCCTTCGTCGAGAATGGGCTTTACAATATGTGGTAATTCCCTGATACGCGAAGTGATGACATTCATTTTTGTTTTTACGTCGGATACATACCCTGCCATTAATTGCTTTTGGGCTTCCACCTGCATCACATATTTCCTTTTCAGATAAAAACCGCTCAAGATAATGAGAAGCAAGCAAACACTATAAGGTATGACCACATATTTTTTCATCTGTCTAATCTAATAATTAATACATTAACGATATTTTGTTTGTGTATCTTCCATCATGTTCAAATAGCTTCGATAACGGAATTTGCTGATTTTACCGGTCTCTACCGCCTTCATCACTGCACAGTCCGGCTCAGTGATATGACGACAATTGTGGAACACACAGTTTGCTGACATCTTAAATATTTCGGGAAAGAAATGATACAGTTCCTCTTTTTCAATGTGTATCAAACCAAAGGCACGTATACCCGGTGTGTCGATGATATAACCCCCTCCCTGTAAACGGTGCATTTCCGCAAAACTGGTGGTATGCTTGCCGGTATGGTGATAATCGGACATATCGCCTGTCCGTAATTGTAAACCGGGGTCTACCGCGTTGATTAACGATGATTTACCAACGCCCGATAAACCGGCTATTACCGATACCCTGTCTGCAAAAATTTGTCGCAATTCGTTGATGCCGATCTGTTCTTTCACTGATGTTTCAATGGTCTGATAACCGATTGTACGATAAATGCGCCTGAATTGTTTCACCTGAGCCCATTCTTTTGACGAAAATAAATCTTTTTTATTGAAAACGAGACAGACCGGAATCCGATATGCTTCGGCTGCTACCAGAAAACGGTCGATAAATTCTATGGGCGTTTCGGGTAAACGGAAAGTAATCACCAGAAAAGCCATATCAATGTTGGCCGCAATGATATGCGACTGTTTCGACAGATTGGTTGATTTGCGGATGAGGTAATTCCGGCGCACTTCAATGTCGCGAATCATGCCATCTTCGAGCAGAACATGATCGCCCGTCACCACGGGGCTGGTACTTTTAATACCCTCGGTTCGCATACGTCCTTTGAGTTTACACTCAACGCACCCGCCATCTTCCTTTTGTACAGTGTACCAACTGCCGGTTGATTTGATTACAATTCCCTTTTCCAATGATCTGAAATATTATGCCTTTACCGGTATACTGAAGAAAAACGTTGAGCCTTCGCCTTGCGTGGAAGTAAACCAGATGTTACCGCCATTGGCTTTCACGAAATCGGCACACAATACCAGCCCCAACCCTGTGCCACTTTCATTGTTGGTGCCCCGCCGGCTCTTAGTTTCCGAAAGATTAAACAGTTTGTTCTGTATTTCCTGCGTCATTCCTGTTCCGGTGTCCTTTACGGAGATGACCAGCATCTGTTCCGAAAGTTCCGAATCGAGAGTTACTTTGCCATTTGCGGAAGTATACTTGATGGCATTTGTGGTCAGGTTACGCACCAGCACAGCAAACATATCCTTGTCGGCATATACCTGCTGACTTCCGATCCGATTGTCAAGTATGATACTTTTATTGGCGGCGATACCCTGTAAACTGTCCGTTACCAAAAGACTTCCTTTTTGGACATCGAAGCATACGGGCGTCGGTTTAATTCCCGACATCTGGCTTTTCGACCAGCGAAGCAGATTATCAAGCAGGTTGTAGGTATCGTCGACGCGGATCGAAATGTCTTTAAGCAACTGGGCTTGCGTTTCGGCGTCCACCATATTCCTGTTGGCTAATTTCAGCATGGACGTCAGCGCACCCATGGGGCTGCGCAAGTCGTGCGCCACCACAGAGAAGAGTTTGTCCTTTACAGTGTGCAGTTTTTTTAGTTCATAGTTCTTTTCAGCAGTTTTTCTGTAAAAGAATACCAGAAAGCCGAATAGCGAGAGGATCATTACCAGTGCTATCATTAATATCAGGATAAATTTGTGTTGTTTTTCCTGATCCCGTTGCAGCGCCTGATTTTTGTTGTCAATCTGTTCTATTTCGTACCAGTTTTTCATTCGTCCTATCTCTTCCATTTTTCCGACTTTGGCAATGCTGTCAGAGAGCTGGTGATACAACTTGAAACTGGCCAGGGCGCCCCAGGGGTCGCCTCTGATGGAATCGAGCATTGAACGACAGCGAAGCAGAGCTAACTTTGTATCATCAGTTACCAGGTATGATTGCTGGGCTTTCTTCATGTAGTAGTCCGCTGAGTCTACCATGCTCAACATAGCATATGCTTCGGCAATGAAACCGTATGTTTCAGGCATGACCGGCATTTCACCGGCTTCAAAATGTTTGCGTACACGATGCAGGTACTGCAATGCTTCGCGGGGGTGTTTTAACTTTAAGCAGATCGATCCGCAATGCGATGCAATGAAATGAGTAGTAGCATCGTTCAGAGACAAGGATTTCCGGTAAATATCATGATAAAAGTCCAATGCGTCCTGTCCCTCATCATCTTCAAAACGTGCCCATCCAAGAATGAACTGTGCAATTATATCTTTCGGTTGATCGTTTCGTTCTTCTGCCATTTTCTGCACTCTTTCAGCATAGTATGTCGTATTTTTCTTGTCTTCAATCGCAAGAAACAGGTGCATCAGGTTATAGTAAATAACAAGTAGATTTGTCTGATCTTTATTTTCAATAAACAATTTTTCGGCCTTCTTGTAGTTGACATGCGCCAGATATGGCTGATCCGTAATCTGATAATAATCGCCCAGGGCTGCGTATCCTCTACTTTCCGCAAAACTGCCGTTCCGCGCTAACCTGATCGCTTCCATAGCATTTGTTTTGCCTTTCTCCGGATCCACATATCTGTATTCAGCGGACAGTTTTAACAGTAATTCCGCTTTAATATGATTATCCTTTGCGGACGCCAAAAGCAGTTCGAGACTATCTATTCTGGATGTCTGGGCTGAAAGGGTTACACACAGACACCAATAAAAAACGAATGAAAATATTTTTCGCAATATCATATTTGTTTACACTATAAACCTTGTTACAGTATACGAAATTTTTTCAATAAGGTTATTTTTTATTTTTGAGATATTTGTGCATAAAATTTTTTTGTACCTTTGCCCGAAATAATCCATACCTCTTTGCACTTGTTTTACAAAATAATGATGTTTTATGTCGAGGGTTTTCGCAGTATGACCGTCGGAAAAATGTTGTGGCTTATCATTGGTATTAAACTTTTTATTATGTTTGTCGTTTTAAAATTGTTTTTTTTTCCCAATTTCCTGAAATCAAATTTCGATAATGATTCGGAACGTTCTGAATATGTTATTGAGCAACTTACCAAATAAATCCGTTATATGATAGAAAACATTGATTTATCGTTAGTAGACTGGTCGCGGGCGCAATTTGCCCTGACAGCCGCTTTCCACTGGGTTTTTGTGCCGCTTACGCTCGGTTTGGCCTTCATTCTGGCTTTCATGGAAACCATTTACGTGAAAACCGGTAACCCTGAATGGAAACGCATAACCAAGTTCTGGATGACCCTCTTTGGCGTCAACTTTGCCGTCGGCGTAGCAACGGGGCTTATCCTTGAATTTGAGTTCGGTACCAACTGGTCGAACTATTCGTGGTTTGTAGGCGATATTTTCGGTGCGCCGTTGGCTGTGGAAGGTATTCTTGCCTTCTTCATCGAATCTACCTTTATCGCTATGATGTTTTTCGGGTGGAACAAACTCACTAAGAGAGTTCACCTGACATCCACATGGTTGGTAGCCTTTGGCGCTAACCTCTCGGCGTTGTGGATATTAGTGGCCAACGGCTGGATGCAGTATCCGACCGGTATGCGTTTCAATCCCGATACGGCGCGTAATGAGATGACCAACTTTTGGGACGTGCTGTTTTCGCCAATGGCCATCAACAAGTTTCTGCACACCGTCACATCGGGGTTTGTTCTGGCGTCTGTCTTTGTGATTGGGATCAGCGCGTGGTTCCTCATCAAAAAGCGCGAACAGATTTTTGCCCGTCGCAGCATGACCGTTGGCGCCGTATTTGGATTGTTGTCGTCGATATTTCTGATATTTACGGGCGACGGTTCGTCGCGTATCATCGCTAAATACCAGCCGATGAAGTTTGCCGCCGTCGAAGCGCTGCACAAAGGAACTGCCAATGCCGGACTGACCGTTTTCGGTATCCCGTCGCAAACCGAAGAAACGAAACTGAAAGTGGAAATACCCGGTTTGCTTTCGTGGATGTCCCGCTACGACAGAGACGTTTATGTGACGGGTATCAACGATCTGCTGGATGGTAATGCCGTTCAGAATATTTTGCCTGCCGCCGAAAAAATCGAGCGGGGAAAAATTGCCAGAGAAACGCTGAAAGACTACAAGGACGCAAAGAAAAACGGCGACGAAGCCACAGCAAAGACGCTACGCGCAAAATTCGACGATCCTGTTTTTCAGGAACAATACTTTAAATACTTCGGCTATGGATTTCTAAACAGTCCGGAAAGTCTGGTTCCGAATGTTCCGCTGACATTCTGGTCGTTTCGCGTGATGGTGGTATTGGGATTCTATTTTGTGGCGCTGTTTGCCATTGTTCTTTGGTTGGCATATAAGGACAGGTTCGACAAACGGCCGCGACTGCTGTGGTTGATGATGCTGTCGATACCTTTGCCCTATCTTGCCGGACAGGCAGGATGGATTGTAGCCGAAGTGGGACGCCAGCCGTGGGCTATACAGGATTACCTTCCCGTAACTGCGGCCGTTTCGCAAATTGACGCCGGCGCCGTGCAGATCACGTTCTGGCTGTTTGCCGCGATATTCGTCACTTTGTTGATTGCCGAACTCTCTATCATGATACGGCAGATCAAACAGGGGCCGAAAGAAGTTTAAAGTTTCAGGTTTAAAGTTTCAGGTTTCAGGTTTAAAGTTTCAGGTTTAAAGTTCCATGTTCAGTTATTCAATTATTCAATTATTCAGTAATTAATTATGTTTGAATCGTTATCACATTTGGCATTGCAGCAATACTGGTGGGTCGTCGTATCGTTGCTCGGAAGTATTCTGGTATTTTTAATGTTCGTTCAGGGCGGACAAAGTTTGTTATATTTCATCGGTAAAACCGAAGACGAACGCAATCTGATTGTGAACGCTCTCGGACGCAAGTGGGGGTTCACTTTTACCACATTAGTCACTTTCGGAGGGGCGTTTTTTGCGTCGTTTCCGCTGTTCTATTCCACCAGTTTCGGCGGAGCCTACTGGGTGTGGATGTTGATATTGGTTTGTTTCGTGCTTCAGGCGGTTGCGTATGAATTCCGGTCAAAACCCGACAATGTGCTGGGGCAACGCACCTACGAGTATTTCCTGCTGTTCAACGGTATAGCAAGCACTGTGCTGTTAGGTACGGCCGTAGGAACTTTCTTCAATGGCGCCGTATTTTCGGTCAACGATATGAACCTCTCCCGCTGGGAAACGCCATATCACGGGTTAGAGGCGGCGCTTAACCCCCACAATCTCCTGCTCGGATTTTCTGTTTTTTTACTTGCCCGTGTTTTGGCATTGCTCTATTTTATTAATAACATCAGCAACGATCAGATAGTCACCCGTTCCAAAATACGTCTGTTGCGCAATGCTATTGCATTTGTAGTGTGTTTTGTCACTTTTTTGGTATGGCTGATGTTGAAAGAGGGATTTAACTACGACCCCGTTACCCAAACGGTGAACATGGAACCATACAAATACCTGCACAACCTTTTGGCCATGCCTGTCGTGCTGGCGATATTGCTTGCGGGCATTATATTGGTATTGTACGGTATCATCCATTCGCTGTTGAGCAGCCGTTTCAAATGCGGGATATGCTACACAGGGCCGGGAGCCATTCTGGCTGTGCTGTCGTTGCTGCTGATTGCAGGATTCAACCATACCTGCTATTATCCGTCGCTCTACGATTTACAGGATTCGCTGACTATCGAAAACAGTTCGTCCAGCCCTTATACGCTCAAAGCCATGAGCTATGTGTCGCTTTTTGTGCCTTTTGTGCTGGCTTATATCTTCTGGGCATGGCGGGCTATCAATAAACAAAAGATATCTACGGAGGAATTGAACGAGGATTTGTATTCGTATTGAATTAGGGAATACCATTTACTACTCCAACTACGGGAACAAAGCAAAAAAAGTGTATCAAAACCGGACACTTACTGTCCGAAACCGGACAGTTTTTTTCAAAGGGAAATGCGTATATCGCACATAATCAACTATTTAAAAATTTGGCATGAATGTTGATAGGGAATATTGTATTAAACAATAATCATCAATCAAAAAACAGTTATGAATTACGAATAATTGAATAATTTATCGTTAACCATTAAAATTTATTTGTTATGTTTCAATTCAAAATCAACTTGCGCAATTTGCAGCGCGGCGGAATCTATTCCGCAATCAACATCGGCGGGCTGGCTATTGGCATGGCAGCCGCCATTTTAATCCTTGCATGGATATATCACGAGTGGTCGTATGACCGGTTTCATACAAAAGAAAAGCAACTTTATGTGGCATATAACCGCGCAACATACGATGGCGCTTTACGATGCTGGGACTGGACGCCTACGCTTCTTGGCCCCACACTGAAAGAGGATTATCCGGGAATTGCCGGCTTTGCAAGAATGAACAACACTGACTTGCTTTTTTCCAACGAGGAAATCAAGTTTAAAATTCAAACAATCATTACCGATCCTGACTTTTTGACCATGTTTTCATTTCCCTTGTTAAAAGGAAACAGGGAAACCGCCCTGAATGATCCGTATTCGGTGATTTTAACTGAAAAAGCGGCAATTCGTTTGTTTGGTCAGGATGAACCCTTGGGTCAAACGCTTTTGGTTGACAACCGGTATTCGATGACTGTTACCGGCGTGATGAAAGATTTGCCCGGTAATACGTTATTTCACTTTGAGGCAATGGTACCTAAACTTTTATTAAAAGCTATGGGGCAGTATTATGACAATTGGGGTACGAATAACAATGCGACTTTTGTGGAATTGCATCCCAATGCACGGTTGGATCTGGTCAATGAATCCATTCGCAGCATCATTCAAATAAATGGTAAAAATGAAGCCAATCCCGAAGTATTTTTATATCCGATAGCCAAACGGCATCTTTATGGCGTATTTGAAAATGGCATACCAACAGGAGGACTGATCGAAACATTGCGTTTGTTTGGCGTCATTGCCGGTTTGATATTGTTGATAGCCTGTATCAATTTCATGAACATGAGTACTGCCCGCAGCGCAAAACGGGCTAAAGAAGTAGGCGTGCGCAAAGTGCTGGGAGGCAAACGATGGTCGTTAATCGGGTTATTTCTGAGCGAATCAATGATGGTTTCATTCATTGCCGGAGCGACGGCTTTGATTCTTGCCCTGATGGTTTTACCGGTATTCAATACCTTAATGGGGCAACAGTTAGTCCTGAATTTGAGTAGTGTTTGGTTTTGGTTGGCAGGATTGGGCTTTGTCCTGTTCACCGGTTTGTTGGCAGGAAGTTACCCTGCATTCTATTTATCCTCTTTCCTTCCGGTAAAAATATTGAAAGGCATATCCAGAAGAAAACAGGCAATGGTATCACCGCGAAAGGTTTTGGTAGTGGTGCAGTTCACCGTTGCATGTGCATTGATTGCGTCCACATTAGTCATTCATCGGCAGATCAAATATGCGCAGGACCGAGAATCAGGATACAATAAAGAGCAACTTATTTATACCCAAATTGAAGGCGATATTGAAAAAAATTATGAACTCATCAAGCATGATTTACTAAATTCAGGGACAGCAATGTCAGTAACAAAAAGTCTTCCGGTTACTACAAGTTGGAGTGGTACCTGGGGGGTTGAATGGCAAGGAAAGGATCCTGACCTGACGCTATCTTTCGATCTGAACTATATTGACGCCGACTGGACAAACACGATGGAAATCACCATTATTGAAGGAAGAGATATTGATATTCATGCTTTCCGGACTGATTCAACTGCTATGTTGATCAACGAGTCGGCTGCGAAGGCAATGAAACTTGAACATCCTGTTGGTGAAATCATCAAAACGCAAGGCTACGACTGGCATGTAGTAGGCGTGGTGAAGGATTTTATTCTGCAATCCCCTTACGAACCTGTAAGACCAATGCTTATTGGCGGCCCTAAAGGATGGTTTGCTATGATGTACATCAAATTAAACGGGCAAAACCGAATAGCGGATAATATAGCGCAGGCAGAGCAAATATTCAAACGGTACAATCCTGCTTATCCTTTTGAATATAACTTCGTTGATGAAGAATATGCCCGCAAATTCCGTAACGAACAAAAAAATGGATCGTTAGTAGCATGGTTTGCCGGATTGACGATTTTTATTTCCTGTATGGGCTTGTTTGCATTGGTCGCATACATGGCCGAAACGCGAAGAAAGGAAATCGGCATCCGCAAAGTGCTGGGCGCTTCGGTTTCCAGCATCATCATTCTGCTATCCAAAGAATTTCTGATTTTGGTAACTATTTCCATTGTGATTGCTTCGCCGATCGCTTGGTGGGCAATGGAAAAATGGCTATCCAACTACGCTTACCGCACGGATATACCGTGGTGGCTATTCGTTGTGGTTGGATGTATCAGTTTGTGCATTGCGTTGCTGACGGTCGGTTTTCAAGCGCTGAAAGCGGCAACGGAAAATCCGGTAAAGGCGATTAAAAGTGAATAATTGAATAAATTATCCTTGCATACTTTACGCTTGCCTTGTGTCATTTGCGGTAAAAATTATCATATTTTTTTTGAATTTTTCGTTTGATATTAATCCCAAATTACATTAATCATGCATCTTTTCATTTTTTGATTAATATTTATACTATATTGGTTGATTTATCGTTAATATCATAAAAAAACAATTCACCATGACAAACTTTGTTCAAATGATGGTTGTTCAATCATTTTTTTATACTTTTGCGCGGTAATTTATTCATACATGAAGAGGTCATTTTTTTGTTTTTTCATCATAGTCATCGGCTTTGCGTCGTGCAGTCAATATGAGAAACTGCGCAAAAGCGGCGATTATCAATTGATGTACCGTAGGGCATTCGAGTATTATGAAGCGGGCGATTTTATCAGATCAGGTAATCTTTTTGACGATCTTGACAGGGTGTTTAGCGCTACCAACAAGGCTGATACGTTAGCATACTTTCGAGCGATGAGTTACTTCAAACAGAAGGATTATCTTACCGCGGCGCATTATTTCAGCCAGCATTACAGGGATCAGCGTCAATCGCCATTTGCCGAGGAGTGCGAATATCTCGCAGGGTATTGTTATTATATGATGAGTCCGCGTCCGGAATTAGACCAGGCGAATACAGATGCAGCCATTGAAGCGTTTCAGATATTTCTGATGCGGCATCCCGAATCGAAATTCGCTGAAGAAGCCGATAAATTCCTGGCTGAAATGAAAGATAAACTGATCGACAAGTCGTATCTGACAGCTCGGTTGTATTACAATCTCGGGCAGTACAAAGCGTCCATCAATGCCCTGAACAACAGTCTGGACGATTATCCCGAAACCAGATACAGGGAGGAATTGATGTATTTCTTGTTGAGGTCGAGTTTTCTGTTGGCCGAAAACAGCGTACCTGCAAGGATGAAAGAACGGTTTCAGTCAACCGTAGATGAATACTATTCATTTATCGGCGAGTTTCCGGAAAGCAAATATGCCAAAGATGCTCAACGAATGTACGATAGAGCCGACCGTTTCCTGAAAGCCCGACCGGACGAGGAAGAGGAGTGAGGAGATAAGAGATAAGAGGGAAGAATCAAAAATAGTAAATCAAAAATAGAATCATGGATTTCAAAAAATCAAAAGCGCCAATTACTACAATCACCCGTAATTTGGATGAGTTATACGCACCGACGGGAAATATCTACGAAACGGTAGTGATTGTATCCAAACGCGCTAATCAGGTCAGCGTGGAAATGAAGCAGGAGTTAAACCGCAAGTTGGAAGATTTTTCGAGTTATACGGACAACCTCGAAGAAGTGTTTGAAAACAGAGAACAGATAGAAATATCACGTTTCTATGAAAAACTGCCCAAATCGACGCTGATAGCCTTGCAGGAATTTACGGATAACGAGGTATACTATCGCAGTCCGGTAAGCGGCGCCGAATCGAGCAAGTAATATAATGACGCTCCGTGGGAGACATATTATTTTGGGCGTTACAGGAAGCATAGCAGCATACAAGGCAGCTATGCTTGTTCGTTTATTAGTAAAGGAAGGCGCCGAAGTAAAAGTGATGATGACGCCGTTGGCCAAAGAGTTCATTACTCCCCTGACGATGGCCACGCTTTCGCGGAATCCGGTGCTGGTTGACTTCTTCGATCCTGAAAACGGAGCATGGAACAGCCATGTAGATTTAGGCCTTTGGGCTGACGCTGTACTAATCGCGCCGGCAACAGCCAATACCCTCGCCAAAATGGCCGCCGGTATAGCGGATAACCTTGTACTTACCACCTGTCTGTCGGCTCGTTGTCCGGTATTTGCAGCTCCGGCGATGGATATGGATATGTTTCGCCACGCAGCTACCACACAAAATCTTCAAACGCTCCGGGCACGGGGCGTACACATCATTGAACCGTCAACCGGCGAATTAGCCAGCGGTTTGGATGGCAAAGGGCGCATGGAAGAACCCGAAAATATTGTCCGTTATTTAGCCGATGCTTTGAAAACCGGCGACTGTACCGGAAAAAAAATATTAGTAACCGCCGGCCCCACATACGAACCGGTTGATCCTGTACGTTTTCTGAGTAACCATTCATCAGGCCGGATGGGATACGCTTTGGCGGAAGAATTGGCGCGGCGGGGCGCTGAAATCATTCTGGTGAGCGGCCCTACCTCCTTGCAGGTGAAACATCCTGCCATATGCCGGATAGATGTAACAACGGCAAGTGAAATGTACCGGGCTGCCATCACACATTTTCCGGAAACGGATGCATCTATTTTGGCTGCGGCAGTGGCCGATTTTACGCCTGAAACGGCGCAATCCGAAAAGATAAAGAACAAACAGGAATTTGACTTGAAACTTGTCCCAACGACAGATATTGCTGCCGAATTAGGAAAGATGAAACGTCCCGGACAGGTGTTGGCGGGCTTTGCACTCGAAACGCACGACGAAACAGAAAATGCAATGAAAAAGCTGACCCGAAAGAATTTCGATTTCATTGTGCTGAACTCACTGAACGATGCCGGCGCCGGTTTCGGACATACGACCAATAAAATTACGATCATTGACAAAGACGGTAACAGTACTCATTTCGGACTAAAACCAAAGGACAAAGTGGCGAGAGATATTGTCGATAAGTTGGTCGAATGTTGGAAACCGTAAACACAATGTGATTTGGTGTTGCGTTGACTGCAATATCACGAATGTGAATTGAAAAAGCCGGAAATGATTTTGAAGTATCAGAATTTTCATATATGTTTGTGCTTTATAAAAATTTTAAATAAAATTGTATGTCAGTAGCAATCATAGAAGTACCGTTTCAAGAAGATATACTGCAACAAGTAGACAGTTTTGTTGACGAAAAAGTTTGCTCCCGTGCCGATATTATCCTTGAGGCAACCAAAATGTACATTGCCCGCAAACAGAATTGGCAAAATATATTCTCGCTTGGCAATCGTCTGGCTTTAGAAAACAGCCTGTCGGAAGCCGATGTGATGAACGAAATAAAAGCCTATCGCCACGAAAAATAAAACAGATATGACAAATAGAACGTACAACAAGCAGTTTGATAAAAAACAGTACAGATTTTGCCCAGCAGAAAGTACCGCTACTGTGTCAATCAAAAATCAAAAACCTTTAGCTCGGCGAAGCCGATCAAAAATCAAAAATTATCTTTGTTACCTGCTCCTGCTGTTCACAACGACTGCTGGCGCTCAGGAACTTCGATGCAATATATCATTAAGTACCACGCAAATACAAGGCTCCAACCGAAGCGTGACAGACGCACTTCAAACGGCGCTGTATGAATTTGTGAATCAGCGCGTATGGACTAACAATGTATTTACTACCGAAGAGCGTATCGAATGTAGCATGATGCTGAACATCACAAGTCTTGTGGGTAGCGACTTTTCGGGAACTATAACGGTACAGTCGCGCCGGCCTGTATTTAATTCCGTGTATCCCACCAACCTGATTAATTTTCAGGACAGGGATTTGAGATTCACCTATGTGGAAGGGCAACCCTTAGAGTTCAGCGATGTTGCTCATTTATCGAATCTTACTTCCATTATTGCGTTTTATATCTACATCATTCTGGGATTAGATTACGACTCGTTTTCGCAGAATGGCGGCACGCCCTATTTTCAGAAAGCTGAAACCATTGTAACCAATGCGCAGCAATCGAGTGAACGCGGATGGAAAGCATACGAAGGTAATTTCCGTAACCGTTACTGGCTGGTGCAAAACCTGTTGGACGACCGTTACCGCGGCGTTCGCGAGTTTACTTACAAGTACTACCGTTTGGGGCTCGACCGCATGAGTAGCCGTCCCAACGAAGCGCGCGCCGATATCGCCGAATACCTCACGCTTTTGCAGGATGTTTTCCGCCGTAAACCCGACCCCTATTTGTTTCTGTTACAGATCGTGTTTGACGTCAAATCCAACGAATGGGTAGATATGTTCACTAATGGAACACCCGATGAAAAAACAAGAGTGGTAAGGCTTTTGAAAGAAATAGACCCGCCAAATATTTCAAAATACGATAGAATAAACAGCCAATAGAGACTCAAGGGAACTTCTAAAAACTCTCAACGTCATGCTGAACTTGTTTCAGCATCTCCTCAAATTCAGGAGATTGACTGCGTCGAGCTCCGCTTCGCTCCGGTTGCGGGTCATGCCCGCAATGACGGGAGCGTTACAAAAGGGGTTTTAGAAGTCCCCTCAAGTCCCTGAAACTGCTCAAATGTCCATTACACCTATTTTTTTGAAAAGTTAGTTTCCTGACAGACACATATTTATCTCAGGTTGGGCGATAAGCCGGCGCTGATGACTTCGGCGGGTAACTGTATGGCGGTGAGGTCATCGTAGGGTTGGATGATAATGGGCTCTCCGTCAACGGTTTGCGACATCATCTGCGGATGTTCCACCATGATACCGTGGCGTTTGATGTCTAACCAGCGCTGCCCCGTATGTACGCTTTCAAAACGACGAATAGCAAGCACGGCGCGTACTAAATTTTCTTGCGTGCCCCGCTGTATGCCGAAGCGCGATTCCATGTGAACATAGGGGCTACGGGGGCGTTCCATTGAATAATAGGCGGAAATTTGCTGTGTGGCGTACCGGTTGTGCGAAGGGCTCCATGCGGCATAGAAGATGTTCAGGTCGTCGGTGGCCTTTGCGAAATCGCCCAGCATGGCGTAAGCCTCGGCGCGGCAGGCGAGCGTTTCTTCCACCGTAAACGGCACCGCTACGGTATGCGGATATCCAATACCTGCTGTTGGGTTGGTTACTTCAAAAAGTTCCCACAATTTGGGATACCAAACATTTTGCTGGTTTCCCCATACAGATGTCATCCCTTTGACGGATCCATTCCATGGAAAATTTTGCCAAAAGGTTTCATATGCCTTATCTCTGTTGTGCGCATAGCGCTTGTTTTCCGGGTACGACCGTCCCCAGAGTGTTCCCGTCTGCGGAATAATCAGAAAATTGCACGGATACACGCTGTTACAATATGCGTATGCAATATTGTCAACTTCCGGAAGTCCGCTCAATGCTTCATAATCGCGAAATATGCCGCCCGGATCATTTCCCAGCGCCACCGAAGCATATTCCACCGTCTTGCTCCATTTGCCGTAGAACAGGTTGAACCGCGCTGCAAAAGCATAAGCAGCCCTGCGGTTGAAATGATACGCCGGACGCAGAAACTTGTCCACATGCAGCGGCAATGCCTCTTCGATATCGCGTTCGATTTTTTCATAAACCGACGCTACCGTTCCCCGTTCGTATTTCGGATTGACAGTCGTTTCGGGCGCTTCTATGTAAGGAATACCCGGGTCGGTATCGCTTGATACAGGGTTGTATGCCTTGCTGAAGGCGCTCACCAGTACGAAATGCCCAAAAGCGCGGCACAGCAGCGCTTCTGCCTTAGAGCCGTTCAGCGACGAAAGATTACCCATCTTTTCTATAGCGTCCAGCGCCTGATTGGCTGCCGCAATGGCCTCGTAGCACGATTCCCATGTTGTTTTCGGCGCATCCCAATATGATTCGGTGATGTTCTCATAGCGGTACGCCTGTTCGCTGACTAACGCATTGCTTCTGTCCGTATATTGTGGGCCGTTGTCGGTTACGTTGTCCGACATCATCTCAAACACCATCGTTGGCAACATCACCGGATATGCGGATACCAGCATTTCGGCTATTTTGGTGTCGCTATCGAGTTCTGTCCGCTTATCGGGAGGCGTATCCAAAAAATCGTTGCACGAAACCAGCATCAGGACAAGCAACACTATGAGATTTTTGAAAAAAATCTGCTTCATTATTTATATTATTGAGGGTGTCAAAAGTTTTAATCCGTAGATATTGTTAAAATCACTACTGTTGAGCGTTACAAGAATCAGATGGCATGTAATTGCGGTAGCAGCAATAATTGCGTCAGGAAGTTTTATTTTGTGCGTTTTTCTGATGAGGATGGTTTGTTTTTCGATATCTTCAGTCAAAAAAAGACGTTCAAACGTATCGCAAAACATCGTGATTGCCATTTCTTCTTTCCGGTTTTGAAATGGAAAACCCAACGCCTCCATATAGGTTATCGAGGAAATATACAAATTGTCGCCTTCCTGCGCAAAATCATTTATTTTTAGTCTTTTTTGCGTTAAGTAAATGATAATATTTGTGTCTATCAAAAAATTAGTTCCATTCATCGCGTATCGTTTTTTGATAAGCAACGGGATCATCTATATTGGCTAAAATGTTATCTGTTTTTATTGCATCAAGCGCCTGCTGAACAGTATTAACATTGCCAGAAGACCGTTCGTTATGGTGAATGTTCACTCCACGAACAAAACGAATATTTTTTAACCAACCGGCTAATATGATTGCCTGATTGGCATCTTCTACGGTTATAGATACAGTACTCATATTATTTTTTTACAAAGTTAGGGAAGAATTTTTGTTTTTCATAGAGAAATGAAAAGATAATCATATTTTTCATACTGAAATGATTTTAGTTATTTTTTAACGTAAACCGATCCTCTGTTGCTTTTTTCTGAACCATTGATGTAGAATTTGTTGAAAATGATCAGTCTGTCGCCGTCGAGGATGTATTTGTAAATTTCTGCATGATCGTATTTTTCATCATATATGATGAGATCGCCATCTCTAACGGTGAATCTGCATTCACTCCATAAATCGGGAACATTTCTCGTGTAAAGCATATTCCCCGAAAATCTGTAGTAGATACGATCAGTTGTAACACTATAATACGTTCCGTCGGGAATATTGCCGTCATTACTTTCACTGCCTGAAAAGGCAACCATTGAGAACACGATTACCGCAACTAAAGCGATAATACCAAACTTTTTGATGGCGTTTTTCATGGAAAACACTTCTTTTTTTGTACCTGTATAATTCATTTGATCATTATTTATTGTTAATCATTATTCGTAAATTATTAATTCGTAATTCAAAACCCCACCCTCACCGTCAGCGTAAACTGCTGCGACATCGGCACTGCCACGCCGCCCGAACGGAAAAATTCAGGATCCTGCCCGTTGAGTTTCTTATCGGCGTAAATCAGAAACGGATTGATTGCCTGAACTTTCAGCGATAGATGCTGCATCTTCAGTTTTTCAACCGTCGCTTTC
>Ga0082212_10004293_pt1 | contig 19802 bp, 15 predicted proteins | sample TergutNt197P3_FD_71548 | JGI IMG/M metagenome (GOLD analysis project Ga0082212, IMG submission 71548) | Neocapritermes taracua P3 segment gut microbial communities from Petit-Saut dam, French Guiana - Nt197 P3 | ecosystem: Host-associated > Arthropoda: Insects > Digestive system > Gut ... | reverse complement strand
TGGCCGGGCCCCCCCCCGCGGGGGGGGGGTGGGGGGGGGTGGGGGGGGGGGGGGGGGGGGGGGGGGCCGGGGGGGGGGCCGGGCCGCGGCGGGGCGTCAGTTGGCCAGGACGGCCTTCTGCGCGTTGGTGAGCTCGGACTGCACGTCCTTGCCGTCCCAGATGTTGGCGGAGGCCGCGTTGAGGGCGTCCCACACCTTGGCCATGCGGGCGATCTTCGGCATGGCGAACGTGGTGCTCATCTGGTCGGCGAAGCCGGCGATGGCGTCGTTCTTGTACGTCAGCTTGGTCGTCGAGACGCCGAGCGTGCCGCAGATGTCGGCGCGGAGCTGCTGCATCTCGGGCGTGGTGAGGAACTCGGCGAAGGCGTTGGCCTCGGCCGGGTGCTTCGAGTACGCGGAGACGAACATGGTGCGCACGCCGGTGAAGCTCGTGGCGGGCGTCGAGTCACCCGGCAGGGAGAACATCGGCACGACGCCGAACTTCACGCCCTTGTCGGTGAACTGCTTGACGTTCCACGGGCCGCTGACCTCGATGGCGGCCTTGCCGGCGGCGAAGAGGCTGTCGGCGGTGGCGGTGTTCATGTCGGCCGCCTTGACCGGCAGGATCTCGTGGAGCTTCTGGAAGGCCGTGTAGCCCGCCACCGACTGCGCGTTGTCGATGTTCGGCGCGGTCTCGTCCAGGCCGTCCTTGCCGAACAGGCGGTTGCCGCCGCTCGTCATGAACGCGCCCGTGTAGTAAAAGTTGCCGACGTCCATGACGAACCCGTACTTGCCGGGGTTGGCGGCGTTGAACTGCTTGGCGAAGGAGACGACGTCGTCGTACGTCTTCGGGGGGTTCGGGACGAGCGCCTTGTTATAGAAGAGCGCGTAGGTGTCGGCGTCGACCGGGTAGCCGTACATCTTGCCGTCGGTCCACGTGTCGGCCGTGACGGCGGCCGGGGTGACGTTCTTCTTCACCGCGTCGAGGTCCTGCGTCGGCAGCACGTGGCCGCCCGAGACCAGGTCGCCGAGCGTGTCGTGCGGGGCGGCGAACACGTCCGGGCCCTTGCCGGCGGGGCCGTCGAGCGCGATCTGCTTCGCGGCGTCGCCGGACTCGACGTTCACGTACTTGATGGTGATGTTCGGGTGCTGGGCGGTGAACTTCGCGCCCGCCTCCTTGACGAACTCGTCAGGCCCGAGGAGGGACTCCCAGACCGTGAGCTCGATGGGGTCCTTCGTGTTGAGGGCCTGTGCGCCGTCGCTCTGGGCGGCCTTGACCTGGTCGGGCGTGGGGTTCTGGGTCGAGCACGCGGTGAGCGCGACGGCCAGGACGGCGACGGCGCCGCCGGCGAGGATCTTGCGAAGCATCGTTGCTTTCCTTCCGCTGACCGGCTGGTGCCGGTGCCGCACTTCCGTGTGCGGCGCCACACGGGTGGCTGTGCGCGCTCACAGTACGCGCACACTCGGCACGGTCGGCAAGTTGCCTGGAGTCACAATCCCGTAACGGTGCGTTGGCGCGGGTTTCGGGACGGGGTCGATTTGCACGGCGGCCCAGGTCGGGTGTTCTCTGGGCCCCGCACGCGACGAAGCTGCCGCGTGGCACTGTGACCGCGCACAGCCCAGGGAGCCTCATTGACCAGCCCTTCCGTCGACGGCCCGTTCGTCCCCGGTCCCGCCTTCGACGGCTGGCTGCCGGGCGTGGACGGCATCTGCTACGGCGGCGACTACAACCCCGAGCAGTGGCCCGAAGAGGTGTGGGAGCAGGACGTCGCCCTCATGCGTGAGGCGGGCGTGAACCTGGTCAGCGTCGGCATCTTCTCCTGGGCGCTGCTCGAGCCGCGCGAGGGCGAGTTCGACTTCGCGTGGCTGGACCGCCTGTTCGACCTGCTGCACGCGAACGGGATCCGGGTGGACCTGGGCACGCCCACCGCGTCGCCTCCGGCGTGGTTCTTCCGCCGGTACCCGCAGGCGCGCGTGGTCACCAAGGACGGGACCGTCATGGGCTTCGGCTCGCGCGGGATGGCGGCCCCGACGTCGCCGGAGTACCGCGCGGCGGCCGTGCGCATCGCCACCGAGCTGGCGGAGCGGTACGGCGCGCACCCGGCGCTCGCGCTGTGGCACGTGCACAACGAGTACGGCGCCCCGGTCAGCGACGACTACTCGGAGAACGCCCGCCGCGCGTGGCCGCTCTGGCTGCAGCACCGGTACGGGAGCCTCGAGGCCCTCAACGCGGCGTGGGGCACCCGGTTCTGGGGCCAGGTGTACGGCGAGTGGGACGAGGTCGACGTGCCCGCCGCGTCGCCGTCGGTGGTCAACCCGGCCCAGCGCCTCGACTTCGCCCGGTTCACCGACGCGATGCTGCGCGAGTGCTTCACGGCCGAGCGCGACGTGATCCGTGCGCGCTCGTCGGTGCCCGTCACCACCAACTTCATGGCCGTCGCGTGCCCCGCCACCGACCTGTTCGCGTGGGGCCGCGAGGTCGACGTCGTCTCCAACGACCACTACCTGTGGGCCGCCGACCCGCGCAACCACGTGACGCTCGCCCTGGCCGCCGACCTGACCCGGTCGGTGGCCGGCGGCAAGCCGTGGATGCTGCTGGAGCACTCCAGCTCGGGCGTCAACTGGCAGCCGCGCAACGTGGCCAAGCGCCCCGGCGAGGAGCTGCGCAACGCGATGTCGCACCTGGGCCGGGGCGCCGACGCCATCATGTTCTTCCAGTGGCGCGCCTCCCGGTCGGGGGCCGAGAAGTTCCACTCCGCGATGCTCCCCCACGCCGGCACCCGCTCGCGGGTGTGGCGCGAGGTCGTCGAGCTCGGCGCCACGCTCGGCAGGCTCGGCGAGGTCGTGGGGTCGCGCACGCAGGCCGACGTCGCGCTGCTCTGGGACCAGGAGTCGCTCTGGGCCCAAGGCCTGGAGTGGCGCCCCAGCGCGGACCTGCAGGCCGGCGAGCGCATCCAGACGTTCTACGACCGCCTGTGGCGCGACGGCCTCACCGTCGACCTGGCCCGCCCGTCGCAGGACCTGTCGGCGTACCGGCTGGTGGTCGCCCCCGCGTCGTACCTGCTCACGGCCGCCGACGCCGCGAACCTCACCGCCTACGTCGAGGGCGGCGGCACCCTGCTGGTGTCGTGCTTCTCGGGCATCGTCGACGAGCACGACCGCGTGCACGAGGGCGGCTTCATGGCCCCGCTGCGCACCGCCCTGGGCGTGTGGGTCGAGGAGTTCCTGCCGCTGCGCGAGGGCGAGCGCGTCACGCTCGAAGGGCTCGGCGACCCGCTCCACGCCACCGTGTGGGCCGACGACCTGGTGCTCGAGGGCGCCGAGGTCGTCGCGACCTACGCCGACGGCCCGGCCCCGGGCGGCCCGGCCGTCACCCGCCACCAGGCCGGCGCGGGCAAGGGCTGGTACCTGTCGACGGTGCTGGACGCCGACGCCCTGGCCCCGCTCATGGCCCGCGTCTACGCCGACGCCGGGCTCACGCCCACGCTGCTGCCCGACGACGTCGAGGTGCTGCGCCGCGTCTCGGACGACGCCGAGTACACGATCGCCATCAACCACTCCCCCGTGGACGTCCGGCTCCCGGTGCCGGCGGGCACCACGGACCTGCTGAGCGCGGGCGCGACGTCGACCGACTCGACCTCCGGGACCACCACGGTCCCCGCGGGCGAGGTGCGGGTGCTCAGGGCACCTCGCTGAACCACTCCGTACCGATCACGCGGCGTGCGAGCCACGGCGGCAGCGCGAGCAGGATCGCGACGGTGCGCACTCCCCCGCTCGCCTGGGAGGCGTGCGCGGCCAGGGCGGCCCGCTTGGCGGGCAGCTGGTCGCGCACGTCGACGGCGTGCGCGATGTCGGCGCGCGCGGTGAACACGTCGTCGCCGGGCACGGTCAGGCCGGGCAGCACCCGCGCGAGCGGGCGCACGGCGTGCAGCACGCGCACCAGCCAGGTGCGGTCCATCGTCGCCTCCCAGAGCACGGGCCGGCGGCGGGCGAGCAGCTGGGCCTCGCGGGCCACGACGTGCACCTTGAGGTGGTCGGGGTGCCCGTACCCGCCGCGGTCGTCGTACCCGGTGAGCAGGTCGGCGTCCTCCTCGTCGAGCACGGCGACGACGGCGTCGGCGGCCTCGCCGAGGGGCACGTCGACGAACCGGCTCGCGCCGTCGCTGGGGCGGTCCGCCATCCCGGAGTCGCCGTAGCCGAGGCGCACCACGCGGGCGACGCCGAGCGCGCGGGCGGACTCGTCGAGCTCGTGCACGCGGCGGTCGGCCAGGGCGGCACCGGGGCCGCCGGCGGCGAGCCCCGCCTCGCCGTCGGTCGCGACCACGAGCACCACGCGGTCGCCGGCGGCGGCCCGCTGGGCGATCCACCCGCCGGTGAGCAGGGCCTCGTCGTCGGGGTGGGCGTGCAGGCACACGACGGTGGCCATCAGGCACCCACCAGCACGGGCACGGCGACCGGGGCCGGCTGGGCGACGGGCCGGGCCGCCGTGGTGGCCGCGCGGTAGAGGGCCGCGGTGCGGTCGAGCGCGTCGGCCCAGTCGAACGGCGGGGGCACCAGCGCGTTGTGGGCGGTGATGCGCTCGCGCAGCGGAGCCTCGCTCAGCAGCCGCGCGACGGCGGGGGCGAGCGCGGCGTCGTCGTCGACGAGGAGCCCGTCGAGGCCGTCGGTGACGAACTCGCCGACGCCGCTGCAGCGGCGCGCGACCACGGGCAGGCCGGTGCAGCGGGCCTCGAGCGCGGCGATGCCGAACGACTCCTTGGGCGCCGGGGCCACGTAGACGGACGCGGCGCCGAGCTCGGCGAGCACCTGGTCGCGCGTGAGCCGCCCGGTGACGCGCACGTGCTCCCCGAGGCCCCGCCGCTGCACGCGACGCTCGACGCGGCGGCGCAGGCGGCCGTCACCGACGATGACCAGCCGAGCGTCGGCCTCGGGCGCCAGGGCCCTGACCTGCTCGAACGTGCGCAGCAGCTGGATCGGCCGCTTGCGGGGCGCCAGGCGCATCGTGCTCACCAGCACCGACCCGGCGCGCTCCGCCTCGCCGGAGGGGCGCTGCCACGCGGCCACGTCGAGGGCGTTGGGCAGCACGGCGACCTCGACGCCGGGCAGCGCCTTGCCGAACGACGCCGCGGCCGCGCCGCTGACGGCGGACCACACGACGGGCCAGCCGGCCAGCCGCATGCCCATGGCCGCGACGCGCAGCGCGAGCCCGGCCCCGGACCACATCGAGTGGACGGTCACGAGGGTGGGCACGCCGGACTTCGCGGCGGCGCGTGCCACGGCGAGCCCGTACGGGGACACGAGCGAGAGGTGCACGTGCACGACGTCGTACTCGCCGACCGCGCGGCGGGCCTGCCCGGCGGGCAGGCGCCGCACCCAGGCCGGGTCGGCTGCGCCGGCGGCGGGCTCGGTCGGGGTGAGCACCACGGCGTCCAGGCCGGCGGCGCGCTGGTGGCGCACCAGGTCGTCGACGTGGGTCTCGATTCCGCCCAGGCGGGGCAGGAACACGTCGGTCACGTGCGCGACCCGCTGCACCTCGCCGGCCGGTCCCGCCCAGCCCGTGCGGTCGGCGGCGCCGGCACGACGGCGGCCCAGCAGCCACAGGCCCAGCGCGCCGCCGCCCACCGGGATCTCGAGCGCGAACACGAACACGCGGTACAGCACCGCGGCCGCCGTGGCCGCCGTCGGGTCGGCGCCGAGCGCCAGCAGCACGCCCACCATGCCGAGGTCGGCGACGCCGACGCCGCCCGGCGTGAGCGGCAGGATCGTCAGCAGCCGCTCGACGGCGAAACCGGCCAGCACGATGGGCCAGGCCACGCCCGCGCCCGTGACGTGCAGGCACAGCCCCAGCAGCACGGCCTGCAGCGCCACGTACCCGCCGATGGCCATGGTCATGCGCAGCCACCCGCGCGTCACGAGAGCCTCGCACTCGCGGCGCAGCTCCAGCACCGCGGGCACCAGGTCCAGCGGCCGGTCCTTGCCCACGAGGCGCAGGCCCGCGCGGGCGGCACGGCTCAGCGCGCGCCCCAGGCGGGCGGCGCCGGCCGGGCTGCGCAGCGCCACCCAAGCGCCGGCCACCAGGGCGACGAACGCGACGCCCCCGAGCACGCCCGCCGTGAGCAGCGACCGCCCCACCGTGTCGCCCGCGTACACGAGCGCCGCGACGGCCACCGCGGGCAGCAGCAGCTTGGAGCCGACGTCCCACAGGTTGGTGAGCACCGTGAACCCGGTGAAGGCGCGCACGTCGATGCCCCAGGTGCGCATCATGCGGCGGTTGAGCTCCATCCCGGCCGCCCCGCCGACGGGGAGCACGTTCGACACCGCGCTGCCCGTGAGGTTGAGGGTCAGGGCCCGGCGGTGCGTCAGCGCGGGGGCCGCCGCCGTCAGCACGAACGTGTGCACGAGCAGCCCTGCGAGCCACACGGCGGCCAGCGTCAGCGCGGCCGACCAGGTGAGCCCCTGCAGCGCCGGCACCACCCCGTGCCACGTCACGCCCACGGCCTTCGGCAGCCCGACCGCCACTAGGCCCAGAGCCACCAGCCACGAGGCGGCGAACCGCAGGCGACGCTTCAGGGGGCTGGTGCCGACCGCGGCGTCCTCGCTGGTCGGTTCGTCGGGGACGGGGGGCGTCGTCGTGGTGGCCACGCCCGGGACGCTAAAGATGCCCGGATGAACCAAAGATGAACTGTCGCTCAGTGACCGGGCAGCAGCACCGTGACGCTCATCGCACGCCCGTGCTCGCACGGCACCGGCGCGTGCGCGCCCCGGAACGCGTGGTGCCCGTCGAAGCACAGCCGCAGCTCGCCGCCCGCGCCCGTGACCAGCGAGTCCACGAGCGACAGGCCCAGGCCCGCACCGGGCCGCGCCCGCGCGTCGTCGGCCCGCGCGAACCGCTGCACCGCCGTGTGCAGCAGGTCAGGCTCCATGCCGCGCCCCGCATCCGTGACGACGATCCGCGCCCAGCCCGGGTCCGGCCGGTCGACGACCACCTCGACCGGCGGCGCCCCGTGCTTCGCCGCGTTGTCCAGCAGGTTGGTCAGCACACGCTCCACGGCGGCGTCGGACAGCGCCACCGGCACCGGCCGGTCGGGCAGCACGACGCCGACGTCGGCCAGGTGCGCGACGTCGGCGACCCGCCGCTGGTCGATCACCCGGGCCGTGACCGCGACCAGGTCGCACCCCTGCCCGCCCGCCCCGGAGGACGCCCCGACAGCCAGCAGCTGGTCGGCCAGGTGCGCCAGCCGGTCCAGGTCCACCTGGAGCTCGTCGAGCACCTCCTCGTGCTCCGCCGTGGTGCGCGGGCGGCGGCGCGCGAGCTGGATGCGGCTGCCCAGCAGGGTGATGGGCGTCCGCAGCTCGTGGCTGGCGTCGCCGACGAACTGGCGCTCGCGGTCGAGGGCGCGCTCGAGGCTGGCGAGCATGTCGTTGAAGGTGTGGCCCAGGCGGGTGACCTCGTCGTCGCGCTCGGTCGGCACGTCGAGGCGCAGCTCGGTGGCGCCTTCGGCGATGGCGGCCGCCTGGCGGCGATAGCGCTCGACGGGGAGGAGCGCGGCGCGGGCGAGCCGGTCGCCCACAAACCCGGTGATGACGAGCGCGCCGATGCCCGCGAACAGGAGGGTGACGAGCAGCTCGCGCAGGGCCTCGTCGCGGTGGTCGCGCCGCACGCCCACCAGCAGGTAGTCGCCCTTCTCGACCGTCAGCGGGCTGATACGGACGCGGTAGGTGTCGCGGGCGTCGAGGATGTCGCCGATGTCGAGGGTGCGGGCGCTGGTGCCGACGTGGGCGAGGCGGCTGGGGCTGACCATGGCGTCGGTGCCGGCGGCGCCGCCGCGGTCGAGCACGTAGCCGTCGGCGCTCAGCACCTGCCAGGCGACGCCGGTGGCGTCGGCGAGGATGCGGTCGCTGACCCGCCCGTCGGCGCCGACGCGCGGGATGATCGTGCCGGTCGCCTGCAGCAGGTCGGTGTCGAGGCCGTTGTCGAGGGCCAGCTCGACGCGCCAGTAGACGAAGACGCCCGCGGCGGCGAGCACGGCCATCATCGCGGCGGAGAACCCCGCGACCAGCCTGACCCGCAACGGCAGGTGCGACCGCCAGGACGCCGTCATCGGGGGGCCGGCGGCGGGTCGACGCGGTAGCCGGCGCCGCGCAGCGTGGTGATGGTCTCGGTGCCGAACGGCCGGTCGACCTTGGCGCGGATCGCGGCGAGGTGGACGTCGATGACGTTGCTGCGCAGGTCCGTCTCGCCGTCCCAGACCTCGTCGAGGATGTGCTGCCGGGTCACGACCTGCCCGGCGCGGGAGACCAGCAGGTGCAGGATGTCGAACTCGCGGGCCGAGAGCGTGATCTCGGTGCCGGCGCGCGTGACGCGGCGGGCTGCGGGGTCGACCACCAGGTCGCCGACGGTCACGGGCGCCTGCCCCGCGGCGGTGCCGCGCCGGTACAGGGCCCGCAGCCGGGCGAGCAGCTCGTCGACGTCGAACGGCTTGGACAGGTAGTCGTCGGCGCCGGCGTCGAGGCCCTCGACGCGGGAGCGGACGTCGCCGCGCGCGGTGAGCATCATGATGGGGATGCCGCCGACGCCGAGCTCGCGCAGCCGCCGCGCCACGCTCACCCCGTCGAGGCCGGGCAGCATCCAGTCGAGCAGCGCGACGTCGTAGGAGGTGCCGCGCAGCAGGCGGTCGTAGGCGCTGCGGCCGTCGTGGACGACGTCGACCGACCAGCCGGCCTCCGCGAGCGTCTGCTCGAGCACGGCGGCCAGCCGGACGTCGTCCTCGGCGACCAGGATCCTCATGACGTCACAACGTAACGGCGCAGGCGCGTCCGTGTGAGGTGCGTCGCCGCACGCAGGGTCACGCGCCGCACGGCGGCGTACCAGGCGAGCGCCACGACGGCGCCGAGCAGCAGCCCGGCGACGACGTCGAGCGGGAAGTGCGCCCCGACGTACACGCGTGTGGCGGCCATGACGAGCGCGAGCGCGACGGCGACCACCCCGAGCCGGCGCCCGGCCACCCACACGCCGGCGGCGACGGCGCCGGCCATGACGGCGTGGTCGGACGGGAAGGACGGGTCGGTGGTGCGGCTGACCAGCACGAGCGCGTGCGGCAGCACCGCGTAGGGCCGCGGCTCGTCGACCGCGCGGCCCACGAGCTGGTTGAGCCCCAGGGCCACGAGCACGCCGAACGGGGCGGCGATCGCCGCGGTCACGCGCGCCAGGCTGCCCGAGCGGCGGGCGAACCAGAACGACACGAGCAGCAGCAGCACGAACAGCACGATGCCGTCGTTCGCGAACAGGCGCGCGGCGCCGTGCAGCCACGGGGTGTGCACCGCGAAGCGGTTCACCGCCGAGTACCACCCCTGGTCCAGGGAACCGCCGATCACCGTGCCGCCTGTCGTCTGCATCCCGGCGACACTAGGCAGTCGCGATGAAGCGGTGATGAAGCCTCAGGCCTGCTCGCCGGCGCCCTCGGGCGCGGCGGGCGGCGCGGGCTCCTCGACCGGCGGGGCGGGGTCGGCCGGTGCCGGGTCGGCGGGCGCCGGCGTCGTCTGGGCCGGCGGGCGCGCGGCCGGCCGGCGCGGCGCCGGCGGGGTGCCCACCAGGGCCGGGTCGGCAGGGCTGAACGGCTCCACCGGCAGGCCGGCGTGCGCCCGGTCCATGAAGTCCGCCCACAGCGGCGCCGCGAGCGTCGACCCGAACAGCGTGCGGATGAACCGGCCGTTGAAGTCGAAGTTGAAGTTGGTGGTGTCGCCCGACGCCTCGCCCACCCACACCGCCGTCGACAGCTGCGGCGTGTAGCCCACGAACCACGTCTGCGCCGAACCCTGCGTGGTGCCCGTCTTGCCCGCCGACACGCGCCCCTCGGCGAGCTGGCTGTTGCGGCCCGTGCCCTCCGTCATCGCGTTGGCCAGGGCGTACGTGACCGTCGCCGCCACGTTCGCCGGCAGCGCCTCGGCGTTGCACTGCGCGCCCGGCACCGGCAGCTCCTCGCCGTCCGGGCCCAGCACCCGCGTGATCGCCACCGGGTCGCAGTACGTGCCGTCCGCCGCGAGCGTCGCGTACGCGGCCGCCATCTGCAGCGGCGACGTCGTCTGCGTGCCCATGACCATCGCCGGCGTGATGAGGACGTCCTCCCGCGCGGGGTCGAACAGCGTCACGACGGCGCCGCCCGCACCCGGCCGCGTCGTCGGACGGAAGCCCATGTCCCACGCCGTGTCCCGCACGCCACACAGGTCCAGCTGCGTCGACATCGTCGCGAACGCCGTGTTCACCGAGTCCGACATCGCCTGCAGCACCGACATGTTGCCCCGCGCGTTGCCCTCGGCGTTCGCCGGGCCCCACGGCGCGCCGCCGAACTGCGAGCACGACGACGTCCACGCCGACTGCGGCCGCTGCACGCGCGCCCCGCTCACGACGTCGTGCAGCGTGCGGCCCTCGAGCAGCCACTCCGCCAGCACGAACGTCTTGAACGTCGAACCCGACTGGAACCCGCGCGACGCCCCCTGCAACGGCCCGCTCGAGAAGTTCACCGCCGTCGTGCCCGGCGCCGGGTCGGAGCTCGCGTCGAACGGGGTGTTCTGGGCCATCGCCAGGATCTTGCCCGTGCCCGGCTGCACCGTGACCACCGCCGCCTCCAGGTCCCGGGTGTTGCCCGCCGGGACATGGTTCGCGACCTCCTCGGCCGCCGCCGCCTGCAGGTCCATGTCGATCGTCGTCGTGATCCGCAGCCCGCCGCGGTACAGCAGCGCCAGACGCTCCGCCTCCGTCGCCCCGAACTCCGGGCTGTTCCGGATCGTCGAGATCACGTACGCGCAGAAGAACGCCGCGTCCTGCGCCGCAGCGCAGCCCGTCGGCACCGGCGTGATCGTCAGCGTGTCCTCGATGGGCGTCTGGCGTGCCTCGTCGAACTCCTCCGTCGTCAGGAACCCGAGCGACCACATCCGGTGCAGCACCAGGTTGCGGCGCTGCTGCGACAGCTCCGGGTTCACCGTCGGGTCGAACCGGCTCGGCGCGTTCGTGATCCCCGCGATCGTCGCCGCCTCGACCGGCGTCAGGTCGATCGCCGACTTGTCGAAGAAGAACCGCGACGCCGTCTCGACCCCGAAGATGTTCTGCCGGCCGAACTGCGCGACGTTGAGATACCCCTCGAGGATCTCCTCCTTCGACATCGTCCGCTCGATCTCGAACGCGATCGCCGCCTCACGCGCCTTGCGCGCCATCGTCTCGCCGCGCGCCTCGATCACGCCGAACGGGTCCCCCGCCTGGTACGCCACGTCGATCAGACGGTTCTTCACGTACTGCTGCGTGATCGTCGACGCACCCTGCGTCGGCAGGCCCCGCGCGTTGTTCACGAACGCGCGCGCCAGCGACCGGAAGTCCACGCCCCCGTGCTCGAAGAACCGCTCGTCCTCGATCGCCACCACCGCGTTCACCAGGTGCGGCGACACCTCCTCCAGCGGCACCACGATGCGGTTCTGCGCGAAGAAGGTCGCCAGGTGCTGCCCGTTCGCCGCATAGATCGTCGTCGCCTGCGCCAGCGGGGTCCGCTCCAGCTCCGTCGGCACCGCGCCGAACGTCTCGACCGCCGCCGTCGTCAGGCGGTCGGCGCTCGCGGCCACCGGGATCGCCAGGCCCGCAGCCAGCACGCCGCCCGACGTCGCCATCAGCACGAACGCGAGCAGGAGCGTCCCCACACGGTGCAACGGGACGCGGTGCGGTCGCCTCGGCTCGTGTGCGGTCGCGTCGTCCCGTCGTCTCCCCATGCCCGTCATGGTCCGGGGCCGACGGCGCCCGCGGCGGGCGCAGGCGCACATCGATGCGCACACAGGCGGCGAGCATCACCAGCGGTTGTGGACGTCCTCCGCCCAGCCGAGCAGCCCGTCGAACGGGATCGTCTCGCCCGCGGCCGTGGTGAACGTGCCCGACCAGTGGCCGAAGCACTGGTCGGTCGACGACGCGAGCACCAGCAGGTTGGTGCGCGTCACCTTGTCGTGGAACGGCACGAACGTCGCGTCGAGGCCGCCGCCGTGCACGCGCCACGGCTCGCGCCAGCGCGCCATGTCGTACTCCCAGACCAGCTCCTGCGGGAGGTGGTGCAGGCGTCCGTCGACGAGCACCGCGTTCTCGGTCGCGCCCGTGCCGGCGGTCCACCGGCCGCCCACCTGCAGGCCCACCGTGCGGCCGTGCGTGACGCCCGCCGCGGCACCCCAGCTCCAGCGCACGTCGTAGGGCCAGCGGCCGCGCCCGTGGTCGAGCACCGCCCACGACTCCCCCGCCGGGACGGGCGCAGTCGCGCCGTCCGTCGTCACGGTGCCCGACGCCGGCCGCGCGACGTCCTTGACCGTGTACTGGAAGCGTGTGCCGCTCCAGGGCACCACCACCGCGAGCCGTTCGTGGCCGGGCGGCAGCGCAGCGACGACGTCGAAGGACGCGCCCGCCACGCGCGCCCGCAGACGGGTGCCGCCGTCGACCTCGTCGACCGCGACGTCGAGACCCTTCGCGCGGGCCCGCACGGGCCCGCCTCCGAGCGTGCCGGGAAGGCTCACGCCGCGCGCGGGCAGCACCGTGGCCGAGGCGCCCCACGTCTGCTCGGTCGTGCGGTCCAGCACCCACACCTCGTGCACCGCGGCGTAGTCGAGCGACGAGACGGTGAGCGCGAGCACGTGCGTCGGCGTGGTGACCGCCCAGTACTCCCAGCGCTTGTTCCGGCCCCAGAACCGGCGGCCGTCGCGCCCGATCCCCGAGGTGTCGACCAGCGGCTGCCGCGCCCAGCCGACGGCGGCCCGGTTCAGCGTGCCGTCCGGGAGGGTGAGCGCGACGGGCTCGGTCAGCTCTGACATGGGCGCATCGTGCCACGACTCGGCCGGACCCCGGCGCTGGGAGTGGACGTGCTATCTCGCGGGGCCGCGTACTAACTCGCGGGGCAGCGTGCTATCTCGCGAGTTAGCGCCGGTGACCGCGAGATAGCGCCGCGCGGCGCGAGATAGCGCGCTCGGTCCTGTGCAGAGGGGCTCCCCTGCGGAGGGCGGCGCGCTTGCCGCTTGGCACACTATTTACCGCCCAGTTTCCCGCCGCGCACCGGCGCCGGGTGGACGCACTCTGCGCGGCCAGCCCCCGGCCGCCGTCGCGGGCCGCCGGTAGCGTCCCTGCGGCGCCACCGTGGCGCCGCCTCGTCAGGAGCTGCCCCAGTGGACGTCGTCTTCCTCATCCTCGGTCTTGCCGCGCTCGTCGCCGGTGGTGAGCTGGTCGTCAGCCACGGCACGCGGCTCGCCGGGTACTTGAGGGTCTCCCCCATGGTCATCGGCCTGACCGTCGTCGCGATCGGCACGTCGCTGCCGGAGCTCGCCGTCGGGATCGACGGGATCCGCCGGGGCGTCGGCTCGATGGTGCTCGGCAACGTGGTGGGCACCGACATCGTCAACGTGCTGCTGATCCTGGGGCTCTCGGCGGTGATCAAGCCGATCGCCGTGCCGCGCGAGTCGCTGCGGATCGACCTGCCGATGATGACGCTCTCGTCCGCGTTCCTGCTGGTGCTGGCCCTCGACGGGTTCCTCACCACGTGGGACGGCATCGCGTTCCTGGTGGTCGGCGTCGCCTACATGGGCGTCGTGCTGTACACGGCCCGGCGCCGCGGCGCCGTCACCGCGACGCTGCCCGAGGACGGCGGCGCCGTCACGGTCCCCGCCGCCGACGGCCCCCGGCCCACGCGCCGCGCCGTCGTCACCGCCGTGGCGCTGCTGGTGCTCGGGCTGGCCGTCATCGTGGGCGGCGCCGACGTCATGCTGCGCGGCGCCGTCGGCATCGCCGAGGCCCTGGGCGTCTCCGAGACGATCGTGGGGCTCACCATCGTGGCCATCGGCACGTCCGCGCCCGAGCTCGTGACCACGATCATCGCGACCGTGCGCGGCGAGCGGGGCCTCGCGCTGGGCAACCTCATCGGCTCCTCGACGCTCAACATCACGCTGATCCTGGGCACCGCGCTGATGTTCGGGCCGCACGCCATCGCCGTCGACCCGTCGCTGGTGCGGCTGAGCATGCCGCTCATGGTGGTGGTGGGCCTGGTGTGCGTGCCGGTGTTCCTCACCGGCCGCCGGATCGCGCGCCGCGAGGGCGCGCTGTTCGTCGCCGGCTACGCCGGCTACCTGGGCTACAACATCGCCATCGCCTGAGTCTCGCTCAGGCCCGCTCAGGCCGGCTCAGGCCCGCCGGGTCAGCTCCGCGGCGAGCGTCTCGAGCCCGGCCAGCGCGCCGACGACGGCGTCCCGGTCGGCCCCCGGCATCGCGCGCAGGCACTCGGCGACCACGGCGGCCCGCTGCGCGCGGATGCGCTCGTGGACGGCCTTGCCCTCGGCGGTCGCCTCGACGGTCGCGGCCCGCAGGTCGTCGGGGTGGGGCGCGCGGCGGATCAGGCCGAGCGCGTCGAGGTGCCCCACCACCCGGGACGTCATCGTGGGGTTGAGGTGCTCGGTGCGGGTCAGCGCGGCGAGCCCGAGCGGGCCGCTGCGGGCGATCTCCCCCAGCGCCGAGGCCTGGGCGGGCGTGAGCCCCTCGCTGGTGGCGGAGGCGTTGAGCTGGCGCGAGAGCTTGAGGATGACGCGCCGCAGCCGTGCCGCCACCTCGGCGTCGTCGGTCGGGTCGCTCACGGGCACTCCTCGCTCGTCATTACTTGCTTGCCAGCAGGCATATTCTGCCGTCGTGGCCACCAGAACGGAAGCATCCTCCCCCGTCGCCCGCGCGTACGTGCCCGGCGACCCGGCCTCCGGCCGCGGAGTGGTGTTCGCCGTCGTCTCGCTCGGGCTCTTCATGGCCTCCATCGACGGCACGATCGTCGCCACCGCCCTGCACTCGCTGCAGACCGACCTGGGCGCCGGCATCGAGTGGACCAGCTGGACCGTGACGGTCTACTCGCTCGGCCAGGTGCTCGTGATGCCGCTGGCGGGCAAGCTGTCCGACCTCTACGGGCGCAAGCGGATCTTCCTCGTCGCGGTCGTCGTGTTCACGCTCGCCTCGCTGGGCTGCGGGCTCTCACGCAGCATCGGCATGCTCGTGGTGCTGCGGGCCGTCCAGTCGATCGGCGGCGGGGCGTTCATGCCGTCGGCGACGGGCATCGTCTCGGACGCCTTCGGGCGCAACCGCGACCGCGCCATCGGCATGTTCTCCAGCATCTTCCCCATCGGCGGGATCGCCGGGCCCGTCATCGGCGGCATCATCGTCGCCAACCTGTCGTGGCGGTACGTGTTCTTCGTCAACGTGCCGATCGGCGTGCTGCTGCTGGTGTTCGGCCTCATGGTGATCCCGTCGGGCCGCAAGAACCCCAGCCAGCCGCTCGACGTCGCCGGCATCGCGCTGCTCGGCTCGTTCCTGCTGACGGCGATGCTCGGCATCACCTCCGTCGGCGACACCCCGCCCGGCCGCTTCCCCGTCTGGGCCGTCGTGGCGGGCGGGGCGGCGGTGCTGCTGCTCGTCGCGTTCCTCGCGCACACGCGCCGGGCCGAGGCGCCGTTCATCCCGATGCGGCTGCTGCGCGGGCGCGGGTTCGGCGTCATGAACCTGGTCAACTTCCTGTGGGGGTCCATCGCCATCGGGTTCTCCGTGCTGATCCCCCTGTACGCGCAGGACCGGTTCGGGCTCGACCCGCTGCGCGCCGGCACGCTGCTGACGGCCCGCGCGGTGGGCATGATCGTCATCGCGAGCGCGGCCACCTTCGCGCTGCGGCGCACGGGCTACCGGCCGCCGATGCTGGTGGGGTTCGTGCTGGTGGCGATCGGGCTCGCGCTCATGGCGTGGGTGCCGGGCAGCGCCGACCCGTACACGTGGATGGCGGTTGCCGGTGCCGTCACGGGCCTCGGGATGGGCTTCGCCATCCCCGCCGCGAACAACGCGAGCATGCAGCTGGCACCCGAGAGCATCGCTGCGATCACCGGCCTGCGCGGCATGTTCCGGCAGGCGGGGTCGATCACGTCGGTGTCGGTCGCCACGGCCGTGGTGGCGCGAGCCGGCGACGCCGGGCACACGTTCCAGATCGTGTTCCTCACGCTGGCCGTCGTGCTCGTCGCGGCGACCGGGCTGATCTTCCTGGTGCCCGAGCACCGGGGTTCCTGGTAGGCCCACCGCCTCCTAGACTGTTCTGGGACCGAAGTAAACGGTCAAAGGACGACAGGGAGGCGCGCTGTGCTGGTCCTCGCGGAGCGGCCCCGCCCGCGGGCGGTGCGGGAGCACCCGATGGCGGGCTGGATGGCCGTCGCCACGGTGTGCTTCGGCGCCTTCATGGGCCAGCTCGACGCCAGCATCGTCACCCTCACCTTTCCGGCGCTGCAGCGCGAGCTCCACCAGCCGCTCGCCGTGGTCCAGTGGGTGTCCCTCGCCTATCTGCTCGTCCTGGTCGGGCTCGTCGCCGCCGCCGGGCGGCTCGCCGACGCCGTCGGGCGCAAGGCCGTCTACCTCTACGGGTTCGCCGTGTTCACCGTGGCGTCGGCGGCGTGCGCGCTCGCACCGGGCCTCGGCTGGCTCGTCGGGTTCCGCGTGGTGCAGGCCGGGGGCGCCGCCATGCTGCAGGCCAACAGCGTCGCGCTGGTGGTCACGAGTGTTCCGCAGCAGAAGATGCGAGCGGCGCTCGGCGTGCAGGCGGCGGCGCAGGCGCTCGGGCTCGCGCTCGGGCCGGCGCTGGGCGGGCTGCTGGTCGCCTCGGTGGGCTGGCGGTGGGTGTTCTGGGTCAACGTGCCGGTCGGCGTCGTCGCCCTGGTCGCGGGCCGCTACCTGCTGCCGCGCACGCGGCAGCGCCGGCCGCTGCGCGGCTTCGACTGGCCGGGCCTGCTCGCGCTCGGGGCCGCCTCCACCGCGCTGCTGCTGGGCGTCTCCGCGTTCTCGGGGCTTGCGCTGCCCGGGTGGGCGGCGGCCGCGCTGGTCGGGGCGTCGGCGCCGGGGTTCGCGGGGTTCGCGTGGCGCGAGCGCACGACGGCGAACCCGCTGGTGGACCTCTCGCTGCTGCGCCCCGCCGCCGTCTCGGTCGGGCTGCTCGGCGCCCTCTTCGCCTACATGGTGCTGTTCGGGCCGCTGGCGCTGTTCCCGCAGGTGCTGGGCGGGCGCGCGGGCCTGGTGCTGACCGCGCTGCCGGCGGGGTTCGCCCTGGCCGCCGTGCTCGCCGGGCGCGCGGTGCCGCGCCGGTGGGACGAGCGCTGGGGGCCGCGTGCGCGGGGCCTGGCCGGGGCGGTCACCGCCGTCGTGGCCTCCGGGGCGCTGCTGCTCTCCCCACGCGACCTCGCGTGGGTGGCGTGCTGGCTGCTGGTGCTGGGCCTCGGTCTCGGGGTGCTGATCCCCGCGAACAACGCGTCGATCATGGGCGCCGTCCCGCCGTCGGCGGCGGGCACGGGCGGCGGGCTGGTGAACATGGCACGCGGCCTGGGCACGGCCTTCGGTGTGGCCGCCGTCACCGCTAGCCTTCACCTGGCCCCGGGCTCGCCGACGTCCGGGCCGCGCGTCGCGCTGACGGTCCTGCTGGTGTGCGCCGTCGTCGTGGCCGCGACCGCGCTGGCGGGCACGTCGGCCCCGACCCGGAGGAGCACGCCATGACGGCCCTGGACGCGCACGACGACGCCGCCCTCGCGCAGACGGTCGCGCAGCTGCGCCGGGCGATGCGCCGGGCCGCCCGCGCGGCCGACCCGGGCACCACGCTCTCGGTCGCGCAGCTCGAGCTCTTGTCGTGCGTCGCCGAGAACCCTGGCGCCCGCCCCGGGCACGTCGCCCGCCTGCTGCGCCTGGCCCCCAACTCCGTGACCACGCTGGTCAACGGCCTGCACGCCCAGGGCCTGGTGGCCCGCACGCCCGACGACGACGACCGCCGCGCCGTGCTGCTGACCCTCACGCCCGACGGCGAGCACGCCGTCGAGCGCTGGCAGGCCACCAACGCCGCGATCCTGCGCCGCGCGCTGCACGACCTGCACCCCGCCTGGCAGCACCTCATCACCGCAGCGCTGCCCGCCCTGGGCGAGCTGATCCACGCGATCGACGAGCCCGGCGAGCCGCCCCGCCGCACGCCCTGAGCCTGCTGCGGAAGATGGGGTGTTCGCCCGATGAGGCGGCACCCGGCCCCGGCCCACGATCGACCCATGAACACCACACCTCGCACCACCACGACCCGCAGGGTCGGCACCGTCGCGGCACTCCTCGCCGCACTCGCGGCAGGGGTCGCCCAGTCCGCGGACGCGGCGCCCCAGCACCAGGTCCCGTTCGCCGTCTCGGTGTCGGGCACCGCGTCGGCGGACCTCGCCGCCGGCCTCATCGCGTTCTCCGGCGCCGGCGTGGGCACGCAGCTCGGGGCGACCCGCAACACCGGGTCCGCCCAGATCACCGGCCCGGACGCGAGCTGCCCCGGCGGGCTGGCCAACACCAACGTCGAGACGTTCACCGCCGCCAACGGCGACACGCTGACGCTCACGTCCACCGACGTCGCCTGCCCGCAGGACGCGACCGGCACCCGGTTCGCCGGGAGCGGCCACTGGGTGGTGACCGGCGGCACCGGGCGGTTCGCGCATGCCAGCGGCAGCGGCACCGCCCACGGCGGCGCCGACCTCGCGGCGGGCACGTTCCGGTTCGCGTTCGACGGCACCGTGTCGGCACCGGCCGGCGGCTGAGCTCAGCCGGCGCCGACCAGCCCGTGCGTCGCCGCGAACAGGCACGCGAGGGCGCGGTTCGACGTGCCGGTCTTCAGGTAGATGTGCTCGACGTGGCGGCCCGCCGTCTTGGGCGAGATGACGAGCCGCTGCGCGATCTGCCGGTTGGACAGCCCGGTCGCGAGCAGCCGGAGCACCTCGACCTCGCGCTCCGTCAGGCCCGCCGGGTGCGTGCGGCGGCGGCCGGCCCGGTGGCCGTCCGCCGTCAGCACCGCGGCCACCGCGTCGCCGTCGAGCCGGCCCGCGGTCACCTCGGCCCGGGCCTGCACGGCGGCCTCGGCGGGCGGTGCGGCCGGGCGGTGCGGTCGCGGCTCCAGCCGGGAGCGGTAGAAGTCCGCGGCCGCCAGCACCCTCCCTTCCGTGCCGAGCGCCGCACCGGCGAGCCCGCGCGGGTAGCCGGAGCCGTCGAGCCGCTCGTGGTGCAGCACCGCGAGCGCCGCCAGCGGCGCCAGGCCCGGGGAGTGCGACAGCATCCGCTCGGTGAGGTACGGGTGCAGGCGTACGCGCTCGACGTCGGGCGGCGTGAGCGGTCCGGGCTTGTCCCAGACGGTGTTCGGGACGCCGAGCCGCCCGAGGTCGTGCACCAGGCCCGCCCGGCGCAGCCGCGTCGACGCGGCAGGGCCCAGGCCGAGCACCTCGCCCGCGCGCCCGGCCAGGTCGGCGACGCCGCGGGAGTGCCCCACCGTGTACGGCGACTTCACGTCCGTGAAGTCGGCGACCGCCTCGAGGGCGGCGTCGAGCCCGGCCTCGGTGAGCGGCTCGGCGAGCGCGGGCTCACCGTCGGCGACGACGTGCCACGTGCTGGTGCCGTCGAGCCCGTCGAGCAGCGCCGGGGCCTCGGCGCCGAACAGGTCGACGACGGCGGGGTCGAACTGCGTGCCCCGCCGCTCGCGCGCGACGGCGACGGCCGCGGCCGTCCCGCCCGCCCGGTGGTAGACCTCGACCACGTCGGCGAGCGTCACGAGCCGCGACGCGAGCAGGATCTGCTCGCCGCGCAGCCCGTGGGGCACTCCCCTGCCGTCCCAGCGCTCGAAGGTCTGCTCGACGGCGTTGCGCACCTGCGCGTCGAGCTGGAGTGCCGCGGCGAGCGAGTCGGCGGCCATCCAGTGGTTGCGCAGCATCGACCCGGCGGCGCGGCTGCCCCCGCCCGGGGACGCGCCGGC
>Ga0082212_10004292_pt1 | contig 19802 bp, 20 predicted proteins | sample TergutNt197P3_FD_71548 | JGI IMG/M metagenome (GOLD analysis project Ga0082212, IMG submission 71548) | Neocapritermes taracua P3 segment gut microbial communities from Petit-Saut dam, French Guiana - Nt197 P3 | ecosystem: Host-associated > Arthropoda: Insects > Digestive system > Gut ... | reverse complement strand
GCCCATCCAGCCTTTGTTCTGCACATGGGTGCGATACCTGATGCCTCCGGCCCAGGCGGTGTTGTTGGTGAGGTTTACCTTAAGCCCCTCAAGGCGCAGGCTCTTCCCTGAGGTGCCTGCCACTGCCCCGTCATACACTAAAGGCTGCCAGCCCACATTCTGCACATGGGTGGTGTAGGAGACGGACAGTGAGCCCTTGGGGATGGGGGGCACCGTGGGGGTGGTAGGAGTGGTAGGTGTTGTAGGAGTACCAGCCGTCACTGTCAAGGCATAGGGCAAGCCCATCCCCGTGCACTGTGTGTTGGTTGGAAGGTAGTTGGCATCAAGAGCTGGATTGACTTCAATCGAACGGGCATCACCGCTGATATGGGTCTTCCAGGCGGCGAGCCCTGCGTTGGACAGGGTCTTCCCTGGGCGCGTGTCGGTGAAGCCAGATTTCTTACCCGCGATGTAGTAGCAGTTATCGTGCATGGTAGGGTTGCCGCTGAGGGCTGACATGCCACCAAGGTCATTGGAATAGCGGATCTCCAGCATCTGCCGGTTGAAGCTTGCCGGCTGGCTGATGATATTATGGTGGATGCTCGGGTTGACATTGGCGGGGCGCCTGGCATAACCAACCCAGTCCTGGTAGGTAAGGCCAAAGTAGATCGCACTGTGGTAGCGTCCACCGTTATTCACATTGACCAGGGTGTTGTTGTAGACCTGGGCATCCTTGGAACCATAGAGGCCTATGCCTTCCCAACCCGTTCTCATGATCAGGTTATAGCGCACAATACCCCCGATGTTCTCGTAATAACTCGGGTTAGTGGTGGTGTTGAAGAACTCCGGGCTGGTATCAAAACCGACCATGACCCCGGCTCCGTATATAATGTCAAGGATATTGTTCTCAATCAGCGCATCGGTCGCCCCACCTTTAGCATAGATTCCATTGCCAACAATGTCATGGATGTAATTATTCTGGACCACCATATTGTTGCCGTTGACATTATCTATACCCTCAGCGTTGTCATCGCCGCTAGTACTGCCAGGAAAAGCACGCCCTGAGTTGTAGATCTCGTTGTAGCGGATGGTGATGTTATTGCAGTTGGGCTTCACCTTGACCACGTCATAGCGGGAATCATGCAGCTTGCAGTCCTCAATGATGATGTTGGATGCGCCATAGGTATACGGGTTACCAGGCGCCCAGCGCCAGGTGGTCTCCATGCAGACGGCATAGAAACCCCCTATGACCTCAACCGCCTGCAGCTTACCACCCGATGCGTCAACGTCGAAGTACACCCCTGAGTGCTCACCGTTGCCCGGGTTGTAGGTGGTCAGGTCGATGATTGCCCATTCACCCTTTGCCGACTTGATGGTGATGTTCGGTCTACGGACGCGGACGTTCTCTCCCTCACGGTAAGTGCCGCTACGTAAGACAATGGTGTCACCTGCCTTGGAGACCGCCAAGGCGGCATTGATAGTCTTGTAGGGAGCGCTCTTACTGCCGTTTGCTGTGGCGTTATTACCAGAGGGGGAGACGTAGATGCTTCCTGCGGGGTCATTATAGGTATTGGTACGCGGCCCCACAGCGACAGGGGCGGCTAGCATTTCCAGCTCATAGTCTGCTTGCTCCACTGGTTGCAGGCCCTCACCCTCAAGCTGCCCTGTTGGCTGCAGATCCTCATCTTCAGGGGCGGCCAGCGTCTCCAGCGCGTCGCCCTCCTCCTGCTCGTCAGGTTGCAGGCCCTCGTCTTCAGGGGAATTTAGCGTCTCCAGCGCATCGTCCTCCTGCTCCACTGGTTGCAGATTCTCATCCTCAGCGTATACCGCACTTGGCACGGTAACCAACAGGCTGAGTGCAACCACCATGGCCAGCAGGGTGGAAATGGTCTTGTTCAGTGTTCTCTGGGCTCTCATGTGTTTCCTCCTCAGCATTGCTTTTGTGTCAGGGCTATTTCCAGGTGGGTTATCGGTTAGTGAATGCGTTCTCCAAAGAGGAGCCGCCAAACCGCTAGGTATGCAATGTTTGTCACCGAGGCTGTCAATTTTACCTTAATAGTACCGTCTTGGCCGGTGTTGCTCAAGTCGAGAAAGATGGTCTCGGCGCTACAGAGGCGCTTCAGGTATGTTCTGGTTTTATATTTGTTGAAAATCCTTTTCTTTTTCTGTGCAAACGGCTTCTGGCATCTTATCTCTTCCTATCCTCTTTTGTCATATTGACAGGAGAGCCCTGTCTTCTATAATGACTTTGAAGTCATATGACTTAAAAGTCACTTTGTTCGGGGAGTCGGTGTGCCTAAACAGACCTTCTTCAATCTGCCGCAGCATAAGCAGCAGGCTATAGAATCAGCTGCACTCGATGAGTTCGCAGAATACGGCTTTGACGCGTCCAGTATGAACCGTATCGTGGAACAGAGCAGGATTGCCAAGGGTAGCTTCTATCAGTATTTTGAGGATAAGAAGGACCTGTATTTCCACCTGATTGACACGCTCTTCAAGAAGAAGATGCAGTGTGTAGAGCCGGTCCTTATGGGCTATCGGGAGCACTCCTTTTCCCATAATATCGAGGCGCTGCTGCTTTCTGGGCTGGCGTTTTCCCTTAACGACCCACAGCTTCAGAGGATGGCAACCGATTTTGCGGGCAAGAGCCGGGAATTCGTTGGTGAGTTCCTGAAGAAGTACAGCCCTGAGGCCACTGATATCTATACCGCCCTGCTGGAGCATGCCAGCGAGAAAGGTGAGCTGCGTGAGGGGATAGTCATACCGACGGCAGCCCATCTGATCTCTACGCTTATAAATGAGGCATCTATCCTGATGATGGGCAGACTGGGTGTATTGCAGTCAGATGATGCCCTGATACAAGAGACACTGTCTTTTATTGAACGCGCTGTTTTGCGATAACCTGTTGAGAGGAGAGTTCATGTTGGATGAAACGCGTCGGTACCTGATCGAGAGCATTCCACTGCGCCATTCGGTGCGGACCTTTTTGCCCGAGGCGCTGCCAGAAGCGCTGCCCGAGCAGGTAGTCAGGTTCTTTGCCGAGCTCTCTGTGCCCTTCGACCACACCACCAGGATGGAATACTTCAAGGCCGAGCCAAGCAGGAAGCTCTACAACAACGGCATCAACCCTGTTGATAACCTGGGCTTCCTCGCCCAGACCGACCTGGTCTCCATCTCAAAGGCGGGGTTTGTGGGAGAACTGGTCATGCTGTACGCGGTCAGCCTGGGGATTTCGGTCTGCTGGTTCGGTCACTACAAGCTGGCCGAGGTGGGCAGGTATATCGCCGGCATCGCCACTCCTGACCGGATAAAGCAGTCCAACCTGGGCTATGGATATGGCAAACACATCGACGTGGGTGAGCGGGTCATCTGCTGCATGCCAATGGGACGTAAAAACGAGCAGAAGACGCGTTTGGTTGACTATGTCGCTGGCAGGAACGGTGCTGGCAGGAAACCGCTGGAGGAGTTGCTTGAGGATCCAACCTCGCTGGAGGGCATCCCCGCAGACATCAGGGAAGTGCTGGAGCTGGCTAAGCTGGCGCCTTCTGCCGCCAACAGCCAGATGTGGCGTTTTGGCTTTGGCGATGACTATCGGACCATCACGGTTGCCAAACCTGTGGGCTACAAGCATTTCAAGTGGGAGCACCCCGATGTGGATGTGGGCATGTGCGCCTCCCATATATGGCTTGGCCTTTTAGACAAGGGCTACAACCCCACAGTCAGTGTCAGACAGGATGAAGACAGGGCTTTCTGGTCATTTGCTTTATAATGCCTTGCAGGACAGAAAGGGACGGTTCAGGACAGAAGGGGACGGTTCTATTCTGTCCTTGAAAAGGACAGAATAGAACCGTCCCCTTCTGTCCTGAACCGTCCCTTTCTGTCCTCACTGAAGTGGAAAAGGAGGAGCAGTTATGGGAAAAGTCCTGATTGCCTATGCGTCGAAATCGGGGACAGCCAAAGAAGCAGCCGAAAGGCTTGCAGGGCTCTTACCGGTTGCTGACCTGGTGGATCTTTCGACAGAGGCTCCAGCACTGGAAGATTACAGTGCGGCCATAATTGGCGGCGGCGTGCGTGTGGGCTCGGTCCACAAGGACACCAAGCGCTTCATCGACGCGCAGAGCGCTAAGCTTGAGGGCCTGCGCTGTGCCTACTTCATCACCAACTGCTTTATCGATGAGATTGACACGATAGTAGGCAAGATGCTACCTGCGAACCTGAAGGAGAAAGCCGTCTTTGCCGGCTCCCTGGGCGGTCGTCTGGATATCGACAACCTGAAGGGGATGGATAAGGCCGTCGCGAAACTGGTGAGCAAGGCGGTGGGCGACGGAAAACCGATCGCCTCAGACCTTGATGAGGAAGCGCTCAAGCTGCTTGCCTCCAAGTTTGCCTGATAGTTTGAATCGGGAAATCATATGACGATAAAGACGGTGTTCTTTGATGTGGGGATGACGCTTATCGAGCCGGCGGTTTCTGAGGCGCTGGTGCTGGCTGAGGCGGCGGCGAGCTGTGGCGTTGCGGTTGAGGTAGATGAGGTTGAGCGATCTATCCCAGCCATGTATGAATACTACGAGGAGATGTTCAGGCGGGACAATTCCATCTGGGCTGACGACGCACGTGCGGAGGAGATCTGGATTTCGATGTACGGGTATCTCTGCGAGTTGGTGGGGATAGCTGAGATAGGGGCACAGGTAGCGCGACAGGGGTATGAGAGGTTTTTGGACCCGGCCAGTTGGCAGCTTTTTGCTGATGTGTTGCCTACGCTGGATGCCTTGCGCGGGCGCGGGGTCTCGCTGGGGATCATCTCCAACTGGGACAGCTCGCTAGAGCGGATAATCGCAGGTGTGGGGGTTGCGGACTATTTTGACGTGCTTGTCTCGTCTGCGGTGGTTGGGCTACATAAGCCCCAGCCTGAGATATTCGAGTTTGCGCTTACGTCCATGGGTGCGAAAAGCGCTGAGAGTATGTATGTGGGCGACCATGTGGATGCCGATGTCAAGGGCGCGATGCTGGCTGGTATTGCGCCGGTGCTGATCGATCGGGAGGGTCGCCACACAGACGGCGATGGGTACGTGCGTATCCACGACCTGCGTGATGTACTGAAGTACGTTTAACAGATGCGGGGGAGTTGTTCGCCTACGAGCATGTCCAAGATGCGTTTGGAGCCAAAAGCGGTGCGCAGGTAGACGCGGGGGTTAGTGTCGCCGCTGGCGGCGTCCAGCGCGCAGACTTCTCCGATAAGGGCCGCGTCTTGCCCGTAGGGGCTCTGCCGCATGGCCGCGAGTGCAGCTTGGGCCTCTTTGGCGGGGACAACGCAGACCATCTTACCTTCATTCGCCACCTGGAAGACGTCGTAGCCAAGCATGTCGCAGGCGCCCCGTACCTGGTCTTTCAACGGCACTGCCTCCTCATCGACTTCCAGGATAGTGTTGCTCTGGCGGGCGAACTCATTGAGTGTGGACGCGAGACCGCCACGCGTGGGGTCTCTAAAGCAGCGGGCGTTTGGCGCCGCCTCAAGCACAGCGGCGACCAGATGGTTGAGCGGGGCCGCGTCACTTTCCAGCGTGGTGGTAAAGCTCAAGCCTTCGCGACAGGAGACAATGGCTATACCGTGGTCGCCCAAGGTCCCGGAGAGCAGGATGGCATCACCGGGTTGGCAATTCTCACCTGACAGCTGGACGTTCGGCGTCAGCACTCCCACACCGCTGGTGGTGATGTAGATGCCGTCGCCCTGGCCGCGGTTCACCACCTTGGTGTCACCGGTGACAATAAGCACATCTGCCTCGCGGGCAGCCTCTGCCATTGAGGTGCAGATGCGCCGCAGGTCATCCAGGGCAAAGCCCTCCTCAAGCGTGAAGGCCACAGAGAGCCATAGCGGCTTGGCGCCGGAGGTGGCGATGTCATTGACGGTGCCGCAGACGGCCAGACGGCCTATGTCGCCGCCAGGGAAGAAGTGGGGTGTGACCACAAAGGTGTCGGTGGTGAAGGCCAGGTTGGCCGCATGGGGCGGCAGGGGGAGCACTGCGGCATCGTCACCGCGTTTGAGCAGGTCAGACCCGTAGGTATCGTAAAAAACCTGCTCAATGAGGTCGCGCATCTGGATGCCGCCACTGCCGTGGGCCAAGAGTATCTTATCCATGGAGATCCTTCAGTTGATAGCGGTGCCAGGCGGCGCAGCTGCCTTCGCTGGACACCATGCAGGGGCCTATGGGGTTTGCCGGGGTGCAGGCTGTGCCAAAGAGCGGGCAGCCGGCGGGGGAGAGCACACCGCGCAGGACGTCGCCGCAGCGACAGCCCTTGGGTTCTACGGTTGGCTCTGTTTCCAAGGTGAAGCGGGCCAAAGCGTCATAGGTGGAGAAGCGCTCACGTATGGCGTAGCCGGAGTCCGGGATGGTACCCAGGCCGCGCCAGGTGGCGTCGCAGACGGAAAAGACCCGCTTGATGGCCTCCAGCGCGGCGGGGTTGCCCTGAACCATGACGGCCCGCTGGTAGCTGATGCCGATCTCCGCCCTGCCCTCCAGGAGCTGCTGAAGGAGCTGGCTTATGCCCTGTAGCACGTCGACCGGCTCAAAGCCGGTGATGACGCCGGGTATCCGGTGGTCTCTGGCGAGGAAGCGGTAGGGCTCAAGGCCCAGTATGGTGCTGACGTGGCCGGGGAGTATGAGGGCGCCCAGGGCGAGCTCAGGGTCGCTGACCAGGGCTTCAAGCGCTGGGGGCACGCGTTTGTGCACGGCGAGCACGGAGAAGTTCTGTAGTTGCTGGGCCTGCGCGCGCTCGATGGTCGCGGCGACCAGCGGCGTGGTGGTCTCAAAGCCAACACCCACAAGGATGACCTGCCTGTCCGGGTGTGTCTGGGCGAGCTTCAACGCGTCGAGCGGGGAGTAGATGACTTCGATGGCGGCGCCTTCTGCCTTGCGTTGCATGAGCGAGGTGCTTGAGCCGGGCACGCGTATCATGTCGCCAAAGGTGGCGACAAGTGCATCCGGCAGGTGTGTCAAAGCGATGATGCGGTCGATGTCGACGTTGGCGGTCACGCAGACCGGGCAGCCGGGGCCGCTGATCAGCTGGAGGGACGGTGGGAGGACCGAGCGGAAGCCACTACGGGCGATGGCTACCGTGTGGGTGCCGCAGACCTCCATGAGCCTGACGGGGCGCCCCCACTGTGCATTCAGTTGCGCGGCCTGCTGTGCGATGTGCGCAAGCAAGCCCTTTACCAGCCCAGGGTCCTTGAAGGAATCGAGCAGTGAGGCGTCCACAGTCGCGCCTTGCTCAGAGATTCTCGCCCGCGAGCTCGGGGAACTCACGGATAAGCTCGAGTGTCTCCAAGGCGAATTCCTCGTTGACCACCTCTATGCCGTAGCCGGCGTGCACCAGCACAAAATCGCCCACCTGCGCCTGGGGCACCAGGTCTAAGGCCACCTCGCGCCGGACACCGAGTATGTCAACCTGTGCGATACGGTCACTGCCTATGCTTTCTATCTTTGCGGGTACTGCCAGACACATGGGTCAAAGCTTCCTTTCACTTGTCCGCCAGAAGAGCGGGCCTAACTTCCCAACATTATGCCGAAATCGGCAAGTTCTGCCATCTGCTCGGCCGCCACAGCTGCCTGACCGTAGGAGATGCAACCGTCATTGGCAGGCAGGTCCCGGCTGAGCAGGACGGTGAAGCCCTCGCTTCGCAGAAGCGGGAGCACCTTGGTCAAAAGGTAACGGTTCATGAAGACGCCTCCACCGAGTGCGACCGTCGAAAGGCCGGTCTGGCTGCGAGCCGCATCGCTAAGCTGCGCGATAAGCTCCACAACAGCGTTGTGGAAGCGCAGCGAGAGAAGCGCTGGGTTGGCGCCAGCGAAGAGGTCGTCGAGCAGAGCGGCAAGTACGGGGGTAGGGTCGAACACCCGGTCGCCTTGTCCCCCCGCATCATCCAGCTCAAAGCGGTAGCGTTGGGCGCTCTCAACCGGGCTAGGATCAACAACGGGTTCTCCTGTGCTGGGGTCATAGAGGGCGGCTTCCAACTCGACCGCTGCCTGTCCCTCGTAGTTGCTTTCATAACAGATGCCGATAAGCGCACTTACTGCGTCGAAGAGCCGCCCTATGGAGGAGGTGAGCGGCGAGTTGATGCGACCGGCGATGATCTGGTCGAGCAGGAGCAGGCGGTCCTCGCCCACACGGGCAACCAGAGCGCCGGCGCCTTCATGCGCGGCAAGGCCCAGGCTTCGCAGGTAGGACCAGGCCATGCGAGCGGGGTGCTTGATAGCGGCAGGACCGCCCACCAGCGGCACACAGCGCAGGTGCGCGAATCGTTCGAAACCCGCCAGCGAGGCAATCAAAGCCTCTCCACCCCAGATGGTCTCATCCTCTCCAAAGCCAGTGCCGTCGAAGGCTATGCCTATGACCCGCCCTATCAGAGCGCTGTCACCCGCGTCACCTGCTGCACCCAATGCCTGCTGCTCAGCGAGCACGGCTGCGATATGCGCATGGTGGTGCTGTACCTCCATACGCGCTTCTTGTTGGGCCCGTGCCCATTTGGTGGAGAGATACTCTGGGTGCATATCGCTGACGACCACCTGGTAGGTGAGGTCGAAGAGGCGCTGGTACAACCCAAGGGTCTTCAACCAGGCCGAAAAGGCCGATGCGCTCTCCAGGTCACCCAGATGCTGAGACACAAAGGCCTGTCTGCCGCGGGTGAGACAGAAGGTCGCCTTCTGTTCTGGGCCGGTAGCAAGGATGTCTGCCCTGTCCTTATCGTGAGAGGAGAAGGGGAAGGGGATAGGGCGGGGGGCGTAGCCGCGGGCGCGGCGCACCATGAAAACGCGCTCGCTTATGGCGCGCACAACGCTATCATCATAGCGCGAGAGGATAGCGCGGTTGTTGTCGAGGAAGGCGTCGGCAACACTGCCGAGCAGCTCGTGAGCCTCCTGCTCGGCTGAGATGATGGGCTCCTCTCTGATGTTGCCTGAGGTCATGACCAGTGGTCTATCCACAAGCGCCATGAGCAGGTGCTGCACGGGAGTGGCGGGGAGCATGATGCCCAGCTCGTGCAGGTTGCCCGCCACCGAGAAGGCGAGTGGCGCCTGTTGGGATGCGGGTTTCCTTTCCAGCAGGACGATGGGACGGACACTGCCCGTGAGCAGCGAGGCCTCTCGATAGCTGACCTGGCACAGGGTCATGGCCATGGACAGGTCGCGCACCATGAGCGCAAAGGGCTTAGCGACGCGTCGCTTGCGCCTTCGCAGGGTGGCAACTGCTTCTTCATTGGTTGCGTCACAGGCGAGGTGGTAGCCTCCTAACCCCTTGATGGCAACAATGCCTCCTGCCTCGAGTAGAGCAACTACCTCAGCGATGAGATCGTCGCTGCTCGGCTGGTCGAAGCCAATAACATAGTCAGTATCACTGCGCCAGAGCTGTAGCGTGGGGCCACAGTCGAAGCAGGCATTGGGTTGGGCGTGGAAACGGCGGTCGAGTGGATTGTGGTATTCACCCTCGCAAGCGGTGCACATCTCGAAGTCCGCCATGGAGGTCTGCGGTCGATCATAGGGCAGCCCGTCAATGATGGTGAAACGCGGCCCACAGTTGGTGCAGTTGATGAAGGGGTAATGGTAGCGCTGGTTCTTTGGGTCGAAGAGCTCTTCGCGACAGAGCGCACAGGTGGCGATATCGGGTGAGACAAGCGTATCTGCCTGGCTCAGCTCCTGGGAGGGGCGGATGGTAAACTCCTCAAAGCCCTCAAGGGAGGCCTCCTCAACCTCAACCGAAGTGAGCATAGCGGCCAGAGGCGCCCGGTCAGTGAGCTCGCCCAAGAAGCCCTCAAGCGCTGCCTCTTCTCCCTCAAGGTGGATGTGGACGCCGTCGCTTGCGTTGAGCACCCAGCCGCAGAGACTCCAGCGTACGGCCTGCCGATACACAAAGGGTCTAAAACCCACCCCCTGGACAATGCCGCTTACCTGTAGACTGCGCGCCGCCCTCATCGTAGGAAACCCGGTTCAGAGCCAACGCCCGGTTGTGGTCGCTGCCAGTTGACCGTGCTTGACACCCTTGACCCCCAGTATGCTCTCGGCAAGCTGGCGGATCTCGTCACTGCGCCCGCGCAACACGATGACCTCCAGGCAATTGTGCGCGTCGAGATGTATATGCATGGAGGAGATGATCTTGGCATGGTGGTCGTGTTGTATGTGGTCGAGCTTGCTCTGCAGGTCAGAGGCGTGGTGGTTGAAGACAAGGGTCAGCGTGCCGACTATCTCGGCGAGGGGGTCCTCCCACTCCTCGTTGACCAGGGCCTCTCTGATGAGGTCGCGTATGACCTCGGAGCGGTTCTTGGCGAGCCCGCGTCGCGCGACCAGGTTGTCGAACTGCATGACCAGTTCCTCGGGGACGGCAACGCTGAAACGTACCAGTTCACCCATGATCTACACGAGACTGACGGAGACGTTTGCAGCTGATGCTTCCTCCTCTTCGGCCAGGTCGCTGGCCTCTGAGAGCAGGGCGCGTACCTCATCCAGCAAGCCCTGGGCCGCCTGAAGCTGTGCAGCTGTCTTTGACAGCTGAGCGTTATCTGCGGTGTGGAAGCAGCGATGCGTCCAGCGGCGGGTGAGCGCGACCGCCTCGTCGATCTGTTCTATGCTTGCCTTGAACTGCGCGCTGTTAACGCCGTTTGTGCACATGGTTGCCTGCTTTCCGGCTTGGTTACATGCCCGGTTCGATACGCTTGAGCAGCTCTGCCTTGGACATGGCGCCAACCGTCACAGCTGCCGCCTCGCCGTTCTTGAACAGGATGAGGGTGGGAATGGACATGACGCGGTACTGCTGGGCGATGGCAGGCTGCTCATCCACGTTCAGCTTGCCCACCGTGAGCACATCTGCCTTTTCAGCAGCTATCTCAGCGACCACAGGCGCGACCATGCGGCAGGGGCCGCACCATCCTGCCCAGAAATCGACAAGGACGGGTTTTTCAGACTTGAGGACCAACTCTTCGAAGTTATCAGTGGTCAGTTCGATGACTTGGGACACGATGCACTCCTTCCAAACAATTGCAATGAAAGCAGGATAACACGAATTGCCCAATTCGTAACCCCCGCAATCCGGCGATGGCGGGCGGATAGGAGCCTTTCGCGAAAAAACGCGAAATGCACTTGCATAGCTGGGGGCTTTCATATATATTCCCTGCGGATACAAACAACGAGCTTGTCAAGCTGTGTCAAACAGCCAAGTTTTCCGTCATCGAGAGGAGATCCCAATGCCCCGCCCTATTATCAATGTTGATGAATGTTCTGCCTGTGGAATCTGTGTCGATACCTGCGCTGAGGGCGTGTTGGATATCGTGGGGGACGCTACCACTGTTGTGAATGAAGATGCCTGCACCGGTTGTGCAGAGTGCATGGAAGAGTGCCCCATGGGCGCTATTGAGGAGATCGAAGAAGACTGAGAACCCACTCTGACGCGGCTTTCTCTACAAAACAAGGGTGGGCTTTCTAGAGGGCTTTCTCCTTGGGATACTGGACTAAAACCAACCGCCTGACACGCTCTGTGTCAGGCGGTTTCTTTACTGTTCGACATAGGGCTTCCAGCTGGCTTTTCAGCGAAAAACCGCAGCTATTTTACCTTGCCTTGATGTAGGTCAAATACTATATACCACCATATACGTATCCTTTATCCAGAGAGAGAATTAGACGCGGAAAGGAGGAAGAATGAGAAATCTAAAACCTCTCGTTTGGCTTAGCGTGATCGTATTGATTCTGGGGATGCTTATTGCCTCTGCCTGTACCCCGAAGGAAGAGGCGAAAAAACCTGAGGCCGAGAAACCAGCAGCGACAGCGCCGGAAGTGGTGCTGCCGACGCCTGGCGATACCGGCATAATCAAGGCGGATCAATGGAAAGAGATCCATCCTGACATCTACCAGTCCTATATGGATAACGCGAACAACTCTGCGAATCCCAGCTATCTGGATCAGTATCCGTTCCTGGTGACCATCTATGACGGCATGGGCTTTGCAAAGGCTTACAATGAGGCGCGCGGACATACCTATACCCTTACGGATATAGCAGCCACCGGGCGTCCTCATGCGATGGCGAACTGCCTGACCTGCAAGACCCCGGAGATGACCGTACTGGTGAACACCGAGGGCGTAGGTATCTATTCCACGGAATATGATGAGATCTTCAAGAAAGTCAGTGAGCCCATCAGCTGCTATAGCTGCCATGCGAACACCGATGGCGAGCTGGTAGCATCCAACCAGTACCTGCTGAACGCACTTGGATCAGATGTAAGCAAGATAGATGAGAAGACGCTTGTTTGTGCACAGTGCCACAACGAGTATTACTTCGATCCCGAGACCAAGGCAACAACCCTGCCTTGGAAGGGTCTGAGCAACATGACCCCAGAAGCATCGCTTGCCTACTACAATGACATCAAGTTCTCCGACTTCACAAATGGATTCAGCGGAGCTGGTATGATCAAGGTACAGCATCCTGAGTTCGAGACGACTCTTGGAGCTGGCGGCCTGTTCCCGACCATGAATGGTTCTGGCTTTGCGTGTGGCGATTGCCACATGGGCGCCGCTACCAACAGCGATGGTGAGGAGTACATCTCCCACTATTGGCAGAGTCCGCTGAAGAACGCAGCCCTGATCGATGGCACTTGCAAGAGCTGTCATGCTGATATCGCCGGCACCGTCAAGGCTATCCAGGACAACACGCATGAGCGTCTGGTTGTCATTGGTAACAAGCTTAAGGACCTGCATATCAAGATCGGCGAGGCTGCCGAAAACGGGGCATCCGATGAGGAGCTTGCTACGCTTCGTCAGGAAGTCAGGGACGCACAGTTCTATTATGACTACGTCTTTGTTGAGAACAGCTACGGTGCGCACAACTCTGCGCTGACCAAGCAGCTGCTCGATAAGGCTGAGTCAATGGTAGATGCAACCTTGGCTAAATTCTAGGGTTCAGATCGTTTGATTGTACTGTAGCTTTTTAGCCTATTTAGTGAAGAGGGATGGCTCGGGGGGCTGTCCCTCTTCGCTATTGCACGGGGTGAACAGAGCCGTCCCTTTTATCCCACCACGCTCAGTCTTCTTTGTAGAAGCCCTCGGAGAGGCGTACCAGGTCCCTGACATTGCTGACTATTATCCTTGGCCCCTCCACCGAGATAACACCTTCACTCTGTAGCTGGGAAAAGGTGCGGGAAAGGGTCTCTGGAGTGATCCCCAGATAGTCGGCTAGTGCGCTTTTCCGTAACCCCAGATCAAAGCTGATCCCATCGCCGTGAGGTGTGCCCGCTTCAAGTGCGCGCCTGAAGAGGAAGCGGCTCAGCCGCGCGGGTGCGCCAAAGCTGAGATCCTTGAGGAAATCCGTCAATCGGAGATAGGAATCCATTGCATAGCGCGCAACCTGGTTTGCAAAGGCAGCGTTTGATTCCATGAAGTTCTTTATGGGGGCAACGGGGATGGAAAGCACAGTCGCGCTCTCAGTGATCTCGATAACGCCGCTGAGACGGCTGCCCATCAAGGCAACCTCAACCGCGAAGGGCCTATCGGGCCTGATATGATAGATTATCGACTTCTTCCCTCCAGGGCGCAGGAAATAGCAGGCCCCGCTTCCGGTAGTCAGGATGTAGACATAGGAAAGGGTCTCGCCTTCGTGCAGGAGAATCTGTCCGGCCTTCCTAACCACCTGACGAGCTGAGTCAGCAAGTAACTCACACTCATCAAGGTCCAAGGCCGAGAACAACGAGATGCTGTTTAGATAAGCTGACAGCTTCTTTCGCTCGATATTCATTATTCTCCCCTTTTTCGCCTCGTGATCAAGACAATTGTAGCAGGAAAAGAGGGAAATATATAAGGGTGTGAGCTATTTACTTTGCTGTTTTGGGAGACCCAACGGGAGTACGGGCTTGATTGAGAGGAGATCGTCGGGGCAGGCCTTCACGCATTTGCCACAGAGCATGCAGTCTCCGGCCCGTACCACAACGTCAGATCCCTGGATGACCGGGTTCAAAACGCTGGGGTCACAGAGGCACACTATTTTGCATTTGTCGCATTTGGTGCAGCCGGGTTTGATCTTCACACTGAAGAAGCCCAAGCGCCCTATGAACTCGTAGAAGCCGCCGAGTGGGCAAAGCTTGCGGCACCAGATACGCCCGGGGTAGAAGATCTCTAATACGACAAGAGCGAGCAGCACCCAGATCCCCACCCAGGCGCCCATGACCAAACCACGAAAAGTGGCGCCGATGGGAGAGATGAGCTCGAATACCGGTATACCACACAGGGCGCAGAGCACCAGGACTCCAGCTGCGACGATGATCTTCACCCGGCGGGAGAGTGCAGAGGCAAGACGAGCCCTTGGCTTGCCATCCCGTGTCTTCCTGGCGATTTGCCGCTCTTGGTTCCTCAGCCATCTGTGCAGGGGTCTTGCGCAGAACTCGACTATCTCGAAGATGAGGTTCGCCGGGCAAACCCATCCGCAGAAGACACGCCCCCTGATAAGGAGGTACAGCACCAGGATAGTCACTGAGCCGATGATCAGCGATGCTGCAGGAAGCTGCTTGGAAGCAGCGATGCTTTGCAGGGCAACAAAGGGATCGACAATGACCACCGAGCCCAGGATGGTGGAGGACGACAGCGTGCCGAAGAAGAACCAGTCGCTGGGGAGGATCCCCAAGAAACTCTCGGCGATCAGCGGCGAGAGGAAAAGCACAATGATGAGACACTGTACGATATGTCGGACGATGTTCAGTCGCACAGTGTCTCATCCTCGAAGTTGCAGTAGATCAGGTTGTTATTAAGTACCCCATCGAGCAGAGCCATCTTGGTGGCGATTACGTAGGTCTCATCAACAGAATCTGCCTCTATGGTGACTATCAGGCGGTTCTTCTCCTGTCCGTGGAGTTCCACTCCCGGATAGGTAACGAGGATAGAGGATACTTCCTCGCACTTCTCGGGAATAGTATCGATGACATAACTGGAAATGACCATAAACTCCTCCAAGGGCTGTTGCTTGGTAAGGGCAGCCGCAGGAAGCCGGGATGAGCTTCCTGCGGCGAAAGAAAGGCAGATTACTATGCTTTCTCGATCTTGATACAGGTCTTCTTGTAGTCAGGCTCCTTGGAAAGCGGACAGTAGTAGTCATGCACTGCCAGGTTGATCAGGGCCTCTTCAGCGAAGAATGGCGCGAAGGTCATGCCGGCAGGCGGGGCAACCCGTTGGTCGGTGGTCGCGGTTATATCAAAGGAGCCGTGACGGGAGGTGACCTTCACCTTGTCACCATTGCTGATGCCAAGGGCAGCGCAGTCATCTGCGTTCATGTAGAGCAGGGCCTCGGGCAGGGCGTTGTCCAGGTTGGGAACGCGGCGGGTCATCGAGCCGGAGTGCCAATGCTCGAGAAGACGACCGGTGCAGAACCAGAACGGATACTCGGCGTCGGGCTCTTCTGCAGGAGGCTCGTAAGGCCTGAAGACCGCAGAGGGCTTCTTGCCAGCGCTCTTGTAGAAGCTGACGCCGCCCGGCTTGCCAGCATCGCCGTACATCTCAATGCCAACCTCGTCAAAGCCTTCGCTCTGCTTGCCTTCGGCGAAACGCCAGGTGGTTGCCAGCCATTTGCCATCGACCTCGCGGACCGGCCAAGTAAGGGCGGCGTTATCGAGGTACTCGTCATAGGGAGCCAACTGCTTGTTCTCCATCTTAAGGAGGGCCTCGAATTTGCCCTCGCTGTCCTTGTTGATGGCCTGAGCGGCATCATTCAGATCAGGATTGGAGAAGATACGGTACTCGTTGAAGAGGCGGCGGTTCACCTCGCGCTGGTCGGCGATGAGGTCGTCGGTCGCTGAATCCCAGACAAAACCGAAGAGGTGGTCGAATGCCGGCGTGGAGCCGATCATGGTGCCTTCAAGTACGCGCTTTGCGACCTGCAGGAAGATCCAGGTGTCCCACATGGCCTCGCCCGGAGGATCGACGGCCTTCTCAAAGACAGCAGTACGGCGCTCAGCGTTGCCGTATTGTCCCTCGCGCTCCACCCACATGGCGGCGGGGAAGACCACGTCGGCATATTGGGTCGAAAGTGTGGGATAGGGCTCGTTGACCACGATAAAAGCGTCGATGATGCCTTTGTACTCGGGGTTCTTGCCCAGATAACGGGTGAGCCTTGGCAGGGTGACTGCCCAGTTGTTGGCGCAGCTCCAGAGGAAGTCGATGTCACCCTTGGAAAGATCGCGGAAGATCCTGACGGTGTGCTTTCCGGGGGCCTCGATGGCATCCAGGTACTCGTTGGGCAGATCCCAGATGGCCTCTGCGTAACGGCGGTGCTGCGGGTTGTTGACCACGAGGTCAGCGGGCAGACGGTGTGCGAAGAGTCCTACCTCGCGGGCGGTGCCGCAGGCGGTTGGCTGGCCAGTCAGGCTGAAGGGGCCGGAGCCAGGCTTGGAGATCTTACCGCTTAGCAGGTGGATGTTGTAGATGCAATGGTTCATCCACGTGCCGCGGGTGTGCTGGTTGACGCCCATGGTCCACAGGGACATGATCTTCTTGTCGGGATCGCCAAAGAGCTTGGCGAGCTCTTCGATATCAGCTGCGGGGACGCCGCTGATCTGGGATGCGTACTCAAGCGTGTAGGTGCTCATACGCTCGGAGAAACGTGCGAAATCGATACCGGTCACGTCGTTGACGGTCTTGCCCGCGTCGCTGGCATCGTAGCCGTCCTCGTAGGCATGTCCGAGGTTCTCGGCGCCTTCCTTGAACTGTACATGTGCCTCGACGAAGTCCTTATCGTAGAGGTTGTTCTGGATGAGGTAGTTGCTGATGGCATTCGCTACCGCCAGGTCAGAGCCGGGGCGGAACATGAGGACCTTGTCAGCGGTCTTGCTTGTGCTGGTGCGCAGTGTGGTGATGTCGTAGTGCTTGACACCGGGGCCAGAGACCTTACGGGCGGTCAGGCGGGAGTAGAGCACAGGGTGCGCCTCCGCCATGTTGGCTCCCCAGGTCACAAAGACGTCTGCCAGGTCCAGGTCGGTGTAGGAGCCCATGGGCTCGTCGGTCTGGAAGACGTTCATGAAGGCGACCACAGCGCTGGCCATGCAGAGGCGCGCGTTGGGGTCTATGTTGTTGCAGAGCAGGCCGGCCTTCCAGAACTTGGCAAGCGCATAGCCCTCGGTGATGGGTTGCTGGCCTGAGCCCCAGAATGCGAGACGGCTCTTGTCGTTGCGCCAGGTGTCCTGCAGCTTGGTGGACACAAGATCCAGCGCCTCTTCCCAGGTGGCCTCACGCAGGCCGCCGGGGGTACCCTTAGTGTTCTTGTCGTCACGGATCATGGGCTTGACGAAGCGGTCATCACCATAGAGGATCTGGCCAAGGTGAAGGCCCTTGACGCAGCTCAGTCCCATGTTCGACTTGTTGTCGGGATCGCCGTAGACAGTGATCAGCTTGCCGTCTTTGACCTCGCAGATAACACCGCAGCCAGTGCCGCAGAAACGGCAGACGCCTTTGGTCTTGACGATTGCGGCTTCGGCGCCACCGCCGGATGGTCCAGGGTCGGTCCCTGTTCCGCTGCCACCACCACCGCTACCGGTCTGATCCTGGCAGGCTACCAATGAGCCTGCTGCGGTGGCGGCCATGGCAACTGCCACCCCTTTGACAAACACACGCCTTGATAGTTCCATGTTCTCTCCTTTGCTTCCTCCGCTCTTTCCTCCTACAGAAGAACGGTATCGGATTATGTGATGCTGAGGCGCCGGGCGGCCCTCAGGAACCCCTGGGTTTCATATAGATCGCGACAGGGTCGCTGATAATGCAACGTTCCTCGCAGATACCGCAACCCACACATTTCTCTGCGTTTATCACCGGCTCGAAGATGGCGTGATGGCTGTCGCCCTTGCGCAGTGAGTATTCGATGCTTATGGCTTCGTCGATAAGAGGGCAGACGCGGTAGCAGACCTCGCAACGCATGCCCTGAAGCGCTATACAGAGGTCGCGGTCAATGACCGCGATGCCCATCTTCACGGCCCGCTTGTCCGCAACCGGGGCAAGCGCGGCAGAGGGACAGGCTGCAATACAGGGGAAGTCATCGCAAAGTCTGCAGGGACCTTCGCGGGCGATGAGGTAGGGGGTGCCCTGTGAAAGGGAGTCGTCATACTTGATTACGCGATACGGGCAGGCGAGACCGCACTTGCCACAACGCAGGCAATGCGAAAGGAACTCCGGCTCATCGAGAGCGCCAGGAGGGCGCAGTAGAGCTTTTCTCGTTGTTCCCGTGCTAAAGAATTGATAGCCAGCAGCGATTCCCACAGAAAGGGCGGCTAAACCCTTAAGCACCGACGGCAAAGGTATACTCATTATGTGTTCAGGCCTCTTCCATCCAGTAGGGCTTGAGGATAGGAACTATTCGGTTACTTCTCCTTGACAAAGGTCAAATGTCTGCTGAAAATGGGGATGACCGTATGAAAATGTTCTCTGAACGGAAACATTTAGCACGATGGAGGCGGTTATGCGCGGAATCATTCGCAACAAAGAGCGGATCCTGTCAGATGAGGACACGCTGAAACTCATCGAGTCGACCGAGCATGGCATCCTCGCTACGGTCAACCCACAGGGGCAGCCTTGCACAACCGCGCTCAACCATGTATACCTTGACGGTGCGCTCTATTTCCACAGTGGGCCGGATGGGGAGAAGCTGGACAATATCAGGCAGAACCCAGAGGTGTCCTATTTCATTGTGGATGTAGCCGAGGTGCTCTACGACCAGTTCACCACCGCCTTCTCTTCTGCGGTTGTCAATGGAGTCATCGAGTTTGTCGAAGATCCTGAAGAAAAACTGCGGGCTCTCACCGCGTTGGTGAACCGCTTCTCCAATGAGGTCATCCCCGAGCAGGTCAAGACCGACTTCATCGCCGATGGGGTCAACTGCGTCCTCATGCTCAAACTGGTTCCTGAGCACATGACCGGGAAAGCCCGACTGTCGCGCAAACGCCCCTGTCTTAACTACTGAGTTTCTGTACTTTTGCGTAAATAGAGGGTCTTTGGACAAAATCATACTCTGAGTACCAGAGGCTCAGGTTCTGCGCGGGTTGTACCCAATAAACACACAAAAGAATATTGAAGGCAAGGCTTCTCCCTGGGTCGCTCACGCGACCCAGTCCATTTTTTACAAGTCCTTTTCTGGACGTGGTGGAAGAATACGGCTGTGGTCAGCCGCTCATCCTGAAGGAGTAGTGTTGTGGGTAGATCTGATAAACGGGAGATACTGCGGGTCATCAATGACTTCATGCAGGGGAATTACCGGGCTGACGGGGTCTTGCTCAAGAGCGTTTTCCACGAGAAAGCCATGATGTATGGCTTCTTTGGCTCTGAGCTCAGGCTGTGTAATCCGGGCACGTATATCGAGAGCATCACCCAGGCTACCTCCATGGAGCTTCAGAAGTGTAATTACAAACTGATAATCGAGCACATATTCCTCCAGGGGGATGTTGCGTCAGTAATAGCGACCGAGACGGGGTTCCTTGGTACGCATAAGCTGGTGGACTGTTTCCACTTGGTCAAGGTGGATGGGTTATGGTCTGTTATCGCACGGCTTTTCACCACAAGCTGAATGCGGTTCTCATGCATGCGCTGTTGAAAAGCCCAAAGAATGAAGTGGAGCTCACACCGCCCTATCAACCTGCGCTGGAGTCCAAGGTCCTTGGTTACGAGGAGAAGGTTATCAAATGGCATTCTGTGGGCGTCAAGCGAAACGCCTTGTTCTACCGCTTTCGCTCACCAGCTGATGAGGAGGAGTGCAAGGTGAGCATGGTGCCTGACGCCTGTGTCAACCTCCTTTTCGAAAGCTGTCCGGATAACCCAAAGGCAACGCTT
>Ga0082212_10004291_pt1 | contig 19805 bp, 21 predicted proteins | sample TergutNt197P3_FD_71548 | JGI IMG/M metagenome (GOLD analysis project Ga0082212, IMG submission 71548) | Neocapritermes taracua P3 segment gut microbial communities from Petit-Saut dam, French Guiana - Nt197 P3 | ecosystem: Host-associated > Arthropoda: Insects > Digestive system > Gut ... | reverse complement strand
ACCGGTTAATCCATGGCCAAGTAGCAGTTACGTGGATGAATAGTATTGGAGCACAAGCCATTATTGTCACTAATGACAAAGTTGCGGCTGATCCATTACAAAAGATGGCTTTGCCATTAGCAGCTCGGGGAAACAAGGTTTTAGTATTTTCTTTAGCAGAGATGATTCAATATGCTAAAGATAATCTTGAGGAGACGATGTTTGTTATTGCTAAGACTCCTAACGACGCTTTAGAGTTACTTGAAAGTGGTGTAGAAATTGAACATGTAAATGTTGGAAACGCCGCACCAGTTGCAGGAACTGTGTACAAAATGGTTACAAACTCTATTGCAGTAACGGCTGATGATGCTGAAGTCTATCGCAAAATTGGTGAGAAACGTGGCGGTAAATTAGGTAGTCGGATGACTCCATTTACTGATGAAATTGATTTTCTTGCCGCATTAAAATCAGCAAAACTATAATTTAAAAGTACAAAAAAAGAGAAGGAATCAAGCCATCTCTTTTTGCTTAAAATACAATATAATTAATTAGAAACCTTTAATTTAGTTTTTTCCAGTATGATATTTAATGGAGCTCTAAATATACTTAGTTTTTCTCCACTATAAGTGATAAGAGTATAACGTCCTAAAGGATTACCTACTCTTTTTATTATGGTTTTTATACTTTTATATTGCACAATTTTATTATTAATAATACAACTGGTGTCATTGTAATAAAATCTCAATGACAACATTAGATTAACCCATTCAGCTAAAAATAGAAAAACAAAAGCTAAGAAAATAGCAATCAAATCATTGTCTTTAGTAGTTAAGGCATAAATAAAACTACCAATAGGTAAAATCATAAGAAATCCTACCGCAATAACTGCCGCTTTAGAGTAGTTAAGGCATTCAAATTTAATTCCTTCGCTAAGAAGGGAAATCCTGTCATTAGCTCTTTTATTTGTGAGATATCGATAAATTAGATATGCTACTCCAACTAAAGCCGCAAAGGCAATATTCATCATATTATTAGTCCTCTATGTATCGGACCAATTATAGCAAATAAGCTTAAGACATGCTATACTGATTTATACTTGGGAGATATTTATGAGCGAAATTAATGATAAGTTTATACCAATTGAGGAAATAGATTTGACAGGGCAGTTAATAGCAAGTATAAGATATAAACCAAAATTGGCTATAATAATATGTTTTGGATTAGGGTTTCTTTTTATAGCTACTCTTAATATAGCAATGGTACTATTAGGGGCTTTTGTGGTTGGTTTATCTTGGTTTGTAAACTATTCGATTAAAGATCGTAAAGTGGTTGATATATATTCAGACAATTTAGTAATCTTTGATAATGAACAGTTATTAGCTCGTAAAGTTGTATTTGAAGATATTAAAGAATGGACATGTAAACATGGAGTATCAAGTGCTGATGCTTTAATGTTAGTACTTGAAGATGGAGAAGAGATTTATAAAAATACTTTCTCTGTTGGTAAAATATATAAAAAGTTAAATAAACTCATACCAAAGAAAGAAAGTCAAGCAATTAAGGATGAAGAAAGCAGTAAGAGTAAATTGAAATTTAGAAATCCTTTCACTAAGAAAAATAAAAAATAATTATATTTGATTGTGTATAACATAATTAACAATTACTTTAATCTATAGAATATTCTTTTTTATAACATCAAAAATTTCTTGCCAAAGAGCAACATTAAAATACATATGCCCTGCATTTTTTAATAGAGTAAAATCAGCATTTGGCAAAGAGTTTGCCAGAATTAGAGTATTTTCAGCATTAGCTGCTAAATGATCATTTTCACCATAAAGGAAATGTATTCTAAAGGGTAACATGGACAAATCAGTAAATACATCAGGAATATCATTTTGTATTTTAGTGTGATTATATGCGACATCTATTACTTCGGTTTCATATAATCTTTTTGTATATTCATCTGCTAAGTAAGTATCAAATGAACGCTTACCATTCAAATATTTCCAAACTTTTAAAAACTCATCTTTACCTTTCTTGTAGTTTTGGTACATTTTGTTTGACATTAAAACTTTCCACATATCCTCTAAAATAACTTGCGGAGATTGGTTATATTTATTTCTTCCAAAAGCGATTATCGGCGCAGATAAAAGGAAAAGCTGTTCAGTTTTCTGTGGGTATTTAATTGAAAATAACTGGGCGATGCTTCCTCCCATTGAATGTCCAACTACAATAGCTTTTTCAATATTGTAAAAAACTAGTATTTGGTTTACATCTTCAACCATATCGTATACTGTGTAAGGAAGAGGATCATTATCGTTTTTTGCAGGTTGGAAATGGGTTGAATAACCAATATCACGATTGTCAAAACGAATAACTTGATAATCTAAGTCTGCTAGTTTCATGCAAAAATCAGTAGGGAAAAAAACTGCTGGGGCCATGGCTCCAGCAATCAAGATAATTGCTTTGTTGTTTTCTCTACCATAAACTTCAGTCCAGATGTTTATATTATTTATATTTATAATTATTGCCATTTTTGACCAGATTTATATTATTATAACATGTTAAAATAAACACATAAATTAAACTGCCTAATCTGTATGAAGGTGAAATAATAAATAAACCACCAAGTTTGCTTGGTGGTTATTTATTTCTTAAATTCTATCTTGATACTGCTTAATTAAATCTTCATTATGTTTTTGATAATCTTCTTTTTCCTTTGACCATAATACTGGAGGTTGGGTACCTTTTTCTATTAGATATTCACAAGTTTCACTGCCAATAGTTTGGGCAATGAAAGCTCCAGTTATCGAAGATATAGAACATATTTTTTCTACTTCTCCAGTTTCAATTAAAGCATCTCCACGAGGGCCACAATTATCAATAATCACATCACCTAACTCATAGAGTTTTTTACCACTTGGGTGTCTGCTTTCTTCAGCGGTGGTGTGTTGCCAACTGGTTACGATAATAATCTTATGACCTAAAGATTTAGCATGAATAGCTAAATCAATAACAACACCATTGATACCAGAATTAGAAATAATAATAAAAGCATCTTCAGGTTTAATATTATATAGATTATATAATTTACCTGCTATACCAGGACGACGTTCAAAGATATCATCGGGATTGCGGAAATCTTCATAAGTTACTTGACCACGACGCACAAAATCACTCATATCTATATTATGGACAGGAACTAATGATCCTGGTCGTTTCATCATTTCTAAACCAAAACCTATGGAATGTCCAGAACCAAAGACTTGAATGACACCACCTTTAGCAACAGAGTCTGCACATATTAAAGCAGCTTTATCAATGTTTTTGAATTGTTGGTTATATAAAGTGTCAATAATTGGTAATAATTCACTGGTGAATAGCTCTAATGATATATTCTTTTCCATCTTATTCACCTATGAATTCCAACGTCCTAAATACTTATCAGAAATAGCTCTATTATGGACGTCAGCACCTTTCACATTAGCACTTAATAATACTGGACAATCTTGACCTTTTTCTTTTAAATAGCGATAAGTTTCCGCAGTTAACATTTGGGCAATAACATTTCCACAGATTGTGCTTACTTGATTAAATTGAGTACCATTAGATAAAGTCACTACAGTATCAGGGTAAGGAGATGTTATATCCATTACTAGATCAACAACATCTGTAAGTTTCTTCCCACTTTCATGAATAATTGGACTGTTTTTAGCTTTTTTCTCACTTAATATAGCGATTACCTTGTGACCTTTTTCTTTTACTGTTAAAGCTGTTTCTACTAGAATTGCTTCATTTCCAGCCAAACTAATTAAAATAAACATATCTTTAGGATCAATGTTATACATCTCTAACATTTTATGAGCCATATCAGTATTGTTATTGAAGTTAGGATCACTAAACTCTTCTTCACTTATTACTCCTCTAAATAATAAATCAGTTACCCTAAATTGATGGAAGGGCATAAGACCTCCAGCGCGATAACCTAACTCCATAGAGAAAGCTATACCATGGTTTATGCCAAATAATTGGACTAAACCATTTTCCATCATACAATCACCCATTAAGGATGCGGCTTTTATAATTTCTGGTTTTCTGGTAACTTCTAATTGTTTAATATAGTCCAAAGCTAAATCAAAGAATTCTTTAGATTTTGTCATATCTCTTACTTTCGATTTAACAGTTCTATTACACTGTCTCCAACTCTTTCACCAGATCCTTTTTCATAGGTGCAAGAGAGAACTTCATAACCTGCTTGATCAAAACTAGCACTATCTGGCATATAACCCACTCCATCAAAAGAGTAACCAACTATCATAGTATGAGGCACATTAGAACCATCGGTGATTTGATCAGCAATCTTAGAAAATAACTCAAATGGTAAAAATACCATGGCTACTTTATCACCTAATCTTAAGATGCCACAGCGAATGTTAGGGTCTATTTCATCTTGTATTTGCGAGAAAAGATATTCAACATTGATACCTTCTAAAGCAGTTTCTAAAATTCTTAAATCAGCGGCACTCATTGAACCACGAGCATCTTCTAAATTTTGTTTATACTTAGCTATTTCACTTAAATAGAATTCTTCACTTTGATACTCTTTTTTATTTAATTGGAAGATGTGCTCATCATAAGAGAACTCATCAATTTCGAATTTCTCACTTGGAACTAAGGATTTAATCTCTTCCGCAAAGATATGACCAATTCTTGCCATATCATCAAAAGTTTGTTCAATGCGAGTAAAACGAGTTGAGATATCACCACAAGCGCCCTGTAAAAACATTGGTAAATAACCTTGATTTACTAGTTCATCCATAGCAGCTCCTTGAAAGTCTTTAGAAACTAATAGATTTTCATAATTCATATGGGTTGGATGACAGTTAAAGTTAATTACCATAGCAGGTTTACCAGAGAAATCAAAATAAAGAGTTCTAAGTATGGTATTGACTTTAACATCTTTATCACGACGGTTAGCCCCGACATTATCAACTGGTTTTTCACCATAACTTAAGACAGCTGGTTGAGCAACATTAGGTGCTTCTTTAAGAATCATTACTGCTTTATTAATAATGTCTTCCATTAGTTTATCAAGATTTAAAGTTTGTTCATCATCTTTTTCTCTAAATCCTGGTGCTGAATGCGTATGGGCACTACTGAAAACCATCTTTAAATTAGGACGATTGATTCTATTTTTTACTTCTTCCACCATTGGGTCATAATTACCACGATAAATTCCTAACAAGTCTAAACCAAAAACAGCGACAGATTGATTATCATCTTCTACATAGAAACAGCTGATATTTAAAGGATCATGGATCTCAGTTGCAGGATCTTTTCTACCAAAATAACCAGATAAGTAAATTGGCAAAGGAATATCCAGTTGCTTTTTAATCAGCGCAAAACGTACACTCATATTTATTACCTCCATTATGTGTTTATGTATTAATTATATCATTGAAAGAAGGCTAAAGAAATGTTATTCGCAAGAGTTTAAGCTTAAAATCCTAATGCGACTAGAGCATTACTATGTTATAATTTTTTTAGTTGAATGGTTAAGTGAATGAAGTGTTATCTTGAATAACAGATGTTATTATATTTTAAAATGTTAGTGATATAAAATGATTCAATGATTATAAGGAGAGAAAATGGATAAAGTTGATTTAACAAAACTAGATACAGAAAAACAAAATACAAAAACTTTAGAAATAGATACTTTAAGTATTGATGAAGTACTAAAGATCATTAATGATGAAGATAAACAAGTAGCTTATGTTGTTGAAAAAGCTTTACCTCAAATAACTAAGTTAGTTGAAGCTACAGTGGAACGTCTAAGAAATGGTGGTCGATTGATTTATATCGGAGCTGGATCTTCTGGGCGCTTAGCTTTTGCGGACGCTTCAGAGTGTCCTCCAACCTATGGTGTGCCTTATGAGACTGTGCAAGGAATTATTGCAGGGGGTTTTCCTGCTTTATATAAAGCCCAAGAAGGTGCTGAAGATGATATTGAGCAAGGTATTAAGGATGTCAAAAACATTAATTTAAGTTATAAGGATATTTTAGTAGGTATAGCAGCTAGTGGAAGAACACCTTATGTAATAGGTGCTTTAAATTACGCTAATGAGATTGGTTGTCATACTGGTTCTATTACCTGTGTTCATGATAGTGAAATGAGCAAAATTGTTAAAAACGCAGTGGAAGTTGTTAGTGGAGAAGAAGTTATAACTGGTTCGACTCGAATGAAAGCGGGAACTGCACAAAAGATGGTATTAAATATGTTGTCTACAGCTACGATGATAGCTTTAGGAAAAGTCTATAATAATTTGATGGTTGATGTATTACCAACCAATATAAAGTTAGTAAATAGAGCAATAGGTATTATTATGAAAATAACTGATTGTTCACTGGAAACAGCGGAGAAATTTTATTATGAAGCTGATCAATCAGTTAAACTTGCATGTCTAATGATTCTATCTGGTTTAGATAGAAAGAGTTGTGAGGATATTCTTTTAGCTAATAATGATCACTTAAAAAAAGCATTAGCTAGTATTAATAAATAGTTTTTAGATTTGAGATAAAAATCTCTTGAGAGTTGAATCATCAACGGCGACATACTCGTGTTGATCAAGATATAACTGCTTAGCGGTCATATGGATTTGTGTACAGCCACTGGTAGTTAATATATTAGAAATATTTTCAGCTGTTACCCCTCCACCTGGAAGGTAAGTTATTTTATCTCCATAAAGTTCATTAAGTTCCTTAAGCTTGAAAGCTCCAGCTTCAATGTTAGGGTAAGCTTTACCACCATCGGTTAAAATGCGGGAAACTCCACAAGAAATTAAATCTAAGCTTGCTTGATTAAGATTAGGACAAGAGTCAAAAGCTTTATGGAAGATAGCTTCTTTATCAAAACTATGAATTAATTCACACATTTCCTTGGTTCTACCAATATCAACAGTATTATCGGGATTTAAAAAACCAAAGACAATACCATCTGCTTTGTTTTCTAAAAGAATACGAGCATCTTCTAGCATAGTTTGATAAGCAATTTCACTATAATAAAAACCAGCGGTACGAGGACGGACCATACAACAAAGAGGAATAGAAGTGATTTCCTTAATGGTACGTAAAGTAGCAAGTGAAGGTGTTAAACCACCTAATTCCAAAGCACTGTTTAATTCAATTCTGTCGACATTATTATTTATAGCCACTAGGCAATCATCAACAGTACCACAACAGATTTCAATCATTATCGACTTAATCATAGTTATACCTCCGGCATCATTGTAGCATGTCACGGAGTAAAAAATATAGAAGGAGAAAATATGATTATTCAAAGTAAAAATGTTTGGATTGATGAAACCTTCAAAGAAGCTCAAATTGAGTTAGAAGGACAAAAAATCAAAGGCATTTATCCTTATGGAGAAAAAGAAGTAGATGAAGATTATGATAGTTTAAGAATTATCCCAGGTTTAATTGATGTGCACTGTCATGGTTTTAATGGCATGGATAGTAATTATGCGACAGTTGAAGGATTTGAACATTGGATTAAGACTTTACCTAGTGAAGGAGTGACTAGTTTTTTAGCAGCAACTTCCACAGCTCCAGAAGAAAATTTATTAGCATCACAAGCTTTAATTGCGGAATTAATAGAAAATCCTCGAGATGGAGCTAATCTGATAGGAATCCATGTGGAAGGGCCACAGATTAATCATGATTATCGAGGAGCTCATAATCCTTATTGGATACAAAAACCAAACATCGAACAATTCCAGCGTTATCAAAAAGCAGCGAAAGGTCATGTTATGATGATTTGTATTGCTTGCGAACAAGATGATAACTTTGAATTGACTAAATACTGTGTAGCTAATAGGGTCAGAGTAGTAATTGGACATACAGCTTCTAAATATCAAGATTGTTTAAATGCGTCAGCTGCAGGAGCTACTAGCTTTACTCATACCTTCAATGCTATGGTTGGTTTACATCATCGTGAACCAGGAACGGTAGGAGCCGCAATGTCAATGGATAATATGTATGCGGAACTTATATGTGATGGTGTTCATGTACATTTCGCAGCTGCTAAAATCGTTATTAGGGCAAAGGATAAAGATAAACTTATTCTCATAACCGATAGTGTACAAATCAAAGGTTTAAAACCTGGTATCTATGAAAGTCCAGGAAGATGGGTTCAAATTGGTGAAGATGGTTGTGGAAGATTAAAAGATGGTCGTTTAGCTGGCAGTTCAAATAAACTGATTACAATGTTAAAAAATGCAGTTGTTTCTTGTGATGCACCATTAGTTAAGGCTATTAATGCAGCCACTATCAACCCAGCACGTTTTTTAGGGATTGATGATAACAAAGGTTTGATTAAAGAAGGTTATGATGCAGATATTATTGTGATTGATGATGATTATGAAGTAAAACAGGCTTATGTTTTAGCCAATAAAAAACTATAAACACAGTTAATGAAAGGAAGGATAATAATATGATTGTTAGATGTAAAAGAATTTATAGTGAAAATGGTCTTGTGGATGGTTATTTGGTTATTGAAGATGGTAAAATCTTAGCAATTGAACCGAAAGAGAAAAACCTCCAAGCTGATTTAGATGTTAAAGACGATAGGATTATCCCTGGTATTATTGATACTCATAATCATGGAACTATGGGATATACTTTGATAAATGCGGCTAATGATGTTGAAACTGAGATAAGAGGTTATCTTAAAGGAGCAGCTTCTCAAGGAGTAACTGCAGTGTTTCCCACCTGTGAAACTTCAATAATTAATAATGTAGTCCAAGTCGCTAAAAGTGAAGTTGATGGAGCAAAGATCATGGGTATCCACTCTGAAGGCCCATATCTAAATAGGACAGGAGAAAAAGGTATTGAAACTGGATATCCTGATGTTGATATGGATTTTGTAAAAAAGATGGTAGATGATGGCGAAGGTTTATTAAAACTAGTTGCTTTAGCTCCAGAAATTCCTGGTATAACTGAAGTAATTCATTATCTGGCAGTTAATGGTGTTCGTAGTGCCTATGCTCACAGTAATTGTAATTACCAAGAAGCTTTAGAGTCTTTTAGAGAAGGTATATCAGTTTCTACTCATACAGCTAATGTTATGAGTGGTATTCATCACCGTAACATGGGAGGTTTAGGAGCTTGTTTATTAGATGAAGGTTTATGGTGTGAAGTTATCTGTGATGGCTTACATGTTAATGATGAGATGTTAGAATTAATGTTTAAAGTTAAAAGAGAAGATCGTTTTATGATGGTATCTGATAATGTGCCAATTGCTGGAGCGCCTATTGGTCGTTATGATCTTAAAGGATTTTTAGTTGTTAATGTTGATGAAAAAGGATTCTGTCTTTCTGATACAGGCCGTCTTTGTGGTTCAACAAAACCAGTTATCTATGGAATTGGACATTTAGTAGAAGTATTAAAAATGCCGATAGAAAGAGTACTTAGAATGGCAGCTTTAAATCCTGCTCTTTGTTATAATTTCGCAGATAAAAAAGGTTCACTTAAAGTTGGTAAAGATGCTGATTTTGTGGTTATTGATGATGAGTATCAAGTTTTGAAGACTTATAGCGAAGGACGAAAAATCTATGATAATAAAGTAGATACCGATTTATTTAGTCAAGCATTTTTAGATATCTGTTTAATAAAACAGTAGAAGGAGAAAAAATGATTAATACTTTTGAAATAGCTATAGATTTAGTAAAAGAAATAGCTGAAACACAAAAAGAAAACATTAATGAAGCTGCTAAACTTATTGCAGATTGTTTTGTAGGTGATCACAAGTTCTTTGTGACTGGATCAGGACATTCTCATACAGTAGCAGAAGAGTTTTATGCTAGAGCTGGAGGTTTAGCTTTTACTGTGCCTATTTTAGTGGATGAACTTACTTTAACAACCCATCCAATGAAAAGCACTTACCTAGAAAGACTAGAGGGTTATGCGCCAATATTAGCTGAGCTTTATAATATTAGTGAAAAGGATGTGGTGTTAATAGCTTCTAATTCAGGACGTAATGCTTACCCTATAGAAATGGCAGAGTATGCTAGAGCTAAAGGTGCTAAGGTTATTGCGATAACTAATATTAAACATTCAAATTCAGTTACTTCTCGTCATAGCAGTGGAAAGAAACTGATGGATTTAGCTGATGTGGTTATTGATAATTGTGGTGAATTAGGAGATGCAGCTACTAAAGTTGAAGGAGTTGACGCCACAATGTATCCAACTTCATCTATTTCTAATAGTGTAATATGTGGCGCAATCAGTGTGAAGACAGCGGAGAATATAACTAGCCAAGGAGTAGAGGTTCCTGTATTTACCAGTGGTAATGTGGATAGCCAAGGAACTAAAAGTGGCGACTATATGAAAAAATATACTCGTTTATTCTATTAAAAGAGAGAAAAGAAAAGAGGTCGACTATCGGCCTCTTTCTATCAAGTTTATTTGGAAAAACTAGGTTATTATGGTATATTAAACCAGAGATTAAACAAGAATTAATTTAGGAGATTATATGAAAAAAGAACATGTTTTATTGACAAAATTCGCGGTTTTATTGACTTTTGTTTTTATGGGTCAAGCTTTTACTTTTACCCTTTTATTACCTTATATGACTAGTGTTGGTTACGACGAAGCGACTCAAGGATTAATTCTAGCTTTTGGGGCGATACTTACAATTGTTGGTCAATTTTTAGTTGGTTATATTTGTGATAAATTAAAAACAGACAAAAAAGTATTTCTAGTAGCTAGTATTGCTTTGGCAGTTGTTAACTGGTTTTTATACTCATCTACTTCGCATCCTTTGTTGTTGATTTTCTTATGGGTAGGATTACTCTTCTCATTATTTAGAATCACTCAAGGTGTCTTAGATAGCTGGGTTATTGAAAGTGATAAATATTGTTTAGATAATTATGGACTTATCAGAGCTTTTGGGGCGATTGGTTGGGCAATTGGAGCTCCACTTACTAGTTTTTGTTTTGAAAGATGGGGATACTCTTCTTTAGGTACAGCCTTTTTTGGTTTTACGATATTAACTTTAATACTTTCATTCTTTGTTAAGGATGCTGTTAAGGTAGAAGCTGAAACAAAATTAAAATTCTCAGATATTAAAGAATTGATATTAAATCAGAATTTTATTATGTTAACACTAATTTTATTATTTTTAAGTATTGCTATGGCAGCTGATGGTTATACTTCTATCTATAAAATGATGGATTTAGGTAAAACTTTAGGACAAAGTGAAGCTGTTACTAACTCCCAGATTAACCTAAAATACTCTTTTCAAGCACTCTGTGAGTTACCATTGTTTTTCTTAGGTGGAGTAGTACTGAAGAAATTTGGTGGTATTAAAGTCTTATTTTTTGCTTCTGCAATGACGATGTTACGTTTTGTTTTATATGCTTTAGCCATTGAACCAATGCAAATTGTTTGGATTTCCAGTTTACAAGCAGTTACTTTTCCCTTATTTATGGTTTGTAGTAAGATTTTGATTGATGAAGTTTCACCAGTATATTTAAGAGCAGGTGGACAACAAATATCAGCTGGAGTTTATGGTGGAGTTAGTTCTTTAGTAGCGCCAATATTTGCCGGGATTATGGTAAAGACTTTCTCTTATAATATCTCTTTGTTGATTATTGGAGGCACCTGTATTGTTCCTATTAGTATGCTGGTATACTACAGTAGAAAAAGGAAAAGCCAAGATAATCAATAAATGTGAAAAGAATTATATTGTAATTTATAAATATATGATATAGAATTGTTCTATTTAATAAACAGGGAGGATAGAACATGAGTGAAGTTAATAATGTGAATCAGAATCCAGAAGATCAAGGTAATGGCGGTACATTAGCTTTAATTGCCTTTATCAGTGGTGTTGTTGGTCTTGTTGGGGGATTCATCCCAGGTGTACAGTATGTTACAGGGATAGCTGCTATAGCGGCGATTGTATTGGGAGCTATGAGCCGTAAAACTGCTCCTGCTGATAAAAAGTGGATGGCAACTACTGGTTTGGTTCTTGGTATCGTTGCAGTAGTTATTACTATTGCGGCAGTTGCTTGTGTATTGTGCATTGGTGCAGCTTTGATTAATTCTGGGGAATTAACAATAAATTAAAAACATAAACTACGCAAATGCGTAGTTTATGTTTTATCTAGAAGAGAAAAAATGTTTCCTAGTTTTGTTTTGTTTGGTAAAACAATTGGAATGTATTCAATTATGGCCTTAATAGGTTATTTTTGTGCTGGAATATATCTAGTTGTAAAAACTAAACAGCGAAATGTAGATGAAAATGATATTATTGATTTACTACTATGGTGTGGATTAAGTGGAGTTATAGGTGCCCATTTTTTATATGGTTTAATTGATTATAAAAACTTTATTTGGTTTATTACTAACTTAAGTAGACTAACTTCTTACCAGGATATTTTAGATAGTGGATCTAATGTGTTTGGAGGTGCGGTATTCTATGGCGGTTTAATAGGAATTTTGATAAGCTCTTTAATTGTCATAAAGAAAAAAAATCTGAACTGGAAAATAGTTTCAAGTTGTGGAGCTTGTGCCATACCTTTATTTCATTTCTTTGGTAGAATTGGTTGTTTTTTGGTAGGCTGTTGTTATGGCATTGAATGTCAACATGGATTTACTTTTACTCATTCAATAATAGAAATAGCTAATGGAACCCCAAGATTGCCTGTTCAGCTAATGGAAGCAGGATTTAACTTATTACTATTTATCATACTAAACTATCTATTAAATAACACAAAATATAAAGATAACTTGTTGTCTTTATATTTAGTTAATTATTCTGTAGGAAGATTTGTTCTAGAGTTTTTTAGAGGAGATATTTATCGGGGATTTCTTTTAGGTCTATCAACTTCCCAATGGATAAGTATAGGAATTTTACTAGCAGTAATAATTAATTCTATTTATCATAAGAAAAATTTAACTACTAGTGATTAACTAGTGTTTTATAAAGAAAAAGGATATTTATATTTGAGGTTAGAATCTAAAGCCTTTAAAACTAACCTTTTTTATTGTAAAATTAGGGCACTGTGAAAGAGTATGGTAAAGTGATGATAGAAGCGTTTTTTATAGATTTAGATGGAACACTGTTAGAATTTGATGAAAATAATGATAAATATTTACCAAAACATAATATTGTTGCCTTAAAAAAACTAGTAAATACCGGAGTAAAAGTCGTAATAGCTAGTGGTAGAACTTTAGATTATATTACTGATATGAACAAAGAATTTGATTTTTCTTTTGATGCTGTTGCCTACAATGGGGCTGTAATCTATTGTGAAGGTAAGATAATAAAAGAGTATAGTTGTGATAAGAGTTTATTATATAAAGTTGCTAAACGTTTAGAAAGTGTAAATGACTTAAATCCTTTTATTTTTATAAATGGGAAAGTTTATTTTCAAAAACCTTTAGAAGAAAGTAGGCATCGTTTTCGACCTCAAGGTAAAAATCGCTGGAGAAGTGATATTGTTCATGAAGGTTTAATGGAAGCTTTAGTTGATAAAAATATTCCTAATCCCTTAAAATTCAATATTGTTTCGGAAAATTATCCTTTGGTTGATGAGTGGGTAAAACGCTTAAATGATGAATTTGGTAATGATTTAGTTATTCATAAAACCGATGATCATTTTATTGAAATAACTACCAAGGGAGCTGATAAAGCAGCTGGTTTAAAAACTATTTGTGGCTATTATGGTATAGATACTTCAAATGTTGCAGCTATTGGTGATGCAAGTAATGATATTGCGATGTTGGAAGCTACACCACATAGATATGCAATGAAGACGGCAATAGCTGAAATTAGAGCTGTGGCTAACAAAGAATATGAAACAGTAGCTCAAGCTATTTATGATATTATCAAATATAATGAATTAAATAAATAAAAGACATCCATAAGTGATAAGGATGTCTTTTTTATGTTCATTTATTAAAGTGAGTTATCAACATGGAAGAGATGGCTTCAATAGTTGGAATGTCGACAAATTTATCTGCTGAACTATTCACTTTGTCAACATAGAAATTTCCATTTTTATCATAATTACCACTAGTTATTATAATAGCTTGTTTGAAGAAATAAGTTGGAGTATAGATAGTATCGCCATCATCCAATAAGTAAGTTTTAGCATTTTGACTACCTTTATACTCTTTTAGAAGTCTTTGACTTTCTTTTATTTGGCGTTCTTTATGAGCTATTACTAGATTGTCTCCTTTGCCAATACAATCAAGATAGATGAATGTTTTTTTATCCATGGTGGTTGGTAAAGCTTGTCTTAGCATTTGAGCCCCACTATTATCTGAGCAACATTTATCAAAAAGAATAAAGGCAATTTTCTTACGAGATTTCTTATTCAATTTTAAAGCTGTGTCTAACAAAGCTAATATAGCAGCTGTATTTCTGTTGATATTATATTTATTACTTGTACCGCGAGATATTAAAGAGGCAAATAGAAAAGAAAGAAATACCGTAGCTAGTAACCAAACAGTTCTAAAATCGCCACCAAGATTTGGATTATTGAGATATATTAGTATGGCAACTACACCAAGTATTGTAGCTAATAAATCAGGTATTAAGGTTGTCATCTTTAAAGCTTTATTGGAAAGCTGCCCATTTAAAGGGAAATACTTATAATTAGGCCAAAACACTTTTAAAGGAGTGTCGTGGTGGGTGCAAATAATAGTATCAGCCTCGCCAATGTCACCTATAAACAGGTTTACTGCTCTGGCATTCCTTTTACGATCATTATTGGCAAATTTCGTTTTATATCCAGCTTTTGTAAAATCTTCATTTATGGATAGTAAAAAACGTTGGCGCTGTTTTAAGGTAAAACGTTTGGCAAAAACGATTCCATATTTTACTAGTAAATCTTCCATATAAAAATCCTCCTAAATGATATATCCAAAGATGAAACAACCTAAAGCTATTAAATAGAAAATAACTAAACAGATATTCGCAAGAAATTCCATAACATCATAGACAGCATAATTCGTGTTTTTTATTACACGAGATCGTATTTTTATTACCAGGCTTATATTACCAAGAACAAAGAAAGTAAGAAAAGCCGTGGACAGATAATCATTTATCTTAAAAGTAAAAGGTAGCTTGGTAAAGATGGATATTAGATAACCAAAAGCGAAAGGAAAAGCAACAGCAATTAAAGATGCGGCTATCATCATGATGGAGCTAGTTAGGCCAGTTGTCTCTTGATTTTCTTCAGCTGATTTAACTGCCCCACTTGGAGCTATTGAAGTATTATTTTCTATGACTCTAAAAAGACTTGCATATTGTTCACGGGTGAAAAGGTAATCATCGAGAACATATTGTTTCTTGTTGAAGACAAAAGCTAAAGGATTTCCCACAATAATTGAACCTGTTGGGACTTTTAAATTTCCTTCTTTTACTTCTAAGACATCATATACTTCTTTATTAAGTTGTTTAGCTTCTTTACCTCGAGGTGCTTTTATATATCCTCTAATAAAAGGAGAAGAAAAGATACCATAATATTTTAGTTGTTTCAAGGAAAACTCATCTTGATAGAAAGTTGGAAAGCGAAACAAACTGCCACCTTTACGATCTATTTGAAAGGTTAGTTTATTTCCATCAACTTCAATATAACGATTATAAGTAGCTGCAAAATGGACTATTAAAGGGTAAACAAACAGTAAAGATATAAAATGATAAAGATTGATATATCTAGATAATAGTTCAAAAATAGGTATTAACAAACATAAAGCAATTGCGATTAAAGTTAAAAAAAGATGTAATAGATTTACCCAACCAAAGGGATGTATTTTTATTTTCATGATTATTTTTCTCTAATATTTCGGCTTAATTATATCATAGGAATTGGACTGTTGACCAGTTTGAAATAAAGGTAGTCTTATGATATTATTAATACAAGAAATAACATTGGGGATAGATATGAGTTATAGAAATAGAAATGATTTATCGCGTTTTAACATCTTTAGAAACAAAAAAGGACAACGAGTTTACTATGATCGTCGTAGTAAAACTGGTTACATAATTCAAGAAAGTGATATTAAGAAATTCCAAGTAATTAATAGTCGAGTATTTATGGCGGCAGCTTTGGGTATTCTATGTTATGGGTTTCTAGATTTAAATGTGTATATTTGTGCTGTTATTGCGGCTATTGTTTTTGTGATATCTGAAATTTACTTTCAAAAATTCTTTCTTAAAAGTTTTCCTCAAACAAAAAATCTAGAAGGAATTATCTTTGTGGATCCCAAAGAAGCAAGACTTGGCCAATCATCTGGAGCTTTCTGGGTAAAGATTGTTGGATATTGGGCTTGTGCTATTGGAATTGCGGTAATTAATTTCTTTTCTAATTATCCACTTTGGCAAAAAGTATGTATTTATGGACTAGCTTTATATGCGGTTTATAACGGGGCACTTCATTTAATAGCTTTGTTAAACTCTGGGAAAATGGATAAATAAAGTTATAAAAGTAGACAATCGAATAAAATGATTAAATATGTGAATTTTATGGGATATGCCTAGACAATTTATATTAAGAAGTATAAAATATAGATAGGGAAAATACGAGGCTTTTGGAAAAATAATGATAAGGATAGGTTGCTACAGTATCACAGCTAATCCGCTAGAAGGAGTTTATATGGCAGGATTTGCTCCTTTAAGGTCTTACAAGGAGAAGCATAGTGATCTGTGGATCAAAGCTGTATTAATTGAAGATAATGTTAGAACGTTATTTTTGACTATTGATACCATTGCTATTGATGGTTATTTTTATCAAGAATTATGTAAGCGCCTACAAAATTTCTCTATTAAAAAAGAGAGAATATTTGCCAGTGCCTCTCATACTCATTCTGGAGGTGTTGGTTTAGTAAATACTGAAGAAGGAATACTAAAAGGAACAGATGGTCTTTTTGGCTCTTATGATCGAAATTTAGTAGAGGAGACTTTAAATAGAATTGAAGAGGTTGTTGAAAAAGCAAGCGAAAATTTTGAAGAAGTAGTAGGTGTTCGTTTTGGTAATGGTGAACTTAAAGGTGTTGGAACTGAACGCCATGACCCAAGTCTTCCAGGAGACAATCGTTTATTTGCTTGGAGTTTTAAAACAGTTTCCAATAAAGAGATTTTATTCTATAACTTTGCTTGTCATCCAACCATTCTAAATGGAACTGATCCATATTTAAGTTCAGATTATCCAGGAGCAGTTGCTAACATATTATCATCTAAGTATGATATGATATGTTTCCTAAACGGTAGTTGTGGGGATATTAGTACTAGATTTACAAGAAGTGGAGATAAGTTTGAACAGATTAATATATTTGCAAAATTAATTGCTAGTAAAATAGAAGAAGTATTAAGGAATGCAAACTATGAGGAAATCTATGATTTAGATGTATTGCAAAAAGTATATCGTTTAAAAACTAGAGATTTTGGTGATGAAGAAACTGCTTTGATGACTTTTAAAGAAGCTGAGAAAAGGGTTAAAGAGGCCAAGAATTTATCAAAAGGAGAAAAAAGGGTTGTTGAATCCTTTATGGAAGGAGCTAGAACTAATTTAGCTTTTGCTAAGAATTTTAAAGACTTTAAAGAAGTAGAATTACTTGTATCGTTTATAGCTATTAATGATCGTATCATGATTACGATACCAGCAGAGTTATTTAGTGCTTTAAGTAATGAATTAAGAGAGGATTTCGGTTTTGTGTTTTTGGGATATACCAACGGTTATTGTTTATATATAGCTGACGAATTAGCCTATGATAAGGGATATTATGAAGCCTTAAGTTCTATATATGAAAAAGGGCAAGGGGAATTATTAATGGAAGCTATTAAAAAAGATGTAACCAGTTGGATAGATGAAAGGAAAGAGTTACTATGAAAAAAGAAATTACTTTAAGTAAAATGAAGAATCAAGTTTTAGTTTCATGTCAAGCTTATGAACCAAACCCTCATGCCACAATACCAGATATGGTGAAAATGGCTGATGCGGCAATTATGGGTGGAGCTATAGGTTTTAGAGCTAATCATCCTGATTATGTTAAAGCAATTAGGGAATTTGCTGGCGAAGACTATGTAATTATTGGTATCTGGAAAATAATGGAAGAAGGTAATGATGTTTATATTACTACAACCATGGATGCTGTAGATCAATTAGTGGCAGCTGGAAGTGATGTTATTGCTTTAGACTGTACTGATCGAGTGAATGCTTATGGATATAAGGGGGTTTCTTTAGTTCCTCAAATTAAAGAAAAATACCCTGATATAGTAATAATGGCTGATTGTTCTACAGTGGAAGAAGCGGCTATAGCTAAGGAAGCTGGAGTGGATATTGTTGCTTCAACAATGTCAGGTTATACACCTTATACGGCACCTAAATTAGAAGGTGATGTTGATGTGGAATTACTTGAAGGAATGCATGCCCTTGGTGATGTATTTGTATTAGCAGAAGGAAGAATCTGGACTAAAGAAGATGCAGTTGCTGCTTTTAAAGCAGGAGCTGATTGTTTAGTTATTGGTACTTCCATAACTAATCCTTGGAAAATAACAGAACGTTTTGTTAAAGCTAAGGATCAATTATTTAAATAGGTGATAATTCAGCAATGAATTTTCATAAACTCATTATTTTTTAAAGAAAGGGAGGAAAAATTATGGGTAATCTTGGTTTAGCGCTAGTAGTTGGCGTGGTGGCCGGAATTATTGAATGGGATATTTATGGTGGATTCCATACAATGATTAGCCGCCCTGTTGCAGCTGGCGCAATTATGGGATTAGTGCTGGGTGACCTTGCAACTGGTTTATATGTTGGGGCATCTTTGGAATTCGTTTACTTAGGTTCGATTTCTGTTGGCGCTGCTATCCCACCAGATGCCGCATCTGCAACATCAATTGCAACTGCTCTATGTATTATTTCAGGGTTTGATAAAGACATCGCTGTGTCTTTAGGTATTCCAGTTGCAACTTTTGCTCAATTGTTGCAAATGTTTATCTGGACTATCAACACTGGTTTAATGCATGCTGCTGATAAATCTGCAGCTACTGGTGATATTGATGGTGCATGTAAGTGGCATTATGTTGGTATGTTGTTCTTCTTCTTGCAAGGTTTCATTCCTGCATTCTTAGCTGTTGCTTTTGGTGCAGAATTAGTTGCAAATTTAGTTGAAAATATGCCACCACTAATTGAAGGTTGGTTAATGTTAGCTGGATCTATGTTACCAGCAGTAGGTTTTGCAATGTTATTCGTTATGATGAACAAACCAAAACTGACACCATTCTTCATGATAGGTTACGTATTGGCAGCTGCCATGGGCGGAACCTTAATTTCTACCGGTGTTATCGGTTTAGCTGCTGCTTTACTTTATGTTGATTCATCAAGTGCAGGTGGTACAGAAAGAAAGACTAGACGTATGTCTAGTGATGCGTAAAGGAGGAACAAAAAATGGCAAAAGTTACTATTAACAAATCAGATTTAAATTCTGCTTATTGGCGTTCATTCTTTGATATGGCATCAATCAACTATGAGCGTTTCCAAACATTAGGTTATTTATTTTCTATTCAAAAAGTATTAAAGAAATTATATGCTGATGATAAAGAAAAAATGACAAGAGCTTGTCTTCGTCATATGGAAATGTTTAATACTATGCCTTTATTCATTCCAATCATTCTGGGAACTACTATAGCAATTGAAGAAAAAGTTGCCAATGCGGAAAAAGGTGAAGATACTTTCGAATTGGAAGAATCAATAAATAACATTAAAGTAGGTTTAATGGGCCCATTTGCAGGTATTGGGGATTCATTAGGCTGGGCTACT
>Ga0082212_10004290_pt1 | contig 19807 bp, 14 predicted proteins | sample TergutNt197P3_FD_71548 | JGI IMG/M metagenome (GOLD analysis project Ga0082212, IMG submission 71548) | Neocapritermes taracua P3 segment gut microbial communities from Petit-Saut dam, French Guiana - Nt197 P3 | ecosystem: Host-associated > Arthropoda: Insects > Digestive system > Gut ... | reverse complement strand
CTATAAAATTTGTTTTTATGAATTTTTTCAATTCACTGTCGTCTTTGTCATAGTAAAACAGAAAGGCTTTATGGTCAATACTGTCTGTTACTTTTTCGAGGATTAACTGAAATTCCTTAGTATGGTAATCCGATGCCGCCACATTCCAATTAAAATCGTTTTGATAAAAAATATCCTGAATATCCGAATAGGGAACAAAAGCGATTTTCTCGCCATCAAAAGCGCCAAGAAAAGGCGGTGGCAGTATCTTGTCGAAAGTTCGGGCTTTGCCGATGGTCAATATTAATTGAGTAACTGATTTATATAAATCCGAAGAATCTCTTTTTGCTTCTGCCCAAAGTAGCGATTCCTGTTCGTATAACTCGCCGCCGCTTTTCCACATACAAACGCAAAAATCAACATTGCCAATTATTCTAGAACAGTCGTAATACCAAAAATAATCTTGGGCAATTTTGATTTTTAACTCCTCTTCTCTTATGTTTTGATAGCGCATCTTTTTGTTTTTTTACTATTTTAAAAATTCATATTCATATACTTTTGGCTCTATCTTCTTTGCCAATGTTTTTAACTCCGAACGTAAACCGTCAATAAGTTTGTTATAGGTTTCGTCGTCGCTTTTGCTGTTCATATTTCCCTTGTCGTTACGTCCCTGAAAATATTCGCGAATATCGTACAAACTTGCATTTACGTTACAAATGGGTTGCGCATGATAATATCGCCATAATTCCCGCCCTGCACCGAAAACATTTTGTGCTTCCGGTGAAAATTCACGTTTGATGCAAAACCTATCTTCTTCCTGCTCAAATAAATTTGAATATCCGTTTTGAATTATTTTTCCGCCGATAAAACTAATCATAAAATGACTGTCATATTTATCGCGAGCGTTTATTTCGTTTTCGGTAAACGGAATCCAATGGTTGACGCCGTATTTCGATGAAATATTATTGTTGAATAGTGTGTAAGTTAAACAGTCGTTCTGAAATTCAATATCTTTTTTCCATTTATTATTTGGATAAAGAAATTGGTCGCGGTCGTTGAGCCAGGTAGCATTTATGCATTTGCGAATTGAAAAATAAACAGATGACTGGATTATATTGTTTATGGTAATTCCAAATTTGGCAATGCCTTTTGCATTTCCTGTTCCCTTCAATTGGTTCCTATGATTGATATTCACATAAATATTGTGTTGAAAATCATTGCCAATACAACACATTGCAGCAATTTCATTTTTTATGTCTTTATCTATAAATTGTTTTAACCAATCATTCACATATTTTATTTCTGAATTATACGCAAAAAAATCTGTTTTGCCAGAAATAGAACAATCATTTTCTATTATATCGCAGTCAATGCTTTTAAGAATAGTTTTGTTACTTAAATCCCAAATAGTAAAAGCAATTGGAAACTGACCACTTACATTATCGAAAGTATTGGCTCTAACAATAAAGCCTTTTTTAAATTTAGCATTAAATATTTTACGAAATGCCGAAAAATTTGGCGATGTTACAAATTTTATTTTTGAAAATTGTGCCAGTTTAGAATCTGGAATTTCTTTGTAAATGCGCGTCATAAACTGAACAAAAATCTCTCTTACAGATTTACCAATAGAATCCAAATATTTTTTTTCAATCAATGATCTGTTTACATCTGTCTTTGCATTTTTGGCATCCCTTTTATTCATAGCTTCCGCATACGGCGGATTAATATAAATAATCAACTTTTTGCGTTGTTTCGGATCGTTGATAATATCCTGCAAGCCTTTCGGCAATTTCGTAAAATCATCATTCAAAAAATCGAATTGAAATACATGGCTTTCCAAAAGATTGGCGCCGTTTTGTATGCGGTCTTTCATGACGTCCACATCTGCTTTGTCTAATGTTGAAGCCCAAATGTTGTATTTGTTGATCAGTCCGGCAAGCAAATTTCCTGTTCCGGCGGCGCAATCCCAGATATAATATTCGTCTTGCCAGTCTTCGCCAAAAACATCAGCCAAATATCTTTGTGAAAGTTCAACCCAAATTTTTGGCGTAAAAAACGAACCTTTGCGTTCGCGTATATCTTGCGGAACAAGTAAATCACGTCGTTCGACAATATAATCCCAATACTCTTCCAAAGGCGGTCGATCATATTTTTCCCAAAACTGCTTGTATGCCTTTTGGTTGTCAGAAAAATATGCTTCACGGAAAATATCGCCCAAGGCATCCGTTTGTTTGTTATATTTGTAAATATTGCTTTTGAGCAACACAAAAAGTTTTTCTTTGATAGTTTCGTGATTTACCGACAATAAATCAGCCAAATAAAAATCACCGTCAATGATATTGATTTTTTTAGCCGCTTCCCAGTTTACCCCAATGGTAGGCTTTACCGTTTCGAGCCATTTTCCGTAGATGGTAATGAAATTGTTTTTGTCGATACGGATTTTTGTCGTTCCGGTTTTGCCAACGATGAAGTTTTGCCGGATAAACCGTTTCAGTTCTTTTTCATCTTTCTCAAAATCGAAAAGGAAAGCCTCTCCTAACCCCTCCAAAGGAGGGGAAATTTCCTCCCCTTGGGGGAGGGATGATGAGGGGCTTATAATTTTTTCAATCTGTGCGTAAACCTGTTTAAATTCGCGGGTTTCGTGGTTGGAAGGCGTTACTTTCCAGTTGAAATCATTTTGATAAAAAATATCCTGAATATCGGCGTAAGGCACAAAAGCGATTTTTTCGCCATCAAAACAACCCAGAAAATGCGGTGGCAGGATTTTATCGAAAGTGCGGGCTTTGCCTATGGTCAGTACAAGTTGCGAAAGCATCGCAATAATATCGGTAGATTTTTGCTTTGCTTCAGCCCACAACAAATAAGCCTCCTCTAACTCCCCCAAAAGGGGAGATTTTTCCCCCCATTCGGGGGGAGTAAGGGGGGCTTTTACAGCAAAGTCAATATCTTTGATAATTTCGGCACAATCGAATTTATCAAAAAAATCCTGCGCTACTTTGTTTTTTAACGCCTCTTCGCGGATATTGACATATTTCATGCGCCCAAATGAGTATTACCATGAAGCGAATGCTTCGTTAAAAATATCTTCCATCAATTCGTTGAGGATGTCGTCCACCAATTGGCTTTCAACCGAACTTAGCGAGGTTCCGCCCGTATACTCCTGAAAACGGGAAAACGATTTATCGTAACTTTTATCGGGGTCAAGTTCGTTGTTAAATCTCACCTTTACGGAAATGGTCAATCGGTCTTTGGCGGCGACACCCTGTGCCGTGACCTGCCCGGAAGTGACGGCATAACCGGTAATCTCGCCTTCAAACGCCACATCGGCCGTGCCGTTTACTAATTTCAGACTGGTGCTGGCCTGTATCTTATCCTTCAAAGCGTCAGTCATTTGTGTGCTCAATCGGGGATTGACAATATCTGCGCGGTTTTCAAAAAAACCAACCTGACAGGTTTTCGCATTCCCGACAGTAGCGCCCGACATATTAAAAGTCACTCTGCCACACGATAAAGAGACGATTGCTAAAAGAGTGAACATCACTCCTGTTTTTACATTGATTCTATTCATGATTCTATTCATTCTAAGTCATATTCTTTAATTTTCCGATACAGCGTGCGTTCCGAAATGCCAAGTTCCTGAGCGGCATTGCGGCGGCGACCGTCGTGTTTTTCCAATGCTTTTTTAATCAGTTCGGCTTCTTTGTCCGACAACGAAAGCGATTCGTCGTGAATCTCTTCCGTATCTTCAATTTCCATTGCGTTTTTTGAAGCGCCGGTTACTTCGTATGATTTTTGTACAGGATTTGGGGTAATCATATCCATCTGATTATATGATTTTCCGTAGAGCATCGCATCATCAATATCCTCATCTTTACCAAGTTCGATCATGAGTTTTTTCAACTGCTTTTTCAACTCATTCACATCGTTACGCATATCGAACAGTATCTTGTACAGTATCTCCCGTTCGGAACTGATCGTTTCGCCCTTGTACAATGTCGGCAACTGAGGCGCATTGTCGGGCAGATACTGCCTGAGAATATCGGCGGTGATGCTGCGCTGATGCTCAATAACGGATATTTGTTCGGTAATATTCTTCAATTGCCGCACGTTTCCCGGCCAGTGATATGCGGTCAATACCCGCTGCGCGTCGGCGTCAAGTTGAATGGCCGGCATACGGTACTTTTCGGAAAAATCGAGCGCAAACTTTTTAAACAGCAGGTAAATATCATCGCCGCGCTCGCGTAACGGAGGCATATAGATAGGAACCGTATTCAGGCGATAATATAGATCTTCGCGAAACCTGCCCCGCGCGATGCTTTCCGGAATATTGACATTGGAGGCAGCAATTACCCGCACATTGGTTTTCTGAACCTTCGACGAACCGACCTTGATAAATTCGCCGGTTTCGAGTACGCGCAACAGGCGTACCTGCGTAGCCATCGGCAATTCGGCAACTTCGTCGAGGAAAATCGTGCCGCCGTTGGCTACTTCAAAGTATCCCTTCCGGTGTTCCAATGCGCCTGTAAACGAACCTTTTTCATGACCAAAAAGTTCCGAATCGATGGTGCCTTCGGGTATGGCGCCACAATTGACTGCAATATACTGTCCGTGCTTGCGGACACTGTTCTGGTGGATAATCTGCGGAAAATTTTCCTTGCCTACCCCGCTTTCGCCGGTAATGAGCACCGACAAATCGGTAGGCGCCACCTGCATGGCAATATCAATCGCGCGGTTGAGCGCCGGAATATTGCCTATAATACCAAAACGCTGCTTAATTCTTTGGATTTCTTCCATGAAAAAATGATCTTACAAAAGACTGCAAAAATACATCTTTTTTCTTTTTCAGACACGAATGACCATGAATTTTCACGAATTATTTTTTCGTGTCAGAAAAGTTTGACCAAACGCAGAATTCTAAGATATATCCAAAGAATTTAGACGTTTTTTGAAATTGTTACGAGCTGATTTTTTTCTTTCTCCTTAAATCCGCAAGCAATATATGATGTCACAAAAATAAAACAACGAACACAATTTCGGGTGTGTATTTATTCAACGTTTTGCGTGAAAAGAAGTAACGTCAGTCCATATTCCGGATTTGACCACCCTGCAAAAGAAGATACTTGAAATGTTGAACATGCCGTCGTCAGTGTCGTCTATGTGTTTTCAGATTGCAATTCCAAAAAACTACTCATCAGTTATCAATTATTTTACTACCTTTGGCAAATTTTTAAGAGACATTCTGATTCTAAAAATAATTGTATATGAGAGTTTTATCTTTTTTGAAAAGTATATGTTTGCTGTTCCTTACGGCAACAGTCCTGCCGGTATTTTCACAGAAATACGAAATCAGTATCGACCTCAAAAGTCGTAACGATACAGTGGTTCTGGGACATTATTTCGCCAAAAGCGAATTACTGATTTCCGATACCGTTGCCATTTTAAAAAACGGGAAAGGCGTGATTCGCGGCAATAAGAAATTATCGCATGGCGTCTATTTTATATTTAATGACAAAAAGAAGTTCGACGTCATCATCGGCGACAACCAGCAGTTTGGTATCGTGACTGATACAACTGATTTCATCAGACACACAAAATTTACCAACTCGCCTGAAAACGATGTGTTCTACGAATTTCACCGTTACAATACCGATCGCGGCAAACAGTTCCAGCAGTTGAACGAACAGTACAAAGGCGCAACTTCAGACGCCGACAAGAACGCCATCCGCGCTCAAATGCAGGAACTGAACAGGGAACGCATTGAGTATATCGAGCAATTAGCCGACGCTAACAGTAGTTTGTATGTCAGCAAGTTTTTGAGAGCGCTTGTTCCCCCCGATACCCATCTGCCCGAACCTCCGAAGGATGCCGGTGGGAACGTTTCCGACCGCGAATTTTTATATCGCTGGTATCGCGCACATTTCTTCGACAATCTAAATATCTACGATCCAGATATGTTGCGCACGCCTTTCTATGAGGATAAGGTGATGGATTATCTGACAAAAGTCATTCCGCAACATCCCGACACCATTTGCTCAGAAGTCGACAAAATATTGACCAAAGCACAGGCAAACGAGGAGATGTTCCGCTGTATTTTGGTGAGCGTTTTCAACTATTACGTAAAAAGTAAGGTGGTTATTCACGAAAATGTATGGGTACATATTGCCAGTAAATGGTACATTCCTTTCGCTACGTGGAGCGCCGGCGACTACGTGGAAAAACTCGAAAAAGAAGTTGCCGACAGAAAACCGAATCTGATTGGCAATCTGACTCCGCCCATCGAAACGCTGATGGTGCTTCCTCCCGAACACTTTAAGGCAGCCGCCATGGATACGGCCATCAAATTTGACGTCCATGCCGGCATACCGGTTCAGGATTTCCGTAAAACAATGAAAAGCAAATACACCGCCCTCTTTTTCTGGGATTATGCCTGCGGTCATTGCAAACAAAGTATTCAGGAGCTGTTTACAATATGGGAAGAATTAAAGGACAGAGGTTTACAGGTAATTACCGTACAAGCCATTAACACAAGGGAAGCTAAAGGAAAATGGATTGATTTCGTAAACGAACACGACTTGTTCGGATGGATCAACGCCTGGTGTCCATACACTTACAAGTACAAGGAAGAATATAATCTTTCGCAATTCCCGACCATGTATTTATTGGATGAGGATTATAAAATTATTCTGAAAAGTATTGGCCCCGAAACATTAAAAGAAGTTATACCAGCAAATTAGCAAATCATATCATCATGACAGATATTAGAATCATTTTGGAAGACGGCTCCGAATACTGCGGAAAATCATTCGGTTACCAAGGTTCAGCAGCCGGAGAAGTAGTGTTCAACACCGCCATGGCAGGTTATCCCGAAAGCCTTACCGACCCGTCGTACAAGGGGCAGATATTGGTAATGACCTATCCTTTGGCGGGAAATTACGGTATTCCGTGCGACGAACACGAGAACGACATACCCAGGTTTTTTGAATCGGACAACATCCATGTTTCTGCGTTAGTGGTAACGGATTATACCGCAGATTACAGCCATTGGGCGGCAAGTAAAAGTCTGAACGACTGGATGGTAGAAAACCGTATTCCCGGCGTGTATGGCGTTGATACGCGCGCGCTGACCAAACATCTGCGCGAAAACGGAACTATGCCCGGCAAAGTGATTTATCAGAATCAGGATATACCTTTCTACAATCCTTACAATGATAACTTAGCGGACATGGTGAGTTGTAAAGAGAAAGTAGTGTATGGCAACGGCTTGCATCGTATTCTGCTGGTGGACTGCGGCGTACAGTACAACATCATCCGCGACCTGATGGCCAATGATGTAACGGTGATCCGCGTACCCTGTAATTACGATTTCCTTGACGAAGAATACGATGGCCTGTTCATCAGCAACGGCCCCGGCGACCCGAAAAAATGCGACGTCACGATTCGCAACATTGCGCGGGCTTTCGGGCGCAACCAACCCATCATGGGCGTCTGTCTGGGTAGCCAACTGATGGGATTAGCAGCCGGCGCTGATACCTTCAAACTGAAATACGGTCATCGCAGCCACAACCAGCCGGTGAAGCAGGTAGGAAACAACACGGCGTTCATCACCGCGCAAAACCACGGATTCGCCGTCGACGCGGATACCTTGCCGGACGAATGGGAACCGTATTACGTGAATCTGAACGACGGCACTAACGAGGGTTTCCGCCACAAGACCAAACCGTTTTTCGCAACGCAGTTCTATCACGAATCATCGGGCGGGATTTCAGAAAAAGAGTATTTATTTGGTGCGTTTATTGAAGAAGTAAAGAAATATAAAACAGGTAAAAATACGTAAAATGATTGTATTGGAACAATACGAAGGTAGATTAAAAGCCGCATTAAAGGATAATGCGGCTGTAAAAAGAATCTATCTGTTTGGCTCGGCGCTCACGTCCCGTTTTGACGAAATCAGCAGTGATATTGACGTGTTGGTTGAAACCGAAGATATATCACCGGAAGAAAAAGGAGAATATTTGATTGCATTGTGGGAAGATTTGGAAAGACTATTTGATCGAAAAGTTGATCTGCTTACCGAAAACTCTTTACGAAATCCTTATTTAGAGCGCGAAATTGTAAAAACACGAAAATTGATATACGATGGACAAACAAAGCAAATATTTATTTGATATACAATCGGCCATTTCTTTGATAGAATCGTTCACACAACATATCAGTTCGTATAACCAATATCTGAATGATGTTAAAACGCAAAGCGCTGTTGAACGTCAGTTGACTACCATTGGCGAGGCTGTCGGCAAGTTAAAACAGGAAAATTCCGATTTTCCGCTGAGTAATGCAAAAAAGATGATTGATTTCAGAAACAGGCTGATACATTCATACGATAATATTGACTGTTCAATCGTTTGGGTTATTATAAAAAAACATATACCTCTGTTGAAAGAGGAAATAGAGAATCTTTTAACGTGACCGGAATCAGAACCCCGTGAATCAAAATATGTCTTTATCATGAACATCAAAAATCAAAAATCAAAAATTATCGGGATTGTCGCCGGCGTCGTCCTGTTGGGTTCGGTATCTTTCGTCACGCTAAGTGACCGGGAATTTCAAATCGTGAAGAACATGGACATCTTTTTCAGCCTGTTCCGCGAACTGAGCCTTTTCTATGTGGATGAGACCGATCCCGAAAAACTCATCAGCAGCGGTATCGAAGGGATGCTCGAAACGCTCGACCCGTACACCACCTTTATCCCGGAATCGGAAATGGAGGATTTCAAAACCGTTACCACAGGACAGTACGGAGGCGTGGGGATGATGATTCGCAATATTGAGAATGCGATGACGATTACCGAAATATTTCGCAACAATCCGGCCGACAAGGCAGGTTTTCGCGTGGGCGACATGTTGATGAAAATTGACGGAAAATGGCTGACCGGCAAAGACGAAAGCGAAGTTGCAGAAATGCTCACAGGCGTTCCAAATACCAAACTGACAGTCACCTACCTGCAGGCGAATACCAAACGCGAGATAACCCGCGAACTGACCCGCGAAACCATCAACATTCCCAACGTCCCTTACTACGGAACATTAGACGACGCCAACACGATCGGTTACATCCGGTTGTCGAACTTCTCGGCCAACGCCGGCAAAGAAGTGAAGGAAGCATTGTTATCGCTGAAAAAAACGCATAACATCGAATCGCTGGTACTCGACATGCGCAACAACCCCGGCGGTTTGCTGGTGGAAGCCGTCGAAGTAGTGAATCTGTTTGTCAACCGCGGACAGGAAGTGGTAAGTACGCGCGGACGGGTCAAACAGTGGGACAATATTTACATGACCCGTCACGAGCCTGTGGATACCGTTATGCCGTTGGCTGTGGTGGTGAACCGTATGTCGGCGTCGGCGTCCGAAATTGTGGCAGGGGCCGTACAGGATTTGGATCGCGGCGTCATCGTTGGCCAGCGCACTTTTGGCAAAGGTCTGGTACAGGCCACGCGGCCATTGAGTTACAACGCGCAATTGAAAGTCACCACCGCCAAATACTACATCCCCAGCGGACGCTGCATTCAGGCGCTCGACTACGCGCACCGCGACGCCGACGGAAGCGTTGGCTACATCCCCGATTCGCTGATACGCGAATACAAAACATTGAAAAACAAACGTATCGTGCGCGATGGCGGAGGAGTAAGCCCCGATGTGGAAGCGCTGCCCGAAACGCTGAGCCGCATAGCCGTTACTTTATACCTGCGCAATCTGATTTTCAGTTACGCTACCGAATATGTGTTCAAACACGATTCGATAGCCCCTGCCAAAAAATTTACGCTCACCGGCAGGGAATACGAGGATTATGTGGCTTACCTGCAAGACAAGTTTTTCGACTACCAAACCGAAACCGAACTTACATTCCAGAAACTGAAAGAAATAGCCGCCCGAGAACGATACATGGAAGACGCCTCGTTTGAATTTGAAGCGTTACAGGCCAAGTTGTCGCACGACCGTTTTAAGGACTTGGAACTATTCAAAGCCGACGTGAAGGAACTGCTGGAAGAAGAAATTTCGTCCCGCTACTACTACAACGCCGGACGAATTGCCAACACCATGCGGAATGACAGCCAGATACGGGCAGCCGCCGATATGCTCCGGGAACCGGAAAAATATGCTTCGGCGCTGAAACAGTAAATCTGAATCATGAAACAGTTTCTTCTCATATCCGTGATTGCGTTATTCTGCTCATTTTCAACGAATGCGCAGGATTTACTGATTACCGTCAAACGCGATACGTTGAATTGCAGGATGGGAACGATGAAAAACGATCAATATCCGATAACTTTCGTGATAGACAAAGAAGAAATAAACGCTTTAATTCACAAAGATTCAGTGTTTTTTTTCAAAAAAAATGTTTTCCGGGGTTTGGAAGACAACAGGTTACGCCCGTGGTATCCTTTGGCGGAAATCGCTTTTGATGCTGGCGTTGCTTATCAGTCCGGCAAGTTTCGCATGGACGACGATCTGACGGATAAGAGTGATTTTGGCGCCAGAACGGGATTCTACTTAGGAACGGATTTGACATATTATGTTTCCAAACGGGTAGGATACGGATTAAAATACAATTACCGTTCGTTGCTGGGAGGTGATGTTCAGTATCAATATGTTGGCCCGATAATGGTTTTCAGATTTCCGGAAAGAAACAAAACCCATCACTGGTTCTTCAACTTTTCAGCCGGCATGGGATGGATGGTTCAGAAAAACGCGCCGATACAACTGTATGAAATACGTCCCCGTATTGAGATGCACGCCCATTCGCTATCGGGGGATATTGCTGTCGGATACGGTTTCCGGTTGTCGAAGCGGGTATCCGTTCAGGTGAAAGCATCATACAACATCGGATACCCGGGTTTTGTGAGAATCGAGGATTTATCAAGTTATGCAAAACCTTCCGACGTACCTTTGGCAATAGAGGGTTATTGTCACAATATGAACACCTTCAATTTTACGGCAGGGTTCTCATTTCATAATTAACCCAACTTGCCACGATGTACACGGAAGTGGAAAAGGTTAAACAAAATATCTCATTACGGCTTACCCGCACGATTTTTTCGTTGAAGTTCCATCAAAGGGCGGTATCCGATAAGGATGATTCCTTCGTCTTCCATTAATTTTTTGACATCCGGATCGTGAACAAAACATTGATATTCTTCGGCACGTTTCTGAGCGCTTCCCGTGATTGAACGGGATTCGTCGGTGAGCGCCGTGGCATGGATGAATAATTCTGTGATACCCGGTTTGAGGTTTTTGATAATGTTCATCCAGAATTCTTTCGTATTGGCTTTGCCGTAAGCATTTCCGCTCACTTCATCGTGAATGAAATAGTCGGTAAAAACAAATCCCTGCGCTTTGAGATCATCTCTCATTTTTCCATTTCCCGCGCCATATCTTTCCATCGTTTCCCACGAGGCCATTCTCATCGGAAGATTAAATTCTGCAGCAAGCTGAACGTAAACATTGAAGTATTCAGGGTGTACCTGCATTGTGCCCATGTGCGAGTCGATATGGGTGACCGGAACGCCGGCGTCAATCAGTTTCTGAATCTGGGCGCGTCCTTCGGTATACGCTTCTCCGGGAGTGGCATTTGCGTAAACAGCCTCGACCTCGCGATGCAGGTAGCCATCCTTGTCAAGCAGTCCTTTTACTTTGTCTTTGGAAGCGACCGGCCCCCACCGGTAATATTTCCACTCTGATGTGTGCGCTAAATGAACGCCAAAATCCTTTTCGGGATTATTTTTGGCGTATTCGGCAATTTCACTGACCCAGGGACAGGGAGCCATGATCGTAGAGGTAGTGATCATGCCTTTCTCCAAACCTTCAATCGTTGCGAGATTGGCGGAGTGACACATTCCTGCATCGTCATTGTTGATCACCAATAGCCGGTCGGTTGCTTTATATCCAAGTTGTTCGGCGACGGTCTGAGCCGGAGCCAGCTCTGTATTCTCCGGAGTAATTGTTTGCGGAGTACTGCATAATAAAAGCGTCAGGAGCGAGAAACAAATTGTGACCGTAATGATTACTCTTTTCATATCTATTTTATTTTTAACTTATTAATTAATAAATTTGTTGAATTATTTGAGGCAAATGTACGTAAAATTCCTCACATCATCTATTTTTTTTGATCAAATTACATTTTTTCTGAATTTTTTACATACTTTTGTCGCCGGGTAAGTCCTATACGACCAGCTCCCATTGAACCCTCCAGGACCGGAAGGTAGCAAAGGTAAATGGTTGTAGCGGTGCGATATAGTAAGCTTACCCTTTTTTTATCCGATGATGATGAATTGAAAAATCAAAACTCATTTTTTTTCGTTAAATAAAGTTAAAAAGGAAATCTTATCATCGATAATACATAATTTTGTCAAATTTTTGAAATCAGTCAATTTTACGAATGAATAAGAAGTATTTATGGTGGATAGTTGCCGTTGTGGTTGTTGCAGGCGGGATTTATTGGTATAGCGGGGGTAAGAAAAAATCTGCCGCGGAGTTGTTTGTTACGGTCGAACATGGCGATTTTGAAGTGGTGGTGACCACATCCGGCGAGTTGTTGGCGAAAAATAATGAAAACATTTTTGGTCCCGTTTTTTTGCCAAACACATTTAGTTGGGCAGAATACAAGATTCTGGATTTGGTGCCTGAAGGAAGTTTGGTCAAAAAGGGCGACTATATTGCAGAGATTGACAGGAGTTCGGCAAAAAATACGATTACCGCACAGGAAGATCGTATTGAGAGGCACAAGGTAACCTGCGAAACCGCTCGTATGGATACAGCAATAGGTTTGAGAGGTTTACGTGATGATCTCATCAATAGAAACGCGCTTCTGGAGGAAATGCGATACAAACTTGAAAATTCGGCATACGAACCTCCGGCAACCATTCGCGCGTTACAGTTCGAGATAGATAGAGCTGAGCGTGCACTCGATGCGCAATATAATATCTACGCTTTAAGAGAAAGGAACTATAACATTTGGATGTCCGATCTTGAGCGTCAACTCGAATGGTTTAACAAACAACTTGAAATGATGCACGAAGTAATCGCTCAATTTATTGTCCGCGCACCCAGCGATGGAATGGTGATTTATCGCCGTGAAAGGAACAATCAAAAACGTAGAATCGGCTCCACTATCAATCCGAGCGACAATATCGTGGCATTACTTCCAGACCTTTCTGTGATGCTGTCGCGGACCCATGTCAACGAAATCGACATCAGCAAAGTGAAGGTCGACCAGAAAGTTCGCATTGGTATTGACGCTTTTCCCGAAAAAAAACTTACCGGAGTGATTACCTCTGTTGCCAACATTGGCGAACAATTGACAGGTTCTGACGCTAAAGTGTTTGAAGTAATCGTGGAGATTAACGAATCCGACCCGATCATGCGTCCATCCATGACAACCAGCAACCAAATTGTTATCAACACCATGTCGGATGTTACATACGTTTCCATCGACGCCATTTACAGTCAGGATAGCATACCTTTTGTATATACCGCAAACCACACCAAACAGATTGTACTGCTGGGCGAAGCGAATAGTACGGAAATTATTGTCGAACAGGGATTATCCGCAGGCGATAAGGTATATGTAACCGTTCCCGAAAATTCCGCGACATGGAATATGACAGGCGAGGATTTGATTCCTGTCATCAAGGAACGGGTAATGGCGAAAAAGAAAGCAGAGGATGAGGAACGCAAAGCCATAGAAGAAAGAAGAATGCGTCAACAGCAACCCCGGCAACGTCAGGGAGGCGGACAAGGTTCGCGTCCGGATGGCGGGCAACGTCAAGGACAAGGTGGTAGGCCAGGCGGCGAAAGACCACAGTGAAAGTCGTATTGTTGAATTTCAAAACCAAAAAAATGTTCTTTTTCAAAAGATACATGCACGACATACACATTGCCGTCGAATCAATCCTCTCGAACAAACTTCGTTCGGCGCTTACGGCGCTGGGAATCATATTTGGCGTAGCAGCGGTGATCAGTATGATGGCCATCGGTAACGGCGCCCAACAGGAAATACTTGAACAAATTAAAATGGTGGGCGTGAATAACATTATCATCACGCCCATGTTGGTGCAAAACGACGAGGAAGAAGGCGAAGCGTCAGCGGCTGACGACGCTAAAAGGAAAAAATTTTCGCCCGGATTGAACATGACTGATGTTGAAGCCATCCATAAAATGCTTTCGTCGGTTAAAATACTCAGCCCTGAAATATCCTTTAATACGGACGTCGTCCATAACGGTATCCGCGAGCAGGCAAAAGTAATAGGCGTTGCTAAGGAATTTTTCCATTTGTACGATTTACCACTTTTTCAGGGAACTTTCTTCAACGAATATCAGGAAGAAAACGGTTTGGCGGTATGTGTCATTGGCGCCAATATCCGAAGCCGTTTTTTCAGCCAGACTGACCCCATTGGGCAATACATCAAATTTGGCAATGTGTGGCTGGAAATCATCGGCGTTCTCGAACGTAACAATATCAAACTTACCGGACACAATCAAAGTGGAGTAAACGTGATCAACGACAACGTGTACATTCCCGTCAAAACCATGTTGTTGCGTTTCAAGAACCGAGCGTTGCTTTCCACTCGCAGATCCACCGAAACGAATTACCATCAGTTGGACAAAATTGTAGTGCAGGTACAGGAAAGCGAGCAAATCAACCCTACGGTCGAAGTCCTCAGCCGAATGATCATGCGCCGGCATTCCGATGTGAAGGATTTCGAAATCACGGTACCGGAGTTGCTGCTCAAACAACAGCAACGCACCAAGGAAATTTTTAATATCGTACTGGGCGCTATTGCAGGTATATCGTTGCTGGTAGGCGGTATCGGCATCATGAATATCATGTTCGCGTCGGTGATGGAACGTATCAAGGAAATAGGAACACGCATGGCTATTGGCGCAAAAAAGACCGACATCGTCGTTCAATTCCTCTCCGAAGCGGTACTCATCAGCGTTACCGGAGGATTGATCGGCGTATTTCTCGGAATGCTTGCATCATGGTTGATTACCAAAATTGCCGGTATTCTTACCATTGTGTCGCTTATGTCTGTGGTAATTTCCTTTTTTGTGTCGGCAACCATCGGAATTATTTTCGGTTATTCTCCCGCTAAACGGGCCTCCGAAAAAGACCCGATCGAATCATTGAGATATGAGTAACTCATATTTCGGGTTTCGGGTTTCGGGTTTTCAGTTATTCAGTTAATCAATTAATCAATTATTCAGTTATTTGTAAATGAAGCGTATTTTTTTGATTTTTGTCAGTTTAGTTTTTTCTGCATGGGGTTTAATCGCTCAGGAGCAACAAACCTCCGGTCCCAGGTATGTATTTAACCTTGAGGATGTGATAGAGTTAGCCAAAGAACAGTCGCCCCAGGCGATTATGGCGCGTCACCGTTTTCGCGCTTCCTATTTCAGTTTTGTGGACTATGAAGCCACCTTCCTGCCCAAACTTACCTTTACCGCCAATCCTACTTCGTGGGATCATTCGATTCGAACTGTTACAACAGTTGATGATGACGGCAATTTAGTCATTAAAGAAGCCAAAGCAAATACATTTTCGTCGACGGCAGGGTTATCGCTTGCGCAAAACATCGGTTTAACAGGCGGGTTCGTCTCGTTAGGCAGTGACTTTTCGAGAATACAAAGTCTGTTGGACAAGAATGCAGATACGCGTACTCAATATACCACCTCTCTCGTCCGTTTTTCGGTCAGTCAGCCATTGAACGGCTACAATCAATTCTCATGGCTGAAAAAGATAGAACCGTTGCGCTACGAAGAGGCAAAGCAAAACTACATTGTACAGATAGAGTCTGTTTCGGCTCAGGCAGTCAGCAGGTTTTTTGCATTGGCAATAGAGCAGGTAAATCTTAAAATGTCGGAAACGAATTACAGTAACGCTAAAACGCTTTATGAAATTTCAGAGGGACGTTATCAAAAAGGTAACATTGCCGAAGATGAGTTGCTGCGAATGTATCTGAAACTGATGCAGGCAGAAAGAACTCTCAACCGGGCAAGAGTAGATATTGAAACAAGACAGTATCAATTGCGTTCGTTTCTTGGGTTTAAAGACAATGTGGACATAACGCTTGAGGTAAACACAAAAATACCTTCACTGGTAGTGCCTTACGAACAGGCCTTGGAGTATGCACTGTCAAGAAACCCTGATATTATTTCGTATAACCGGCAAATACTTGAAGCCGAAAGGTCAGTAGCGCTGGCTAAATCGCAAAAAGGCGTCACATTGTCGCTGGACGCATCGTTTGGAATGAACAAGACCGGATACAGGTTTGAAGACGCCTATTCGACTCCCTTCGGCAGCAGGGAAGGCGTCAATGTTGGTATTCGCGTACCGATATTAGACTGGAGTCAGTCAAGGAACCGCCTCCGCAATGCCGAATCGCTTTTAGAGGCGACTAAGATACAGTTAGAGCAAAGCGAAACAGATTTCATGCAGGATATTTACCTGCAGGTAACATTGTTCAACATGCAGGAAAACCAGCTCCGTATCGCCGAAATAGCCGACACCGTTGCCCAAAAAGGGTATAATATTGCATATCAACGTTATTTAATCGGAAAAGTGAACGTTACGGATCTTAATATTTCCGACTCCGAAAAGGATGCTGCTAAAAGAACCTATATGAGCGAATTGCAGACCTTCTGGAACTATTACTATCTGATCCGCCGGCTGACATTATTCGATTTCCTTGCAAACAAACCTATTGAGGAGGATTTTGCTAAAATCATCGGAGAATAATGATCCTGGTGAAACGCTTTATCATTTTCATTGTAGTTTTCAATTTATTATTCCGCACTTTTTCAGATGCACAGATTTCTGACAGTTTGGAAAACAGGTTGGAATTTGCGGTATCCGATACCGCAAAGGCGATGTTGTATAACGATATTGCCCGTGAACTGATCAACGGGCAGAACCCCGATTATGCGCGGGCGTTACAATATGCGGGGCAGGGTTTGGAGTTGGCAGAGCAAATGCAATTTACGAAGGGTGAAGCCGAATTGCACCGTACCATGGGGATTGCCGCTTTCTTCCTGAACAACTACGGGCAAGCCATCACCCACTACGAACAAGCCATCAAATTGTGTGAAAAAATGGGCGATACCAATGGATTGGCGCAGAATTACCGTAACATCAGTCTCGTTTACCGGGAGCAATCGAAAATCTATTATTCGCTCGACAATCTGTTGAATGCGTTATCAATCTGGAAACAGTCAAATCATGTACAGGGAGCGCTTGACGTATATAAGGAGATTATCCAGTTGTATCAGTCACTGGAAGGATATCAGGCGGCTATGGATTATGCTGCGCAAGCGCTTCAATTAGCGCAGGAAAACAGCAACAGGCAGGAGGAAGCTTCACTGTTCGATTTGTTGGCGCGAATCAATACCTCTGTGGGCGATATATGGGCAGCGGAGGAATATTACGGTTATTCGCTCAAAATTTACGAAGAATTGGACGATCAACTGCAAATCGCCCGTATCACTCAAAACATGGCAGTCGACCTGTATTCAAACGATTCGAAAAAGGCAATGGAAATGTTAAGGAAATCTGCTGCAATTTACGAAAAAATAAATCCGGCCAATGTGATATTGTATACTATTTACAACAACATCGCAAACCTGTATCAGTATGAAAATCAAAGTGACAGCACAGTGTATTATAAGGAAAAAGCATTGAGCAAAGCCATTTTCTCAGGTAATCCGCAAACCATAGCCAATGCATATTATTCTACCGGTATCTATTACATGAACAGAAATGACGTAGTCCGCGCTGAAAAGGATTTCCAAAAGTCATACGATATATCTTTGAAAAGCGGGTTGCGAAATATGCTGTCCTACGCCCTGTCGGGATTGAGTTCGGTCAGTTACCGGCAAGGCGACTACAAAACTGCTATATCGTATCTTCAAAAGTATCAGGCCATCAACGATTCGTTGACGAAAGAGGAAAACAAAAAAAATATCCTTCAGTTGACTACGCAATTTGAATTTGAAAAAGCCGAAAAAGAGAAAGACGAAACCATCAAAGCGCAATTAGCGCGGCAGCAAAGGGCTATCAAACAACAGAAAATGGTTGTGACGGTATCTTCTTTTATTTTGCTGTTCACAGTCGTATTGTTGGGATTTGTTTTCCGTAGCATCAAACTCAAAAAACGGGCAAACATCAAATTAGAAAAACAGCACCGCGAAATCTTGTGTTTCAACAATGAATTACAGAAATCGAATGAAGAACTGTATACGTATAAACAAAGTCTGGAAGAGATGGTCAAAGAGCAGACAGACCGGCTGCAAAAAAGCGAAATACAGTTGCGTACCCTCAGCGATCATCTTCCGGGAGGATGTATCTACCGTAAATATATGTATCCCGACGGACGGGAATTCATTTCGTATATCAGCGGCACAGCCGAAGAGTGGTTGGGTATGAGCGCCGAAACCATTATCAGCGACGTTCATCACTTCTATCAACATATCGTTCCTGAAGATCTCGAAAGAAAACGGAAACTGGAGCAGGAAAGCGTGAACGCCATGTCGTCCTATTCGTGCGAATACCGCCTGATGAAGGGAGAACAGGAAGTGTGGCTGCTTGAAAACGCGATGCCTCACGCCGATAGAAACCAGAGTATTGTGTGGGACGGTATTATTGTGGATATTACCGGACGGAAAAACTTTGAAAAGGAATTGGTAACTGCAAGGGAACGCGCCGAAGAATCGGGTATGCTCAAATCGTCGTTCTTAGCCAACATGTCGCATGAGATACGCACGCCGATGAACGGAATAGTGGGATTCCTGAGTTTCATCGGACGGGAAGACCTGTCGACCGAAAAAAGGAAGGCTTATATCCGTATCATTCGCAGCAATATACAACAACTATTGCAACTGATTGGGGATATTATTGACATCTCCAAAATGGACTCGCGCCAGTTGTCGTTGAATTACATCCGTTTCGACCTGAACGCCCTGTTGAATGAACTGGAAATATTTTTTCAGGATTTCATTCTGACGCGCGACAAAAAATTAGAACTGATGCTCGACAGAAGTCAGTTTGTTTCTCCCTGCATCATCAAATCCGATCCTGTCAGGGTGCGGCAAATACTCTCGAACCTCATCGGAAATGCCGTAAAATTTACCGATAAGGGATATATTCAGTTCGGTTACAGGTTGATCGCAAACCGGTACCAATTATATTTTTTCGTCGAAGATTCCGGAATCGGAGTTCCTGACGCAAAACAGAAATATGTTTTCAACAGGTTTCAGCAAGTGCACGACGAAAATAAACGGGACATATATGGCGGTGCGGGATTGGGATTAGCCATATCCAAAAGTCTGGTCGAAATGATGGGCGGAGAAATCGGACTTCAATCGGAGACAGGTTCCGGTACGACATTTTATTTCACATTACCGTACAATCGGGTCACGCAGGGGAATTTCACCCCTGCGTTCCCACAGAACCGTACGTGACAGTCTCCCGTCATACGGCTCTTCATGTTAATAAATCACTCAACATTACTCATTTATGCAAAATAAACGAGTAATTTCTTACGGATGTACCAATCGCCAATGGACTAACAGAGTTGGATTTTCTTTGTATTTGACGCGAAGATAGTCTGATGACCGCTTCTTGCCAAAAACTAAAACTCATAACTCATAATTCTTAACTCTTCTTTGCAACCTTTCCCCCTCATTTTCCGTATAATGATCATAAAGTTATCTCAAACATGACAAACGCCCGCACATCGCACACCATCAACCGATCACCGCTAACCGCGGCGAAATTTTT
>Ga0082212_10004289_pt1 | contig 19815 bp, 20 predicted proteins | sample TergutNt197P3_FD_71548 | JGI IMG/M metagenome (GOLD analysis project Ga0082212, IMG submission 71548) | Neocapritermes taracua P3 segment gut microbial communities from Petit-Saut dam, French Guiana - Nt197 P3 | ecosystem: Host-associated > Arthropoda: Insects > Digestive system > Gut ... | reverse complement strand
CGGTCCTCAAAGCCCATGGAGAGGGCCTGCAATGTTAGAATGGCCATGGCTAGTCCCTAATTAATTTAGCGTTAGAAATAATTTCTCCACCGTCCCCGCGTCCATGGGAACAGGGTTGTTCCCCATGTTCGGCGGCAGCATGCACTCCTGCGCCAGTTCCGGCAGGTCGGACAAGGGGATGCCGGCGTCGTTCAGCGTGCGCGGCAGGCCCAGCGCGGCGTTGAGGCGGTCCAGCTCGTCCGCGAAGGCCAGGGCATCCGCGAAGCCCAACTCACGGGCGATGCCGTGCAGGCGGCTATCCTCGGCAGGGGCGTTCAGACGACAGAGGGCCGGCAGGGTGAACGCGCATGCCGTGCCGTGGGGCAATCCGTAGCGCATGGTGAGCGTGAACGAACACGCGTGGGCTGCGGCGGTCTTCGCCTGGGAGAAGGCGAGGGCCGCCAGCAGGGAGCCCTCACTCAGGGAGACGCGGGCAGATAAGTTCTGTGGGTCGGCGTAGGCCCTCTCGATGTTTTGCAGGATGCGCGGCACGGCCCGCAGGGCCAGGGCGTCGCTGGCCGGGCTGTGGTGTATGCTCCACAGGGCCTCCACGGCGTGGGAGAGCGCGTCCATCCCCGTGGCCGCGGTGACGCCCGGCGGCACGGTGAGGGTGAGCTGCGGGTCCACGATGGCAGCCCTGGGGTAGTACGCCGCGTCGGAGCGGGGCATCTTCTGCCCGGCGTCGTCTGTGAGCACGCTGATGCAGGTGGCCTCGCTGCCCGTGCCCGCCGTGGTGGGCAGCGCGATCACCGGCAGGCCGCCCGCCGCGGCCTTCGCGCAGTCCAGGGCGCTGCCCCCGCCGATGGCCACCACCGCGTCGGCCTTCACCCGCGCAAGGAAGGCCGCGCAGTCCATCATGTTCTGCACTGTCGGGTTGGGCTGCATGCGGGCGAAAATCTCGTCCGTGACGAACAGCCCGGGTACCGGCCCGGTGACGGCGTCCGTCAGGCCGAAGCGCAGGGCCGCCGGGTCAACCACCAGGGCCGCGCGCTTGGCTCCCAGCTGCTGCAGGAAATCGGCGGTCTCCGCCGCTGTGCCTGGACCGAAGCGGATTTTCACGGGGTTGAAGAAGGACCAGCTCATGATAGTTACCTCAATTCTTTTTAGAGTGAAACGTTATGATACAAGCACCGCGGGGTTCACATCCCCCGTCTGCATGGTCTTGTTCATGGCCTTGATGTCAATGCCGTACTTGTTCTTCACCTCGGCGGGAATCCGCGCCCAGCCGAGGATCATGCAGGCCTTGAGGCGCTTTTCCCCGAACAGCAGCGTATAGCGCCCGCTGTTGTCCGCGTTGCGGCTGACGATGACGGGCTGCAGCAGGCCATCGTGGTCGATGCTTTCCGCCAGGCCCAGTATCTCGGCCTTGTTCTCCTCAAAAAAGGCCGGATCGTGCACGAGCGCGCAGTCGATCGCCGCGATTTCCACCTGCTCGAAGGCGGGCGTGGCGGCGCTCTTCCCCCCCGCGTCGGCGGATTCCAGGCCCCGCTTGAAGGAGTATACATAGGGGATGGCCAGGTCGATATTGCGGTTGGCCTGGATTTTTTTCGTGGCGTTTTTCGCGATCTCGTACTTGATGTAGGCCCGGTCGGTGGAGGCCGCCATGTATTGCAGCCGGAACAGCGTGCCGTATTCCCAGGTGTCGGCCCGCACAAAGGGCTCCTGCCCGGTGCTTTCGATGATGTCCGCCGTCACCTCCCGGGCCGTGGTGAGGAGGATATCCTCCACCGTGTCCCAGTCGGAATCGAGGGTGATGCGGAAGAGCACCTCGTCCAGCACGAAGGCCGACTCCTCGCGGTTTTGGGTGTAGGAGCAGTTGATGACCATGGCGGAGAAGAGCAGGGCGTTGGGCACGTTGAGCATGCGCCCGCTGGGGTCCTCGGAGCCCACCGTGCCGCCCACCTGGTTCAGGGTGAGGTACAGCGGGTTGAACTTGATGACGTCCCCCATGAGGCCGTACTGCGGGAAGCTGACCCTGTCGCCGATTTTATAGGGCCGCGTGATGAGGATCATCACCCAGGCCGCGACCCCGGACACCGGCGCCTGCAGCGACCAGCCCAGCATCATGCTGCCGTACTGCGAGAACACGCCGCCCACCTTGCCCAGGATGCCGAAGGCCGTGCACACACCTATGGTGATGCTCACGCCGCACAGCACCTTGTAAAAGCCCTTGAGCATGACGACATCCACATTCGTGCCCCGCCGCAGGTTAATGCGCGCGGCGGTGATCAGGGTGATTGCATAATATACGGCCACGCTGAACATCGTGAGCATGATCAGCCGCATGAGCGAATTGCCCGGGCTGAGTATGCATATCGTCAGCCCTCGGTGCTCGAGAATCAGCGCCAGCACGCCCGACATCGCGCTCACAGCTAGGCCGGCGATGGCCCGCAGGGTTGTTTTCCTCAAATCAGTGCTTTTCATTCGCCAAAGACTCCCTCACAAGTTTAAAATTCGCGGCAAGATACTACTATACCACAGGGAGGAAAAATGTCAATGGCTTTTTTCACTTTTTCTTACTATTGTACTATTGATTTATATTGGTATGCCCTTACGTAGTCCACCACAAAGTCCGTCATGTCGCTGCCCTTGCGCTTTCGGAAATCCCCCGCCCAGCCAAGGCGCTCGCCGGCGTTGGCCGCCTGCTCCACGCTGAGGATGAGGAACTGCTCATTCTGGCTCACGCCGCCGAAGCTGCTGCGTCCGCTCTCCACGCCGTCGATGTAGAAGATGTACTCGTTTTCGTTCCACTCCAGGCCGTAGGTGTGGAAGGTATCGTAGGGGTCCTGTACGCGGAACCGGCCAACGTTGCGCATCCTGTGCGCCTTGCCGTAGCCGTCGTAGTGCAGGTTGCTTGTGATGACGTTTTTGAACAGCGGCAGGCGGTGCCGATAATACGGGCTCTCGTAGATGTCAATTTCAGTTCCGCTGCGCCCGGCGCCGTCCTTTTCATAGACCCCCTCGTTGAACATCCAGAAGGCGCTCCACTGGCCCACGCCCTTGGGCAGCCTGCACCGCACCTCGAAATAGCCGAATTTCTGCCGGAAGGAGCAACTGGTGTCGATCCCGGCGGTGTAATAGCCCGGCGGGCCTCCGAACATGCCCTCCTCGGAATAGATCGTGGGGATGTGCAGCATGCCGCCGTGCACCCGCGGCACGTCCAGGCACCACCAGCCGCCGCGCCGTCTGTGCACGCCCTCGCTGAAGTTGCTCTTCCCATGGAAGTGCCCGCCCCACGTCTCGCGGTCCAGGGCATCACCGTCGAACTCGTCGCTCCAAGTGAGCCGGAACTTATTTAAGTCCAGCTTTTGCCCCTTGGGCGTTTTGGGAATCCGCGCCTCGCCGCGCAGCCAGGCGGCGACAAGATGATAGTTAAGCATACTGATATACCCTCACATAGTCGATTATGAAGTCGGTCATCTCGCCTGGCTTGTTTTTACGGATATCCCCCGCCCAAACCCAGCGCTGCAAGCCCTTCGTCTCTTTCTCCACGCTGAGATGGAGGAACACTTCGTTCTGGCACACGCCGCCGAAGGAGGAGCGTCCGGATTCCACGCCGTCAATATAGAAAATATACTCGTGTTCGTTCCATTCCAGGCCATAGGTATGAAACGTGTCGTAGGGCTCGCTCACACGGAATTTGCCTATGTTTTTCGTTCGCCACGTCTTGTTGAAGTAGCCGCCGTAGTGCAGGTTTGTCGTGATCTTATTCTTCAGCAGCTTCAAGCGGCGCCAATAAAACGGGGCCTCAAACACATCGATTTCGGTGCCGCCGCGCCCCGAGCCGGCCACGTTGTGCACCTGCTCGTTCATCATCCAGAAGGCGCTCCATATCCCCACGCCCCTGGGCAACTTGCAGCGCGTTTCGAAGTAGCCGAATTTCTGACGGAAGGATTCGTCGGTGGTGATTCCAAGCGAATACCAGCCTGGCGGGCAATGGACATAGCCCTCTTCGGGGTATGCGCGGTAGCCCTCCGGCATCTCCTGTGAGAAGACTTTTTCGGCATACTTTTCCGGAATGTGCAGCCGCATGCCCTCTTCGGCGTACTTCGTAGCGATGTGCAGCTGGCCGTTTTCCACCCGCGCCAAATCCAGGGACCAGTAGGGGTGATGGTTTTGGAACAAGCGCCACTTGCCGCGGTCAAGCTCCGTGCCGTCGAATTCGTCGCTCCAGGTCAGCTCGAACTTGCTCAGGTCCAGCTTTTGCCCATTGGGCGTTTTCGGCAGGCGCAGTGCGCCTTGCAGAAACGCAACGGCAACGTGGATGTTTATCCCCATGCTGTGCTCCTTCTAAAGCAATGATTTGTACTGATACACCCGCACATAGTCGATGACGAAGTCGGTCATCTCCTCCGGTTTGTTCTTGCTGATATCCCCCGCCCAGCCGTCGATCTGGTGCTCCACGCTCAGCAGAAGCCACAACTCGCTCTGGCACACCCCGCCGAAGGAGCTGCGCCCGCTCTCCACGCCGTCGATGTAGAAGATATACTCCTTTTCGTTCCATTCCACGCCGTAGGTATGGAAGGTCTCGTAGGGCTTCTTCACGTAGAAGCGGCCGACGTTCTGCGAGTGCAGCGTGCCGGCGTACCCGCCCTCGTAATAGTGCAGGTTGGACGACACCGCGTTTTGCTTGCATCCGCTTTCACGCCAATAGGCGCTCTCGTAGATGTCCACCTCCGTGCCCTTCTGGGGGGAGCTGTCGGCGCTGCCCACCACGTCGTTGTACATCCAGAAGGCGCTCCATAGGCCCTGACCCGTGGGCAGCTTGCAGCGGGCCTCGAAGTAGCCGTACTTCTGGGTGAACCTGCCGCGGGTGTCGATGCCCAGGGAGTAATACCCCGCCGGGCCGCCCGCCACGCCCTCCTCGGAATAAATCGAGGGGATGTGCAGCATGCCGTCCTCCACCCGCGCCATCTCCATGCACCAGTAGCCGTCCCGGCGCTTGTGCACCTCGCCGTCGGCGAAGCCGTGCCCGCCCCATTTCGTCCTGTCCAGGGCGTCACCGTCAAACTCGTCCTGCCAGACGAGCCTGAATTTGTCCAAATCCAGCTTCTGGCCCGCCGGAAAGGCCGGATAGCCCGCCCACAGCAAAATGGCGTTTACCCCGCTGAGCAGCCACGCGACGATCTTACTAAGCATAGCAAATACCTCCCATGATAGTAGTGTCATAAGCATTATGTCATATTTGCCGCCGGGATGTCAAGTACTTTTTCGTTGCAATCTGTTTTCTGGTATGATATAATTATGCGGGCGGCCTGCTGGCCGCCCCTACAGACTTGTGAATGGGGTGCATTATGACCATCGACCAGGAGCTTATGCTCAACCTTGAATCCCTGTCCGCCATCGCCCTGACGCCCGAGGAGCGCGACGCCGCCCGGGCCGAAATGCAGGCCGCCGTAGACAACTTCGACTTGCTTGCCACCGTGGATACCACAGGAGTGGAGCCGCTCACGCATGTGTTCCCGCTGGAGAATGTCACGCGGGAGGACATCGTTGTGCCCTCGATGGACAACGAACTGCTGCTGGCGAATGCGAAGCGGGAGAAGGGCGGGGCGTTTATGGTACACCGGGCGGTGGAGTGATAGGAAGGAGGTGGGGAGATGAATAGGCTGTATGTTTTCTTTAAAAAGCATATACCCATGACACTTAGTGTTGTAGCGATTGTTTTGGCCGTACTTATTTTGGCTATCATGGCTACTATTATGGCTTTGGTGCCCGAAACGCGGCAAGGTATAGCAGATTTTTTTGCTTTATTGGGAGCAAGAACAGCAAGTTTTTTCAGATTATTTTTAGAGCCTTTCCGTCAAACTTTTGTTGGAAGCCCTGATGGATTCATTGCAATAGTTGTTTTTGTTATAATAGCATTGAGTACTATTTTCTTCCTTGTGCGTGTTATCTCAGATAGCAAAAAAGAGCGCAAAGAAAAACAGGCTCTACAGGAAGAACGGAAGAAAATTAGCAGGGGAATTGATGATTCATTAGAAAAGTACGAGCAAAGAATCAATGAATTAGAGCAGAATAAAAATGTTCAGGAGCAAGAGATTCGTCGCTTAAAAGATGAGAAGGATGCCTTTTTTGCGAAAAACAAGCTCCGCCTGATTCAACTCGAAAATGTTGGGGGTTCTCAAGAATATTTTCGTATCAGCAAATTTCATGTGCGTTTATCTTTCGTGTTTTCAATTATCGCATGTGCCATCGGCCTGTTGCTGCTGGTAGCAGCAGTTTTTCGTTCTATAGCTAACCAAGACTTTAAGTCTGCCCTCATCCCTACTATTAGCGCAACTGTTGCAGAACTCATCGCTGCCACGGTCTTTTGGGTGCACCGCAAATCTGCCGAGCAACTTAACCACTATTACGATTCCCTGCACGAGATTGAAGTGTTCCTTTCTACCATGGATGTCATAGACCAAATTTCCAGCGAGAACCGCGATGCCGCCTACCAAAAGGTCCTCGACGAACTCTTCAACATCCAAAAAATCAAAGCAGCAAAACCCGGCAAGCATGCCCCCAAGCCTGAAGACAAAGAAGGATGAACCATATGCCCATCACATCTTTATCCGCTCTCGCCCTCGCTGAAAAGCTCCACGCCGGCGAACTGACTATCACCCAGGCCCTCGACGCCTATTATGCGAAAATCGAGGCCTCTGGCAATTTTGCCGCCTTGTGCAAAGAAAAGGCCTATGCCTGCGCCGAGGAAATCCAGGCCCGCCTGGACGCCGGCGACATCCGCTCGCCTCTGGCGGGCGTGCCCGTGGCAGCGGACGACCTCATCTGCACCAAGGGCATCGCAACCGAAGCGGGCTCGAAGGCGCTGGAGGGCTTTGTGCCGCCCTACGACGCAGCCGTGATCGAGAGGATCAACGCCGCGGACATGGTCCTGCTGGGCAAAACGCGCGTGAGCGAGTTCGGCATGACCAGCGACGTTGACGGTGCGGCGGCTGCCGTGGCCGCCGGTGAGATTCCCCTCGCCCTGAGCAGCGACACGGGCGGAGCCATGCGCCGAAGCGCGGCCCGCTGCGGCGTAGCGGCCCTGCGCCCCACCTACGGCGCGGTGTCGCGGTTGGGCTTGGTGGCGTACGCGTCGTCCATGGACCAGATCGGGCCAGTCGCCCGCGATGCCGCCGACTGCGCCGCCCTGTTCGATATCATCAGGGGCAAGGACGAAAGGGACAGCATGTCCGTAGAGACGCACGGCTGTGCGTCTCAGGCAGGAAAAATAAATGTCGGACAACTCCCCCCCATCGACTACGCCATCCCCACCTATGAAATCCTCGCCAGCGCCGAGGCCAGCTCGAACCTCGCGCGCATCGACGGCATCAAGTACGGCCACGCCAGCGAGAAGGCCCGAAACCTGCGCGACACCTACGTCCTCACCCGCAGCGAAGGCTTCGGGCCGGAGGCCAAGCGGCGCGTCATGCTGGGCAACCTGGTGCTCAGCGCGGACCAGTACGAGCCGTACTACCAGAAGGCCATGCGGGCCCGGCGGCTGATCCAGCAGGCCCTGCTTGCGGCCCTCGAGACCTGCGACGCGCTTCTGGCCTCCGCGGACGACGAAAGTGCCCTGGTGATGGCCAGCCTGGCCGGGCTGCCAGCGCTCGCCCTGCCGGATGGGCGGCAGCTGGTTGGAAGGCCGTTCGGGGAGGGGGCGTTGTTCATAGCGGGGGAGGAATTATCATGAAACGATTTGTTGCTGTTTTACTTGCCCTGGCTTTGCTTGGGCTATTTGCCTGCGGAAAAGAATCACTGCAGCCCACAGAACCGAATACATTGCCAACCACGGAAACTCAGGCCTCCAAGGGGGAGATGCCGCCGGAGGCTGCAAGCACAGAGCTTAGATTCACCACAACCTATGCCAAGACGCCCACTTATTTTTATGGAAAGGTATATAGGGCCATACCGGACGGGGAGGAGTGGGGTGGAGAATCGGTGCTTGCCCGTGCGCCGCTGCGCAATATTGCCGACATGGAGACCATCATCCTGCCGAAAACGTACAAGGGCTATGACGAACTGCAAAGCGTCGATATTTGCGGCGTGGACGAGTGGTGGCTGTATGCCAGCCTCTGCTATGAGAAATGTGACGACAACGATCAGTATGTCGGCTTGCGTGTGCTCTATCGAATTTCGCACGACACATTGAAAGCGGAACTCATTGATGAATATCCGGCGCGTTATTATTGCGAAACATGGTACAACGCGGCGAGCAACTCGTTCATTTTCCTGCGGGAAATGGATGGCTATATGCAGTTGGAGGCCATGCGGACCGACACAGAGGAGCGGTCGGTCATATTCGACGACCGCGAGTACTTTACGAATATATGGACCTATCACTGGCGCAACACCGACGACGGCATGATTGCGCTGGAGGAAGTGCATGACGACGGCCACCCCCAGACATCAAAGCATGTTGTGATTGACAAGGACAACAGGGTTGTGCCGGTCAAATACGAGGATATCAAGTATGCGCCGCGTCTATACCGGTCGGATGAGATCAAAGCAGTCTGCGGCGGCTATGTTTACTATGTGACAGCAGTGAATGGGCAGAACAACCTGTATCGCAAAAATTCCGATGGCACGGGCGAGACGCTGCTGCGCGCGGGGACAAACATACGGCAGCTGCTGTCCGTTGGCGACAAGCTTTGCTGCATCGCATACGATCCGACAAGACAGGATGAATCCGGCGAAGTCAGTTACATCGGGCTTTATGCCTTGGATGAAAACGGCAAGGTGGAAAAAGTGCTTGTCAACGGCAGTGAATATGATAACGGCTATTGGCTGCGCTCTTTTGACGGCATGATCATCATGATGAACTACGGTATTTACGGCAACGGCGACGGTTATTTCGAAGCCCTTTATGACCCCGCCACAGGAGCGTTATTCGCTTGACGAAAGGCCCAACCCATGACCACCCTCCTCCAACTCTGTTTAAGCTTTATGAAAATCGGGCTCTTCACCTTCGGGGGAGGGCTTTCGATGTTCCCCATGCTCGAGCGGGAGGTCATCACCCGGCGCGGCTGGTGCACCCGGGAGGAGATCCTCGACTACTACGCCGTGGGCCAGTGCACGCCGGGCGTCATCGCCGTGGACGTGGCGGCCTTCATCGGCTACCGGCAGAAGAAGACCCTCGGGGCGGTTGTTGCCCCCCTGTGCGTATCCCTGCCCGGGGTGCTGCTGGTGCTGGTGATGGCCACGGTGCTGCGGCAGGTGGCGGGCTACCCGGCGGTGCAGTCGGCCTTCGCGGGGATTCGCGTGGCTGTGTGCGCGCTGGTGACGGTCTCGCTGGTGAACATCCTGCGCGAGAGCGTGAAGCGCTGGTGGCAGCTGGGCGTGACCCTGGCGGCCTTCGTGATTGTGGCCGTGCTGGGGCAGAACCCTGCGTGGGTAGTGCTGGGCGCGGGGCTGGCGGGGCTGTTCGGGTCGTTCGGACATAAAAAAGAGAAGGAGGGCGGCGTCTGATGCTCCAGACCCTCCTCCTCTTAACCTATGAATTCTTCCTCACGGGCCTGTTCGCCGTGGGCGGGGGCTTGGCCACCATCCCCTTCCTGCAGAGCATGGGCCGCCGGCGGCCGGGGTGGTTCTCCGCCGCGCAGCTGGCCGACATGATCGCCGCCGCGCAGTGCGCCCCCGGGCCGCTGGGCATGAACATGGCCGCCTTCGTCGGATACACGGTGGGCGGCTTCCCCGGCGCGGCGCTCAGCCCCCTGGCCCTGATGGTCCCCACCCTGGTTGTGGACCTGATCGCCGCCCGGCTGATGGAGCGCTTCAAGAATTCGGCGCGGTGGGAGAGCGTCATGCGCGTGCTGCGCCCGGCCAGCGCGGGCCTGATCTGCGCGGCGGTGTTCGCGCTGTTACAGATTTCCCTTTCCAGCGGCTCCGCCTGGGACTGGCGCGCCCCACTCACCTGGTTCGACTGGCGCTGCGTGGCCCTCTATGCCGCACTGCTGCCCTTCGCCTTCTGGAAAAAGCTCAAAAAAATCCACCCCGCGGTGTACATTGCCGTCGGGGCGGTGGTGGGGGTTGCGGTGGGACTGTAAACAGATACCGAAGCATGAAAATCAGCCTCGGCTCGCGTTGAGCCGGGGCTGTGCTTAATTGAAACTTGCGGAGCGACGGCCTATTCCTTCTCCTCCGCCTCTTTCCTCTTCGCCGCCTCCTCGATCACCTTCTGCTGCACGGTGGCCGGGGCGTCCTCATACCGCGCAAACTCCACGCTGAAATACCCGCGCCCAGCCGTGACGCTGCGCAGCGCCGTGGCGAAGTCGCCCATCTCGGCCAGGGGAACCTCGGCCTCGAGTTGCTGCATCTTGTGCTCCTCGGCGGCGCCCATGCCCAACACGCGGCCGCGCCGCTTGGTGATGTCGCCCATGATGTCGCCGAGGTTGTCGTCGGGCATGACAACCTTCAGCGTGCCGTAGGGCTCCAGGATGGTGGGGGCGGCCTCGGGCATGGCGTTGCGGAAGCACACGTGCGCGGCGGTTTTGAAGGCCATCTCGCTGCTGTCCACCGGGTGGTAGGAGCCGAAGTAGAGCACGGCCTTCAGGCCCACCATGGGGTAGCCCGCCAGGAAGCCCCGGGCGATGCATTCGCGCAGGCCCTTCTCCACGGCGGGGAAGTACTGCTTAGGCACCGCGCCGCCCACGACCTCCTCATCGAAGATGAAGTCCTCCTCGCAGGGCTCGAAGCGGATATAGACGTCGCCGAACTGGCCGTGCCCGCCGGACTGCTTCTTGTGGCGGCCCTGCTTCTCCACCTTTTTACGGATGGTCTCGCGGTAGGCCACGCGCGGAACCGCCAAATCGATCTCCACGCCGAACTTGTTCTTCAGCTTGGAGGCCACCACGTCCAGGTGCTGGTCGCCGAGGCCGGAGATCACCTGCTCGCTGGTCTCTTTATTGATTTCGAAGCCGAGGCTCGGGTCCTCCTCGATCAGGCGCGCCATACCGGAGGAGACCTTCTCCTCCTCGCCCTTTTTGCGCACCTTCGCGGCCATGCTCAGGCAGGGCGCGGGGAAGACGATGCCCGCCAGGGTCTGCGGGTTCTTCGCGTTGCTCAAGGTGTCGCCGGTCTTGAAGGAGCTCAGCTTGGTTACCACGCCGATATCCCCGGCGCCGATGGACGCCACGTCCTCCTGCTTGCCGCCCTTCACGGCGATGACCTTGCCCATGCGCTCGGCCTCGCCCGTGCGGGTGTTATAGGCGGGCTCGCTGGCGGCGATGCTGCCGCTGACCACCTTGAAGAAGCTCATCTTGCCCACGAAGGGATCGGCGATGGTTTTGAAGCAGATGGCGTTCAGGCCATCGTCCTCCACGCCCTCATTCGACGGCGCGGGGGCCAAGGCGCTCAGGCCGCTGAGCAGCAGGTCCACGCCGTCGGTGCTGTAGCCCGAGCAGGCGTAGACGGGGTAGATCGTCCCGGCCGCGATGCCGGCACGCAGGCCCGCCGCGAGCTCCTCGGGGGTGAAGTCCTCGCCCTCGAAGTATTTTTCCATCAGCGCGTCGTCGGCCGAAGCCACAGTCTCTTTGAAGACCTCCATCAATTCCTCGATCTGGTCGTTCTCGGGGAAGGGGATCTCCACGGCCTTGCCCTTCTCGTACTGATAGGCCTTGCCGGAGAGGAAGTCCGCGTAGCCCGCCACGACGTCGCCGTTCATCACGGGCACCACCACCGGACAGGCCTGGGTCTCGTGCCGCCCGCGCAGCTCCGCGAAGGACTTGAAGAAGTCGTGGTTCTCCATGTCGCACTTGCTGACGGCGAAAAATACGGCGCAGTCGCGGGCCATGGCGGCCTTGAAGGCCTTCTCGGTGCCCACGCCGTAGTCGTCGCCCGCGGACTCCACGATGAGCACGCTCTCGCTGGCGCGTACGGCCTGGGCCACCTCGCCCGCGAAGTCGAACATCCCGGGGCTGTCGAGCAGGTTGAGCTTGTTGCCGCCCCACTCCAGCGCGGCCACGGATAGCGAGACCGAGGCCAGGCGCCTCTTCTCCTCCGCATCGTAGTCCATCACGGTGTTGCCGTCGCCCACGCGGCCCAGCCGGTCGCTGGCCTTGGCGATATAGAGCATCGCCTCGGCCAGGGTGGTCTTGCCGCGCCCGCCGTGCCCGGCCAGCGCGATGTTGCGGATATTTTCTGCGGGATAGGATTTCAAGGATCAAGTCCTCCGTTCAAGAATTTAGATATTACCTATTTTATCACATAACAACGGCGATTGCAAGACCTGCCTTGTTTCCACGAAAAATTTTTTAAAAACGCTTGACATTGACGTTACGTCATAGTATATAATGATGGGGTGAGGAGGTCTCCCATGGAATACAGCATCAACAAGCTTGCGAAACTGGCGGGGGTCAGCACCCGCACGCTGCGCTATTACGATCAATGCGGCCTGCTTGTACCCCAGCGCGTGCGCAGCGGCTACCGCGTCTACGGCCGGGCGGAGGCCGACCGCCTGCAGCAAATCCTGTTTTACCGGGAGCTCGGCATGCCCCTGGGGGAGATCAAGCGGATCCTGTCCGCGCCAGGCTTCGACGCCGGGGCAGCCCTGCGCGGGCATCTGGCGGCGCTGGCTGCCAAGCGGGACCGGCTGGATGCGCTGATCCGCAATGTCGAGAAAACGATTCAAAACCAGAAAGGGGAAATCATGATGGATGACCAGGAAAAATTCGAGGGCTTCAAGCAACAGCTCATCGATGACAACGAAGCCAGCTACGGCAAGGAAATCCGCGAAAGGTACGGCGAGGAGGCCGTGGAGCGCTCCAACGCCAGAATACGCGGAATGCCGCCGGAGCAATACGCCGAATCGGAGCGGCTGGCCAATGCCTACCAGGCTGCGCTGAAAGACGCTTTCGGACAGGGCGACCCGGCCGGCGCCCTCGCGCAGGAGGCCTGCGACCTCCACCGGCAATGGCTTTGCTGCTTTTGGGATCACTATAGTAAGGAGGCCCACCTCGGCGCAGCGCAGTTGTATGTGGATGACCCCCGTTTCGGCGAATACTATGACAAAATCGCCCCCGGCTGCGCGGCCTTCCTGCGCGACGCCGTGGCAATCTATTGCCAGTGAAACTTTCTCCAGCAAAAATTTTTCCAAACTGCTTGCTTTTCACGAGGATTTCAGGTATAATGGAGCGACCAAGGGTAGAAAGGCAACGATATCCCAAATGACAATTAGAAGGAGCGATTGCGATTATGACACGTAAGATTCTGTCCGTACTGCTGTGCATGTGTGCGATGGTTTCCGTGATGGCCCTGGTGGCCCGTTCCATCGACGCGCCGGTGGCCACGGCCAGGGAGGACATCTCCGTGGAGCCCACCGTCCCCACCACGCCCACCACAACCACTACGGCCCCGACCACCACCACCAAGTCGGATGGCCAGAAGATCCTCGACGGCTGGGAGAAGATCAAGCCCATCTTCGAACTGATCTACAAGGGCGGCCTCCAGGTGATCTCGTGGATCGGGAGCTTACTGTTCGGGTGGCTGCTGAGACTCGTGGGCCTTACCGTGGACCTCTGATTTTTTGACAGTCAACAGAAAAATCCCCGGTGCGGTTTATCCGTACCGGGGGTTGGTCTATTCGCATTCCCACTCGCAGAATTCGATCCCGAACCCATTCAAGTCGGTCAGGTCGAAGGCTTTGGTGCCCCAGCCGTTGTGCCTGATTTCGCTGAACTTCGTCCATCCGCTCTCAACAATCTGCGCCCGTAGATCCTCCAGGCCACTGACGAAAACGAAACAGCCGCAGCTGCGGATGGCGGTGCTTGCGCTGTCTTGCCGCAAATGGAAGCCCTTGAAGCTTTTATCCATGTTGTATTCGCTTTCGTTGCTGTAGGGGTGGAGGATGGTATGGCCATAGCTTCGCAACTCCTCATCTGTTGAGCCGCAGTCCCAGTTCAGATATTTCCTGTACCATTGGACGGTATCGAATAGGGACGGGACATAGAGGATCATTTCGACGCTGTCCACATAGCCGCCGGTCTTGTACAGCGCGGCGATGTCGCGGATCAGTTCGTTGCCGGGGGCGCTGCGCCAGGTCTTGAACACCTGCCCGGCGATGCGGTACAGCGTCGCCTCATCGCAGCAGGCGAGGACCTTGAGCAGCTCGTCGTACGACAGTCTGCCGTTGCATGCGGTGAGGAATTCTTGCCCGGCGGGGATGCGCGCCAGCTCGGTCAGCACGGTCTCGCTGAACTTGGCGTTGTTCCTTGCGCATTGGAGCAATTGTTGTTGCGTGTGGAGGGACATGCACGGGATCGTCTTCGCGCCCGCGGCGCAGAGATTGAGCATGGACATGAGCAGATATCTCCTTTCTTTTTGGAGGGTTGGAGCGGTGTCGAGCAAGGATTTCAGCGCCTGGCGGGCCTCGTACAGCCTGCTTTTGACCGTGCTCAGGCGCAGCCCCAGCGCGGTTGCCAGTTCCTGCATGGAGTACCCGCCGAAATACTTCAGCAGCACAACCAGCCTTTGTGCGTCCGGCAGGCGGTCGATGGCGGCGTACAGGGCGTCGTGATTTTCGGCCGTTTGCCGGTCCTGCGCGACGTCTTGCAGCGCGCTTTCTTGGGGTCGGCCGCGAAAATACTGCCTAATCTCGTTGTTGCAGATGGCGAACAGCCATGGCTCCAACGATTCCTGCTTTCGCACCGCGCCATAGTGCAGGAAGGCCTTCAGGAACGTATTCTGCGTGATGTCGGCGGCGTCATGGCTGTTCTTCACGGCCTTGAGGCTGTGGTAGAACACCTTGGCATAGCTGGCGTCCACCAGGGATTGAAAGTCTGTGCCCGGCATGCTTTTCCCTCCTTTCAGGATATAGATGCGGGCGGGGGCAAAAGGTTGGCTAAAACCCGGCGCAGCATCACACCGCGCCGGGCTTTAGCCAAAACATTCCCCTATTTCCTGTACTGAAATTTATCTTCATCAGAGAGTTCGATAGCTCCATTATCATGTTCATATGCTTCAATGCATTGCTGAGCAAGAAACTCCAGCTGCGCATTTAATGAGCGGCGGTTTCTCTTGGCAATATACGATATTTTCAAAAGCATTTCTTCCGAGAAGCGTATTCCCGTTTGAATCTTATCCGTTGCCATATAACACCTCCCTATCTCTTTTCAATTGTGATTGTCAACCCATACGCATCCGCAATTTTGACAAGAGTATCAAAGGTATAACGTCTCAATCCGCGTTCATATCCTTGTATGGTCATTTTGCTAAACCCAAGATCATTGCCGAATTCGGTCTGTGTTTTTTCTGTCCACTCCCGAATAATTTTCATGACTATTTTAGGTTCATATTCATTTGCGATAATTTTCACGCCAAACCATTCCTCCTCTCTTGACAAGCATACAATAAGTATGTATAATTGTGCTAAAAGACATACAGTGTGTATGCTTCAAGAGAAAGGAGAAATGACATGGAGAGAACAGAAATCACGCAACTGGATGAACTGGGGCGGGTCGTTTTTGCCGAGGGAGTTTAGGAGAGCGCTTGCGTGGGGCGACGAAACAAAAATAGCGATTCAACTGGACGGGAACAAAATGGTGTTGTTTGCGGAGCCCTGTCTATGCTTCCTATGTGCGGGCCAAGAGGATTTGCGCGAAGTAAAGGACAGGTACATCTGCAAGGCATGTATCGCAAAATTATGTGATGAATAAATGCAAAAACCCGGCGCAGCATCACACCGCGCCGGGCTTTTTCTTTGTATCAGTTATTTAAGCTCGTTGAACTCCCCGCGCGGCACATAGTGCGTATGCAGCAGCTCGTGGGACGCATGCCCATTGGCCTCGCCCAGGAACTCCGCGTAGAGCTTGGTGATGAACGGGTTCTCGTGGGACTTGCGCAGGGCCTTCTGCTCGTCCTCGGTATAGAGGCCCATCTGGCGCTTGACGCGCACGTCGGGGTCCTTCGAGCGCGGCTGGCCGCCGCCGGTGATGCAGCCGCCCGGGCAGCCCATGACCTCGATGAAGTGGTAGGGCGACTCGCCCTTCGCCACCTGCTCCATGAGCTTGCGCGCACCGGCTAAACCACTCGTCACGGCGACCTTCACCTCCACGCCACTTAAGAAGGCGTAGGCCGGCAGAGGGTTCTCGATGGTGATGGCAGCCTCCTTCACCTGGTCCAGCCCCACGATGGGCGTGACGTGCAGGTTCGCGAAAGGCAGTTCCCGCCCGGTGACCAGCTCGTACACCGTGCGCAGCGCGGCCTCCATTACGCCGCCGGTGAGGCCGAAGATGTCCGCCGCGCCGGTGGACATGCCCAGGGGGTTGTCGAATTCCTCGTCGGGCAGGGCGTTGAAGTCGATGCCCGCGGTCTTGATCATCTCGGCCAACTCGCGGGTGGTGAGCACGGCGTCCACGTTGGCGTTGCCGCCGTTCTTCATCTCCTCGCGGGAGACCTCGAATTTTTTCGCGGTGCAAGGCATCACGGAGACCACGTACATGTCCTCGGGTTTCACATTGATGCTCTCGGCGTAGAAGCTCTTCGCCAGCGCGCCGAGCATGGTGTGCGGGGACTTGCAGGTGGACAGATGCGCCAGCTGTTCCGGATACGCGTGTTCCACGAACTTGACCCAGCCGGGGGAGCAGCTGGTGATCATGGGCAAAGTGGCCTCGCCGCCGGTGAGGGCAGCTTTGACACGTCCGAGGAATTCCGTGCCCTCTTCTATAATCGTCAGGTCGGCGGTGAAGTTCGTGTCGAATACGTCATCGAAGCCGAGCCTGCGCAGCGCGGCGGCCAGCTTGCCGGTGACGCGCGCGCCCGGCTCCAGGCCGAACTCCTCGCCGATGGCCACGCGGACCGCCGGTGCGACCTGAACCACGGTGCGCTTCGGGCTGTCGATGGCCTCCCACACGGCGGGGGCCGCACCGGTCTCCTTCAGCGCGCCCACGGGGCACACCACGGTGCACTGCCCGCAGAACGCGCAGTTGATGTCGCCCAGGGGCAGGTCCATCGCCGGGGAGACCTCGGTGTCGAAGCCGCGGTTCTGCGCGCCGAGCACGCAGGCCTGCTGGATGTTCCCGCAGGCGGTGACGCAGCGGCGGCACAGGATACACTTGGACATGTCCCGCGTGATGGCCACGGAGGTGTCGACATGCCTTGGCGCGCGCCTGCCCTCAAAGCGGGAGGCCTCCACGCCCAGCTGCTTGCCCAGCGCCTGGAACTCGCAGCTCTGGTTGCGGCGGCAGCTCAGGCAGTCCATGGAGTGGTCGCTGAGCATCAGCTCGTAGAGCACTTTCCTGTACTTGCGTATCTTCTCGGTGTTGGTACGGATGACCATGCCCTCGCGTATTTGCGTCAGGCAGGCCGCCATGGGCACGCGGGCGCCCTCCACCTCCACCACGCAGATGCGGCACGCGCCCACGGCGTGGATGTCCCGCAGGTAGCACAGGCTGGGGATGGTGATGTGGTTTTGCCGGGCCGCCTCCATGATGGTGACGCCCTCCTCGGCCTGGCAGGTCTGGCCGTTGATCGTAATATTAATCATGTGTTTCATCTCCTCTCGCAGTGCAGGCAGCGCATGGATTCGGCCATGGCGGTGAGCTTGTGGTAGCCCAGCACCACCTCGTCGAAGCAATCCTTGCGTTTCTCGGGGCTGAGCATCTCCAGCGGGTAGCGGGGCAGCTCGACGATCTCGTCGTCGTCCGGCTTGAGGTTGATCACGATCTCCTCGCCCTTGTTCAGCTCGCCCGCGCCGCCGAGATACTTGTCGATGGCCTCGGCGGCCTTCTTGCCGTCCGCGATGGCCTGGATGACCGTATCCGGCCCGCGCACGATGTCGCCGCCCGCGAAGACGCCCTCCATGGTGGTCATCATGGTGTCATAGTCCACGGTGAAGGTGCCCCAGCGGGTGCGGCCGATCTTGTCCACGGGGATGAAGGGCAGGTCGGCCTGCTGGCTGATGGCCGGGACAACCATGTCGCAGGCCACGGTGAAGTTCGGCTTGCCGGAGGGCACCGACTTGCGGCGGCCGTCCGGGCCGAACGCGCCCAGGGTCATGGCCTCGCACTCGATGCCGCAGACCTTCCCGCTGCCGTCGTCGACAAAGCGCACGGGGGAGGCCAGCTCGACGAGCTCGACGCCCTCCTCCAGGGCCTCGTGAATCTCCGATTCGCTGGCAGGCATGGCGTCCTTCGTACGCCGATAGAGTATCGTCACTTTTTCAGCACCTAGACGAAGCGCAGTGCGCGCGGAGTCAATCGCGGTGTTGCCGCCGCCGATGACCACCACGTGCTGCCCGGCCTTCACGTCGCCCTGGAGCGCGACCCGCCGGAGGAAGTCCAGCCCGTGGACGACCCCCTGGAGGTCCTCGCCGGGGATGCCTACCCGCAGGGGCAGCTGCGTACCGATGGACACGAACACGGCGTCGCTGTCCCTGCGCAGCTCGTCGAACCGGTCGCCACCGCCGATGGCCTCGCCCAGGTGGATGCGCACGCCCTCCTTCTCCACGAGATCGATCTCCTGCTGGAGCACGGCCTTGGGCAGGCGGTACTCGGGGATGCCGTAGGCCAGCACGCCGCCGGCCACCTTTTCGGCCTCGTAGATGTCCACGTCGTAGCCCAGGCGCACCAGGTAGTGCCCGCAGGTGAGCCCCGCGGCCCCCGCGCCGATGATGGACACCTTCTTGCCGTTGCGCAGGTACACGATGTCCTTCGAGAACGCCTCCTGGTTCCGGTGCGCGTAGTCCGCCACGAAGCGCTTCAGATCGCAGATGGCGATGGCCTCGTCGGTCATGGCGCGGCGGCACTTGCTCTCGCAGGGGCGGGTGCAGATACGCCCGCACACGCTGGGGAAGGGGTTCTCCTGCCGGATGAGGTTGTAGGCGTCCACAAAGCGCCCCTCGGCGATCAGCGCCGTGTAACCGGGCACGTTCACGCCCGCCGGGCAGGTGTTCTGGCAGGGGGAGGTGAACAGGTCGCTGCACACGCCCGCGCGGCACTTCTTGTACTTGATGTGCTCCTCGAACTCCTCGCGGAAGTTCTTGATGGTGCTGACCACGGGGTTGGCGGCGGTCTGCCCCAGGCCGCAGATGGCGGTCTCGCTGATGGCCTCGCCCAGCAGGAGCAGCTTCTCTATGTCGCCCTCCTCGCCCTTGCCCTCAGTGATGCGGGTGAGGATTTCGAGCATGCGCTGTGTGCCCACGCGGCAGGGCACGCACTGCCCGCAGCTCTCCTCCTGGATGAACTCCATGTAGAAGCGGGCGGTGTCCACCATGCAGGTGTCCTCGTTCATCACGATGAGGCCGCCCGAGCCCATGATGGTGCCCAGGTCCTTCAGCGCGGCGTACTCCGTGGGGACGTTGAGGTTGGCCGGGGTGATGCAGCCGCCGGAGGGGCCGCCGGTCTGGGCGGACTTGTATTTCTTGCCGTCGGGGATGCCGCCGCCGATGTCGAAGACAATATCGCCCAGGGGCTTGCCCATGGGGATTTCCACCAGGCCCGAGTTGTTGATGTCGCCGGTGATGGCGAACACCTTGGTGCCGGGGCTCTCCGCCGTGCCGTACTGGCGGAACCAGTCCGCGCCGTTGAGGATGATGGGCGGCACGTTGGCGAAGGTTTCAACGTTGTTGATGATGGAGGGCTTGCCGAACAGGCCCTTCTGGAAGGGGAAGGGCGGCTTCTGCCGGGGCTCGCCCCGCTGGCCTTCAACCGAAGCCATGAGCGCCGTCTCCTCGCCGCAGACAAACGCGCCCGCGCCTATGCGGATTTCCAGGTCGAAATCAAAGCCGGCGCCCAGGATATTCTTGCCCAGCAGGCCCGCCTCCCGGGCCATCTCCATGGCGGCCTCCAAACGCCGTAT